>Ga0265780_10000626_pt1 | contig 53648 bp, 51 predicted proteins | sample P1T30metagenome_FD_192432 | JGI IMG/M metagenome (GOLD analysis project Ga0265780, IMG submission 192432) | Plant litter microbial communities from East Loma Ridge, Irvine, California - P1 T30 | ecosystem: Environmental > Terrestrial > Plant litter > Unclassified | place: USA: California... | reverse complement strand
AGGCAATCAATCAACCAATCAAGGCAAACAAGGCAAACAAGGCAAACAAGGCAAACAAGGCAAACAAGGCAAACAAGGCAAACAAGGCAAACAAGGCAAACAAGTCGACCAAGTTGATCAAGGCAAGTCGGCTCAAACACATGTATCTCAAGCAGCTCGATCAACTCGATGAACTCGACTGAAGTCATGGTCGTTCAAGAGGTCATAAAATTGCCAGAGCACAATCTCCCATCGTATATACGTGCCCCCTCACAAACAATACCAGTTCCCCTCGCTCACGCCCTCCCTCCGTCCCAAACACCTAACTAAACCTCCGCCATCCCCTTAAACAGAACCAACAACCCATACGCCCCCGGATCCGGCACGCCCCTCGTCGCACTCTCATCCAAATAAGTGCTCCTCCCCAGCTTCGCCTCCATCTTCTTCGTCCCATCAACCCCCCTGACAGCCTCCCTAAGCGCCCCCTCCACATCCCCGCCCATCCGCTCCAACACTTCCACAAACGGAATCAAGCAGTCCATCATCGTCCGATCCCCGACCCTAGCCCTCGTGAACTTCAACAAAACCCCCAACGCGCCCCTCAGGGCTTTGGGGAAAGTACTTTCCGTAGCGAGACTCCCCGCCAACGCCGTCAGGAAAATGCAGTAGAGAGCGCCGGAGGTTCCGCCCATGTTCACTTCGAGGTCGCGGACTAGGGCGGCGAGCACGGAGGGGAGTTGCGAGAGGTCTTTGTCGGCTATGAAGGCCAGGACGTTTTTGGCGCCGTCGCGCAGCGTGTAGCCGCAGTCGCCGTCGCCGACGATGGTGTCGTAGTCGGTTATCGTGGGCTCGGAGGTGATGAGGGCGTTGCAGCCGGAGGTGATGCGGGCGCGGATTTGGGAGTCGGAGAATTTCATTAGGGGGTTGGAGAGGGAGGACGAGATGGCGGTGTCGTTTTTGGTTGTTGATGCTGTGGTGTCCGCTTGGGGTTTTGGCTGTGGGGAGAGGTCGTGGGAGGGGACGGCGCAGGTGGAGATGGCGAAGCCGCGGCCTGCTTCGTTGTGGTTGAGGATTGTGGAGTGGGAGAGGCGGAAGGGGATGTTTTGGGAGTCTTGAAGGTGTTGTTAGTTTTGATGATTTTCGGATCAATTGGAAGTGTTTCACTTACGACAGTGGTCGGCGATTTCTTTTGCGATGATGTAGTTCTCGAGTCGACTCAAGCCATTGATATCCGAGTAGTGGATTGATTGTGTGGTCTGACCATTCTGACTTCCTTGCGACTTCAACACGCTCTGCAATTCTTTCTGAATCGTTGACTTGACTCCGTCGAAGCTCGTTGAGCTTCCTTGCCCATCCCGAATAGCAGGCTTGTCGCCAGATTTCTCTGTCTGGAAAGCCGAATGCGCAGTGACCGTGTCTTTTGCAAACGCCTTGACCAGTTCCGTGACTTGATGAATCGACGTCCTGCACGACTCTGTGGCGTTGCCGAGCAAATGCAACAGGTGATCGAGCTCCAATTCTCCGACAGCTTCGACTTCAATCACATCCGAACTGTGGACTTGCACGTTCCGACCCTTGCCGGCGCGAACGACAACAAGCCCTCGCTCCTCCGCCGCTCCGACAGACTGGAGCGCATGCTTGATGTCTTGGATTGTGAGCAAGCCCGCGCCTGCTTTCTCAGTCACGACAGCGGTGACATTCTTTTCGTCAAGCAGCTTGCTGGAAAAGTTGCCCAGACTGCCAATCACCGCAATGTTGACATATTTGCCTCTTGCAAGCGCCTGGTCGACGAGAATGTGCTGGCCTTTGGCCGTCTGGACTTGCTTCACCGAAGGGCGGATGAGAGGGTAGAGGTCATTCCAGCGGTGGGGGTTTTGGAGATCCAGAGAAGAGGAGGAGAATGGAATTGTTTGCTCGACGACGACAGCCATGGCGGGAGTAGATGATGCGGTGTATGGAGAGGGGGAAATTGAGTAAGACCAGAAAGAGAGAACACCTCCACTACTTACACTGTGTTGTTTTTCCAGCGCGTCCACTCGGTTTTCCTCGTTGGTAGGAGGGAACCCTTGGCTCTGTCGCCTGCCATCGGACTCGGCGGCCTACTGCATACAGTGATGCGCGTTGCCTGCGGGGTTGTTGACAGAGGTACGCGTTGGTGCTGGTGCTGGGACCGACCACAGAAGCCGAGAGGAAGAAAGTCGATGTCCCGGATGTTCCTAAAGAGGAAAGCCGGGTTGAAGTGCTTTCCGAGGCGACCGGGCTGGACCCAGCGGTGTGATCATGATGACTTTCCCTGTCTCGGGCGTTTTACTGATGTCCTCGTCTTCAATGCCATCTGAGATGGTTTCCGCAACACCGAATACTCAGTCTTTCGGACGTTCGCAATGGAATTCCCAGCCTTCTGTTCTCTTGCAAGAGCACGACAGCAGTGTCGGCGACATGGATAATGCGATAGCGGGGTAATGGCGGGGTCCAATGTTGATCAGGTACATCCTATATGAATGTCAACAGGTACGCCGAGGAATAGCATTGCGACGAGAGAAGGATACAACTGTTGCCAGCTGTTATCAAGGACTTCGTAGAAACCGCTGTGCTCCAGGCAGCCAACAACAACACTATCACCACCGAGCCTTTGCTTCCTCCATTTGGACCTCCCATCACGTCAGCTTCGGCAATCTACCACAGCTCAAAATGTCAGGACCTAGCCTTCGCGAAAAACAGGCCCCTCTCAAAGACTCCTACAGGAGCGATCCGAACAGCGCCATAGTCACCCTCAAGTCCACGGGCACTCTCGACTCCAGCAATGTGACATGCAAGCTCGACACGGGGAAGCAGATGCAACAAGCACAACAGAAAGTAGCAGGCCTACATCCATTCGCTGGCGGAGACGATCCTGAGATCTCAGGCGAGCTGTGCAGTGGAGACATGCTCCTGGAGGCTCTCGTGGCTTGTGCGGGCGTCACGTTGAAAGCCGTCTCGACTGCCATGTCCATTCCCATTGCAAGTGGAATCGTCAAGGCTGAGGGAGATCTTGACTTCAAGGGGACAATGGGGATTGATAGGAACGCCCCGGTCGGGTTCAAGGATATTCGCCTGAGCTTCGAGTTGAAATTCGAGGATGGCGTGGATGTTCCGGAGGAGAAGGTCGCGAAGTTGGGCCAGCTGACTGAGAGGTATTGTGTTGTGTTGCAGACGATTGCTAAGAAGCCTGAGTTGTCGGTCAGTCTGCAAGGAAGTCAGAAGCAGGAAGGGGGAGATGACAAGCAGTATTCTTGGGAAGAAAATCATTGAAGGTGTTGAGGAAGCCAGGCTGTTATTTGAGCAAACCCTTAATACGATACAATCATTGGATTGTCGTTAGAAGACTGTGTTGCGTTTTACTCGACAGTCAAGGACGATTGGCTGTTACGGGAGGCGTTGCTGCATGGTAGGTAAGAGGCAGGTGCCATTGTACTCCTGCGTAGTCTGTTTCGCTTTCGTCAAGATGTCACAGACTCGCTACATGAGATCTCGCGTACATATTCTTGTGATACCTTTGGACCTGACTAAGGCGCTCAGAAAGGCAAGGGATGCTTGAGACAAGTCCGCGGCCTGTCTAGCCACAGGGAAGAGCTCATCGGTTGCATGATGCCTAAAGCACAAATCTTCTGCGGGCGAGGAGCCAAAACCTCATGGCGTCTCAGCAAAAAGGCAACGAGACCGGCTCCGATCGGAAGGTGTAGGCGCTTGCTCGCCGGCCGAAGCGCTGCAACTCCGGCCTTCGCTCCGTTGATTGGCTGAGCTTATTGTACAGGCGGCTGAAACAGAACCGGCCGCTAAGACTTAGCAGGGAGCTCTTTTGTTCGTACGCGCTCCATTCGAGGCCGGGCAATGATGCACAAACTTTGCGGGCAAGAGTGAATAATGCATTGGACTGGACGGAGTATGGTGAGTTCACAAATTCCGAGGATGAGGACAGGGCAACAATCACGCTGCTCGGAGTCGTGCTGTGATATAGCCGGACGATGCCCGACGTCGAGATCGGTCTACGACTCGCTAAAAAGATTTCTTCGGCGAGGCGTGACCAGTGTAAGCTAGAGGATTCTACTACGGCAGATGGCGCGAGCCGCCTCGCCGCCAATGCACGACCTTACATAAGTCCAGCAGCCTGCCACCTGCATGCTGCGAGGAGCTCGAGAACGACGACAGGGCCGCGTTCAAGTGGACGTCTGCGTCTGCATAGGCGGGAGATACCGTTAGAGGACCTTGTGTGCATCATTGTACAAGCAGGGATTGAAATCTTCCCTGCCGTCTATCTGCACGACGGAGTCAATGGTATCTGTGGTCGCCGGTCTGGCACAACCGCCGTCTTCACTTGCCGAGGACGTCGCAGAGCGTCAAAGGCCCGAGTGCGGTATCAGACAGGCGATGACTTGATAGCGTATTGCCCGCAAGAGTCGTCACCGCCAGGACCGCAACTACGTGAATGGGCTGCTGGTTGATCGCGGCTGTTCCTCCGAGCAGTGTGGCAGGCGGAAGCACGGCCAGCTGCATGCAAGCAGAGTGCAGGCTACCTTACCTACAGATCCAAGTCTCACTGGCTGGGTGGTGGAAGGATGACAGACGACGTCTTTGATAGCGCCATACTGGAGCATGCCGACCATGCCGAGTAGGCCGACACACCACCGTCGTCCGCCTATGCTGTTTGGAGCGGTAGCATGACATGCATAGCATGGTTTTGGCGAAGGAGATGATACGGCGAGTCATGTTCGGACGATAATAAAACGCCACGCTATCTGGACCAGACTTCTAAGAGCACAGAGGTTCAAGCAAGGTGACGTATGGATTCAAGGCCGGCCGGCCATCGAGTGCATGCTGTGATGTGCTGTGCTGTTGCTGTGCTGTGCTGCAAGTGTTTCTCGTGAGAGAGACGAGCGAGCTCGCCCGGCGGTTCTCTGCCTGCCTACCTTACCTACTAGGGCAGCCTAGAGATGCTCGCAGGCTCAACGCTTACGCTGGACGAACACGCTTACCCATCTTGAGATCTCGAACCCTTTCCACACGTTTCATTCTCCAAAGTCGTTTCTCTGGGCCCAAGCAGATCTTTTGCTGCCCACGCTCCCACCTTTTCTCCATCCTCTTACCCTCTCCCCCCGCCTGGCTTCAGTCCCACAACCCGCCCGTGAGATTGGCGAAAGACCCGCATATTCAGCCAGATCCCATCAGTTGCCTGTCTGCACTCTGCACTCTACCACTACTCGCCTCGTCTCAGCCTTGCGCTGCCCCTCGTCACGTCAGACGCAGCCGGTACCTGCTGGACGCTGCTCCACCACTCCCGGCAGCCGCCTAGGTCCACACACACGAAGCAAGCCAGCGAGCGAGCGAGCAAGCAAGCAAGCAAGCAAGCATCGCCCGTGGGTCCTTCACTACGCCATACGCCAAACACGCCGCCACGCGCAGTGTGAACTAGCCGTGTCGAATCCGCTCGCGCCCGTACAGCAACCAGCGCCTGCAGCGGGTGAACAGTAGTAGTAGGATCGTCTTTCCGTCTGCTGTCTGCTGTGCTGGCTATCTCTGCACGCAGCCACACACACACCGTCGCCACGACTCGACCATCACCGGCCACCAGCATCACCAGCGAGAAAATCTTCGCCCGCCGCGTGCCCGCGACATCCGCTAACTCGCCCTACGCGGTGACGCACTGCCGTGAACTTTGCATGCGAGACGCTGCGCCCAACAGAATTCTGAAATTTCTTGGCCGCAGCTTCCATCCAGCCTTTGCGCGAAGTTTACCCGGCTTTCCAATCCTCGACGCCCGCCCGCCGCACCTCTGCTCTGCAGCAGCGCGTGTTTCTGCTTGCCCTCGCCGCCCGCCGCCGCCGCTCTCTGTTGCTGCTGCTCCGCCGTCACCGTCACCGTTATTCCTCGCACTTCAGCTCGTGCAGGATCCCAGCGACCGGTTGATGCTGGTAAGCCGGCCGGCCGCCGTTCTTACACTCCAACACCCACCACTTTTCCCCGAACTCAGCACCGCCGGAGGAGCCGCATGAGAGGCCATTGGACACCAATCTCCAGTTCCCCTCCTCTCCACCCCACTCCACATCGTACCTAGTACTTTACCTTTTCTTAACCACCCGGCATGGATAACCAGTTCACGCCTGGCTACATGTCTTATGGCTCGCAGTTCAAGACGGAGCCCGGCCAGCAGCAGCCTGCCTCCCAGCCTGGCCAGCAGTCTCAGCAGCAGTTCAAGTCCGAGCAGAACCAACAGCAGCCTCAGTCCCAGCATCCTCCTCCTCAACAATCTGGCCTGAGCTCGTTCGGTAGCCTCTCTGCTACGCCAGCCCACTCTCAGCAGGACTCTCCCGCCTCTGGCCACCCTACCCTGCCTCCGCTGCAGAACCAGAATGGCGGCTACGCGCAGTTTGGATCGCTCTCCTACGCCCACCCCGGCAGCCAGACGCACACTCCGCCGACACCGCACACGCCAGTGACCTCATCCATGGGCAATGGCCAGACGAGCGCCTACTCCCACGTGTCGCCCGCCAGCGCCATGGGCCCGCCGTCCTACTCGCAGAACCCGTACTCCATGTCTTCGTCGTCCATGATGTACCCGTCATCCACCTCGACCTCGATGCCTCCGAGCTCCTCAGCCGGCGGCTTGCCTACAATCCGGCCAATGCCTCCCGGAGGTGTCGGTGGTCCCATGGGAAGCCTCCCGAGTCTCGGTAACCCTCACATGGGTCAACAGGCATCGTTCATGCAAAATGAGGAGGCTCCTACACATGTGGTTGGTTCGCAGGGTCGACGTGGTATTCTTCCGAGCGCGCCTGGTCGACCTAACGCGCCTGTATCGGGCAGCGGACAGGCCAGTAAAAACATGATTCCTCAGAAAGACGCCGACGGAAAATACCCTTGTCCTCACTGTAACAAGACTTACTTGCATGCTAAGCATCTCAAGCGTCACTTGTTGAGACGTGAGTCATTACCGGAGAACTCTTCATGACACGCATTGTACTGACACGAGATAGATACCGGTGACCGACCGTACTCCTGCCACTTGTGCAAAGACACTTTCTCGCGCAGTGACATTCTGAAACGCCATTTCCAAAAGTGCTCGATCCGTCGCGGAAACCCCACTGGAGCCAACCACCTGGCGCATCAGCGTCGGAACACCAACAGCAACAACCGTCTGTCAATCAGCCAAGCGGACGGCCCCATTGGATTGGCCGGCCTGAGCGAAGTAGCTGGAAACAACCCGTACAACCCTGGCGTAGTTTCGAGCAGCCCGACAGTCAATGGCGACATCTCTGGTCGATCCTCCCGTGCCAACAGCCTGATTGCGCCGAACGCAATGGGTCACCGTGGAAGCGTTGCTGGCCTAGGCATATTGGGCTCTAACGCCCCGGGTGGAGAGCAACAGTCATCCCAGCCATACCACCCCAATCTTCATGCGTACGCCCTGCAGAACAGCAGCAATGGTAGTCAGATGCCTCCGGGATACCCTTTCAACCAGCAGCACATGAATGGTGGAATGTACCAGCAGCAACAGCAACAGCAACAACAGCAACAGCCGATGTCTTTTTTAGGCCAGCAGAGCTCGCGCTTCGACACCAGCCACAATAGTCCTCATCCGCAGACTTCAAATGGTGAGACAGGCGGCCCCCAGATGGACTGGAGCCGTGTGTTCAACCAAAGTGGCCAGGATGGCTTCATCGGAGGAAGCCTTCCTGCGAACGCGAGCTCGCAAGGAATGAACAACGTCAAACCCGAGCCTGACACCAAACAGTTCAACGACCCTAGCAACGATTCTTTTTTAGGTAGTCTCTACTCGCATCCCGGAGCCTTTGGATGCGAGGACGCCGACAACGAGAACGGCATTCCCGGGTTCCCCAACTGGAGCATGGAAGATCCTCTCCAGGCCAAGGTTGACAGCTTGATGCAGTATTGCTTCCCAGATGGAGGCGAGCCTGCACGAAGCGACCCCAATGCGGCAGAGATGGTCAAGATGTGCCTCAGCATCGAGAATGTCAAACATTTCGCCGAGCACTACACTTCCTATCATGGACATTGGCCAATCATTCACATGCCTACGTTCAAGCTCACTGATGCTGGCAATCCCTTGGTCCTTGCCATCATCACCATCGGTGCGATCTACAGCCCACGCATGAACGTCAGTCAGTCGAGACAGATGATGGAGTTTGTGCGCGCTACAGTCTTGAAAAACTCGACTCTATGGCAACAGGTCGCAACAGGCAACCACAACCCCGATGTCGGCACTGGACGCTGGGAGGTGGACGAGTTGCAGGCTCTATTGATCATCTCCACAATGTTCACTTGGCATGGTTCTTCTGAACAGAGAGAGATCGCGTGCAGTGATCTACCAATCCTGGTTCGCATCTCCCGCGCGATGGGATTGTTGCACTCTGCGCCACCGGGTCATTACGCTTACAGCATTCTGCACCATTCTCAAGGTGGGCCACTGTCGCAAGAGGACTGGTCTCACTGGAACTGGCACGGATGGCTCGAGCAAGAGAAACGCAGCCGTGCCGCGTACCTTTTGTTCCTGTGCGATGCTGCAATGTGCATGTACTTCAACAACACGCCGCAGCTCGATCCTTTGGAGATACGCTTGCCACTCCCTGCCGACGATGCTGCTTGGGATGCTAAGGATGGCGGCGAATGTGCTGATGCTCTGGGCCTGAACGGACCTGAGGCGCAATCAAGGAACGTTACTGGTACCCGCAACGCACGTCAGCCATCTATGCGCGATGCCACACGAACGCTTCTTGAGCTCAACGGAAACTTCCAGCCTGGCGCGACGAACGTTTACTCCAAGTTCGTCCTCATCCATGCTCTCATCACCAGGATCATGGGCTGTCAAAAGGTGCTCTTCAACCCCGAAGGCGCTTTCCAAGGATTTAACAACCCATTCGGTGGCAGCGGGCCTGCAACGCCTCTGTCACAAAACGAGTGGCTCGACCAGCATGGCAACGGAAGCCTGAGCAACGGCAACAGTGGCACGGCGACTCCGACTGACGGATACAGTTCTGGTGCGCCCAACGCCCAGGCACAGCACGAGAAGAAGCGACTGAACGCTGCTCTCGACAAATGGAAGCGCATGTGGGACAGCGACATTGAGCTTCAATACCCGCCCAGCAAGACTCAGCTTCGCCGCTTCGGCTTCAGCAGAGACGGCGTACACTTCTTCTATCTTGGCAGAAGCTTCATTCAGTCCAACCGCCCTGGCGACTGGACGGCACCGCCTGATGTTCGCTTCAAGCAGGTCATGGGCCTTCTCAAACGCATCAAACAATTCGTCGTTGGTGACCCTTCTCACTATGGTCATGAGATTGGCTCGGTTGGCGACATCGATGACCAATACGGCTTGGACGACTTGACCCTCGACATGAAGCTGCTTTTCAAGCCCTACAACTCTCAAGTGCACAGCGCTGTGGCTAGTGTACAGACGAGCGCCCTATAGCGCAAAATTTCACGACTTCACGGCCGAGGCTGTATAACAACTTCGAGATGACGACTTCAATTCATACGGACGAAGCTTTTTGGAGGCCGAGCGACAGATGCCGTGTTACGGGTTCACTCTTGCTCACCTGTTCACATTGAACAGCATCAGCAAGCTGGGAACATCATCACTCGCACTCGCAGTGATGGAGGGTACACGACAGCCGCCCTCTGATCTGCTTTGTCAAACATTTGCTGTTGGCCGCGCCGCGCGGGCCGCACAATCACGACCGAACGGGAGGCAGCGACTGAGACGAAAAGTACGTTCAATGACACTGAGCTCCTTCACGAATCAAAAAAATATATAGAATATAGATGGAGGGGCATGAACAAAAAAAGGAAAAAGATGAGGCCCGAGGGACGTGGAGCCGTGCGTGCGCCTTGCATCGTGGTCCTGCCGGCCCTGCTCTCGTGATGCCTTTATCGGAGTCGTTCGTTCTGAGCACTTCCACCGGCGTTATCTTTATTTACTTTGCCTTTTTGCTTTCATCGCTTGCTGGATGGGTGGGAGGCATGTACGCGCTTGCTTTGCGGGTCCAGTAATCGAATTGGACCGCCTTGTCGTTTGACTTTTTCGCGTGCCTTGCGGAGAGTTCTGGAAGACGGAGGGAAAGATGAGGCCGAAGCTGAAGGAATTCGATCCGATCCGCGCCTCCTGTCGGTATACTGTCAACAATCTCGAAAGCGAGTGTAACAATCAAGAAAAGCAAGTTCAATATTATTCGATGTTCAACTCGGTCGTTTCAATGGTGCTGTGTGAGGTTGAGGGACTGCCATCCCTCGCTCTCTTTGGACCATCATGAAGTGCGGTGTAGGTAGTCAGAATCGCCACAGACGGGAAGATATCATTGACGCGCCACTTTTACTCAGCGCAGAAACCACCACCACGCAACACCAACCGCCACCAACGGCGAAACCCATCCAAGCACCTTCCCAACAACAACCAAGAACCTAAAGACCAACATCTTCCCATGCAAATCCGCAACCCAATCCCCCTGATTCACCTTGGGAAACTCCCCCTCGGGAACCTCTTTCCCCAAAAACTCGCACAAAGGCCCCCACCCTTCGCTCGCATGCCACTCCAACAACCTCTCCTTCGGCACAATCCTCCTCATCGCTTCATAATGCGCCACATACCCCTCCCTCAACTTGCCCAGATCGTTCACGTGCCCGCCCGTCCACGCCCGCAGCGTCCCCATCCCCATCGCGTGGTACTTGCGCGTGAAATCCCGATCGAGGACTCGCATGATGTTCGCGCCGCGGGATTGGAGTACGGTGTAGTATGAGCGCTGCATGCTTGCCACCCAGCTGTCCGGGTCGCGGTGTGTGAGGATTACTTTGGCGTGCGGGTAGGCGAGGAGGAGTTCGGGGGCGAAGAGGACGCAGGGGGTGTCGGTTACGGCGTCGTAGCGCCAGAGGGCGCGGTCGAAGTCGGGGGCTGTGGTGGGGGGTTTTGCTGCTGCTGCTGCTGTTGTTGAGTGACTGTTATTAGTATTGCTCGTTTTGCCGAGTTCGGTTTGGTTCTGCTGCTGTTCTTTGGCTTCGATTGCTGCGTTCCAGAAGTCGAGGCTGCCGTTTGCGTTGTCGGAGCAGGCCTCTAGGCCGTGGTAGGTGGTGTAGCCGAGTTGGTTGAGGGCTGCCCAGAGTGCTTTGGTTTGCTGTGTTAAAAAGGCTGAGTCCTTTCTTCTGGTGGTTCATATATTGGACTAACACAAAGTTCCAGTCCGCGACAGACCTAGCGCTAGGACTCGCATGGGGTTCTGTCGGGGTTGTTGAGGGATGACAGGGTATGGTTTAGGGAGGGGAACGTCTTTGTTGTTGATCCGGAGGTTCATTTTGGCCTTGTGCTGGTGGTATGTTGCTTTGTGGTAAGTCGTCGATTGGTCGATAGACCAAGTCGGTCGATTGTTCAGTGGCAATGCGGGATAATATAGGCAGCTACCAAGGTACCTCATGTATTGCCGTGTAGCGACGATGTTCCGTCACCAGTGCACTCGCTTGGAGCTCAGCTGGGGCTGAACTTGTTTGCATGAGCCCGAGATTAAATGCGTTCTTTCCTCTTCAGCTTTGTGTCAGCTGGCGAGTGATGATGGCTTTGTCAGAGCTCGAGGGATGCATCATGGTCACAGTCACATTCGATGACTTGCTACGAACAGAACTGTAGTGACCTTTTCCGAAACCATCCATATTATCTCGTCTCAATGTCAAGACGTGAATGATGCTCGGTTTATAATGTCGTCGGATCAGGTGACAGAGTGATCGAGGAGACCTCAGGCGGTAAATGAGGCATTCACGCATCGATTGACGATCCGTTGTCGCGTTCGACTTGGTCTCCCTCTTGCTTGCCAAACAACAACTTCCTCCGAGCAAAATGTTACAATCCACGTGCGACGATCCGCTGCTCACAGATCTGCGTACCTCTGCTGTACACATCCTTGAATCCAATTCACTTCGCTCTCAAGAAGCTACACCGGACGGTTCAAGCCTGGAATTGCCTCTGTTCGCGTTCGACGACACGCTGCGTACGGAGCTGTAACCGTGTACTGTGGACGTCCCTGATTCCTGTTTCTTTCGCTCACGAAATGCTTCGTCTGAGTTTCCTAGCCCGGAATTGCCCACACCCACCGAAGTGCGTGAATACACGGGCAATAGAAACTACAGCTTTGTCGCCCTGCCCAAACTTGGACTTTTTGTGAAATGGGGACGCGAGCATCTAGTCAGGATTGAAGAGGCGCAGAGTCTCCAAGCCGTCTGTCGGGCATTTCCAAGTAATGAGGTCCCCGTTCCTGAGTTGGTCGCTTGGAGATCGGAGGCTAGCATCAAATACCTCTATATGAGCTTATTACCAGGAGTCACTTTAGGATCCTGCTGGTCCACGCTCACGTCTGAAGAACGGACGACGATAGCGGACCAACTTGGAAACATCCTCACGACTTTGAGGAGCGTACGGCAGTGTCACAGAACCGAGTACGTTGGTAAGAACCCAAGAATGGTTCCGTGCACGTTACGCTGGCTAACATATCATAAGGCGCACTCGATCATGGTCCAGTACAAGCGATATATTTCAAAGGCGAAAAGGCTGGCCCTTTCCCCGACACCAAAGAGTTCAACGATGCTTTGCAATTCTGGTGTCTGGATTGGATACTCATAGAACAGAGACCCCCCGACCCCGTCAGGCATCTACTACCGGATGACGCGGCCATCTGATTCTCTCACGCGGATCTTCATCTGGACAACATCATGATCGCTGGAGAGCCAGGCTCGAGATGTATCGGTGGTGTGGTGGATTGGGGCCAAGCTGGCTGGTACCCGGAATTTTGGGAGTATTTGTGCATGGAACGTGCCACATACGACCACGGATGGATTGAAGAAGGCTGTGCTGATCGTGTGCTGGACCGTTGTCCCGACGAGATCGAAGCTCTTACAACCTATTGGTCGTGGCATGGGCCGGCGTGATGTTCGGATCTTGAGGTTTGGCCTCAAAGGTATTGTCTTCGATCAGATGAACTGTTTCTTACATGTCGAGAGTGAAGTCTGGTAACTGTAGGTAAGTAGGTGCCAAGGGCTTGGAGGGGTAGTGTCGAGGACTTTAGAAGTGGCTTATACCTCGACGCCCATGGATTCTTGCATGTCGATCCGAGACAACGGTGCTCATCAGAGCTGCTCTAGGCAGCAATGTTCCACGTGGCTCAATAAGTGCTCGCATAAGTACAGTCTGGCGCCTACCTCGACTTTCAAAGGCGCTCGATCATCGTCGCACCATAAAACCCTCAACCAGAGCTCTAAACCTCGTCATCATGTCTGCTCCTGCGTCTGCATCCGCCCCCGTTTACATCCTAAAATGGAGAATGGGTCCGAAAGAGAGAGGCCGGAAGCACATGGCTATGTTTGTCCCATGTCCGTTATACAAAAACGCCGATCCATCGGCCAAGGACTGTCCGGGCACCTTGTTCCAAGTGAAAGGATCTCCTCTGGCAGGATTCATGCACGAGATTAGACCTGACTGGACCTGCCAGAAGGACAACAGCACCGATTTCGTCCACTTTCTTTGCCATTGGGAAGCCCAACAGACTCCAGATCCAAAGCCAAACGGAGCTCTGGACCAGATCGCACTGACTGTTCGGCCCCCTGGAGTTTCGCAGCCGCTGTGGGACGCTGTAAGTGAGTTGTTGAGCGCACGTCAAAATCATACAGACTGACGAGGATACAGGAATCCATCTTTGATTGTCAAGATTGGGTCTTCGACTTCGTGACTCGCTTGATGCAGAAAGGGATGGTTGATGCTGCGGCGCTTGGCGTGTTACGCAGTCTGCAGGACGAGAAGACGGCGCTGATGCGCCAACCCGGCTCTGGCTCGACTAGCACTCCGCTCTTCACGGCTTCTATGCGTCGAGTCGTCCAATCGGTCGGCAATGAGATCACGCAGACCTCCAGTCCAGTACCTCCAGGCCGCAGACACACCAACTCCGAGTGGGACACTGAGCTCAAGGGCTTCAAGCGCTACGATCAGACAGCGCGGTAGTGGGAGTATCGGGGTGCTGATGGCGTGTGGAGGGCTTCCGAATAACTTCGATGCAGGAATCGTGTAGAGTGCCGAAGAGATGGAGGGTACCCTCGAGTACTTTCCCATTGGCATCGTGAATTGGAGTTGACTCGTCTTCCTGTGGTAGCATCTCTGGGGTTCAGGAGCATGAAGGAGGGCCACTGCTTGAGTGTAGCATTCTCATCGGCACACTATGGTCCAAAACAATTTCAAGTTTCAGGGAACTCTAAGATTCATGAGTATAAGAGGGAGTAGCTTGATAGTTGTGACGCTTTTATTGGTACTGTCAGTATGACTCGGAGCCCTAAGGTAGTACGATGCAAAGAAATGCAACAAGTGTCTTGTGCTTTTTTTGTGGTATACGTTTGTCGTGGACTTGAGGCTTGACGCAGGGAAGTAAAAATCACCCAAACTCCATTCAATGGAACGTCTTCGAGATCTTGGTTCGCCAGACTCACAGATCATGTCCTCATAGGGGCCCAAGTTGGTGTCTGTCCCTCCAAGAAAAGCGTGTTGTGGACGTACGCCCAAGTCTCAATCACACCAGAGAGCGCCCGATCCCATGATTTGCTCAGTATACCTATCATCGATGGCCGAGCAGAGAGAAAAAAACGACTCCATACACCTCGACAGGCAAGGCAGGTTAGTGAGGTACTTCGTAGCATGTATCGTCAGGAACAGGGCAAGTGGACGCCAAAAGAGGCCGTGCGCGTGTGGGCTTGGTGTCGCGAAGAGCTCAGCTTCCATCTCAAGCTTCACGCGTCGCATCCACCTCACCTGGCTCCCACGACCTCCACAAATCTCTCACCGCGTCGCAACAACTCTTCCGAACTATGCTGTACCTTCAACTGTAATATATCACTCTATTGAGTCTTGCGAAACGTGTTCCGTCAGAAGCGATCACCCGGCGCATCGCTCGTAGTCGCGACCGCAGCAGCAATGGCCGACCCGGAGGTTGTCGTCGACACCCAAACCCCTCAGGAGGATGACACCGAGATGCGGAACGTGCCCGACATTACCGTCGACGAGAGCATGGCCGGCGGCTCCGGTGAAGGTGACGAGGCTGGCTTGGAGGACATTGAGCCGACCATCGCCGAGCGCGTTGGCTTTGTAGAGTGAGCAGGATGTAGCCCTCGTACGTCGAGTCCACTACTCATAATAGCGTCCTTCCAGCTACCTGCGCTCGCCCATCGTAGAGCTTGTCATCGGTTCAGGCGACGCGCAAACCACTCTCTCCGCCCATCAAGGTCTCTTAGTGCAAGCGCCTTACTTCCAGGGCGAAGTTGAGCGTTTCGTGCCCGGCGCGCCTCGCCGCATTGAACTCCCCAACGATGACATCGACGCCTGTGCGGCAGTTCTCGAGTACATCTACAAGGGCGACTACTTCCCCACTGTCAGCGGTAACACCATGGAATACGACCCATCCGTCCCAAGCCCCGACGACAGCGGTGTCGCTCTCCTTCGCCATGCCCGCGTCTACACCATTGCTAAGCGATTTGGTCTGCCTGCACTTGCCGGTGTTGCCCACAAGAAGATTCACCTCACACAATCCACGGCCAAGGGCGAGATCGCCTACGCGCGCTTCGTGTACAAGGAGACTTCGACCGAGAACGAGGCGATTAGGAAGCCCGTGGCTGCCTTCTGGGCCACCAGGAGCCATGTGCTCAGGCACGAGGCCGAGCAGGAATTCAAGAGGCTCTGCTTGGAGCACCCGCAGTTCGGTTTCGACGTGCTCAGCCTGGTGCTCGACATGCAAGAAAAGAGAAGCCAGCGCGCAGAGGCGTCGAGCCAGAGTGGTACCCGCAAGAGGCAGAGGCCTCTCTGAGGTGCCAGTATTTGACCATCTTGAATCTGGGTTGTGGAGTCGGAGCTGTGCTGTGTAAGTGTAGTCCATATGTAACGAACATCGAACGGTCCATAGCTAAAATTTACATGACCAACTTCGCTCCCGGTCCTGGTCAGGCCACCGCCAGCCATAGTATCGCCTGTGGCGTCACTTTTGTCTGCGAAAGCGCACAAGGGCGGCTTGCATGAGCTGCTTCTTCACATGTCAATAGGAACAAGCGTTGAGACGTTTTTGCCGCCTAATTTACAGCACCACATGACCGTGCATGTAGCTTTGCTCTGCACATGTCGGAGGAAATCCATTTCGCGATATTCCAAGCAGGCCCCGCCAAGGTTCTTCCTCAAGTGAGCGTGCCCTTCCCACCTGTCACCTCCACACACCCGTGTTCATCAAGAGATTCCACCAGACACCTTCCCACGCAATTCAACATGGCCGGCAACGAAGATCCCTTCTCTTCGCCGCTGTTCGTCCCACAAGACTCTCCTGAGCTGGGAGTCGGCGCCAACATCGGCCATTCCGACTTGCCTTTCGAAGAGCTCGACCTTGGTGTGCCGCTCGAAGCGCCGGATGTTGATATGGACCGTGTTGACGACTCGGAGGACTTCGGTAACCCTGAGCCCGAGCCCGAGCCCGTGAAAGCTGGTAGATCGATCTTTCGGCTGCCCGAGGCCGGAAACACCTTTTTGGTAGGTACCCGACAATTCACTTCCCAGGCGAGCATTCCAGTCGAGCAGAGTGAAGGTGTCGAAGTACGGGTGGAGTCCAGTATAGGCAGAGACGTTTCTTTTACATCCCCAACCACCCTTTCTCCCCGCGCTGCATTTGATTTCGATCTCGGTTTGGATGCGGATGCGGATGCGGATGTTTTTTCCTTCGGCGAGACTCACACCAACACTGAGGTTGGAACCCCTGGGCAAGATCTGCCAGTCGCCCAGCTCCACGAAGATCTCTCAATTACTCAACCTCACGTCTTCCGTGAGGTAGAGTCGGAGGTCATCCCTAGCTTCGCGACCGACGTCGGTCAGATTGAATTCACCTTCGGTCAGCCAGATTTTCAGTCCGACTTCGCGGCCGAGGCCAATCAGCGCCAATCAATCATCGACCAGAACGACCTGGACGCAGGGCGTGAAGTCAGACAAGAGTCACCTTTCAGCACACAGTACCGTTTCGGCTCGCCGTTGCCATCACTTCAACCCATACCTGAAGATCAAGTCGCTTCCGCACCAGCTATCGAACGCGAGCAGGCGAATGCGGCAACCTCACCACTCAACTCGCACGAGCTTTTCGATTTGCCGTCCGACGTGCCATCACTGAAGTCTGAGAGGGAGGACGTTCCCGCTCCCGCTCCAGTCATTGAACGCGGGCCAGCCAATTCGGTATTCCCACCACCCATCTCTCAAAACCAAATCGACTTGCCACCACTCGAGCCTGAATTCGAGGAAAAGCCTGCTTTTACTCCGACCATCAAACGCGAACCGCCTAGTTCAACCATATCGCCGTTCACCTCACGCGCCGAACGCGCTCGTCGTGCCCAACTCAACGCCATCAAGCCCGAAATGTCCGACCGGAAAGCCGCTAAGATCGGTGGTATGGCGAATCCTCTAAAAGCCAGCGCCGCCACCGGCTCCGGAACTCCCAAGAAGAACACAGTCACGAAAGAGGCCACTCTCTCCAGCGCCGCGGCTTTCACTCAAGCAGCCCGGACCCGTGAGCGCTTAGGAACTCCGTTCGGAATCAAGCCTAAGGAGACCTCCACTGCCGTTAGGAAATCGGAATCTGCTAGAGCAGAGATTGCGATTGACAATGCGTTCAAAAAGCTCGTTCCGCGCGACAACAATGCCGTCCCAACTGCTGCCACTCCCACTTACGAGGAGAAACCTCTCACTTACGAGGACATTTACAAAAGAGAGCGCGAGCAGAAGCGTATCGACAAGCTCAACGAACAGCGCAAAAACAAAGCCAACGACGGCAACGGCAACAACGGCCCAAACATCCCCAGCATGTTCCTCTCCCAACCCATCAACCACCCTAGCATGTTCCGCCCCCCTCCCACCAATGTTCCCCTCGTCAGCCCTCCCAACCCAGTGGCACCTCAGGCGAAGATCCCCGCAACTCCCGAGAGCCTCCTCGCCCGAGCCTACAAGCACCTCGACGACACTGCCCAATATTACCGCGACGTCGAGAACGGCGCCTGTGAGCGCGAAGAACATCTCGCCGAGTTGTGGACTATTGCTCGCCAGCTGCGCGTCCAAGCCATCGAAGAGCGCCGCGATGCACTCGTTGTCATCCGCCACCGTCGTCGCCAGCTGGACGCTTTGAGGGGATTGAGCGGCGTGGAAATTGTTCAAGGTGGTTTGGAGAGGTGGTTTAGGCCACTGCATGTGGAGAACGAGCCGTGTCCTGGCTCTGAGGAGTTTGAGAAGATGGTGGTTGAGGGTCAGGAGGCTGGTGTTGAGGATGATGGGTATGAGACGCCGCCGTCTGGTGGATCTGATTGAGTGGGACTGCTAGATCTTGGAGCTTGGCGTAAATTGGATGAGGTGTGTGAAAAAGCAGATTGAGAGGAGTGTGCGAAGTGAGTCTGTTTGTGATCACTAAAGCAGAACAATGCAAGCAATCAAACTTCCCGTGAAACGACCGAATCATCCGTGAAAGACAAAACCCGTCGGTCTTCCCCGAGCTAATACCTGGCACAATCTATTTAGAGCTGGAGTGATCCTCGAGAGCACGTCCGAGCTAGGTTGTATCTACAGGATTAATGGCCTATCGTCCTCTCAAAGCTAATATCGAACACAGTCTATTAAAAGCAAGACATAGTTGCCAGTAAGGTCCTGTTCGAGCCGGCCTGCGTTCTTTCCAAAATTATGGCTTCACTGTCAGACCATGTATCAAAGACTTCCTCTTAGAGATTTGTGGTCCCTTCCGCTAAGAGCTCCATGCTGACATGGCATCCTGATTAACGCTACGTTTGAGCTCGTATATAATGTTAACTCTCAAGATAAAGTGATGGCAGCCACTGGGAAAGTCGATTGAACATGTATCATCTGTGCATTCTCCTAGTATACAGACAACCTTTCTCTCCCTCTGTAGCTCTTCCTATGACAAACGAACAGAATCTCTCTCTCCTCCCCATTCTCTACGTACGCAGAGAGTTGTCGAAGTTCTTGTAAGTCCCCTTAGGTCTTACACTCGCAGATCCTTCGCAACGGACGAAGCCAATCGAAGATTTACCTGCCCGGATCTCCTGAACCTCCTGCGGTGGAACATCACGGTAACGGCAACGCCGCAAGACATCTGCAGTCGAGGTCTTCTCCTCGTGAATCTGTTGGAGGTGCATCTTGAATCCTCTGACTCCGCTGAGCAGCTTCCCGCTTGCATACGAAAAGCTGCCGTGGCAGACGTTGCAACGTAGCTCGATGAAGCCGTCGTCACCCTTTTCGCTGGCGGGCTGAACAACTACGGGGCAGTTGTCCAAGGCCCTTGTCTGTGGTTGGTATGTGCTTTTCTTCTTGGCGGGAGAGTCCTCGTCTGAGGCATGAGCAGCGTCAGCAGCGAGGCTTCCAGCGGCGGGAGTGCCACTTGCGACCTTGTTCGGCTTCTTGACAGACGGGCCTCCTACGTACTCTGTGCCCATTCCGATGTTGGCAGTGGACTGGCAGCTGATGAAGTCGATCTTGAGCTCGCCCGTGATGAGCTTCGCGACTTCCTCTGCAGACACATCGCGATACTTGCAACGCTGCAGCAGCAAATCCAATTTCGGCTGGTCTTGATGGACTTGACGAAGGTGTGACTGCAAGCCACGCAAGCCGTTGATGAAGTGTTCATGTGCCCACGAGGCGTTGCCACCGCAGCGGTCGCACCGAAGCTCGATGTAGGAACCGTCTTTGAGCTTGATAATTGTAGGACTGGCGTTCAAGGATTCGACGCCGTTGAAGTCGCGGGAGGTGGGACCTTCACCTTTTGCGGGTCTGGACTTGCGGGCTACCCCAGTGGTGCCGTCGTTTCGAGCAGGAAAAGCGCTTGATGGTCCTAGAAGTTGAGTGGGTGCCGGCTCGGTGATGATCATCGCTTGAGGACGATTTTCGAGGGCAGCTTGAGTCGAACGGACGAGCTCGCGAGAAGTCAGCGCTTCTGCGCCAGGTATGACTGCTGTCTGTGGAGGCCCGGGGTGTACTGCGCTTGATATTAGCACACAGTCGAGCAAATGACCTGATAAATAGTACTCACCGATTGGCTCAAGAAGTCTCTGCAGTACTAGGCTCCTGGGTATCATCTCGCTTAGACCGAGGAACGCAGTCAATGCCTATTGATCATGTCAGTGCCGGCCATGCTGTTTTGAATCGAGAGTACGTACCGATTGAAGAGCATTTACCGTAGCGATAGCCGCGTTAACCCATCGGAGGACACTTCCGTCGCTCGGGTCATCACCCTCGGTCGTTGTACCCAACAACTGGGCGCGCTGCAGGTTGAGCTTTATCAATGCCCTCTGGATGAGTAAGCGGTCACTTGCAGGTTCGGCCATCTTGATGTCAGTCGTTCGTAGAGAAATTTGGCGACTGGGGGGTTGCGTGGCTCGGCGCTTGATGATTGATAGATATCGGGCGTGTTGTAGCAAGGGGAGGGAAGGAGTTGACTAGCTTGGTGTTTGCGTGTCGAGAGGTAGTGGCCAGTCGAAAGTTGAGTCACCATACACTTACATTGTCGCAAGTATGGTCCCGTGCTCTGCTCCACACCAACATGTGTTCGTTGGGAGTGCGGGGCGTTGCTCTAGACCAGGGTGCGCTGAAGTCAGACCGGTGTAAGTGAAGTGCAGCGCATGTGACGTGACAACATTTCGAACCGCATCGCAAGCTTGCGCTTTGAAAACCTCAAATACCAACCACCACAACTCGAACCCCAAGGAAACGCACCTGATCAACATTACACAGTACACAGCTCTTTAGAGCTAATATAGAAGTGTAGCAGCAAGCGCAAACGCGCAAACGCAGTGGCAGTTGCGATGGCGGTGGCGGGTGCAGATGATCTGGCAGAGATGGGAGAGCAGGAGGTAGCAGTGTTTGCAGCACCAGCAGGCCGGCAAAGGCCTGGCGGGCACAATGCTATCTCGCCGTTCAGCAAAATTGACGAGCAGATCACTGACGCAATAATCCTTCTGAACCGTCTGCCCAACGCTATTGAGCGTCAAGCGAGGGAAAGATCGAACTGGTATGCACGAAAGGCGCAACAATCCCAAGACTGGGTCCGAAAACATGAGTCTGAACTCATGGAACGTGCTGACGTGAGTTGCAAAAGCCTTCCCTTACTTTGAGACCTGCACTAACAAGAGCACTAGAGGCTGGCCATGTTCATGGGAATGGGAATTGGCCCAGAAGAAGACGCCACGCTGCGTGCATTGTTGCAACCGTTTGGTAAGCGTAATGTACCCTCTTTATGTCGAGTCTTTGTACTAATAACGCATAGAAGTACCTGAAGGCATTTTCGACGGCATCGAAACGTCGCGGACTGGGGTCTCATTCCAGAAAGGCTACGAGCCCACGGGCAAAGAATTTGCAGGACAGGAACCTGCACGACAGGGACTTGAAGTGCTTGCACCTTCCAAGCGCAAGCAACCAGACAGTTTCGAGGACGCAGTCGAGAGACCACGGTATGGGTCTTCTTCCCAATACGGTCTTGAGCAGTCACAAGCGGTTGGTCCCAAAAGATTGCGGCAAGACACTTTCGATGATGGTGAGCCGTCCTCGTCCAGAAGCCACCTATGGCCCTCGAGACCAGCTGTTGGCTCTAAGCTTAGGCCTGTAGAAATTTTCGAAGCCGAGGCCGACATGCGGGACCAAGGATCCCTCATTCCGAGCGGCTTCACATCTGAAAGATCATTACATGGCTCTGGGCCTAGAGCTCAGGGTATCGTCGAGGGCGGCAGGCCTGACTATGGATCCCGAGCTCAGGGCAACAAAGTAGCGACAAGACCTGCATTTACCTTTGGGTCCTGGCCGGACAATGCCCTCAACAACGGGGTGCCAAACTATGAATCTCAACTTCAGGGTGGCCTTGCTGGTGAACGACTAGCACCCAACCCCGAGCGCAAGCAGCACCACGAAGGAGGTGTCCCAGGATCTAGACCCCACGTCCAAGAAGGATTCTCGTCGACAGGACAAGGACTTGGTGCCTTGGAGGCCTGGCAGCCTATTCCCACTGACAACGAGCGCAACAACTTGAAGTTATCTGGACAAATGGTCGGTCCGAAGCGCAAGCCGCCAGCGCCTCCGGAGACTCCCCAGCTAGAGATATCCGCAGCCACAAAGGTCGTGCCCGTTGCGAAGGCCAAGGGCGAAAAATGGAAGAAGAAGTACATCATCGTCAACTGCCCTGTCATAGTCCAAACTGGGCAAGGTTTTGTCGAGCTCAGGTGCGACAAATGCCACTGCAATGGGTCAGCCGCCACTGGCAGTTTCTGGCTCGGCGCCCGCGGCATCCAAGCCCATCTTAGAAAAATACACAAGGAGACTACAACCCCTGCCGAAGTCTTCGCACGTTGCAGCGTGCGCTCGGTTTCAGCAGACGAGGTGAAACAAATCGAGTCTGGCAAGCTCGTGATTGAAAAGATGTTTCACAAAACCGTGAAGGACGACAAGCAGAACAAGGGCGCTGCCGCACGCGCACAGAGAGTGGGAGATGGTGGGGGAGGGGAAAGAGGTGACCAGGAAGAAGCGGCAGAAGCCCGACCAGTGAGAACCAGGAAGGTTACAGTGAGAGACAACTCGAAGGGGAAGCTGAAGAAGACGACGTGGTGATTGCACTGCGTGTCGCTCAGTCGATGCCGTAGCCTAGAGAACAGTCAGGAAGAAGATTACATGATGCAGAGTTCATAGCGTCACCCTCTCCTGTCTCGAATTGATGACATTTGGACTGGCTGGCTTAGACGACAGAGGCTGGAATGCGAAGTAGTGCACATGTGATGATGTGAAGCGAAGTGAAGTCGCCTCAAACGGTGGAAGTGAAGTCAGATCCCTTGGATGGTCTAGCCCGCGTCTTGGCGCGATCGGCGTTCTTTCTCGAAGAAAGTCGCAGCTTTGCGCATGCGCCTCGTCTCGTGAGGAACAATTCACATACACAACCAAAAATCCGCAACAATGTTCGCCGTCAAGGGTTGGGCAGTCGACTCTTCTGCGCTGAAGCCGCAGACCAAACCGATCAAATCTTCAAAGGCACAGGACGCTCTGGACCGGAAAGCAGCCAAACACGAGGAAGCCAACGACGGACCAAATGCCGAGCAAAAAGCTGAAAAGGCGAACCTCAAGCGCAAACGAGAGGAGATTGCAGCAGCAAACGAGCCGGATCTAGGCAAGCAGTGGGACAAGCATGTTGAAGGAAAGGATGTCAGTAAGCCGAAGGAAAAGAAAAAGAAGGAAGGAAAGAAGCAGAAGCGTGACGAGCAGAGCGCAGATGGTGTAAAGCCTACCGAGAAGCCTGCCGAGAAGAAAGCAGATGCACAGGTTGCAGGAGGAGCAGAGAAGGCTCAGTCCAAGAAAGAGAAGAAGAAGGGCAAACAAGATAAGAGCGACAAGGCAGATACATCGGCGCGAGATGCCGCGTCCAAGTCGTCTGCCATTGTAGCCACACTACCACCCAAAGCGCCTTCACTCCCTGTGAAGGCCAAACTCACACCCATGCAAGCGGCCATGCGACAAAAGCTGATCTCTGCGCGCTTCCGTCACCTGAACGAGACTCTCTACACTGCTCCTTCGGCCGACGCCCTACAACTATTCGACGCAAACCCAGAAATGTTCGAGGACTACCATGCAGGATTCAGACAACAAGTCGAGGTCTGGCCCCAAAACCCGGTCGACAACTTCGTAGCCACTATCCGAGCGCGCGGTAAAGTGAAGCAGTCCTACCTGAACAAGAAGGGCTCCAAGTCAAAGCCTGCAAAGGGCGCAGAGGCCGATGGCGCTCTGGAGCCTTTACCCAGGACACACGGCACAGCCATCATTGCTGATCTGGGCTGTGGCGATGCCGCTCTTGCCCACTCTCTGACTACCACCAACGAGATCTCGTCGCTCAACTTGCAACTACACTCTTTTGACCTGCACTCGCCTTCGAAACTGGTCACCAAGGCTGACATCTCCAACTTGCCACTGGAAGATGGATCCGCGGACGTTGCAATCTTCTGTTTGGCACTCATGGGCACCAACTGGATATCGTTCATCGAGGAGGCATACCGTATCCTGCACTGGAGAGGCGAGCTTTGGGTTGCAGAAATCAAGTCACGATTCGGCAGGGTGGACAAGAAGAAGAAGGTTGTCGAGCACTCTGTAGGCTCAAAAAGGAAAGCCAAGGCTCTTGCTCCCAAACTTGCTGCGAAGAAAAAGGAACAAGACGAGGCTCAGGAAGAGCAAACTCTTGCAACCGAAGTCGACGGCGTGGAGGCTCAACAGCAACCAGCGACCGATGTCAGCGGCTTTATCGAAGTCTTGCGACGCCGCGGTTTCGTTCTGAAGGACGGCGACAACAGCGTCGACCTCAGCAACAAGATGTTCGTCAAGATGGAATTCACAAAGTCTGCGGCGCCTGTCAAGGGTAAGGGTGTGGCTGAGATTCCCGAGGACCACCGCAAGCCTAAGCCTACGAACTTCCAATCTAAGAGGTTCATTGAGGAGCAGGAGAAGAATGACGATGTGCCCACCGATGACGAGTCGAAGGCGCTCAAGCCTTGTTTGTACAAGATTCGTTGATAGCTTACATGTGTTTCATAATCTATACAAGGGGAAATGCTATTATATGCAAAGACATTCTACAGAAACACCCATCCATTCCCTTCGATTTCCTTGGTGAGAATCTGTACTGTACTTACCGTGTCTGATTTCCCAAAGCCATCCATTCACTTCCTCTAAGAAGCGTCAACGCCGGTCAGAAAAAAACCCAAGAACGTGCTAAGCCTTATTTGCTCTGACGAAAAGAAGCGCGGCGTATCAAATGCGCAACGCTGGTGTTATCCTGAGAGAGCTGCATCACATGCCCGCCACTCATCAATGTCCTTCACAAGAGCCTCTCTCGCCTCCGTCTGCCTGTCACGAAGCATAGTAAGCTTTCCCTTCGAAACCGCATAGCACTCTTTAGACTCATTCGCCCGACGGAAAGCCCAAGCAACACAAGTCCACGCAACTTGGCGCTCGCGAGCATGCCTGTGATCCATCTGCTTCGTCCAGGCTCGAATCAGCGGACCTGACTCGATTTTGTTCGCGATGGTCTTGGATGGCGGCGTCCCTGCAAGAACTTCGGCTTTGTCGTCCTGAAAGTCAGACCATGTTGTCTCCATGGCGGAGTCTACGGCGGAATCGTCCGAGACAGAGGGCGGCTGCGAGTCTGTGAGGCCGTTGTCCTCGGAGTCTGCGTTGTAGCCCTCGAGCGCCGCATTCTCCAGGCGAGCTTCTTCGTAGGCGCTGGAGAAACTCAGGCCGCGGACGCGGGCGTACCATATCTCGGCCTCGGGGTCGAACATGGAGTAGTCATCCGAGGAGGGCTCTGATTGTGCGTCCTGCATGCTGCCCTCCATGCTGGGGATGCCGTTGATGTTGGTTTGCAGCGGATGGGTAGCATTGGATGGAGAATCGGACTCGTTCGAGGGTGATGTTGTCTTGAGTTGGCGTGGGATTGAGGCCAGTGTGAAACCAGCTATCATCGGAGCCAAGTATTTCCGGTCGAATTGGACCCGCGAGAGGACGGCTGGTGGCCCATCGTTGCTAATGGCGGCGGCGTCGTTCTTTTCATGAACGTAGTTGTTGTAGAGCCATGCTTTGACTCCTCCGTGATTGCTGGAGCTGACAGTGGGGATACTCTATTGTGTAAATATGGTTTCGAAAATTGTCCTATCCCCTAGGTCGTTCGTGACTGTGGTGAGTGTCGCTTAGGGTATGGGACCGAGGATGCTTGTAGACACTGCCGTCAAGTGGTCGATCTGAGAAGGCGAAGAGTGTATGTTGTCGCTTTGTGTGATGTGTGTTGAGTGGGTCTGAACGGATCGTGCGATCGTGTGAAGTTTTTTGTTATACGATGATGTGAGTCTTTACAACTGATCAATTCGGTAGGCGCTATATTTCAATTAATGTTCTGCGCCGGCCTGCAATAGTCTGGGATTAAGGTTGTCCTCATTGCTGAGGAGAGCGGAATTAAGTTGCTTCTGTATGGCGTTACGATACACAGCCTGCTTACCACGTGGAGAGATTTAGATATCGAGGTAGCCTATGACCGCAAGTCTGCGTGTCCGTATTGTGCATTAATGATATTTGACAGTGGAGTCATCAGAGTCGTTCAACTATTACAGCGCTCTTTGGCCAAAAGGGGGATTCGGCGAACCGCCAGGACCAAGTCGATACAACGACCATGGCTTCATGTCCAAGACTTGTATACATGGAGTGATAATAGCACGACGACTTAGCGACGCCTTGGTCGCGGTCGAGACTGCGTTGAGATCTTCGAGGGCGACATGCTGACTTGTCGCATGTGGATGACAACGCCTGCTGGGCTGGTCTGTCCGTCATCGTACAAAGGCAGCTCTTCGACTTGAGTGGTGGAGTTGCCTGAAACGCGTAGTGTCATCGTGACTATGAGGCCAACACGGAGCAGCACTTTTGCTGCCCAGAGGCCGAGACTGAGTAGACATCGAATCCTCAAGTACGCCTCACGCTCGAGTCTTTTCGTCGTTGCCAAACTCCTCAACCTCCTCAGTGCTTCCACTCCCTTCACTGCCAACCTCGTCGCGTTCACGAATGGCTTGCTTGGCTTGGCGTGCTAACTCCGGGAACTTTTTCTGTGCGCTTCTCTGGCCAAAGAAATCCTCTGTCTGCAAGCCGCGGACAGCCTCTGATCTTATGCCGCTAACGTTCTGCCCGCTCTTTCTCATGTTCTTGATGTGTTCTCTTACAGGCACCATGGCTGCGTCGCGACACGCCTCCTTGATGTCGGAGCCGCTCATTCCTGCACTCACACGGACCAATGTGCTCAAGTCGAAAGCCGGTCTATCGCTAGCATCAACCGACCTATCCAACTTTGTGTCCGCCAAAGTGATCTTGAAAATCTGGCGTCTCTGGCTCGAGTTCGGAAGGCTGACTGGGAACTTCTTAGGCATGCGTCGGAGAATGGCCTCGTCTATGTCCTGGATTCTGTTTGTTGCGCCGAGGATGCAGATGCGCTGGTTTCCGTCCGCCTTGGTCGAACTGGCAAGACCATCCCAATGTGTCATGAACTCAGCCTTTACCATTCCTGAAGCCTCGTGTTCACCACTTCGACGTTGTCCGAGTACTGCGTCAATCTCGTCGATGAAGACAATCGTGGGCTGCAGCTTGCGCGCAAGCGAAAATACAGCTGCAACAAGCTTGTTGCTGTCGCCGTACCACTTCTCGGTCAGAGTCGAAATGTGCAGGTTGATAAAGCAAGCGCCGCTCTCCCGCGCGAGCGCCTTGGCCATCATCGTCTTTCCGCATCCAGGAGGTCCGTATAGTAGCACGCCAGAGGGCGCAGAAAGAAGAGAAGAGTGTTGTGAGTACAAGTGGGGCATGGTGAGCGGGTAGATAACGCTCTCGGTCAGTTCCTCGATGATTCCGTCGAGTCCTCCAATATCGTCAAAGGTGACTGGTATCTCGTTCGGGCTCACAACCTCCATTGCGATTGTCTGCTCGTACTGCGATAGTACGAGGTCTTCTGGATCGACTCTTCCACGTGACTCTGGCGTTTGCTCTTCTTCATCCCAATCATCCTCGTCGTCTTCTTTCCCCTTGCCGTTGAATATGCTTTTTAGGCGACTGCTGGCTGCGAGTGCTTTCTGTTGTGCTTCGGCTTTTGCGCCGGCGTCGGGGTCAAGGCGCGACATGACCTGGCGAGCGAGGTAGGCAGTCGCTATGAACTGTGGCAGCGTCAGTATCGCTTGACTCTGAGCGCAACTGCAAATGCGCGAAGAGATGCACTTACGCTCGCTGCGGTCATGAAGATTTCCGGCAACATTTGAGGAATCATCTGGAACCATCGTCGATCGGAGCCCATGATGGCGGTGGTAGTGGTTGTTTAAAATGAGTGTCGTGAGCGGCCAATGTGAGTAGTAGGTAATTGGCGATATTTTATTGGTGACGAGACAAGTGTATGGATTCGAGGGCGTCGTCGTCACAGGCAGACAGACATGTGAACGGCTCGACGACGCCACCCTTCAAACGCCACAGTGGCTTCTCCGACTGGACCGTTGTTTGGCCGGCCAAGAAAGCATTCACGCGTTTTCTCAACAAGAAAGACAAACTAGATCTGCATGGATATCTACGATTCACACATCACCTTTGACCTGCTATTGAAGGCGCTCGAACCTGAAATACGGAAAACTTGGAAGTTACCCAAGGCCTTCACCGTCAATTTGAGGATTTATCGATGCCTTTTCGATCGTTCTAGAGCCTGTCTGGATGTCGCCAAAAGACTAAGTTATGCTAAAGTAGACTCGATCCGCAGTACGTCTTCCAAGACAGCCATGAACCTATCACCTTCCTGCTGTCTGAGTGGGAGCAGTGGCCGCCGAGGTGTTATGCTATAGCCATGCATCCTGTGCAGCGCATATTCTACATTCTCATCAGCTTTGTTCAGCCCAGTACGCGGTGTGTTTGACCTACTCATGCCTCGAACGCCTGCAGGCACAGCATGGACGTCTGCTCTGGACAAAGCGGATTCCAGATACGACAATTCCTCCGCTTCCTTTGGCTCGAGACTCGATTTGTTCAGCAACTGCCAGAATCGCATAGTCGCCTTTGGCGCGAAGTTTGAGATTCCACTAACAGTGCCATCGCCATCGCATCCTTTCCAAGCTCGGAGATCTGCGATCAGTCCGTCTAGGAGCAAAAACGGGAACGGTCGAGTATCATTGAGAGACTGGTCGCTCGAGAGCGTTGATTTCAACCGAATCAGCTTACCAACGCTGCCAGGGCATCTGCACACTATTAGCGACAACCTCCACGCTCTATACGATTGTGACCTACGTCAGTTTTACGCCGCAAAGATTCGTTGTGCGCCGCATTATAGCTTCGATCACGTCCGAAGACATGTCTTGGCCTGCAGAATTGGCCGGGAAATTGTAAAGCAGAATGGGGATCTTCCATCGTTTGTATCGTGAGCTTCAATACACCTGACACCGACCAGGACGTACTTACCGGTGAGCTCTCGCAGATATCAACATAGTACTGAATGACCTGTTCTTGGTCTGCGGTGAGGCTCGCTGCATAGTAGCTGGGCAAAATCACCATGCCTACGTCACTATATTGACGAATCAGATGCTGACTGGTCTGTGTAAGTTCAAAGATGGCGTCGACTTACGCGCCAGCTTCAGCAGCGTCTTTGGCTAACTTGATGCTTTCCATCGTACATGAACCACCGACACCAGCCACGATAGGCCGGTCTTCGAAGCCATTTTCGTCAAGAGTTTTTCTGATGAAGCGAATTAAAGACACGCGCTCTTCGTGGGTCTTCGGATCTCCTGAATCAGTGTTTATGCTCGTTTTAGGATTGTTCTTCGGCCTTACAAGGTGCAATGCTTCTCCCAACGATCCAGCAAATACAGGAACTCCAGCTACGTCAGCTGTAGTTATCATTTGCAGCGTTGTAATACCTACTGATTCCTTGCGAGGCAGCGTCTAGACAACAATCAAAGTCAACAACTGATCGATGTACTTTGGAAAGATCAGGACTCACTGAGAAGATGTCTGCGATAATCATCGTAGTTGATTTGCTGGTGATCGTCGAAGAAGGTGGGCAAGGGCCCGTAGACCCCAGGACCAAGATTTCGGGGCATTCTTCAACGACTGTTTGCGATACGAGCCACGAATAGACAAAGGGCTCCAATGTTCGACTACATGTAAGTAGCGGTTCTAGATATGGGAAACGAGATAGGCTAATCGGCCGGTCGGCCGTCACAAAGATAAGCTTTTGACCGGGGTGCACTGACACAAGCGGCATCCAGCCGATCAGCCCGCCATCAGTCAAAGATCCCAGAAGCCACAGAGATACCGAGAAAGGTTATATGAAGAGTTGTATAAGATGGTGGATCTCGTGAGTTTTCATCTTCGTGGTGACATACTCGAATCGATAACTAATTTGTTAAGCAACCATGTCGTCCGAGAAGGCTAGTTATCACATGCCGACTTCTTCTCTCCCCATTGACTAACGTTCTTACAGGCCCTCACAAAGAACTCAGGATCGATCGGGGCTACTGATGTGGCGGAGGGTGAAGTGCATGATTTCGGGCGCGATGCAAACGATGCCTCAGCAACTACCGTCGACAACACATTGAAGCGGTCGCTCAAGGTAAGTTGATACAGCTCGATACCGCATTGTGGCATGAGCTAATATTTACACTGAAGCCCCGTCATGTGTGAGTAAAATTTCCGTTGTGACCTCGTGAGACGAAAGATTGACAATTTGTAGGCAGATGATAGCTTTGGGGGGTGTCATCGTAAGTCGAGAAACGATCGATGAACTGGCGTTTTGCAACACGACTGACCACACATAGGGTACTGGCCTGTTTCTTGGTACAGGTAGTGACCTGGAACATGGTGGTCCTGCTGGCCTTCTGATCGGCTATTGCATCATGGCCTCGTTGCTGTTCTCCGTGATGGTGGCGCTGGGGGAAATGATCTCTCAATTCCCAATCCCCGGAGGCCAGTTCGCACTTGCTGGTCGATTCGTCAGTCCAGAGCTCGGTTTTGCTATGGGATGGTTATACTGGTACAACTACATCGTCGTGTTGCCAGCAGAGCTCTCAGCGGCAGCTGTGCTGATATCCTATTGGACCCCGTTGAGCGACCCGAACAGCACTTGTACCACTGGAATCTGCGACTCTGCTATGTGGGTCGGACTCATGCTCATTGTAGTACTGGTGATCAACTTTGCCGGCACCCGAGTCTTTGGAGAAATCGAATTTTGGTTCTGCTCAATCAAGATTCTCACAATCATCGGACTCATCATCGTCGGTGTCATTATCACTTCCGGAGGTGGACCGGATGGGGAAGCTATTGGCTTTCGGTACTGGAACCAAACCGGCGGATTCGTTCAATATCAGGGCATAGAGGGTGCCAAAGGCCGCTTCCTCGGCTTCTTCAGCGTCCTGATCAACGCAGCTTTCGCATTCATCGGCACCGAGATTACTGCCATTGCCTCAGCGGAAGCGGCCGATCCACGTCGCGCTGTTCCTCGTGCAATCAAGACTGTTTGGATCCGGCTGGTTGTCTTCTACCTCTGCAGCGCTTTCGTTATCGGTCTATTAGTATCTCCAACAGACCCATCTCTCAGTCTAGGAACCGCGGCGGCCAAAAGCCCATTCGTCATTGCGATAAAGAACGCGGGTATCAAAGTCCTGCCATCGATCATCAACGCGGCCTTGGTCACTAGTGCATGGTCAGCTGGCATCGCCGACCTCTTCATTTCTTCGCGGGCGTTGTACGGTCTTGCATACCGCGGGCACGCACCCAAGATCTTCCTCAAGACGAACGAGACTGGGTTACCTTGGGTTTGTGTCCTCTTGGGTGGCGCATTTTCCCTCCTATCCTTCATGGCCGCGGCTACGGGATCGGCGGGTACTGCTTTTGGATACTGTAAGTCGTGATCCTCGCCGATGGCGGCTGCATAGCTGACAAATGATTGCTAGTCTCCAACATGACTGCTATCTGCGGCATGATCTCCTGGACCGCCATCCTCTACACATCACTCCGCTGGCACGAGGGTCTCAAAGTTCAAGGCATTGACCGGAACACCCTGCCTTACAAAGCGCCTTTCCAGCCCTACTTGAGCTATTGTAAGTCAAAAATTGTCGTTTAATCGAATTCAAATTGACAGAGTCAGATGGTCTAACAGTCGCCATCTTCGTCATGATCTTCGGCGGCTTCAGCACTTTCAGTAAGTCCAGTAGTATTCCTGAATCTCAGAACAGTCTATTAACAAAGCAGTCCACCACTTCAACTCCTCCGCATTCGTGACCACTTACTTCCCGATTCCCTTCTTCGCGGTCCTTTTCTTCGGCTACAAATTTGTGAAGAAGAGTAAGATGGTCAATTATAGCGACATGGACTTTGTTACCGGCACTTCGATTGAGATGCCCGCGGATCCTCCGCTGAAGGGGGTTTGGAAGAAGTTGGCTACGAATGTCTAGAAGATTGTTGGTATATCGAGCTATGAACATCACAACGTACGTCAGGAAGGTAGAATGCGCAGGACAATCAACGAAGCATCTTATCATCACCAATCCCACCGTTCCTTCTTGACTGACCTTTGATGGATAGTCGTAACCAGAGGTATTGTTACGAGATAGTAATGTTTCCCGCGAAATCTAGTTGGATTGGAATGACTCTGGCCTACATGTGTCTACTCAATCGCCCTTCAGTCTCGCTCTGCAGATCCTTCTCCGCCGCTCGCTACAGACTTGTCAAAAAATCGAGTGGCGGAAAACATCAACGAAAATTGCTAGAAGCCAAAGCTTCGGGTGGGAAAGTTGTCATGAAGAATCAATCTGCTGCAGCTTGCTTCGAGCCACTTTACAGCCTCTGTAACTTTGTCGGGTCGAGCGCCAAAGCCAGAGGCCCATCGTCTATGATCGTCGAGCGTCTAACATCTCTAGCCGACATGTCTTCCGTATAAGGGTTGGCACGATGCATGGATTGCCTGGAACTTGTTGTCAGCATAAACCATACATCATAGAAGAGCCATCCTCACCTGTTGTCCCACCACACCATATCGCCTGCATTCAGCCATTCCATGCTAAAGACGTACTATCATCGTGTCAGCGGGAGTGATTTCAAAGGGTTATTGCGGCGGACCCACCTTTGGCTGAGTACAATGATCGATCAACTTCCAGATCAACTTCTGGCTGTCTTCCAGCGATCGACCAACGATGGTTTTGGCGTGTGCGGCTAGGAACAAAGTCTTGCGGCCGTTGGGAGCGACTTGGACCAATTTGTAATGCGCCGGAGGCTTGAGAGCGAGTTCTCGGGTTGTTGGCTGGCCGTATATGATCGGAGATGCAAGTTTCCTCGAGTGCCATAGGCTGGAAATGGATACATCAGCTGTGGGTCTCCGAAGGGTGAACGACAGAGCTGCCTACTCGTGTTCAACGATCAGGTCTTCCAGTTCTGCTTTCTCTGCGTCTGGTAGATCCGCATATGCCGATCGAGTGTCCGCGAAGTGCGTCCACATACTGGCACCGTCGGTTTTGCCATGGGATAGTAAGATGGAGTATTTTGATCGTTGTGGGTGGTATGAAGAGTCCTGGAGAATGACATTTAGCGATCAGAATATCTTTTGAGATGCTGACACAGTCAAACATGACTTACGGTATGCCAAAGGGCGTTACCGATGCTGTGATGCCATCGGCGGCTGTTTGGCTTCACAAGCGACCCATCAAGTTCGATACTGGAGACTCCAATTAGCGGAAATCATGGGAATGGACTGGGTGGTGACAGACTTCGCAACGTCAAACAAGAAAGGTTCGCCCAGACGGTCGTTCTCTTTACCGTAGAAGAATGGGTTGACCTCTAACTTGTCTCCGAGTTGTTGAGAGAAAGCAATGTGTCGCACGTTGTCGAGACCAGTCTTGCGGAAGATAATCACGGCATATCTGTTTTGCAACTCGACAAGCTGCTGAGTGTTAGCAAACACATACACGTTCTACGCTAGGATTGCAATGTTGCTCACCTGTTGTACGATCTCCTCTGGGATAGGATTACTCCAGTCAAGCCCCGACACTTCGGCGCCAAATGCGAATGCTCCGGAGTTCAAAATCGGGCAGACGGTCAGACTGCCTTCTTGCAAAGACTCAAGATTTTCCTCTGATCGACTCTTCTGAGAAGGCCAAGTGTTCTGGTAGATTGTTGGAAATTCGTGTACGCGAGTGGAGAAATCCATGATGGCATTGATGATATGGTCGACATTTTAGCTTTGGTGTAGATAAGACAGCTATATAGATCTACGACCTTCAGTTCATCTGTTATCGAGTATGGAAGAGATGCCGTCGGCGCGATGGTGAAGACCAAGCCGATAAGGAACGTTAATAGCGACGTCGGCTGACAAGCCGCCCAGGCCGACCCCTGCCGAAGGTTAGGTACATGCGGAAACTTTTAGAGTTCAGTACATTGTTGTCTTGGCCAAAAGGCTTTTGACTCATCAGTCGAGACAGACATCTTTCTGCGATCTTTCGAAATTTCATCCAGCGGGTTCAAAAGAGAGCCAGAACTCGTCGCAGCCATGTCGTCAAAAGACACGATTCTCATCACGGCGGGTCCGTACAAGTTCCTCGCGACTTTCGAGGATGCAGCACCAGAAACAGTTGCGCAGATGAAAAGATTACTCCCATACCGACAGAAACTGATCCACGTCCGTTGGAGTGGCGAGGCTCTCTGGATTCCTCTCGGTGAACAAAAGTTCAACGTCGGCTTCGAAAACCACACTTCACATCCCAATGCCGGACAGATTCTGCTCTATCCAGGCGGTTACTCGGAGACTGAAATCCTTTTCTGCTACGGAGGTGTCCACTTTGCAAGCAAAATGGGCGTATTGGCTGCGAACCATTTCCTCACCATCAAAGAGGGAAACGAGAATCTGAACGCACTTGGAAACCTGGTCCTCTGGGAAGGTGCAAAGGACGTGATCTTCGAGGTTGCTGATGAGGCTGCGTATGTGCTCTTAGGAGACTGACTGACAAACATACATGTTGTGCTGACTTCTTGCCAACAGAATTGAAGATTTCCGCAAGACACGCGGCGTGAACACTCGACACAGCAAGCTTTAATGAATGGCGTTGCCTCCAGACTGGGCATCAGAATTGCAAGTCCATCTCAGGACCGCCATTCAGGTCCATGGGAAACTCCATGCTCATGTCAAACAGATTGCCCGGCCACTCGAGCCCTGGTTCGCCCATCAGATGCGCCAAAGACTGCATCGTCAGATCATCCATGGATTCTGCAGATACCCCATCACCATTTACAAGGATCAATGATGCAGCGTTGTGGACAATCGCCTGGAAACACCGCGCAGGGTGTGAAGGCGCGTCTCGGCACACAGCGTCAAAGATAGCTGTTGCTAGTTGAACGAGTCTAGCTATGATTGAGTCTTGGGAAGGCGGGAGTGGTGCACAGTTGCGTGAAGACGTTGGAGAAGTCAGACAGCAAATGCCAAGATCATCTGTGAGATGTCAACATTCGCCTCATTGAGCTGTAGAAAGAACAAATCTTACCGTCTATAACTTTCCGGACATAGCAGAGGACCAAAAATGCGGCAGCAAATGTATGCGATATCCAAGTAGAGTCAACAGCGTAGGAGAGGCGTTTGCAAGCCACAAGGTCTTCTGTAAATGATCCAGATGGGAAAGAGTCAGTGTTCTGTGAATCAAGATCCCATATCGCTTGCGGCGTCGAAGTCGACAGGGCCATCAGCATCTGTGAAGCCGCTGTCAAGCTCGTCTCAAGTGACTGTAAACGCCAGAGCTGAGTCGACCGTGACTCGGAAGGCTCTTTGACTGATAGTGATGGTTCAAGAGATGCGCTGTTAATTGCCAGGCGATACCACCGAAGCGATGTAAATGGCATGAAATTATGCTGAGAGTCCGCTTCGGCAATTCGGGCGCGCCAGGACCTTTCCCATTCATCGAATTCTGCATTCGCTCTGCGTAGACTTGCACCATCCAGTGGCAAGCGAGACAAGGTCCCAGCACTTCTCTCGGCGCGATACGCTATGGCGCTGAGCTCTACCAGCGCTGCAACGCGAGTATCTTCGGGCTGTTGGGCAGCATGGTGGAGGATCATCTGCTTAGAGGCATTCGATGCGGGAGTGGGATCGACAGACGCGTCAAACCTAGAGTTCAGCATCAAGTTGTAGTGACAGGTGACGAGGTTATTCCAGACCCGCAGACAGTCCACGTCTCTTGTCGAAGCGGATTTTTCCTGCCGCTGGAAAGACAAAGTAGCATGTTTCTCGAGGTCTATCACTTTGGCGAAGCGAAGGGCTAGCCCGAGGACTGTGTAGGCGCTTACGTCGTTATAACGGCTTCTCGGACGTTTGTGGGTTGATCTAGAACTCCCATGCTGTGGTCCACAAGGCATCCATTGCGCGTAGAGCAAGATAACTTGGATCGTTTGCAGATTGACATCTTCCAGGCTGGGCATGAGACACATCCTAGAGATCAATGCGTCGAGTAGTGCAATCATATCTGTGTACCTGGGATGAAAATCCATGGAAACTGTTCCGGTGCCACTGCGTCACTGTAAGCATCGCTTGGAAACCTAGAACAACAGGGTGGACGTACTTGTGCTCGTCTTGAGTCCAGAACCTCGCTCCAACCGAGCATACAGCAAGCAAAAGCATGGGCTCTGAAATCCTCATGTCTGCAACACTGCGTCTCGAACTTTTATTCAGCAGTATTGCCATGCTGTGACAATTTTCGAAGTATCTGTGAAGCATGTCAACGCTTGCTGTCAGTCTGTAGCATGGGGTTTTGGCCTGCTCACATGTCAATAAGCTTCTGTGCGTCCGCCTCAGACACAATGGATCTTGCTACAGGGTCAAAGATAGAATCCGAGTTCAGACACGTCATATTGTTGCGAGTAGTGAGTTCATGGCTGTGATCAATCCCACCAAGCGCTCGAAGCGTGGCGATGGGAGCCTCGAGATCGAGCCTGTCCATAGAGAAGATCGAGGATGGCGTTCTATAGTCCGTTACCGGGGCCGCCGGTGACACTTGGTGACTCCGTTCGCGTGGCATAGGCTCTTGGTCCGCTCGTGACTGACCTACCTCATTTTTCTCGAGGGTCGTGATCCGTTGCTCGTGTGTGGCGATTCTGAATACGTGAGCCTCGCGTCTGCTAAGTGGCGGCACATCACTCGCACGCACCTTCGCTGCAGCTCGACAACAATTTCCGCGACTCGCGAGGGCGTCGGCGTCGCCTCTGGACGCGTATCACGTTCGACCTCGAAAGAACAGGTGGTATTGAGCTGTAGGCAGCGTCTGCACGACAGCTGTACTGTGCCGTCGCTTTCGTGAACTGGCAGACATCGTTGCTTGCGTGCTCTGCAATGCAAGCACGCGCGCGTCGTCCGGCGTAGACCAGTCTGCACATCTGCGCCGTCTTCTCTCTCAGCCTCGCCGTGACTGCGCGTGAATGTCAGTCGCGTTGTCCGGAAGCAAAAGAGGAGAAGCTGCGGGCGTCACCATTCCGAGAGCGTTCGTTTCCGTGCACTGGAGCTAGACGCTGGTGGAGCTTCCATCTCATTCTTCTTACATACAGTTTACACACTTCACGGGCGCTCAATTGACCATATACACAGCTGGCCAGTACATACCTTGAGGCAGTAACACGCATATACCGCCATTAGTCACTTGCGTTGCCAGTATTACAGTCTCATCTGTTATCTTTCTTCTTATCGTGGAGCAGAAGGGCTCCCATAAGGCTCTGATTGGTCGGAACGAATGGCCGATCGATAAGAACTTCGAACGGCTCGTATTTGATTAGACTCCATCAAATCCAGGGAGAACATCATCGAACTCGCTTAGGAACTTTACGAGATGGCACACTTCTCCGTTCGCCTAAGCTATCTCGTCGGCCTCATCGGGTCGTGCGGCCAGATGCCGAAGTTGCCCTATCGTCAGCCAGGCTGAGCCGACTCTGGGCCTCTTCTTCTGAATTGAACATCACTGGTGTCGCCGTCAAGAGCTACATTCGTTGTACGACACGCACTGACGACAAAATGCCCCCTAGCTACGATACAGTCATCTTGAATGGCACTGTGGTTACAGCAAGTGATGTTAGGTCAGTACCGGTGCATAGTTGTTGCCATAACTCGCAGCTAACTCCTTCTCTTCCGTAGCGTTTGCGATATAGGAATCAAGGATGGCCGGATTGCCGCGCTCGTCGCTTCGTTCTCCGAAGAGGAAATCGGCTCTGCAAAAGTCGTCGATGCCGAGTACGTCCTCGATATAAGCCTTGTTTTCGAAATGTTCAGCTAAATGGACATGCGCAGAGGGGCTTACGTAATGCCCGGAGGCATTGATGCTCACGTCCATCTTTGTCAAGACCTCCAAGCAGGTGCTCATGGCCTCAGTGGCGAATGCGCTGACAACTTCGAGACTGGTTCTCGCAGTGCCATTGCTGGTGGAACGACCACCATGATCACCTTTGCAACACAAACCCGGGCTGAGGCAGACCGTAGCTTGATCGGTGTGGTAGAACGCTATAACAAGCGCGCCGAAGCCACAGGTAGCTACAATGATTATGCCTTCCATATCATCATCGTGCGGAATGACGCCGACGTACTCGAGAACGAGCTCCCTTTGCTCGTCAAGGATTGGGGTGTGACAAGCTGCAAGCTGTTCCTGACCTACGAAACACAAAGGCTGTCTGACAGACAGCTCCTCGATGTGATGTTTGCTGCGAAACAGAATTCGATCACGACGGTGGGCGGAACTTTCCATCTACCAATGGGAGGTTGTCTAGCTGACATTTGACGGTAGATGATACATGCCGAGAACGGAGATGCCATCGGATGGCTAACAGGTAAGTCGACAATGTGTTCACTTCGAAATATGTACAACACTTATTTATCGTATCACGAGAAGACAAGCTTGAGGCCCGTGGCATGGTACAGCCGTACTTCCATGCCCTGTCTCGTCCACCCATTGTTGAAGGAGAAGCTACCAACCGAGCCATCGCTCTGGCTACGCTGATCCAGAATCCGATTCTATTCGTCCACGTCGGTTCATCGGTATGTCAGCTTCGACATGACATTGCTACAAATTGCTAATGCAAATCAGCTCGGCATGGACAACATTCGCAGAGCGCAAGGTAAGGGGCTCCCAGTATACGGAGAGACCTGTCCTCAGTACCTCAACTTGACTTGGGATGATTTGGTGAGATCTTTCGAAGCGCATGACACATATTCAATACTGACAGGATTGCAGAAACGGTTCCACTCTCCTACGTGCTTTGAGAACAGCAAGCACATTTGCTCGCCACCTCCGCCACCAGATACGTCAGAACATGATCGACTATACACGTAAGCACGGACCAACTTTCATCTGCAATTCTGATGCGAGTCTAAGTTCTAACAGTGCTCTCCACAACGGGACTGCTACGATCTTCTCATCCGACCATTGTCCCTTCCGCTACGACGATCCGCACGGAAAGCCAAGTGGAGTCCTTGACCATCCAGAGAGTATGAAAGACGAAAGTGGGGCCCGTCGTGGCGAGGCTCTTCAAGACCTCATTCAACGCAAACCGGGCTTATTCCGACACATCCCCAACGGTATCCCAGGAGTAGAGACTCGACTTCCACTTCTGTACACTGGTGGACTAGCCAGCGGACGAATCTCACCTCAGAAGTTTGTGGAGCTTACGTCCACCAATCCCGCAAAGCTGGTAAGTACGATCCATCTACTCGGATCGAACTTTGAGCTGACAGAGTTTAGTATGGATTGTATCCTCGCAAGGGTGCATTGATGGTATGTAATGGACGTCCAACGATTCACAGTCAAAAGTCAGTACTGACTATGTACCTAGCCTGGATCTGATGCCGATCTTGTTATCGTAAGCCAAACCCGTCAGAGGACCGTATGTCCCATCTATTCGACGTACTAACAGGAACTTCTAGTGGTACCCAGATTCCAAGTTTACACCCTTCAAATTGTCGAACGACAGATTGCACCATAACGTCGACTGTCAGTGCTACTCAATCCCGACCGATTTCCCATACTTTGACTAACCGGCCGGCTTCTAGATACGCCATACGAAGGCAAGGAGTTCGTCAACTGGCCGCGCTACACCCTCGTAAGAGGTATTGTTGTGTGGGCGGAGGGAGAAATCACTGGCAAATGTGGTGCTGGCCAATACGTAAAGAGAGGGCCCAGCCAGCTTCGCCATACACCGACTAGCAAAGCTGAGGATGTACGCAATGTCGCCGGATGGTTGTACGACTAGTGCGATGAGGATGCGATGTCCACAGAGACTCATGGATCGGGTACTGATTTACAAGTGGCTGTCGATGTAGGAAGGCGACCAGCCTCGGGCCAATCGCTCTTAGGCGTCAGTAGACTATACTATGCTGTCTCAATAGCGGGTGTCCGTCGTCGAATATCGACATGTCACATCAAGTATTGGCTCGAATGCAGTGCGAATCGTACAGTAACAGCCAACTTACTTCCGCTCTGTTCACATGGTAATTTCCCAGTCAGACTCTCGGTCATTTATTCGTGCAAGCCTCACGGGCTGAGTAGCTCGGTTCACAGATCTCATAAAGTATGTATTTCTTGTCAGTGTCAGTCCGCCGTCAAAAGATATATATACACATGTATGTTGTGGAACTGCCGGCCCCGCCGACGTTCAGCCGATCAATCGCGGTCGGTTCACGCGCGTAAAGTGGAAATGTCGCGTTCTTCGACACGACTTCTAGACTGGAAACATTAAGACAACATATTTGAGCTACTTCAAAACTCACAAATCACAATCGGATCGCAATGTCTTCTGCAACAGTTGAGCAAAGTTCAATGAACGGCGCGGCAGCCGACTTCGAGCCAGCTAAAACCACATCAAATGGCCACTCGCTTCCCACAAACAAGGACCACGAAGAATACCAATATCTCAACTTAATCCGGGACATCTTACAAAATGGCGAACATCGCCCAGACCGTACTGGAACCGGAACCCTCGCCATCCCCTTCCCGCCTCAACACAAATACGCCCTCTCAAAACCTGACGGCACGCCCATCCTCCCCCTCCTCACAACAAAACGAGTCTTCTTCCGCGCCGTCCTCGCCGAACTGCTCTGGTTTGTCTCCGGCGACACAAGCGCCAAAACTCTTCAAGACCAAAACGTCAAAATCTGGGACGGCAACGCCTCACGCCAATACCTCGACTCCGTCGGCCTCTCGCACCGCGAAGAAGGCGACCTCGGCCCCGTCTACGGTTTCCAGTGGCGCCACTTCGGCGCAGAGTACCAGGACCGCCACGCAGACTACTCGGGCCAGGGAGTCGACCAGCTGGCCGAAGTGGTGCGGAAACTGAAAGAGAACCCTTACGATCGTAGGATTATCCTGAGCGCGTGGAACCCGGCTGATCTCAAGAAAATGGCGCTGCCGCCTTGCCACATGTTTGCGCAGTTTTACGTTTCGTTCCCGCATTCGGTTCCTACGAGGGCGGATGGGTCGAAGCAGGGTACGCTGCATGCTTTGCTTTACCAGCGTTCGTGCGATATGGGGCTGGGAGTGCCTTTTAATATCGCTTCGTATGCTTTGCTCACGCATATGTTGGCGAGGACTTGTGATTTGTTGCCTGGGAGTCTGACCCATACTATGGGCGATGCGCATGTGTATATGGATCACAGGGAGGCTTTGGAGGAGCAGCTCCTTCGTGAGCCGAGGGACTTCCCGACGTTGGAGTTGGGCAAGGAGGCTGGGTGCAGTATCGACGGGTGGAAAGTGGAGGACTTCAAGGTGGTTGGGTATGAGCCTCACAAGGGTATTGCGATGAAGATGAGTGTATGATGAAGGCCCTGCACTAGAGACCACGGGTCTCATGTATATACCTGCACTTTTTTCTCTTCTAAACACCTCTCACGACGATCAAATACATGTACATCAATGACAGACTCGGCGGAACGAGTAGAAAGTTCGGTTCATTCATCTACCATGCTCAAGTTTCTAATCATGTCCGCGCTGGTCTGCTGGAGCATTGCTTCCTCGAATTGGGGAAACTGGTTTTCCCAAAACCTGACACCATCTAAACATTGATCCCGACACAGCGCACCAATGTCTTCAGCCATCTCGAGCTCTTCGCCCGCTACACCAACACTCCAACCAAAGCGCTCCGCTGTCTCCTGTGCAGTGATGCTGCGACCAAAGCCTTGTATTGCAGTCAGCTGACCGGTAAGCTGATCCGCAGAACCACTGACAACAGACTGCCGAAGCCACGCGAGCAGTGAAGCAATCGTCTTTTCGTCTGTCCGGCTCCGCTCTTGCACCACTAGAAGACCCGACTTGAAGCGTCGCAGCCTGATCGGCAGCTGCAGGGTCTCCCACATCTTCGCCGCTCTCTCAAAGTCCAGTGGGGAAACGAGCTCAATGCCATTGCGCAAGCGATTGAAAACGGCCCAGAGGTCGACCAGCGAGATGATGCCGCCTTCACGCCTCAGAACGCCGCGCCGGTCGTCGGTCAGGAATTCTGCCAAGTTCCGCGAGAGCTCGGTCACGTATAAGTTTTCTGCGGTCGAGCCAGTGCCGAGCATGTCTTTGGTGGTGGTCAGCCCGAGTGCTGAGGCGGAGTCATTTAGTAGACTTCGTGCTTCAGGTGTGAGGGAGTCGGCTGAGGACGACTGGGCGCGGAATTGCTCGGCCATGGCAATGACTTCTTTGGCAGAGGTCATGAGAGCCTCGAGATCCTCAAAAGCGCTGCCAATGACGGCTTGGTTGTTGGCGCGTAATTGGGCACCGCGGCGTTCCAGACCGGCGATGCCTACGATTCGAGGAGAGGGAGCACTCTGTTGTCCAATCCCATTTAAGACACCCGTGGGATCGTTGTTGTTTTGTCCAGAAGGTGTCGGGACAGGTGGTGCACTTTGTAGTAGCCATTTACGCTGGACCAGAGCACCCTTAAGTCGCTCCAGGAACACCTTGTCGCCACCTGCGCGGAAAGAGAATTTGATGGTCTCGATGTTGTCATTGCCGATAATTGACTCTGTGTTTAAAGTCGGTCCCGGCGAGTCTGGTCGTCTAACGCTCTCGTTAATGAGCTGCGAGCGCCTGTCGCCACCCGCCGTCAGCGAAGCACCACAGATCTCACAAGCAGTGAGGGATGGGTGGTTTTCAAAAGTACATCTTGAGCAGACAATGCTGCCGTTGCCTTTCGGGGTCCGCGGCGACGACGAAGCATCCTGACTGAAGAAGCTCTCCTGGTCCATAGAACCTCGAGACTGCGCGTTGATATTACTAGACGGACCACTGGGCCTATCTGACATGGCAGCGATAGCAGCTTTGACCATGTGAACCAATGGAGGTTGGATGCCACAGGCTTGACACGCCGGCAGAGTGGTATGCTGATTCGCTGTGGCTGGGTCGAAATTGGGAGGCACCTTATTTGAAAACGCGCATATTGGACAGATCCAGGTGGCGTTGATGTCGCGCGCCGGAGCTGGCGAAGGGGCGTACGAGCGTGACGGAGAGTCAGGTGATCTGATAAGAGCATCCGCCGGTGAACCATAGCGAGGTACCGGGCTCGCGATCGCCTGTGATGTTCGCGTAGATGCCTTGGGGAACAACGTGATCTTGGGGCTTGACTTCAGAAAGCCGGCGTAGGACTCGGTGCGGTCGATTTGCTTAAGATCTATCGCGACAGAGTACTTCCTCGGCTCCTCGTTATCGACATAGCACGCTCTGTGCGACGTCAGATAGGCTTGCCCGTTCTGGTAATTCGGGATCTTGTACTTGCCCTCGTACAAGCCGACATTGTCTTGCACGAAAAGCAGCGTTTCGTCATCGTAGAGGGCAGGCCGAAGCGCAGTCGTGAGGTCTAGTTGACGAAAAAACATGTAGACATTGAGAAGGTGGTGTTATTGCGTTGGGATTGGCCAGACTGAAACGGTCTCGGGCTTCTCGAAGCCTTGGGTGCAGGCTTCCGGAATCAGGTTTGCTTGTGCAGAATGAACATATAAAAACGGAATCGTATTGAATGTCTGGTATTGGAGATGCCACCCAGTCAGTCGCAAAACAATGAGTGAAGAGTGAAATGCGATTTCTTGCAAACGGCTTCAAGACACGAGTCGCCAGATAACGCGGCTCTATGATGTCGCATGCGATGCTCTGAAGTCGAGGCCACAGTCACGGGACTGACAGACGATTTGCCAAGGCCCACGCGCTTGCCTGCTGCAAGTCTGCCCGGCCAGCGTCGTCGACTCTTCCTGCCTCCCACTTCACCGACATCTGCTGACGGCCCTCATCGACACCCCTTTGCCCATCGTCTTCTCACGCCAGAAACTCACAACTCTCTCAATTACTCATCGCGCAATTCTCACGTGCACCGTTTGCGCATCTCACCTCCGACGTCATGGCTTCCAGTCTGCAACCGGCTTTCACGCCAGTTCAAGCGCGCTACACGTTACAAAGAACACCACAGCAGCAACCTCCCGCACAGTCACCACCTCCACCCCAGTCACAGTCATCCGCACCAAAAGCCGCTTGGAAGGCCGAAGTTAGGGACTGGGTCCAGCGCGCTTTTGCCCCCGAGAACGCGATTCAGGGCATCTCTGATTCCGAGTGGCGCGAATATCTCCTTACCTTCCTACCCAAGGTGCAAGCGAGTGGTGAAATCGACACAATAAATTGGAGCACATACCCCACACCGCAGCAGTTGATCGTCGCAGAACGCCAGCAGGCGGCTTACGCGCAGCGTACAACACCCACTAACATGAACGGCTACTCCTCCCATTCCCTTTCCATCGACCCTAGCAAGAAGCGTAAGAGCGCCGATCTCGATGTTCCGGACAATGAACCTGTGACACCGCCCTGGAAGAAGAACAAGCGTGGCCTCGAAGAACGCATCACCAGCAAGAGCAAGAACCAAGAAAAGAAGCAGAAGAAGGCAAAGGCTTTCCAGACCGACATGGCCCATGCCAAAAGCAACGAAGCACTGGAGAGGCGCAGGCAGCGCTTTGGACACATCTCCCCCGATTCCTCCCCAGCCAGAGCACGTGACGATTCTCCAGCCCAGGAAAACCCCACCGGACCCGTGGTCGGTACATGCCAGAAGCTTGAGAAGAACTACTTCCGTTTGACGTCTGCGCCAAAAGCCGAGGAGGTCCGTCCGCTGCCGATCCTGGAAGAAATGTTTGTTCTCCTCCGCAAGAAGTGGAAGACTGAGCACAAGTATTCCTATGCTTGTGACCAGTTCAAATCACTGCGCCAGGATCTGACCGTGCAGCATATCAAAAACGAGTTCACAGTGCGCGTATACGAAGCCCATGCCCGGATTGCCCTGGAAATAGGAGACCTTGGTGAGTACAATCAGTGTCAGACGCAGCTGCGTTCACTGTATAGGATGGGTCTGAGCGGCAGACGCGATGAGTTCACAGCGTACCGAATCTTGTATTTCATCTACACGTGCAACCGGACGGACATGAATGATGTCCTTGCCGATCTAACTACAGCAGAGAAACAAATGGAAAGCGTGGCACATGCTCTGCAAGTGCGCGCTGCTCTAGCGAGTGGAAACTACATCAAGTTCTTCCGACTCTTCCAACAAACCCCCTACCTGGGCGCATATCTCCTAGACATGATTGTAGCACGAGAACGCCTCGCTGCTCTGGCTACAATCTGCAGATCGTAAGTAAACCCATGAATCTTGCTGCACAGACGCGGGATGCTAACAACATTATCACAGGTACAAGCCAGAGGTCAGCCTTGACATGATTGTCGAAGGACTTGCCTTCCAAGGCGAAGACGAAGACCCTGACGCTGGCCCTCGCAACTGCATCCAGTTTATCTGCGATCACGGTGGTGAGCACCTGATCGAGCGCAAAGACGATGGCCGCGTTCGCTTCCTGGCTGGCAAGGCAGGCAACATCTTCGAACTTGCCAAGAAAGCGGCATTCAGCGTTGTCGACATCAAGGGACAAAAGTAGTTCTGTCACCAATCGCACATTTCCACACAATGAGACTTCCCATGTTGGACGGCCAACAACATTGGGTAGTGCGCCATACACGGTATCATCGACGAGCCTTTCACGACGAATTCCTAGTGCCCTTTGGGCTAGGTAAGAAAGGCTGTGGGCCACATGGCTTTGCAAGGCGACTTGCAACGGGCGACTCAAGGCGGGCGAGCATCCTCCATACCGCATGGCCTCGCGATCCTCTTCCGTTATGTTTTCCCAGAGATCCTTCTCACACGTCACCCACCATCACCTCGCTTGCTTTTTCAGCACACTATCAAGACCTGGCCGGCAGCGGCCTTGGGCAAAACGCCGAAGCAGACTCCTCTTGCTTCTGATGAGTTCTTGCGACAGCAATGATCAAGCTTCGGTGTCGTACGAGCGACACGCCTCACGACAGAGCTTCACGCTTCAACCCAAAAGGTAAAAGTTCTCCCATCTTCTACGCGAAACACACACGAAGGCACATGGGACCAAGGCAGCAAGACAGCGAAATGTTTCAGGGCGAACAGGATGGGCAGGGCTGGCATGAATTCATGGCGTACGGTCTTCCATAACTGGGTACCAGCTACCAGATGCAATGAAGTCACATTTTTACCTCCCCATCGATGTCACATCATGCTATCACTCTTCCTGCTGCAGGTCGTGTAAACGAATCAAGTGTGCCTGAATCGCATCGACACGGTAGGTGTAGAAGAAGTCCATCGATCGATCAAAACGTCTCTCATCCCCAAAGCTGAATTGATAGGCTGCACCGCCGAGCTGAGCTGGACATCGATCGCCTCAAACGAACACCAGAAATTGTTCTCTGATCCAAACATCCCATTGGTCGCGTGCTATGGGTAGCTCACTTGCATACACCCTTCTCGTATACTGCACCAAAAGTGGCATCGTTTGCATGTATCACCTCGTATGATTAGTCGGGGAAAGCAGTTCGCACATATGCAGCGTGACCGTTCGATCGGATCTCGCAGAGGCGGCGGCGGAGAGCGGAGACTACTTAGGTACCCTATGTCGCACTACTGCACAGCTCGCCGGCGCTGCATGCATGCATGAACCGATGCTTCCCCACCTGTTGGAAGGAAGTGTGACTCGAAATAAAGGAATTCTCTACGAGGTTCCCTTGGGCCCCGGGTGTGTTTATTGGTTGGTTGGTTTTGGGAGGAGTGTGTGTGTGTGCATATGCAGCGATATATTGACGTTAAGGCGCAGGAGATGGTCGGCCGGCTGTTGAAGTGCCGTGGAATGAGGTACTTGTATCTACCTGAGGTGATGATGATGATGTAGGAAGGGGAAAACTGTATATCGATATCTTCGATATCTAATCTCATGTTTACATGCTATTATGATTGGACCTCAGTGTTCTTGCCTTATGAGGTTGATTGGTCTATTGGTGACTGCCTTCTTTGTTTTCTCCCAGCGCCTGACCACCCATTTCTGGCTGCTCGGCCGGCTTTTGTTCCTTTGTTGTGGGTGTGTGGAGCTCTTCTGGATCGCGCTACAAACTCACACTATCGACCGTTCGGTGCTGTCAAGCCTCTCGATTACCTCGCGCGTCCAGTAATATTAATCGATTTTGTTTGGAGGGGTTACAGGGCTGTTTGTTTCTCTTGCCGAGCTCGGCCTGTTACAGAACATCGTTATTTCATTGTTTTGGTCGCACGATTCTAGAACTCTGCCACTTCCCACTTTGATTGCAAGGCTGAAACAAAAGGCTCGGGGCGCGAATAATGACGAGGATTGCCTTGCGTTGCCATGCATCATCTCACACGAGGATTGCCACACGAGAAAAGCCGTGTAGTGACGACGAGACGTACACGAGGCTCGCCACGTGCGCACGCGCTTCAAGTGGAGGGAGCAGCAACAACAAAGGCCGGGCGACCCAACCCAGAGCACTGCCACAAGGCAAAGCCACCAGTCGTCAGGACTCGAGCGAGCGGCTTTAGTTTAGTGGACGGCAGTGTGGGGTGTGATTGGGGCGAGAGACGAGAGGGCAGATTGGCAGAAGAGCGAGAGGACCAAAGAGGCAGCGTCTACGGCGAGAGAGCGACTTGTCGTGTGCCTGTGTAGAGTAAGGTAGTGGCACCAAGGCACCGTAGTACAGTAGTATTCAGCCATCCATCCATTCCATCCTCTGTCGTCTGTCCATCTGTCTGTCTGTCTGCCTGCCTGTTGTGTCCTTCTTCTCGACACGACATCTCACCAATCTTTCACTCACCACCACACCACTAACGTCTCACTCACTCTCACACTCGTTTCCACCCGCCCGCCACGCTGTTTGACTTCCTTACCTACCTTACCAACAATCTCATCATCTCCGCGCTACACCGCAGCACAGTCGTCTCGTCTCACCACGCGCATTAACACCACTACCACCACTACCCCCAATCCACGAGTCCCTCCGACTACCAGCACCGTCATACTCATCACAGAGCGGAAACACCACCACTACTCCTCCCACCACCACCCACTGTCAACACGAAACCCCGCGCGCGCACCACTCAACAGCGAACGTTGAGTAGGGCGGCTCACTCCAAGGTCTCCAACGCGCGCAAAACATACTGCACACTGCACAGTGCAGACCCTGCGACCGCGGCTCCACCCATAGTCGCCATTGCTTATTGCGCCGACGCAAGCCTCCCGCACCGCACCCCGACTCTGAAGTGCTGCCCAAGGTCCGGCCATGGTCAAGGTGTGTCGCGTCCATAGTGCTACTAAATAGTGCGACCGACCGGGGTCTAACGACTTCCGAACGCTGACCCTCCAAACAGTTCCGACGATCCCTCAAGAGTGACAAGCACGACTCCGCCAAACCAGTGTCGATCTCTATCCCACAAAAGGACGCCATCGCCATCGAGCCACCCAAGAAGGTAAGTCTGCGACAACTCCAACCAGCTTGCCGCCCGTCAGCGCTAATCGTCCGAACCGCAGGTCATCAAAGCACTCTACGACTACAACGCGCCCGCTGGCGAACCCGCTCACTACCTCTCATTCTCCGCCGGCGACTTCCTCCACGTCGTGAGCCGCGAAAACGACAGCGACTGGTACGAGGCGTGTAATCCTTTGCACAACTCTCGTGGCCTGGTGCCCGTGAGCTACTTTGACACTGTTGGCAAGACCGTGAGAGACAGCGCCGAATCTGTCAAGTCTGCGAGTGCCACACACGACAGCGGCTACGCCGAAGGAGCTCACACGCCTGCCAGAAACACCGGACCTACGAGGGGGAGTGGACTGAACGGCGCAAACCCCAATATGCCTATTTCCATGCCATCTATGCCCGGACACCGGGCGAGCAAGTCTATTGGCAAGACCGGCGGTGTTTACGGTATCGTTTCGTACGACTTTGTCGCGGAACGCCCGGATGAATTGGACGCGAAAGAGGGCGAGGCGATCATTGTCATTGCGCAGTCAAACCCGGAATGGTTCGTCGCAAAACCCATCACCCGGCTGGGTGGTCCCGGCCTGATTCCTGTGTCCTTTATCGAAATCAGAGACATGACCACGGGCAAGGCTGTGGAAGATCCATTAGCCGCCGTACGAGAGGCGGGCATCCCAAAGGTTGAAGAGTGGAAAAAGATGGCCGCGGAATACAAGAACACCAGCATTCCCCTTGGATCTGTTTCGAGCAGCCAGCAGCAACAAGCGGAAGGCCTCGCACAGGGAATGGACCGGATGAGTCTGCAGAGCTCGCGCCAGCAATCACAGGATGGCTATGGTCACCAGCGGTCACAGAGCAACTATGGCTTCCAGCAGCAGCAGGCGCAGGGTCTATTCGCGCCAGTGCGTGCGTCGGTACCCAAATATATATTCGCCGACGAGAAGTTCCACTTTGTTGTTGAGTGCAAGCTGACCAACAATACACACTGGGATCTTTCAAGGATATATGAAGATTTCTACGAGCTGCAAATCAACCTGATCAATGCTTTCCCCGAAGAGGCTGGTCAAGTGCCGAACAAGGCGAGGACCCTTCCTTACATGCCTGGACCGGTAAAGTTTGTTACAGACAACATCAGCGAGGGCCGGAGAGAGAACCTCGATCAATATCTCCGCGAGCTCCTCGGTATGGCCCAACACATCACCTGCTCTTCACTCGTGAGGAACTTCTTTGCGCCTCGCGAGGGCGATTACGAAGTCGACCCAAGCGTGGCAGATCTTAACGAGCACGCCCGCTCCGTCGAACCGCAACAGCGCTACTCGCAAGCCTCCCAATCCGTCCACAGCCAGCAGTCACAGTCTCGCCAAGGCTCCAGCGCCGGCCTGCATCAGCACTCGCAGAGCCAGGCCTCAAACAGTCCATACGCCCACCAGCGCGGCCAGCCTTCGCTTTCAGCAAACGCACCTCCCGGACAACAGCAAAGCCACTACAGATCGCCTTCCGAATACACGCAAAACACAACATCATCGGTCCCTCCCGGACGCGGCGCCGCAGGAGGCGCTGTCAGTACTGGTCCAGTCAAGGTGAAAGCTTGGTTCGACCGCGAGACTTGTGTTGTGATCCGCATGCCTCCGCGCGGTCAGTTCAATTTCGCAGACTTGTACCAAAAGATTGTCGACCGCCGAAAGCTGGAGTTTAAGGACAGTGGCGAGGGCGAGGGAGACGATGTTGCGCTTGAGATCGAATACAGGGACGAGGAGGGCGGCGAGTACTACCGGATTGAAGGCGAAGAGGACTTTGAGATCGCGGTTGAGAGGAACGAGAAGTTGACGCTGGCTGTGAGGTTGGCGGGGACGTGAGGTGGTTGATAGCTTTGATCTCGCTTGGTTGGAAGAGGGAAAGACGTGTAAGATGGGGCAGAATGGCGAACCAGGCCGAGCTAGGCTATGGATGAACCTCCAACGCACGCACACGCACACAAGACGATGAAGCAAGAGGAAGACTATGGATTTTCGCAGGCGCGATGGATTGATTGATGCATGCATGATGGATGGATGGAATGAATTGACGGATGCTTTTTCCTTTCTTGTTGGTTTACTTGGCCGCTTCTGGCCGAGGGACCGCTATGGAAAAAGTCGCGAAATGTTTTGCTTGTTTTCTGGCTTTTTTTTTGGACACGAAGATTATGGAATGCCTTTTTTGCGCTATTTTTCCGTCTTCCTGGTTTGTCAACTCCGGTGTTGCTGCTGATGTACTCGTCGTAGTATGCTTTGTTGTCCTGGTTTCGTTCTTCTTGAAAGACTTGCGAACGTCCCTCTCGAGATTCAAGGAGAACGTGTGATGACAGTTGTAATCGTTAATGTCCTCTGCTTATGTTCTGTACCAATGGTCTATCAGCTAGAATTGACCTCTTGGTGATTATGTGCTTATGTAAGCGTGCATACATGTACCTGACAGGTACGTTTACAGCTCGTGTGTGTCGATCAGTCAGCTTCGATGTCGACTACACGCTGCTGCCTGTAACAATCGAAACACATCTACGAGGATCTCATTACGATTGGGAATCGACAGGACGTGCGACACAATATACAGCCGCGAGCATCTCTACGCACAGCTCTCACGGACCGTCCATCATCGTCGAGAGCCAACACCGGGACCCAGGGAGCTATACTCATGGAGCGAGCTGAAACGAGAATACATTCTCTGACAAAAGGGTCATACGCCATCGAGTGAAGTACAATAGAGATATCTTAGTCGATCATCAACACCGCGATGCAACCAACACCCTCACCCTCCACCTCATTCGCCACCCGTCTCTCGACCTTCCAGGACCAATGGCCCGCGCATCAAACCACAGCTCGTCAATTAGCAGCCCTCGGACACATCTGTGATCGCCCACCACTCGAATGCCTCGAAGAAGGCTCTCGTTGTGTCGACTGCGGTCACTTCCTCCCAATGGAAACGAGCATCTCGGCCCTCGAAAGCTCCCTAGTAATAATCAACTCTCTCCTAACCTTCCACGAACCAAAATGCACCCGCCTCCAACTCCGCATGCCCCTAGAAGCAACCAAATCAGCTCTGGACTACGCCTCCCTCGTCTCGCGCTGGGAACGACGCAGCCATGCTGCTACTCCACCAATACCAGCACCAACATCCTCTTCAGCCTCAATCCTAACCTCAACCCACCAAACAAGCCCCCTCTTCACCCTCCCCACCGAACTCCGCCTCCAAATCTACTCGTACATCCTCCCAAGCGTCTCCGCTTTGACAGAAATCGTCCCTCTACACCGCGACTCGCCCCGCACAATCACGAAGCAAGGCTTCTCCCGCCCTGGACCGCGAGACAAAACAAAAGCGAACCTCTTGCTCACTTGCAGGGCAATCTACTCCGAGGCCCTCGACTTGCTGTTCCGAAATACAGTCTTCAAACTCGACACCACGCGGGCACTTTTCTTATTTCTCAGGAATATCGGCCCCGTGGGACGGGACAGGGTGAGAGGGCTTGATGTTACGTGCGGGCAGAGGGAGGATGCTGTGGCGTTTGCTCTGACTAGTTCTTGCGAGAAATTGAGAAGTTTGACGATCAGGTTGGCGAGGCCTAGGCTGATGTTTCCAATGGCGCCTTTGTGGGTTTCGGAGGGAGTCGCTTGTTTGCTGGCTTTGAGCGGGTTGGAGGAGGTGAGGTTTGGGGAGAGTTGTGGGAATTCGAAGGTGGATTTGGGGGAGGGGATGCATGATGCGGGTGTTTTGAGGAGGGAGTTGATGAGGGCGAAGGGAAAGGCGAGTGGCGTTAGGGAGGTTGATGGGGTGCTTGATCTGTGAGAAGAGTGTTGGTGTTGGGTTGAATTATTCTCACTCTGTGTGAGCCGACAGCTCCTGGTGTAATCGACATACTAAGGTAGTATACATATACAGAGCTTGGTCCGGATTTTTGCGACGCATACGATCAATAATCGAACCGTTTGATACCCTCTTTAGCGATTCGAGAACGAGTCGAAACCTATCATTAAGAATTGTCACCTATACCTATGTAGCTCTACTCAAGTCAACGACTCAAAAAATCTTACCGCAGGAAAACTCGATGCCCTCGGCTTGTAAGGCCTGGAACTGTGCACCAAGAAACATTGTAATCATACTACACTCAAATGAAGTACTATGAAAATAGTTTAGTTGTCATGTTGACTCGAAAAAGATGTAACAAGGTCAGAAGCCTGCCCGCACTAGGGTTGGGGTTGGGGTCCGGGTCTCACAGCCAATCCCTTCTGCAATCCGAAGCCAACTCGCATTCCCATTCCCATCAACACAACACAACACAACACGATACCGTCCACCGTCCATCAGATTTCCATCAAGCAAAGCGCACTGGAGACCACTGCGCGTCTGGATATGTACAAAAACTTATGCCCGCGCCGTTCTCGCGCACCGGCTTCGCACAGTCTCCAGCATCGCTAAATTGTACCCTTGGTCCCTTTGGTACCAACACCACGGCCTAAGACCAAAGCTGCTGACTCCTGACCACGCAAGACAATATATCCATTCTACTGGCGTCACCTCCATCAACAAGCGAGTAACTCGCTTAACATCCTCTCCTTAGCTCAGCTGGAAGAGCGCAAGACTGTAACTGCATACAACGATTATTCGTTATCTTGAGGCCCGCGGTTCGATCCCGCGAGGGGAGACATTTCTTTTGCGCTATGTGGCCTCGTTGTACGATCGATATTGATGTCGCCAGAAAATAAACCTTGGAAGGGATTTTTTTGGGTCAATCCGAAATTCCGAGTCCGCTTTGTGGCTTGCGCCCGGGGTTTCTTGGTTGTGCTTGTTGAGGTGGGAAAGAGGAAGCTGAGAGTGTGGGGTTTGGTTTGGTTTGGTTCGGTGTTGGTGCGGTACAACATTGGGATTGTATTGGTGTTTTTTTTTGCATTTTGCAAGACAGGATCGATACGAATCGATTGTTACGATTCTTTCTCTCATGGTTCGACGAATTGATTACGAGCGGGAAGGCAATGTGCTATTCCTTCAACAGAGGATCGACTGACTGGCTTTACAAATTAGTTACAACTCTTCTAAAAAAGGTGTTAATTGCCAAGAGTTGCGGCTTGATCTTCTCACCAACACATGCATCACAATAACCTGTCAAGCGGGCCTTCTTCTTTGCATCCATCATCACCGTGACGACTGAGCTGTGGGCATCGACGACTGCGTTGCGACCG
>Ga0265780_10000623_pt1 | contig 53820 bp, 57 predicted proteins | sample P1T30metagenome_FD_192432 | JGI IMG/M metagenome (GOLD analysis project Ga0265780, IMG submission 192432) | Plant litter microbial communities from East Loma Ridge, Irvine, California - P1 T30 | ecosystem: Environmental > Terrestrial > Plant litter > Unclassified | place: USA: California... | reverse complement strand
AATAATGCTCTCAGCTGAGCTGATGCGCGATCGGATTACCAGCCTTGAGAGAGCCAATGAGGCAGCATCAAAGCGGAGGCAGCGCAAAAAGAAGCGCATACAGCAGCGCGGAGTATTAACAAAGGGAGATGGAGAGGACATACTAGCTCAAAAGGAGACTGAGCAGCAGATAGAGCGTGAACAGCGTCAAGGTGGTGAGCGATCAGGCCTCAGCCGCCAGGCTCTGGCGCGCTGCAAGAGGTGCAGAGAGACTGGGCATAACTCAAGAACGTGTAAAAAGGATACTCTAGATACTACTTGATCTACTACAGTAATATCTATCTATTTTATCCTAATGTGGTTGAGGTGTGCAGCTTTAGAGGTGCGCAAAGTTGGTGGGGTGAACGCCTCGCTTGTATGAACGCCTCGCTTGTAAAGCACGTTATACATATTGAGGAACCATGGTATCATATCACTTTGGATTTAACGTTCGTCTGCATGTATGAAGGTGTTCGTAGTTGATGGCTCAACCTTCAGGAATCACTGGACGCCAAAGCTGTTGGCGTGGAAGATACGACCTGATATTGGTCCGGTATCTAAGCCAATAGTGCAAACAGCAGATAGGTCTTCTTCGCGTAATCCGCCGCATTCTTTCTGAGTCTAGTCATCGCGGCCTCGTCGATACCCTCAATCTCTGTCTTGTCCGCCAGGTCTGACAGCCGCCCTTTGCCGTGGTCCTCCGCCGTACTTATAAAGCGTTGAACATATAAAGCGTCGAAGAGCACCTGCTTGAGCTTTCGTTGTCGCAGCTCGCTCGAGTCGTCAGATTCGTCGTGGTCGTTGTCGCCATTGACCACAGGCTCCGGATTGTCGGCTTCTTCAGCCTTCTCACGTTGTGCACCCGTTTTGCTTGATTTGACAGTCTCAATATGCTCGCCGAGGAGTTTTGCAATGTCCTCCTCTATGCTTCCCTTAAGTACTGCAACAGCCGAAGTCGCCCACAAGTCACTGCCGACGCTTGCCATGCTATTGTTCAATTCTCTCAGAAACCTAAACGCGCTAGGGGATGGCTGACTCGGTAGCGGTGGGTTTCCCTCCCAAAGGATGTGAGTGCTCGTTCGTCTCTTGCTAGCGCTAGACAGCGAAGCTGTGTACGCTTCCATAGTTGGCGGAGCAACATGTGCAACGAGTGCTTTATGTAGTGTTTGAAGCGTCTCAGCTTGGAACGGTGAGGTGAGTGATGTTGACTTCTCCTGAAGCTTGAGGCGTGGTATGCGGTCGCCAAATTCTCGTATGACCCTTGAGATGAAGACAGTCTTGTGTATGGCGGCTTCTCCGTTGAGATTTTCTGCGATCTTCGCGAAGGCCTTGCCGAGATGTTGCATGGCCTCAGCTAGCGCTTCCTGCGTGACATCATCGAGCAAGCGCGGGTCGTCGTTGCTGAGTAGGGTTTGCTTGGAGTCGCCTAGGTCGTCGTCTGAGTCGTCCTCTACGTCGTCCGCGAATGTGTCGTCCCATCGTGCTTCCTTCATGCTCTTCACGATGCCTTTGACCTCTAATACAGACTCCATCCATTTGTCGAACGCTGTGGTGACGTTGATGACTGCAGGGTCACGGCCTTGGTAGGTGTTGAGTATCGTGCTCTTGAAAGTCTGAGCGCCGTTACTCAGACTCGGCGCGCTGGCTGTGTGGTGCCATAGCGACACTGCTGATGTACTGGGAGACGGATGCTCGAGCTGCGACGAGAGCTCAAACACTACGCCTTGCAGTTCCTGCGTGCGACCTCGGACGATAACCTCCAGCTTTTCATTCATGGTGTCGCGTAAGTCATCAAGCACATTCGTTGACTTGACGCCCGCCATACGCGAGCCAGACAAGATCCAGGTCTCTATCAGCTCTTGCCGCAAGTGCGCCACTTCTTTGAGCCTATCCTCGCCACCGAGCGCCTTCTTGATGCCCTTTAGATACGACGCAATTGCATCTTTCGACCAGCGATGCAATGTCTTCTCTGCCTCTGGGCGTTGCAGCTCATCGTGACGCGGCCACGGTGTGTAATTTCGTGCCTCGTCGCCAATCCACCGGTCATGCACGTCGAGGTTGAGTTCGTACAGCCCTCTGACGTCTGCATCCTGGATCAATGGGTGTGCCTTCAGCTTTGTGAGAGCCTCCGCAAGTCGTCGAGGAAAGATGGTCTGCGTGTCGAGACATGTCTGTATGCAGAGCTTGAGAGCGCTGATGCCGTGCTTGGCCAGCTCATCGTCTCCTTGCTTCAATTTGGTGACTACCTTCTCCATGCGCACCTTGTGAAAGTGCTGCAGGACATCTGAGGGCGCTGAACTCGTGGCGAGAGCATACGCGCACATGCTCTCTACCAAAGTCACTGTTCCGCCGGACGTGCTCGCCAATCGCTTGTCGATCCTACGCAACAGCTTCCTCCGCATAGAAAGCAGTTTCTCCCATAGCTGGTCTACAATGGGTGGCTTGTTGTTCGCCTGGCTGAGGGCCTTATGCAGAAGCCGTGATATGACCAGCACCTTGGCGATGAGGAGGTACGAGCCGTCTCTTTTCATCAGTCGTGCCATGACGGTGGGTGCATTGCGTAGGACCGAAAGCTGGGATGCGAATGTGTATCGCTCCACGTCTGTACCGTCCGTCAACTGGCTGCCCTGCCTCAGCTCGCGGAGAGAGACTGACCGCAACTCCGAGTGTGTGTTTCCATGTTGAGCGCATTCTTTGATATCCTTTCCAGGCCCCGCGAGTTGCAGCTTTGCCCTACTCTTGCGAGCTTGGACTCGACCTGCTCCATGCGCACTTCCATGTCGATGATCGTTTCGGCCGTGTCGAGGAGGTTACGGTAGCTCGTACTATTACATCGTCAATGTCATATGCTTATAATAAGGCGAGTAACTCATACCCCACGAGCGACCGGAGCTTCTCCCTGTTGTCGTCGGCATTGTTGCGGAGCTGCTGTTCAAGCTTACGCACTACCGGTATGGGATATTGGAACGCATCCTCCCACGATTGGAATGTCCGAGGATCCGGTGCCTCAGCCGACATAGCAATTACTGCTCGGTATGGTGAGTGGTGTACATGTCGAGATTGGCGATGCGTCGGTACTACGCTCACAGTAGCTTCGCTTAGTCATCATTACTCTACTAACGTGTTCCACCACTCATCCGCCAACACCAGTCATCCGCCAGCGCCGAATACCACCAAAAATAATGAAAATTGCAACTCGAGATCTCAACAACACCTAGGCGGAAAGGTCTAACACTGTGATATTAGCTTTTTATGCCTCTTGCGAGAGCTACATTAGAGCCCTAGGCTTTGCACTCAAGCTATTGTTGAAATATAGAGACTTGGGGGCCAAAATTGTGTCTAAATCACATCTCTCAAGAATCACAATACAGGCTCCTTCTATACTTATAGAGTGTACTCTAGGGAGGCTAAAAAGACTATATTCAAATTCTCGGGTTTCCTTCTGAAGGTCTTGCTGAGATCCTAAGGTGCAATTTTCGTTATTTTTGGTGGTTTTCGGCGCTGGCGGATGACTGGTGTTGGCGGATGAGTGGTAGAACACGTTAAGTTAACTTAAGTTATCACGTTCACACCTTTTCTCCCTCACCACCATACTCGCTCTTTTCCTACCATCATTCCTGCAGCTCAACATTATTCCAGCTGTATGCAGCACGAAGCCATGTGGTCCAAACCATGAGAAGAAACTAGCCATATTGAGACATGCGGTATAATCCGGTGGCGCCAGCCATCCATTGGTTATGGCTGAGCATATCTATTTGACGTGAATTACAGCCGCAGCAGCTGAACTCACAGCCACAAGAGCTGAACTCATAATCTTAAGAGCCGGCTTTATCTACAGTCTTTCACAGTTTCGGTTTTTGCTGATCTAGCAGTCTAAGGCTTCCAGCATCGTGGACATGAATATTTGCTCCATGCTAGGGCCATGGACACCACGATTAGCTACCCTCTTTACTCCAACAAGCGGTTTCTGGTTCGCGGTCAGATTCGTACCATCACCCTTCATGCAGGCCAGCAAGATGAGCAGATTCGTTGCAGCTTGAACGTCATCAACGTTCACGATCCAAGGAATCACTGGAATTCAGTTGATTCTTATGATGCGTTCAACACGCATAAGCCTCAATTATCCATGCAAACATCCTTCAAGGCGCTATCATATCAATGGGGCCCACCAACTCCCACGAGATCTATCCTTCTTGACAACAAGGTCATCGTAATCCGTGACAATTTATGGCACGCTTTACGCCATCTTCGATACCCAACCACCGATCGTTCTCATATATGGATTGACGCTATTTGCATCGACCAAAGCAACAAGGCTGAACGAGCCCAGCAAGTTTCGATCATGGGAGACATCTACAGTCTCGCATCCGAAGTGCTTGTCTGGCTAGGCAAAACCACTGAAACGAGTCTGGGGATGCCCATCATGGACACAGAGTTCTATGATCCACCAGCTGGCGGACCATATTCTGTAGCCCGAAGAACGACCGAAGAGCAAGATGCTGCAGTCCAGCGGCTCTGCGAGAACAAATACTGGACCCGGGTGTGGATCATACAGGAGATAATGCACGCTCAACGGATCACGATATATTGCGGCGCCCACCAAATGAACTGGTATGACTTCCTCAACGCTCATCGGCATCGAAACTGGAGCGATCGCAAAAGAACTGCAGTCATGCTTGCGGACCACAAGAAGTACGGCATGACGTCTGAGCCGCTACGGACTTGGCTCATGTTCTTCCCGGACTCTGAGTGTCAAGATGTCCGCGACAAGATTTATGGTTTCCGTTCTTTACTTCGCCCTGCTTCGAGGCAACAGATAGTGGTGGACTACGACAAACCGATCCAACAGCTTTACGAGGAGGTTAGCAAGATCGAAAATCTTGATCTGCCAGGGACGGTCAATGGCTATGATTTTGGGCTTTTGCGTTCCGCTCTCAAGATCACCGTACCCAAACCGAAGCCTATCAATGAGTGGATTCCTATCGACGAGATCGACAATTTTGTGCCACCAAAAAGCAACATCTGGGAGGTATTGACTCGTTCCGATTTTCCGAAGCGGCCAGGAGTCAATAACTGGAAAAGAGTGGCGCCATGGTGGATGGTATGGACTTCGTCGCCAATCGGAACTGTGTATCTCTGTCCGCAAGACATGGTGTGTCGTCCACTGACTTCGTGGTCTCCCGACGAGTACCAGGTGGTGAGAAATACGAATCCTGCCCTGCCCAAGCCTACAGGCAGATTTACTTTCGTGAAAGCCAAAGAACACGACAAGGCTTCGGATGATGAAGATGACTTGGATCCACTCCAAGATTGGGCTACCTGGACAGCGAAAATGGGCATCACCTGATTTGAGCTCTTGCCCATCTGGAGGCTGTGAACAGATTCCAATTAACGAGATTCTAAGAAACACTGAAATCCTCGATTGATACGTCGTCCCTCAGTTTAACCGATTAATTACGACACGGTTCTAGTAGCATTTCCATAACAAAGTGACCAAGGCTGAGCAGAAAATTTACATTCAGGTGTTGAGACCCTCGTAAAATCTGGCAACGTATAAATACATGGTATCACAGGTTAAGCTTTCTCCACCACCAAATTCCCATGAAGCCTTTATTCCACCTCCCCAACATCATCTTCAGGCACATCACCAGCATCTGTACCCCCTGTCCTGCGCCTAAGCTCCGCTTCCACGGCCCTCAGCATCATCTGCGCATCATCCAGACTCAGCTCCTCGCCACCCCTCATCGTTTCCAAAAGCTCCGCAAACTCAGGATCATCAGGCTCAATGATCTCGACCCTTTTGCTTCTCAGCTTAGCTTTGGGGGGCGGCAGGTGCTTGAACGCGCGCGCCGTGCTCTGGAACTTGGCGAGCATTTCTTCGTACTCGCCCTCGGGCGTGCTTTGACTGGTGATTGCGCCGCCGGCACCAATGCGCCAGACGTCTTCTTTGTCGTCGGTGGCGGAGTCGATCTTAATGGCGGTGCGGATCACGACGCTGAAGTCGCCGCCGCCGCCGACGTCGAAGTAGCCCATGACGCCGGAGTAGATGCCTCGTCGGACGCCGTCTTCTTGCTCTTTTAGGATCTCGCATGACCGCTTCTTTGGTGCGCCGGTCATGCTACCGGGAGGTAGGCTCTCGACAAAGGCTTGGAAGCCTAGGTCGCGAGTCGATTTTTCTGCGGGCTCGACGTGTTCTGCCGTCTCTTGCCATTCTCCGGACGCGTGTGGTTCGGTGATACCATGTGGTATTGCGTCAACGACAGAGACGAGCTGCCAGAGCGTCTCATACTCTTCGACTTCCATGAGCTGGCTGACTTGAACATTGTTGGAGCCGTAGACGCCGTGTAGCTGATGCCGCGTGAGGTCGACAATCATAAGGTTCTCCGCCCGCTCCTTCGAAGATGAAAGTATCGCATGCGCCATCTCTTTCGTGACTCCAGGATTCTTCTGCACCGTGCCTTTGATTGGCCGACACTGCGCTGTTTGCAATCTGTCCCAACGGATATATCGCTCGGGTGACGAGCTGAGAATGTGCATGTTGTGCATCCGCATGTAGGCACCAAAAGGCGCAGGATTTTGAGCCGCTAGCCGCTTGTAGAGGTTCCACGAATGTTCGTTATCCTCGGTCTGCGACAATCTGCAAGCTATCGTCTTCCGAGCGTGAATCTCATTTCGTGTCGTAAGGCAAAGCTCGTAGCTCTGTCCGTCCGCAATCTTGTGCTGGCATGACTGAACCTTTCCGCAGTACTCATCCCGGCTGACCATAAGTTGAGTACAAGAGTCGATGTACTGATACATAGGACCTTGTTTCTCAAAAGGGTCGGACGCTGGCAAAGGCGTCGCGTTGGGAGACGATTGTAACGACTTATACGCAGCCGCTCCGTAGATCTTCTCTTGTGTTTCCTCCACCCACTCTTGATCATGCGCTCCTCGGATGCTTTGCACCTGAATTTTCTTAGTCTGGTGGTCAATGACGATGCTTCTCGTGATGTATGCGAAGCATATATCTGGATAATCTGCGTCCTCATCCACGTCCACATTGATAGTCCCCAGACCTGCTTCGTAGGAAGCATATCCCATAAGACCTCCCCAGAAAGGTGCCCATGTTGACTTGGTTGATGGTTTTTCAGGGTTCAAACTCTGCATGATTTTCTGCAGGTAAGACCATGGGTCTGCCACTGTCCATTCTGTGTGAACTCCATCGTGGCCATCTCTGAGCTGCATCAACTTTGTGCCACCATAATAATGCAGTCGCAGGGTTTCTCCTGGGATCACGAGACCGATGATGCTGTATCTGCCAGTACCGACTGCCATGGGAAGAAGATCCGATTGTAAGCCGGACTCGAGAACTATGGCTTCGTGCCTTGGGACCTCCAGCAGCTCGCATACGTCCGCAACGGTAAGCCTCCCACTGCTAGCCACTGAGCAGTGAACAATGATAGGTGGAAGGTCCGGTAGCGTTGCGCCATCGCCATGGACGATCAATGATGCCAACTCACTTGGCGCAATGGTATCACTGTCCAATTCATTGAAGGATGTCTCCTTGCCAGCAATGATATGCCTTCCAGCACTGTGGAGGCCTACGTCTCTCCGGGGATGAGAGGAGTCGACAAGTGGAGGCGGCTGAGAATTCAAGGAATTTCCTGATGTCTTGTGTTGTGAGAGACGCTTGCAATTCCAAGCTTGGGCATCCTCCCACCAATTCTGTATGATGCGCTTGCCCTCTGCGTTGGTGCAGATTGACTCCGGATGGAATTGCACGCCCCAGAAAGGTTTCTGTATGTGTTTGACGCCCATGAGCACAGCGCCATTACGATCGCTGTCGAAATCCCACGCTAATGGCTGTAATTGCGGACAAGTCTCTGTTGGCTCCCAGATTTGCGCTGGGTATCGAACAGCACGCTTTGTCTGGATTTGGTGATCGAGCCTCACTTGAAGTGAGTGGTACTGTGTCGCGAGCAACTGCTCCACATCGCGGAAGATGCCATGGCCGTTATGCAAAACTGCAGATATTATGCCGTGCTTGGGCTCGTTCAACCTTTCAATGTCCGCGCCAAATGCGAGGCACAGAGACTGAAACCCAAGACAAATTCCAAGCACCGGGATAAGGTCTTCATTTTTCAAATTCCAAAGCTCTTTCATAAGTCCGACATCTTTCTCACATTCCGCCCAACCAGGTCCAGGTCCAGCGACGACCGCGTCGAAATCTTTCAGGAACTTCCGGAACGTCCCAGCGTCCTGCTCGCTCTCGCCACCGCCCAGTGAAGGCTCATCAATGAAGATCTTGACGACTTCTACATCAATATTCTGCTCCACAATCGCGACAATGTTGTTCGAGAACGAGTCGTATGCATCCAAGAACAGGATCCTCGGTCGTTGAGCCAAAATCGCAGGCGCCATCGATCGTGTCCAAGCTGGTATTTTGTCCTCCGGATACCTAAGATTTGTCTATTCGATACACGTACTCCAAGACTGTAACTCGGCCTGGCTATAGTCGAAGGTATCAGCTGCGATCGATCGTCGATGACACCCAGCAAGAAAAGTCCCGATGGCGTTCGTAGGGCTGAACGTCGCAATCGCCCCGATAAGGCCCGAATGTCGCCGCCGTAGGCCGAAGTGTCGGACGTATGCGTCAGCGACGCTCAGTGGTCAAGATCGTCAAGCAGGAGTGTTGAGAATTATGTGCTTGGTGTATATGTCTAAAGCGAGGTGTAGCAGAAAGTCCGCCATGATGTCCGTCGCCGCAATGCATAATTATTTTCAGGGTCCAATCTAGCCGCTAGCGGAAACAGCAAGTCCAGGCCGAAGCCGATCATTCATATTGTGTATTTTCGGGCATTTTCAGAAGGGAACACTGCGACGCGTTTCTGGCTTGAACCAGTCTATTTGTCACATCTAGCTTGTCCAATTTATACTACACATCGTGCTCACGATTCATTCGAACGCGGCCACGAAGAAAAGCAAGATTCAAGTGGCGCGAAGAGTACTGATACATTTGTATATCTGTTCACCCTCTAGGTGCACTATTCGCTCCATCAGATGTATTCTGCCCAGGAGCGTCCTGCACCGAACTCAAACCACCTGGTTGATCAACCTCATCAGCGCCACCACCTTCCGACCTATCCACCTCCTCACCACCCTCCTTCCTCGCCTGTACCCTCCCCCCAAAGAACGCCAACAACATCAAATCATACGCCGCCTTCAAACTCCCCGCCACAACAAACGCCACCCAAAAGCGCCCATGATCAGCAAGTATCCCCGTAACAGACGGCCCCGCGCTCTGCGCCAGCGTCTTGAGGATATTGACAATGCCCATGACGGCAGTGCGCTCCTCAGGCAAGACGATGAGCGACAGGAACGCCGAGCGTGGAGCTTGGTCCATGGAGTTGAGTACCGAGCGGCCGACGAGTAAGCAGATGGTCCAAGCGAGACCTGAGGGTACGGGAAGAAGGGCGAGGAAGACTGAGCTTGGGAGGTGAGTTATGACCATGGCTTGTATGAGGCCGAGACGTTTGGCCAGGGAGGCGGCGAAGACGTTGCCGATGGTTGAGACGAACCTGGTCAGACGTTAGTATGCGAAGCTTTTGGGGGTTTGGATACGCACCATGTAGCTGACATGATGCCGCCGAGCTTGCCCTTTGGAAGCTCGAATTTCTTCTCCATGTAGTAGTTGACGAGGGAGAAGGGGACCATCCCGCTTCCTAGCGAGTCGAAGAAGAAGAGACTACAGAGTTTGAATAAAATTCCGCGGCTGGGCTTCGAGATGGTGCTAATCTGGTACCATAATCTCGTGGGCGGCTTCGTAGGTGCAGCCGGCGGCGAGCCATTGGTGTTGCTCTCGACAGTACCGTTGTTGCCATTGAGAAGCGGCTCCGTCTCACCGGTGGCCTCGACTTGATTCGACTTATGATCCGCATGCTCGCAATGCCGACTCAAGAACAGCGTCATAATAGCCTTGATGCATCCCACGCCCGTATAGATCCAGAAGATCGCGCGATACGCATCCAGATCCGACCAGCCTTCTTTAGCCTGCAGGTGGTCCACAGCCTGACCCCCAACGACCAGCCCCATCGACGTCCCAAGTACAGCCCCAACAACATACCACGTATACACATCCGAGCGCTTCGCTTCAGGCACCAGATGCGCTAACGTCGACTCCTCGACCGCTCTAAAAGGTCCGATCTCGTTTCCGCTCGGGCTGATGACGCCAATGATCGCGGCCGAGAGCAGGGCGATGTAATTGCTCGTCGTCGCAAAGACCGCGCCCGAAGTAGCCATTGCAATCGCACCGCCTAGAAGTATCGTCCTGCGGCCAATGGAGTCTGCGACCAGTGTGAGGAGAAGACTGATGAATACATCTCCCAGAAGCGTCAGGCTCATGAAGAGGCCGATATGTGCGTCCGTAAACCCAAGCTCTTGAAAATACAGCGCGAGAATGAGCGCGACAGCGCCGTACGCGACTAGACGAATGAAGCGCGCCAAAATCAAGATGTAGACGTCCTTTCCAGCCGATCTCATTGTCGCAAGCCCAAGCTCATTCCCAAGCCACGAGATACCATTGCGTAGTGCCATCTGATGTCGTGGTCGCGCCTAGTCGCTCTGAACGCCGCCATGCAGAAACGTCAAAATAAACGTGGACGAAGCGAGAGTCGTGAAAGAACGTAGAAGCGAGTGTAGTCTCAGGAAGGCAGAGACATTGTCGCGGCACCGCGTACATTAGACACTTTTTTGCACAGCCATGTTTGGTGTTTGAGTTGCTGGATGCCGTGGATGCCTAGCCGAAGGATGGCATGGTACGTCAGCGCCTGCTTGCTTCAGGCGACCAATGTGGGAAAGAGCGGCACAGAACACGAACTGCGCGTGTAATACCTGCAACAGTAGAACGTTATTTCTATTGAATGATACAGCTGTGAAGGCTGTTGGTGATTGATGCTTGGTGCAGCAAAAGCATTCGAGAGCTTTGTGAGTTAGACGTAGTAAAGTGCAGAAGGCTTGCAGATCATAGATGATTCAATTGGCAGCATAGCACACGAATGAGGTCATTGATACGTCCGCTGGCAAACAATGCAAGAAAAGAGATGTGATTCCAAACTAACACCTGAGAGACGGACAAAAGGAAGGCGACTGCCCGACTGCCACAACGATCAAATACGATCCAACGACTCGCCGCCACGCAACAACGGCCAGAGTGCGCAGGACAGGTAGGGACATAGGACGTCGTTCGTTGAAAAGCCATAGCCATAACCATGAGCATTAAGTTACCGTTACCAAATTCGAAGAACCGGGAAACAAACACCCACGCCGTATATCGCTCGTCTGCCTCACTTGTTCAATCTCAAACCTCCGCTCTCCCATTGTCCAATTCTCGCGCTTCCCCCCGTCTAGCAGCAGCCGCCGCCGGATCCGCTCTGCACGCCCTGGCCCTGCCCGATCGGCACTGTTGGCTTGGTGTTGGCGGTTGTGGTTCCCATGCGCTCCTTGATCTGGCGGGCCATGGTGAGGAAAGCTTGCTCGACGTTGGTGGCACTCTTCGCGGAGGTCTCGAGGAAGGGGATGCCGAGGCTGTCTGCGAACTCCTGTTGCTGGTGTTAGATACCGCGCGCACTCGAATCCTGATGTGATGTGTACCTTTGCTACGGTGTACTCGACGACCTTCTTGTCCGCCATATCGGATTTGTTGCCGACCAACAGCTTGTTGACGCCCTCGGTCGCGTATCGGTCAATCTCCTGCAGCCACTGCTTCACGTTGTTGAACGAGTCCATGTCGGTGACATCGTAGACGACGCAGATGCCGTGGGCGCCGCGGTAGTAGGATGATGTGATGGTCCGGAAGCGCTCTTGGCCCGCGGTATCCCACTGCAGTTGCTGTCAGCTGCCTGTTGTGTATGTCACATGTGGCCTGTATACGCACAATCTGTAGCTTCACCGTCTTTCCATCGAGCTCGATCGTTCGGATTTTCTGGCATGTGTTAGCCTATCGCGGCCTGCGGGCAGCGGACATGCAGGAGACGCACAAAGTCGACGCCGATGGTGGAGATGTAGCTCTCTGTGTATGTGTCGTCGGCGAACCGGAGCAGCAGGCACGACTTTCCGACACCAGAGTCACCGATGAGGAGAAGTTTGAAGAGGTAATCGTATCTGTTGGGCGGGCAGTCAGCGGCATGCTTCTGCGGCGGTGTCGAGGGCGTCGGGCTGTTCCTCTCGCGGGGAGATACTCTGCAGGCACTCAAGTTAGCAGCGCTCTCTCAGCAGATCGTCCATGTCTGGATCCCTCGGCCTTTGGCGGTGAAATCGCGTAGAGGCTACGTACCACTCAGGGTTCATGATGGCGACGGTGTGGGAGTCGTGATAAATGTGGTCCTGGTGTATGCGGTACTAGGGTTCGGGGTTGTGTGTTGAGGAAGGCGTGGGCAGGCAGCTGTGGTGGTGGTGTAGGTCGTTCAAGTACAAAGACAAAGATGATGCGGACGTGCTGGAGTTGCCTTTGGCTTGGCGATCACACACCTTCAGGTCAAGTCGGCCGTTGGTCCCACTGCGACGAGCGAACATCACGCTCTCCTTCACCTTCTGCTGCCTAACTCACTGCGGCAAGGCGCCGGATGTTCTATCTGACGTATGACCTACCCTTTATCGCCTGCCATCATTCCTTCAAACATGTCACGATCCACACTTAGTAGGTGCGGACTTATCGCCACGTGATGGTCAAGTCAAACGTCAGCCACATGCCCAGCATTGCCCGCACGTCATTCGCAGCATCGTTGTCAGAATGGAGAATTTTGATTGTTGCAGCAAGCATAACACGCTTCTCATGCGCCGTTAACCTCGGCGCTATTATACCGGCCTAGCCCAAAGCAATAAGTATCATACACACATTACATTCCACCATATACTCCAGTTTACATCATCTTTCCAAACGCTGGGATAAGCGTCTGCGCCAGCCAGAAGGAGAAGACGAGCTTGGGCCCAGTCATGAGCAGCTTCGGCGTAAGTCCCTTGAAGAAGGACGTGAAGCCCTCCTGCTTCATCATGTTGGACACGATCCTGAAGCCGCCCTCCGGGTTCTCGAAGTTCCTGTTCTGTATGCGCGTCTTGATCACGTCGAGCGGGGCGGAGACGATAAGCGAGGCGCTGGCACCGGCGATCGAGGCGACAAAGTTCTGCGACCATGAGGCGGCGTTGTAGTCGGAGAGCTTGTAGAAGTATTCCTTAGCCGCGGCAGAGCCACCAAAGAGCTGTGATGCTGTCAGAGTAGTCATATAAATGTCAGTGCGTGAGACATACCGCAAACGACCCAGGCGCATTTCGCGCAGCTGTCCAGCCCCAGCCACGGTACAGTCCAAAGCCCTCGTCCGCGATAATTCTCATCAGTCCACGTCCTCGGAACGCCTCTGGGTTGGTCTGTCGCTTGATCTTGAGGACGTCGAGTGGCAGCAGCACGATCTCGCCAATTCCTATGATGGAACCAGCGGTCGCGTGCATGATTGCCTTGCCGTTGCCCTTGCCGAATGTGCGATCAAAGCTTCCGCCGTGGTGCTGCGCCAGATAGTCCCTGGCGAAGGGTTGGCCACCGTATTTGTATATCCGCTGGAGGATCTTGTATGCTGCTGCGTATCCAAGACCTGGGAACAGCGAGAGAAAGCGACCAGATACCGAGGCTCCAGCCTTGTCCTTGAAGACAACCTGGTTCAAATGTGCAACGTTCGCAATCTTTCCGTGGTTGCTCATCAGCCGCTTCGCCGTGGTGTCGACCGGGTGGAAGACCATGAGCTCTGCGAGTCCGGCGCATCCTTCACCTGTCAGCTGAAGCCCCTTCAAAAGCACGAATTGGCGATGTACCTGCTCCCAATACTCTGGCTGAGGTAGACTCTCTCTTGAATTCCTTGGCCGACGACTGTGTGCCCGCAGCGGCTTCGACAACCTTTGCGGCGGCCTCTTTTGGTGATGGCGTCATGACAAGCGAATGCGCAGAGGACTGGGATTACGATTCGTATAGCTGAATATCCTGGAGGTAAGGCGCAGAGCTTGGGGTAGACTATTGACGAGGAAACTGCAGCGGGCACGCGAGATAAGATGTTCACGCCCAAACAAGGTCAAAAAAAGTTCGAGCTGGGGCCGCCCGAGATTCGGCTCCGCTAGCATGGGTGGCTTGCGGGCAACATCTCCACAGAGCAGCATCAACACCACGTTATTTCCGTTCACGGTGTCATCCACCACATTTGCGAAAGAATCCGAATTTATGAGTCGCCAGCTTTTGCGCTCAGTGGATTATGAGAAGATTTATTTGCTACCCATCTATAAGCCAAATCTCTACTTCCTCTCCAACCTACTCTTCTCATCCTTCAAAATCTCATCCACAGCGCCCTCAATCCCCCTATGCACCGGCTTCCAACCCACCACCTTCCCCGCCCTCTCCGCCCTCCCCCGACTATTAAACCCCCAACTAACCGCCTCAAAGCCCGCCTGCTCAACAGCCTTGTCCTTACCTAGACTGTTCTCCTCGAGCTTCTTATCCACGAGACCCAGCTCATGCGCTCTCTTGCCCATCAGCCTCGCTAGGTCGGACCAGACATGCTCGCTGTTCTCGACGAGGTAGTAGCCCTGTTCATTCCAGAGCTCGGCGTCGGTTTTCTTGTTGACAGCGGCTTCGGTCAGGAGGACAAAGAGCTGCGCGAGATCGGATACGTGAACGTTGTTCCAGCGCGATTTGCCTTGGCCGATGATGGGAATATATTGGGAGGAGAGGATGAAGTGGGCTAGTTCGTAGGCTTGACGGCTGCGCTGGTTTGCTGGGCCTCGTCCACGTCCTGGAGTTGTCAGCGAGACGAACGTCGTCAAATTGCATTACTCACCATAGATGGTAGGTGGGCACAGAATCGCCGTCTTCACGGCGTCGGAACCAGCAGAGAGGACGACATCGTCGACATTTTTATGGAAAGCATCGCTAGGAAGTCCGGCTAGGTCTTGTACGGCGGTCCAGTCGTTGTACTCTCGCTCAGACCGCTCGCCCAGCTTGTTGTCGTCGCGCATGGTCTCCCAGCACAAGATGCCTGCGCCGCCAGTGTGAAGCCAGTAGCCTGGGTTCTCTTTGCTGTGACCGGCTGCGAGGCCCTTTGCTATGGCTTTTGCTGCTCCTTCATGGTCTGATGCATCGGCGGTGTCTGGCACACTCGTTAATACTGGAAAGGTACTTTGAACGACTGTATATCGTACGTATGACCACATCTGCCTTCTTGGCTTCCTCCTCGAGGATCTTGGAATCATCCAGGCCGCCAATTACGACCTTCAGGTTTGGAAATGCCTTCTTTACTGGCTCTGCTTTCGCCTCTGATTGGGTCGTTAGTCTTGGAACACGTTCTCTGGAAGCTGGACAAATGTACCTGATCGCACGAGTGCAGTAATCTCGTAGTTCGAGTGCTTGTCGTACAGTGCAAAAAGCGTGTCACCGCCAATGTAGCCCGTCGCACCAGTCAGGAAGATCTTGGGTGGCATTGTGATATAGAATTCTGGTTGTGAATTGTTAAGTTGACAGTTGTGTCCAGTTCAATATTTTGTTTAAAAAGTCTAGTTTCACTACTTGCTTGACGTCAGAAATGAGCACACTATGGAATCAGAATTCCATGGGAATCTCTCCCGTGGAAAAGAGTTTATTCGGAGGGTAATTGAAGCTAAGAAGCTGTATTGTGTGGGTAGCTTGCCTCTCGATGACGTGTGCTGGAAGGTTTTGGTCTGTGTCTAGCCCCGCGATCAAGCTCTGTACTTCATTACCTAAACACACATCCTCGCCTGCAATCCATCGATTGGTATCACGATTTATACAGGGGTAAGTATATATCGTTGCTCAAACAATGTGCTTCGACGCACGACAACATCCCAATCTGTTCTCTTCCTCCCGACAATTCTCGCTCGTAGCTGGCAACACGAAGCAGTCGCACCACCTGTCATACCGCCTGTCACAAGTCATATGTGCCACCTGCGCTTACCATCACAAGTATATCATGGCTATTGCAACGTGCAGCCACACGCGCCTACGTCTGGAAGTGAAAGAAGGACTGCGGTCCGGCGCAAAAAGATGCTCAAAAAGACGTAAAAAAAATGTTCCGGGAGAAACAACTAAAGCCCGGACTCGAACTGCGTAGCGTCTTGGTACACTCAAGAGTTAATATCTGAACGGCGAGAGGCTGTACTTTGACTCCAGAGCGCTTTTACTTTGGTCAGAAGTGGAGTTCTGCAAAACTAATCGATATATATAGAGCCAACGCAGGTGGCTAATAACACATTGTGCAGAACGAAGTGTAGTGGGGTTCGAGGTCTCGTTTGTTGTGACGCACAAGCGGAAGTTATTGAGCAAAGAAACTCGGAGAAGTCGTCTATCTTCATGCTTTTCACTTTCACTCTGGCGGTCTCATAATCCCCCACACTCATACTAAGCGCCGCTTTGTAACGCTCGTCAGTCACAGCCACGACAACGCAAGCTGTCAACTGTCAACAAGAAGCGAGGCAGAATTGGTTCGTTCAGGTGTCTCTCTTGCTCGTACTTTACATTGCACGTCACGTCACATAATCGCACAGCCGTCCACGGGTGATTGCGACGGCAAGAGGGTACCTGCATCTTCATCACGGGTCTCAAAGGCCGGATCAGACAAGACTAAGCTAATCAAACAGTGTTCGGCGCGTGTAGTTACGTAACTGTTGTACCGTGGATGACAAGCTGGATACTACTGCGGATGTGAGTATGTTCGCACACTTCATGTGGGACCTTTCGACGGCTCTCTGACCTTTCGAGGCATGAAGGCGCGTACAAGACCGGCTCATAACATTTCAGCCGGCGCTGCGCGTTGCACAAATATGTGAAGCAACTCGCAGTAGGATGTATGTATTCGAGGCCGCCTGGCGTGGCGGTAGATAACAGTTCGCAAGACTGTACATGGTCTTTCCTCCCTTTCTCTACCTCCACCGAAAGTCAATACCATCGTTCGCCATCATCCAAGCAAAGACATCACCCCAAATCGATCCTTCACAATGAAGTCCATCCTCTTCGCCATAGCGACCCTCGCCACGACTGCATTCGCAGGTTCAGGCTACGACAACCCGTCCAAGGAATTCATGCTCCTCCTTCACTCTGGCAACGCCACCATCGATGGGTAGGTTGACTAGTCGCCTTCCTCGTCGCTCCCATACTAACATGCCCAGCACCGTACTTGGAGCTTGCCACGCAGGCGCGGGCATCGACTCCCCCTGCCTCACAAACGTGAAGCTCCACGACCCTGCAGCATCCCGAGTCACCTTCGCCCACAACGTCACCTCAAGCTCTAACCCAGTCGCCATCGACAACCCCGGAGTCCTGGCGTACAACTGGGCAAGCTCGAATCTCAAAATATCTTCTGCCATGAGCATGTCTGAAGAGACCACGTCCAACATTGGACAGCTTAGTTTCCACCCCGGGCAGACGCCATACGTGCTGGTGTCGTTTGATGCGGACGGCGCGATGTATATCCCGTCGACGATGGACGATACTGTGTCTCCGCCCAAGGTTCTGGACGGAAATGCTAAATTGAAGGTTGAGAGCTGTAAGTGTAATTGCGTCTCAGACTGGAGTGAGACATTGTCTGACACCGTACAGGGTATACGTGCTTGACGTACTATGGTACCTACTTGCGTGTCACTTTGGTCTGGAAAATTGGTGTCACGGGCGAGCCACAGGTAAGAGATCTACCAGGAAGACATACCGCAAGAGCTGCGCGCTGACAATTTTCAGAACCCAACTTGCCAAAAGGTCGAGGTCCAGCGTGTGTTCGTGGGCCAGGAGGCGCAGGCGTCTGCGATGTGGAAGCAGGGACATGCGTAGAGGTGAGAGGCGGGTTCGACAGCTTCTCGTCCAGAGTTGATTGAGAACGGCTCAGAATGGCGTGAGGTGAGAGCGAATGGTGAATGAGGGCGGTTCGTTCGTCGTTCCTTTCCTCGAGTAGTTTCCTAATGAGCAATGAGTATTGAAATCCCACGCATCGAGTCTCTGCTGCATTATCTGCGTGAATGTTTGGGGAGACGCGTCGAACAGGGTAGTCGTCGTAGGCTTTGGATCTGCTTACAATACTGCGACTGGCGGATACGAGCGGGAGTTCAAGGGTCTATGTCAGTCAAAGGCAGCCCATGATACCTACATTCGTGTCAATAGATGCGACTCTCTCAGCCATGTCACAATAGCGTACTTTTCGCAGGTCCTTCAGTTACCGCTGGTAGGTGACAGCATGCAGTGTGGCCACGATCACGGCGAGCAATAGACATGAACTTGCATATTGAAAGTCAGGTTTTAAGCCAAAACCAATAGTAAACTCCAAAACCGGTTCGCATTCCATCATTCCATAGCAATCCAAGTGAATTTTTTCCGCCTGTGCATCAGAATAGCAATCCGTACCCTTGGGCGTTTCCCCCGTCGACTCCAATTCACAATTTTCCCTTGCGAAATTCCACCAAGAAGCATCATAAGCAGTCGCCCTTCTGTATGCCTATACAAGCCTTCGGAGGTAAGGTTTAGGTACCTGGAAGATACAACGCCATGACAAACTCCAATTTCATCACCAGAAACCGAATGTCGCCGCCAGCTCAATGCCTCGGGCTCCGCTTGATCTTCTGGAATAGTCGTCGCTCGTACCCGCGTAAGCCCTCACCATTGTCAAAGCCGATACACGGCGATGGAAAATCGTTTTGCATGAGCCGTCTATCTTCGCGTTGGGCAAGGACGCCAATGAGCCTGGCGTACTCGTACAGGCGGCCATCCACACACGCTTTGTGAACGTCGAGGGGAGTCGCCTGGCGCAACATACCAAGATAGATGGCCTTCAGCTTCTGGACGTCCTCTCGCATACGGCAGAAGCGGAAACCGTAATCTCGCTCCAGGCAGGTTGGTGGTTCATCCTCGTTCTAATCGTTGACGAACTGTTTAAGACGTCAGACGGAGGGGCGCTCAGCGGGAGGCGTGTTCAGGAAGTGGTCAAGTTGCGGGATTCGTTCGCCGAAGGTAGTTCCCCAGTCCTCGCTATCCAATAAGTTGACAATGGTGCTTGTTTCGAGGGCGAGGGCAAGCTTAGCGAACATGGCTTCTGGCTTCTGCGCGCCTTCCAGTAGGCCGCGATAGATTCCCCCAAGATCAGTTTCCTCCTTAGCGTCCTGTGTAGTCGCGAAACCAAAGGCATAGTATGCTTCCCATTTAACCGGGACGAGGCTGCCTTGAAGAACTTGTGCTTGAAAACGTTTAGTAGCTTCTTCGGACATCGAAGATATCCGGGTTATATCAATTGCTTCGCCTTTCACCTCAAGGTTGAACTGCATTTCGGCTGCCTCTCGAGACTTAGGGTAGGCCGCCATGCGCTCGTCTTTCGTTCTTTTGACAGTAGGTGTCGTAGCGACGCCGGGAGGTTTGGAGCCGCTGGAGGCTCTTGCTGATGTATGCCCAACTGCCTTAGGGGACGCATTGCTGTTCCCAACTGTGCTTGTGGCGCCACTCGAGGTGATTGACACAAGCGTGGAGCTCGCGTTGGATGGCGCAAATGCCTCCCTGCTATGCTTTTGTGGGGTGAAAGTACCCGGGCGGACATTCTTGGCTGATGGCGATGTGCTTGCTTTCGAGGGCGATAGAGGGTTGGCCTTCAGATTGAAGGTAAGTTGCCTGAATAATGATGAGTTAAGCGCCGCCTTGACGAGTGTATCGTACGCTCTTTTGGGCGATCCTAGGGCGCAGAACAGATCGTATATGTTGTTCGCAAATCGTGCTTTCAGCATCAAGCTTTTCAGGCGTACCTGCAGGTGGTCTATGGTTCTGACCAGGCGTTCAGCAAACAGAATCATTTCCTCGGACTGCTTCGTCGAGTCGTCAAATGCGTTGGCCAGCTGGCGAAGCTGAATGAGATAGCTGCACGGTTCTGTGTCGACTGTGGACATCCCCTCATCGAGACCGAAACACTTGGTCAGCACGGCCGCGAAGGTCCCTTAGTTCTTCTTGAAAGATTGCTGAATCTTTTCGACGACGTCTCGGGTGTTCAGGCGTGCATATTTCAGCGTAGCAGTCCATAGATCATCCTTCGCTTGAGCGTAGTCTGGACCTAGTACTGTAAGCAAAATGCATAAAGATCGGAAAGGATGCTTACCATGTGGATTCCTGGAAATGTAGCACAGGGACGATCCCATTGCGTTCACAAACTCCTGCAACTGCTGATTCACTTCGACTCGGCTCAATTTCGACTCTGAGTGGCGCGAAATAGCTATGCTCACTAAGCAGTCGTCTTTGGCCTCGCTCAGCTGCACGTTTGCATTTACCAGTGTTGACAGGCGATTCGAGAAGCGCGCTCGCAAGGTGGAGGGCTTCTTCGGACCGTTGAGACAAGCTTGATTTTGGAAATCATCGAAGAGATCTTCCTCAATCAAGCAGTGAGGTGACTCCATAAAGTAGACTGTCCGGTCTCGCATCTTGGTAGGTGTACGTCCGTTGAGGTATCCTGACTGTATTCGAATCTAGTCTTATGATAGCGTCCTCAGCATCGACACTGGAGACGTCTACATGGTACTCACCGTCTTGTTTTCGCGCAGCCCTGCAAGTGATGTTGTCGAAAGGTCAGAAAGTGCCGTCTCGCCTTTATGTCGCGATCGCAGTCGCAGCAGTGTGAATCCAACGACCAAAGGGACTCTTCGAGTCCTCGTATCAAACACCTCTCAACGCAGCAGAGCAACAATGATCCTCACCGTCCGTTAAATGACCGGAGCAATGGAAGTAACTGCTGTAATCAAAGCTGGTGTAGCAAAGACGCCGACAAGCCCCAGAGGCACCATTTATATACGCCCCAGACAGTAGCGCAACCGGCAATCAGCGCGCGTCACCTTTACCTGGAAGAATGGCGCGAGCCTGAGCGGTGAGAGACGACCAAAGCTTTCAGGAGCCCGGAGGTGGAAGGAGCAAGCCCGTAGAAGGAAGGCACCATGTGTGGAAAGAGCGAAACACGCCTCGTGCCAACGCCTACGCGTCTTCAAGGACTCTCTCCTCTTCGTTCAGTATTTCATAGGTCATTGAAGCACACTGGGATACGTCATGACTGCGTGCTAATGAGTGCGAACGATGTCGAAGTGGGTCGCAAACGGACCTCTTTATGCAGCTGAAACGCTAAGATGGACTTATGGGATGGGTCGGACGTGGCGGCCAGATGTGCAGTGTAGACTTGATAGTACCGTGAAGCATGGAAATGATGTTGAAGAACATTCAGATGCTGATTGAGCACATCGACGCCAAGGAAATCTACTTACATGTTATCGCAATGCTAACTTATGCAAATGCAAATATCAAACCAATCCCGAGACATACATATACAATTCCTCATTCCCATCCCTATCATCCACCAAACCCAAACGCCTCCGCAACACTCAATATACTCATCCTCGCGCCCCAAAGCCCCACAAAAATAGCCACTACATCCACCACCAACAGCGACGCAGCACCCAGCATAAACCTCGGACTAAAGATGCGATACAGCATCAAATGCCTCCTCAAATGCCCCGCCCACATCACCGTTGCGAGGTTGATCGTGGCGTAGAACAGCATGTGCGTTGCAATGGCCTTCGCCAGCGCGCCCAGTAGGCCTTTCTGCTGGGGTTTGACTTTCCACAATACCAATGCAGGGACTGCGACAGCGCACAGGATCTGCGCGCCGAAATGGTTCATAACGACGATGACGGGCGACCACGGGTAGCGGATCTTCATGAGCGGGATGAATGCGGATTCCCACTGTATCGAGCTGATGGTCGCTTGGTGCCCGGTCTTGAAGTAGTGGAACGAGCCGAGGAGGCCGAGAACGACGGGGCCGATGGAGGATGTGTGCAGACTGTTTGTGTCGATGATTTCAAAGAGCGAGAAGATTTGCCAGACGAGGATGCCGATGGCGCCGGAGCCCATTGGCTTCTGGAGGAGCGCGATGGCGAGATACCAGATGGTGATGAGCAGGGAGTATCTGCTGCCGTGGACGTTGGCGTAGCCGAGGATTGTGATGGCTTCTTTGGGTTTACTGGCGGGGTCGGAGGATTCGTTCATGATGATGCTAAGCAGCGGCTTGCTCCAGTTGTAGATGGCGTAGCCGATACCGAAGCTGATGAATAGCACGATTTGCGCTACGAGTCGCTTGGTGATGCTGATTACGTTGGACCATTCTGGGTACCAGTCGCCGTCGTCAGCGGCATCGAGTGTCCAGTAGGCGGCGGCGAGGAAGAGGCCAGAGCGGAGACCAAGCCCGAGCCATAGTTTGGCCGTGTTTTGGTAATTCTTGGTGCCTTCGAAATAGCCGATGATGAAGGTCGGCACGAGCAGAGCAGCGACGCCAGGGATGACGAGCTGCCATGGCGCAGAGGTGGTCGACGATGATGAGGCGTAGTACGTGGATCTGCAAAAAGGCATCTGCTCTTCTCTGCAGAGACGCGAGAAGGATGCGACGCGCAGTAAGACGGTGAAGAGAATGGAATGGTAGATGCCGAGTGTGCGATCTACCTTGTCCTTTTGCCGGAACGAGGAGATGATGGCGATGACACCGAAAGTGGTTAGGAAGTGGAGAAGAATCTCATCTTCCCAGATGGTAAAGGAGTTGGCGGCAAAGCCAACAGAAAGAGCGAGCGTGAAAAAGACACTGGTCCAACCCCAGATGCTCATCGGGAGAGGAGACCGGACGCGATCATCAACGGTGGTGAAGAAGGTGGATACTATACCAACAATGCCGCTCATAGCACTGACAAAGATGAGGATATGTTCTCTGCGTCCTTCTGGTAGAGTAAAACTTCCAGCAAATGCAACACACCCACCAGCCAATGCGCCAATCACGCCACGAGTGACAAAAATTGGTGTGATCTCTGAGCAATCCCCTGATATGCCACGCGCGTACATAGCGAGTGTGATCAAACTGGACACCAGAATGGCAACACCACTGAGCATCTTCGGAATGTCGAATCTAGCCCACAAAGCGCGGCATATGCTCAATGTATCGCGTTGATATGCACCAAAGGCTGCGTAGACGCTCTGAAACTGGTCATTGCTGCCTCTCTTCCCAAGCGAGTCCCAAGCATTCTTTGCCTCGCTCCACAGAGCCAGAGAAGTGGCACGAGTACTCTCATCGAGCCCTCTAGCCTTGGCGTATTCATCCTGGTAGCGGTGAATTTGCGCAGCCGCCAGTCGATTTACAATAGCTAGATTCTCAAAGTCGGCGCCCTTGCTGCCAATGAAAGCCTCCTCTATGGGCTTGCCGAGATTATTGAACGGTATTGGCATGCCGAGCAAGAGGGACAGTGTCGGCACGAGGTCGATTTGGGAAACCGGTCGGATCTTCGCGTTCTTGGGAGGAGTAACGTAAGCTGGCGAATTGCGACCAAAGACTCCTTTCTTCGAGTACATCCACAGCGCCGCCTCAATCTCGTTGTCTGATTCGCCGCCGTGGTCGCCCTTCGTGTCCATGCCATGATCGCCCATGACGACCAGGAGCGTATCGTTGTCCAGGGTCTCAATCATGCGCCTGAAGACCTCGTCCATCTGGTTCAGCTTCGCTGTCATGGCAGGGTGGTCTGGACCGTAGCGGTGGCCTGCGTGATCGACGCCTAGGTAATGGCCAAAAATGACATCCCATTTGCTGCTATTCGCTGCCTCCAAAAGTGGAAAAATGTGCTTCGTCACACCGTTGTCGACCGTGTGTAGGTCCCAAACATCGAACGATTCGTAGGCGTGTGTGAGATTGGGCTCGAAGTACCCGGGAAACAGAGAGTGCCATGTGTCGTCGCCGAGATGGACTATCCTCTTGCTTGCGTTTCTCAGCTGCGCGACCAGGTTGTCTTCGTCAATGGCCGTGCCCGCAAAGTTGCTGCCCATGTCGATGAATGTCGGTAGTGTTCCAGTCGTCAGCCCCTTGAGCCGTTGCAGCGTCGTCGTGGGCGGATCCGCAATGAACGGGAGCAGGAAGGCATTGTTGGGCTGCTTCTGCGCCGTCTCATACAGCACTGGAAACGCGTTGTGGTAGTGGTGCGGCGCGACAGGAGGAGGATTGGAGGAGCGGGCGTTGGCGGCGAGGTCGGTGGGCTCGAATTGTGCCTCGAAGGGGACGGTGAAGTCGTAGCGGAGGGCGTCGACTATGATTACAACCGCCTTATCGAATGTCTTGGGATGCCAGCACCCCTTCTCTGCGTCTCCGGGGACGTAGGCGCGCGCCGCGTCGACGGGAGGGACGGCGCATTCAGACTTGTCGTTGAGCACTAGGCGCGTAAGGAGGAAACCCCGGCTGAAGAGATATATACCAGCGACGTGAAGGAGGCTGTCTGCTGTTAGATGCGCTGCGCAATGGACATGGGAAGCATCGCCATCCCGTGCTGGCCGAGACGTACAGTATGAAGGTGAAGAAGGCGACTACCAGCCCATGCAAAGTCTTGAAATGCACTCGGCCTGCCTTTCTCGCCTTGTCTTGATCTACGGCAGCATTGCGCTTGGGCGCGGGTGCAGGTGCACTTTTTACAACTTTTTTGGCCGCCGCGGTGATGTCGGATAGCGGCGTGAAGACCTCGCCCTTTTCCATGGCGCGTGATTAATGGCTTACACAAAAGCGAAATGCGTCAATAAAAAGTTTCAAGGAGTGGAGGAAGCCATTAGAAAATCTATGTGCAAAGTGTACCGTGGTGAAGCTGAAGTTTGGTTTGCTGGGGATCCAGGTTTCGCCGGTTCACTAACTACGCCATTGGCCGCACGGCTCCTCTACAAAGGTGCTCAAATCTACAGTGTCAACCTTGAAGACGCACTAAACGCCAAAGTTGACAAAAAATCATGAGCACCTTCGTACGCGACGCCATGCGGATGCTCGACTCGTGGAATTCATGCGCATTGCCAGGTCATGTGGGGAACCTGGATGGTGGGTCATTGGAATGCTGTTGCTCGGTCACTCCATGTTTATTTACATCACAGCAAATCGCGGCATGCAAAATATGGTTCTTTGTTTGTCTATTGTTGTGTACTTGCTCTCATGCTGTATGTACAGTCGCGCGAGGAGCTTTGCATACATTAGGAATAAGAGTTATGTATGAGGACATAACCTCAGTGGAGAGACGGGCACAACATCAGGGTATACAAAAAGTGGCCAGTCATCTCCAAGAATATACAAGGGGCAAAAGCCCTGCCCGCTGCCGTCGGTCCATACAAGCAGCAGGTCAGAAAACGACATTCAGCGGTACAAATGTCATCATGGTAGTAGATCGATCGTAGCCAAGTGGCTGACCCGGGCTGCCGGACAGTTCGTGGAATCCGGCCGGGCGTTTGCGGATGTTGTCTTGCTCAGGAGTAGTACTTGCTGTCCTTCTCTTTCAGTCCTCCAATGCGGTCGAGATCGAGCGAGTCGAAGCGGTCCGATGCGTCGCGCTGGTACGGTGGGAGGTCGTCCTGTACAGGCTCCAAGCCAACACTGTGCTCTCCAACGCGCACAACGACAACACGACCGGACTGTCGCTTGCCAGACTCGTCGACTTCGTCTGGGAATGTGATGCGGATTTCAGGGACGGGGCTTGTTGGCGAGTCGGGAGCGTTGCGCATGAGATTCTGCTTCTCCGAGTAGACGACGAGAGATTCGCGACCTTTGTAGGGCATGGCGGTAATGGTAAGGCGGTGGTTCGACTGGCGCTTCTCATACAACGGAAGCTGTGCATCTGCTTCGCGCTGTTTCCGTGCGCGGCGCATGCTTCGAAGGAAAAGGAGGGCGCCAATGAGAACCAGGCCGAGCAGGACGAGCATCAGCAGGGAGACGATGAGAGCGGTGTGGGTCGAGCTGAGGCCATCGTTGCCTTTGTCGCGAGACATCAGATGCTTGAGATTCATCATCGTGTGGTGTGGTGCGGAGTTTGTATTGATAATCGTTCGTTATAGCGTCTCGGGAGTGCTTGATTCGTCCGTTGTTATTGCGTTTGTTTTGCGATTAAGGATTGTGTTGTCGTAAGTAAAAGAGTGAGTGACGTGAGGTCGGAATGAGTGAACGTAGATATCGCAAAAGAGTGAGCGATAAACTACAATGGTGAGTTGGACGACGAGCAGAGGCGTGCGGCAAAGGAGAAGGGAGCAGGACGGTTTTGTCGAAGAAGGATTGGGAAATGGAGTAGGAGCTAGCGCGCGAACCATTGAGTGCCAGCCAATGGCAACCATGCGCAAACGCTCCACCTTGACAAGTGAGTCCTGTTCTGGCTAGTACTTGCTTTTTCGGCGCATCGCAATCAAAGAGATTATCGCTTTTCTATTTTCGCACAACTCTACGCGCCATCAATCGATGGTCGGAAGCTCATCGATTCGCTTCCATTCAAACATCCTTTGTCCACGAAAGCGAACAAGGAGTGAACCACAATGGCACAAGCACGTGTTGCGAGGTTGCAAATTGCTTCATGTGGATGAGCAGGGTTGACAAGAAGCCATTTCGGTGATGCGCTTTCTTGGGCGTGTCCGAACACCTCGATCGAGTCGCTGAAAACCGATCCTGGCTATGTACAACCCTAGCTCTAACCAGCTTGGTCTCCTTGAACTCGGAGCAATCAGCAGTCAGGACATGTCATGGCAACGCGAGACATGCCATGCTGCTGACAGCAAGGCTGACGCGAACTTCGTGTGGAGCCTCGAGGGATGATGCTGAAAGCCACGAGCGCCGCCAACTGAAACTGACTCAGCAGTCGCTAGCTCGAGAAGAGTTGTGGTTGGCGAGACAAACACCAACAGCGCACGTTGTCCGAGAAAGCCATGTCACTCCGAAGGACATTTCGCTAAAGATATCGGAAGGAGTGATTGCCGTTGATCCCCATGGCACAAGAATGATCTCCATTTGCAACAGGCTCTGCATTGCTGAATCATCTCGTGACGCACGCGAAACACCCGTGAACTTCCTCACGACGAGGTGTACGAGTCCTGTTTCTCGTTGCCGTCAAACACTCATACCCAATCTGATGGACCTCAAGCTCGTGAGCGCTATTGCCACGGACGTCAGGCCAGCCGTCAGATCCCAAGTCCCGAACGCCGTCAAACAACGTCTTTGCTTGGCTTTGTGCTTGAGACGTTTGATGCCTTTGGTTGCCTGACGCCAAGTGCGGCTCTCTTGATGCGTGACACCATTATTGACAATCTGCTTCTGCTATTTGCGATTCTAGAACACTTCATCCGACTCAATATCGCTGCAAAGACAAAGATCGACCCGATAACCGTCAGATTTGATCTTGAGATCGTCCAGGAAACATCACGCTGTACTACTACTGCGCAGAATCTGGCGAAGAGCGGTGAAGCTGCACGCGACTTGTTGCTGCATGCCAGAAAACCAACAGGAGCCTCGAAAGTGCGGAGAAGCACGGCGCAGCTCCTTCATGATGGAACAGACGGCACCCAGTGATGGTAGCTCGCTGATTGTAGCGGCTGTGCGACGCTGCGGACACAAAGTGGACGCTCTGTGCTTGTGGAGCCATCGCAGACGTGCAGCTAGGAGGCGTTCTATTCCCATGGATAAGCCAGGTCATGAGCTCAGCGAAAGACGGCCGGCAACTTGTGGCTTGAAGCTCCACGGATGTCTGCGTGCTATGCCCGCCAAGCCGATGCAGTGCGATGTCTACCACACGGCGACTGATGCAGCTGGCCCCAAGCAGACGCCTGCTCGGATCACGATGTAGACACTTGGAGAGCAAAGGTTGGCTGAGTCTGGGCTCGTGAGGGGCAAACATCTTGGGGTCGGAGGCCAGTTCCAGGGGCGGGTGTGTGTTTCACGAAAGCTTCGAGCCTGTACATAATCCAAGCGTTGCCTTTTGTAGGCGAAGACAGATGTCTCACGTTTCAACTCCTACCGACTTCGCGCTGTCAAGATCGACGCCATTGCGTGCCTGACTCGACCTAGCGCCCAGTTTTGATCATTTCCTCACCTCTTTGTCGTTGCGCAGAGCAGAATAGACGTTGTAAACACGTGTTGCTAAGTAGATTCGGAGCTTTCTGGCAAGCTTCAGTCCAAGGCAAGGCTTGAAAGTGTAGGTAACCCGCCTAGCTTCCTTCCCCAGTTGAAATCGCGGGCACTTACGTTTTAGCCGCAGATCTTCTTCGTACACTCCCACTCCCACCAAAAGTGCGCTCCTCTCCACATCTACCACTTGCTCAACTACCTACCTACCACCCACTCGCTACAACTGGCGTCCATACAACATACAACGGTCCGCACCCGCGCTATTTCTCCCCTCCCCTCCCGTCGGCGCATCCATCTCGACCAGCGCAATTCCGCACTTCTGCGTGCATTCCACACTTCTGCGTGCATTCCACATTCTCTCGGTCGCGCGCCCTTGCATGCATTCTGGAGTGACCCAACGCCAGGCGCGCAGGAACTTCGCTCGATTAGCATGACCAGTAGTTGAGGAGCCGTACCGACCGCCGACAAAAGGGCACCCACCTGTACATAGCAGCCTCCCTCCCTACCTACCACACGCTCCCTTCGCCGTCTGTCGCGTCCTCTTCTTCTGTACACACTCCCGCCATACATTGCTCCTCGTGCTCCCTCCAACCAACTGTACCATCTGTAATCGTATGTAGCATGTGCTGAGTCTGACGAAGAGCGCTGCAATGCTGACGCCTTCCTCAAGTTCAGCCCTCAACCCGACCTTAGTGCACATATAATACCGCACCGTCGCATCCCACCTGTGCAAATGGACTCTGCATCCAGCGTCCTCAGCCGCAACATGGGCAGCCTGTCGGGCAATGTGCGTATCGGGCGCATCACCACATGCATACCGGCAGTTGGGGCTAATGAGAGGCAGAATCGGACACGCGACTATTCTGGCGGCATGTCGCTCAATAATACTACCAACGAACGGTCTTCGCACAGCAATCCGTGGGCGACTAACATCTGGAACACGACCAGCACGGGCACCTCATCGCTGGGTTTTGGCTTCGGCTCAACCACGCGTGAGAGCTCGCGGCCTCGAGGTACGCCTGCGACTCGAAGCCGGAACAGTGCATGCACTACGGGGACTGACATATGCACAGAGAACAGCAACTACGATACCACCGACGGCAAGACCGGATCTGGCTCTCTTGTAGCCGACTCAGAGACTGAATGGCGGCCAAGTCGTCCCTCGTGGGCAGACAAAAGCTCCTCCAGCATTCCGCATGCACGAAGCTCTGGTGTCTCACCGGCACGAAAACGCTCCCTCGCACAGCCACACGCAGTGCAGCAATACACCGATTCCTCTCCGGCGTCCTTCTTTCCCATCTCTCGTAACTCCGCAGCCGGTGCCGGCTCCATCTCGAAGACAAACAAGCCCCTCCTCGACCCCACCTCTTCAAACTTCACCTCCGCACGCCAGGGTGATTCGCTAACTAACAGCTTCGCAAACTTTGGTTTTGGCGTGCAAGAGGCCACCCAACAACGACCTGATACGGCAGTCACCTCATGGCCCGACAGCGCTTCAGTGCACTCTCCCAATGATGACCGGAGGAGTATCGCTGCGTCCGAGTACTTTCCCTCCAGTGGTGCGCCTTCGCGGAACGGGAGCTTGCCGCCGTCCAGGCATGGCGCTGAACCACCTCAGTACAACCAGTACGCCGAGGGCTTTTCGCGCCTCGCACAAGCGGCGCCACGGCAAGCCAATTCCTTCTCCTACACCAACGGGCGCTCCTTCCAAGAGCGGAGTGGGTCCATACAAAGCGAGTCCCTTCACACACTCACCCGGTTTGGATCAGACCAAGAGCAAGATTCGCGTTTGGCTCACAGACCATCCGTCAGCATCAATGGTCCGGCGCAGAATTATTCTCACGGTACCCAAGATGCCCACGTGCCTCGCGATAGTTATCCAGACTCTCAGATCGCACTGAGGACAGTGGAAACCAGCTTCAGGAACGGAACCTACACACCGGACAGTTACAGCAATGGCAATGGCCAGGTCAGCGACCCCAACGTCCAGTTTCGGAATGTCCAGTCCGACTCTCGAAGTGCGCCCAACGGCACAGGTGCTCGCCAAAGTCCTTTCTACTCGCAAACTCACACACCGCCAGTATACGATCGCCTCAACCCATACAGTAGCGATCAGACGCTTTCGCATCCAAACAGTTTTGCGCTTGTACAAAACAAGTTGGCCGGATATCAGATTCAGCAAGAGCGACGCAACTACGTCCCTAATAATACCCAGTTCCATCAGCAGCAATTTCAGCACATGTTGCCGGCCGCACAGCTACGTCATCCATATGGATATCAATTTACGATTCCTAACGGCATGCCAATGATGAGCGCGTTACCACCCCACATGGCCATGGCCAGCATGCCTCCAATGATGCAATCGCAACAACCGCCGCGTGGGCCACGGGATCAGCAGGCCCGCGACTCTATAGTCATTGTGGGCGTCAAGCTAGCAGAGTTCAGGAGAGAGGCGAAGACCAGCAGTAAGCACTGGGAACTGCCTGAGCTATACGACGATGTTGCGGAATTTGCTGGCGATCAGCACGGCTCGCGATTCATCCAAGACAAGCTCATGACTGCCAATAGTGAAGTCAAAGAGAGAATTTTCCGGGAGCTGGAGCCGAACTCTCTGCAACTGATGCAAGACGTCTTTGGTAACTACGTCATTCAGAAATTCTTCGAGCACGGCGATCAGAGTCAAAAAAAGGCTTTGGCTGCAAGAATGAAGGGTTACGTCGTGAAACTTTCTAATCAGATGTACGCTTGTCGTGTCGTGCAAAAGGTATGCGCTTTGTTCACCGTTGATGTAACAAGCTGACGTAGGAACAGGCTCTTGAGCACATCCTCGTCGATCAGCAAGCTGAACTGGTGCGCGAATTGGAGAAGGAACCTCTGAAAACTGTCAAAGACCAGAATGGCAACCACGTCATCCAAAAGGTCATCGAGTGCGTACCTATGGAGCATATGACAGTTCTCGTGGAGGGTTTCAGAGGAAACGTTGGGCATCTGTCTGTGAACTCGTACGGCTGCCGCGTCATTCAAAGACTACTCGAGAAAGTCCCAGAGCCTCAACGCAGGTTCATCCTTACGGAGCTCCACGCCGAAGGACCAAAGCTCATCACCGACTCATATGGCAATTACGTCACGCAGCACATGATGGAACATGGCTTGCCCGAAGACCGAGCGAAGGTCGTAGAACTCATCAAGGCCCAATACATGATTTACTCGAAGCACAAGTATGCGAGCAACGTCGTCGAACGAGTCTTGGTTTGTGGTAGCGACGAGCAACGTCGAGACTTGGTTCAGACCTTCATCTCCAAGAACGAGCGCGGAGAAAACAACCTCCTCAATCTCTTGAGAGACGGGTACGGCAACTACGTAATCCAAAAGCTCCTCGAGACTCTTTCCCGCGACGAGTACGATCTTTTTGTTGCTGCGCTCAGGCCAGAACTGGAAAAGTGCAAGAAGCTTGTTTCTGGTGGCAAGCAGATTATTTCCGTAAGTTGACGTATACAACCTATCTTATCACGGCTAATCATTTCGCAGGTGGAGAAGAAAATGTACCGATATGACCGTGTCGATTCGCCCACTACCACAGGCGACTTGACCAACATACCTCCGACGCCTCCGCTGTCGAGCACTGCACAATCACCTCACAGCAGCACAATGCCGAGCACCAACACGTCCACCGTTGATGGCCCTGTACATATCGCTAACAAGGACAACGTCTCGCCTCCCGGCCATGTCAGCATCCAAGAGGCCTCATAAAAAACGCATCTCGTCGCCATCTTTCACATAATCGACGCCATTACACCTTGGCACATTACACCATCACCGCATACACCGATCATTCCACTTTTCGCCATCGCATTCACTGTCATATACATTATTAGGCTCGGGACACTCTCTGCATTTCACTGTTCATATACCATACTTATCTGTCAACCTTTGTCTCATGTACTGGCGCTCTTTCATGTATTCGCACTTTCAGCACAGCAGCAGGCAAAGGCGATCAGTCGTCCAGTCTGCACTGGATTTAATAATTGCGCACCAAAACAAAAAGAACTAGGTGTTTACGGGCACGATTGATACGGGAACATTACTACGGCGCGATATATCTTTGTGGCAAGGTGTCGGTATTGGGAGGAATGAATAGATTCACGTACGTGGGTACTAGAATATCTGGGAAGTGCGGCGTGGGGCGTACCTTAGATATAGTTAGGCGATAACAGTGTGGAACTGGAAGAAATGAAACCGGAATTGTACTGCTGTCGACTACATTCTCATCATGCATCGCGGTCACACCTTGTCTTGCGAAGCTGCATTGCCATTCATGCTACCAGTACCGATCTATATCCGCATAAGTCTCGCTCAGAAACTCATTCCCCTCCAGCTCAAGCTCATAATCGAATCCATGCCCCATCCCCTCTACCGCTCTCGTCCTAATCGTGCCATAATAATACCTCCCACCATATTTCTCCCGCAAAATCCGCTCAAACTCCAACGTCTTCTCCACTTTGCAATTCACGTCCTGTTTACCGTGGTACATATACACCGGCGGCAAATACGCATGCTCAACCCTATCCACACTCCGTTCCGCACGCTCCAGACCGTCCATGTTATCAAGCCAATCACCAACTCCCGCACCCTCATGCTGCCGCTGAAACGACCCCTTCCAGCGCCCCAAAAACGACAGCAAAAACGACGCACACATATACTGCGGCGCGTCGGAACGCACACGCGTCGGCAAGTATCCTGATATCTCGAGCGCGGCGATTGCGTCCTGCATTTTATCTGCTTGTTCTTCTATCTCGCGTCGGCTGAAGGTTTCGCCCATGTACACGAACTCGTTCATTCCCGTGGTGTCCCGCACGTAATGCTCGATCATCGGGTAACGCAGCAACGCGACAGAAATACTAGTCTTCGTCCCGGAAACCTTATCGGCATTGAGGAATAGTGCAGTGGTGGCAGCTAGCCCGCCCGCGCTTTCCCCTTGAACGCACACGCTACTGCGATCTAATTTGATGCTGTCGATGCCGATTTTGGTACGTAGCCAGGCTGTCCATTTCTCGTGCCCCTTTTCAAAGCACGTGTCGTTTTTGTAGAAGGCGAGAAAGTCGGTGATTGCTTCGGTGATGTCGGCGTAGTTTGCTTCGGGGCCTAGGGGGTAATCTGGGGCGATGATGATGGCGTTTTTGGCGTGTGCGTGGGATAGGCTGGCTTTGGGGAGCCAGGGGATGAAGTCGTTTGCGCCGGTGCACTTGGGATCTGTCAGTTAAGTGTGCGCTGTTGGGGGTTTGTGAAGGTGCTTACGTATCCGCCGCCGTGGAAGTACCATATGAAAGGCACTTCGTCGCCGGCCTGCAAGTTATCGGGGATGTAGAACGCTGCAGTGATGGGGACGCGGTCCCAGCGGTTTCCGTATGTGTATGTCGTCTTGTGCATGTTGTAGCCTTGTTGTTCGAGCCAGCCAGTTTTCGGGCGTGTGAATACTGGAACGAGGTTGTTGGGTCCGGCGTAGAATCCTTCTGGGTGTGAGATTCGGGCATTGGGCCATTGCATGGCGGTATACAGCTCTTTGCCAACGATGCTTGTGATTTGGTTGGCCACATCGTAGAGCTTTGCCATGATGTCAAGTGGCCAGTCACATTTTGGTTTTTCCAGATGTGGCGCCAGTTCAGCCTCTAGGTTTTGGAGTCGATGAATGAGTTCTTTGGGGGGTTGGGTTGTGTTTGCCATGATGGTGGTCTAGAATATGATCCTCGAGAGATGGATGACAACTTGACCTTAGGGAATTGTTGTTACCTTGTCGTGCTTCACGAACTTATATCCTCCGCGCTTAAAAAGTGAAAACTCAACAGAATTAGATTAGAGTCAAACAGGGCTTGGTGAAGCCCGTTCATCGCAGACTCAACAAATCCTAAGCTAAAATCGTCGTAGCCTCGAGAGCGTAGATGTGCGCGTTTGGAATGGCCTCTACTTCACATAAGCGAACAAACCAGGACCAGAATGCGGATCGAGTCCAGGCGTCGCAGCATAGTGTGAATGTGTTGGGTGGATGAGTGCAAACGTGACATCTGACTCGTACACCTCAAGCCTCATAATGCTCATGGCACTACTTCAGTAGTTTTTCCCTTGTGCTCCAGTCTTTTGTTTCTTTCCTAGGGATGGGTGTCACAGCATGCGCCAGGTGTATTGTGTGACCCCTTTCAGCAAGGCATTTGGCCGATTTGATTGAGTCTGAGCGTCGGACCACATCGCCTCCATCGCGACTGTGGATATGGAGCGCCAGGGCTGATGACGATACGTGAGGCTCTTGCCGAGATTTCGAAGCAAACGAGGAAGTGTGATAACACACAGCAGGCGTTGTACGGAATTTGGCTCTAGGTGGGGCTTGCGAGTGTCAACAAAATTGTTGTCATTGAAAGGCAGGGAAGAGAATCGCTGGCAAGAGGTTATTCAAGCGCGACCAAAGGATTTGAAGACGATAAGTTTCTAACTCAAGTCTTGCGTCATAGCAGATCGCTCACAGTGGAGAAGTGAGTGTAGTGCCACGGAAGCGGAGTGTTTAAAGTCACCCCACAAACTAGCGTTCCTACCTTCCACCAATGACATCAACGCAAGCTTCCCGGCGTCTTTCGTAATCAGCTTCACCAAGTTCCAGACGACCTCTAGTAAAAGGTGGCGTACCGCCAAAAGATAGCTTTATTTCCGCAAGAGCTTCGAGAGCGAGGCCTAGAGCTGGGTGACGTCCATTGATCCGAAGAGATGGGCAAGTATTTAGTCCACTTCCTCGCCGCGACTACCTAACATCATAAATCAGCACATCGGCTTTCCTCCATTCAAAGTCACTTGAATCCACGCGACATGTCGGAGCAAATCAATCTCCCTTCGGATGGCGCGCACGGGGATAAGAACGGAACAGCAACGGCAACATGTTATTGTGGTGCAGTGCAGATCGAAGTTCCTACACAGGGAGAGGGCCTCGTAGATACGTTCATCTGCCACTGCACAGACTGCCGCAAGATTACTGCAAGGTATTAAATCCAATAATATGTGTGGGCGATGTAATACTGACCGACCTCAGCATGTTCGCCTCCAACTTCATCGTCAAGGACACACATCTCAAGCACACCCGCGGCGAAGACAAACTCACTCGCTTCCGCCAAAAGAACACAATAGCAACTGGAAATTACATGGAGAACAGCTTCTGCTCTGTCTGCGGCACTCTCATGTACCGCCGGTCAAGTGGCTACCCTGGCGCTAGCATCCCGCGCATCGGCACGATTGACGACTACAAATTGCAGGAGACTGTGTTTAAGCCAAGGGTTGAGGTGAGACTTATGTGTACGAACTGCAAGTGCGACAAATACTGACTTCGCACCTACCTCCGTAGACATTTGAGAAAGACCGCTGCCAGTGGCTGAAGCCCGCGGATGTGAAAGAGCATGTTGAGGGAGCATATGTAAGTACAGTCAGTCTGGAATGATTAAGAATATTGCTGATGTATATTGCGTGATAGTATACGGCGGGAGGATCTTGGAAGAGTAAGCATGATGGTGCGGGAGGAGACAAGGGACCTGCGTAGTAGAGATGGACTCCTGAAATCGCTCGAGATGTTTTCTGGCGTCATCGAAATGATCTATGAGATTGTTTGTACCAGGAATGTGTATAATGAAAAGGCCACATTTCGCATGTAGCTACTACATTGCGCAAGAAGTATATGATTCCCAATCATCTCCAAACAAAAAGAATGGCGACCTCCTTAGAGAAGACATTTGATCCGCAAAGATATGCGCCCCACGCTCGCCACGCCCGCGAAGACTACAGCCAAATCCAGCTAATCGCTTCGCCTCTATAGTGTCACCAACAAGTCTCGAAATGCATCTTTGGAAAGGGCGAATTGCCAGAAGTCTTCGAACGTGGTTCGCCGTTGTTCTTGCAATCCATCACATCCATGCATTGTCTCCGCTGAACCGTAACTGTCTCCTACCACTACTGCCATGCTGTCTGCGCCAAGTCCTACTTGTGTTCCTGGTACCACTTCACACTTGGGCAGTACGACTCGGGCAGATCGGACTCGAACAGAAGTTCTGGACGGATGAAGTCCAGGATGTCGTTCTCTTTAACTGGAACAGCAACAACCTGCTTGACTATGTGACCGTTGAGCTTGGTGGTGCTAGAATCGCCCTGCGAATAGTAGTACCGCGGGGAGCAATGCTCATTGTCGTCCAGAATCTCTTTGTGCTTGAAGTAGTTCGAGGCCAATGATGGCTTAAACGAAATGAAAACGATTGGTGAGCCACCCCACGTGAGTCGACGGAGGACCTCTGTTGCAAAGTTCTGGTGGCTTCTGCAGTGTTCGGAAATGTCTTGGTCAGGTATATCGGAGCCGTGCCTGACATCATTGTATGGAGTATAAGTCAGCTGCAGGGACTTCAGATTCGGGAAGTTAGACACGATGTCCTGAGCGACTTAGTGCGCGCATTGACAAAGTAGCAGAACCATACGTACCAGTGCCCTTGCGAAATCAAAGTCTAGCGGAGAGCGGTCCTTTGTTACCCTAAAGCCGTTGGCAATATGAACCACGGTCCTCAAATCCTCTTTTAGGAGATTGAGAGCAAGTTCCTACAAAGGTGATTTTACTAAGTCAGTGTTTACCTTATTTGCGGTTCAATCGTACACCTCTTACCTTGATGTAGGGACAATCACTGACTAGCTGAGACAATTCAGCGGCCGAGTACAGGTGCGAGATATCTAGCATGTATTGGTCGTCGTCGTCGTTAGTATGTCGATATGAAGGTGCTTGAGTGTTTGTCCATGATGTCCTACACTGCGCATGTTCAGACGCTCGCGAGTCTTGCTTGATACAAACAGCGTTGTCAGTCCATCGAAGCAACCGAGAAACTCTGCGAGCGCGTCGACCCAAATGCTCGAGCGAATCTCTTGCAATACGGTCAATCGCACCAGCGCCGTCTCTTCCAAGTATCTAAACTTGTTCGCCAGTCCGGTGAAGAGGTGTGCAACGTTCCTGCAATTCTCGATCCTCAAGGACTGCAATGACGCTAGATCAAGCCAAGTTTGCATACCTCCCGATTTCCCGTGCAGTTTGACGCCAGCAAAGGTGACATGGCGGAGCTTCCTGAGTGAACATTCTTAAATGCGGAGGGCCTCGTCGATCCGGGGCAGGATGTGGTCTGAAGTTGTGGGTTTCCAGATAGCTTGAGTACGCGAATATCTGGGGCATGTGTCAGCCAAACCCCGTATGGCTCACATCCATGGCAAACATCGATACTCAGCTGCGAGATAGAGCCCAAGGTCGAGATCATGCATGCAGTCGGGACAGAAACAGCAGCGTCCACGGCCAAGGAACGGAGTTTTGACTGGGTCTTCAGTATGAGACCCATCGTCCGCCCATCGAGATTATTTGTAGGGTTTGAGAATGAGGTGAGGTTATCGCGCGGCGATGCACACAACAACTGGGTCAAGCGAGCAAGCCAGATTTTCTTGTCTCCTGCAAAATGACCATGCTAGTGCAGTTCTAGCATTGAGTGAAAGGCCGTTCTTCCAATCATGGGCCATGGTACGTACCGCTTGTATGCTTGACTGTCATACATTTGATATTGTCGAGAGCTCCATTGACTATAGGGAATAGCAGTGCATGCAGATCCCTTGAAGTGGTCTCCTCAAGGTTGAGGGTGACTTCACGCCACAACTCGGTGACAGCGGCAGTGCTCCATTCTTTGTTGCCGACACGAAGGCTTTTCAAGTCAGACTTGGATATCTCGGCCGAATTAGCAACAATATTTCTGAAGAATACCGAGCCGGGACCAACCAGAGAGCAAACAATCCCGCGAAGCTCCGGGGATAGGTTATGAAAGTAGTCCATTTTGGTTGTCACGGCGCGCAACGCGTGACTTGAAGAGTTGGGGTACCGATTTGGAACTTGGCTGGGCTGTGAGAGGTCAGTGAGAGAGGCGATTACGAATGTGAACGGAGGGATGTGCACTACGTGTGCGCTTCGTGTGCTTGCAAACTGGAGGCTACAGCGGCACAAGGCTCGTTTGTCGCACCTGTGATTTTACCATTTGCCACGCTTTTGATGCGACTCGGCAAACCTAGAAGCGCATCTGCAGGACGTAATGTCGGGACAGCAATCCCAACAGCAATGCAGTCCCAGGTCAATATAGCAGCTTCTATGCACGCAAGCTCCTCTCACTTTGCAATCCTGTAGCGTGACGGGATGTATCGATTCACTCGAAGACTGATGGACTTGGGTAAACGATCCCTCGATGTAATGGACCTCCTGATATTGTACATCAGCAAAGCATTCAAAAGTAGTTCTTAATGCAAATTTGAGAGCCAAAGGCGCGTTCGACGCGTACTTCGCTTGCTTTGCGCCTTGTCCTGCCTCGAACGCGAATGCTTCTCTGCTGATAGTCCAAGGACGCATGATTGCTCATCTCGATTATGCAAGTATTGGATGCAGTACATTGTTAGTGCAATGAAGACCAACTCTAATACAAGCTGGCCGGGGCATGTGGAGGAGGAAACAAAACGCGTGGACGCGTAGATGAACGCCTCATCTGCTAGCCTCGTTGGATAATTATTCCCGACCAATGAAACGGCGTCATGCTGAGGAGCCATCCGTCAGTCGGCCTCCAACATTCATCTACCTTCCTTTCGCACTACATAGACACTTTCTGACATCACACTCACTGCGCAGTCGTGTCCGGCATCACGGTTGAAGAATGCGCATTACCCAGCCACCTCACGGGCACTTGATCAACCGAGTCCTACCTCACCGCACGCACGACATCAGCGAAATCAAGATTCATCAGAAGTATAGTTAAAGCACATTGGGCTACTTGAAATGACATAGATGCTCATCGCATCTATACATGCATAGAGAGAAGTGCCCAATCCAAATCCTGCCGCACAACTGACCGGACCCAGGCCGACAGCGACGACCAATGCAAACCCTACAGGTGTATAAAAGAATCGAAAATGAGCCCTGTCTTGCCAGCTGCATGTATAAATCGCCTTGCGGCATTAGCGCAACGTCGAGTCGCAATAAGCAATGTCGTACAGAAGAAGATAGAAAGTGCCAGAAGGCACTTGAAGGACGCCTAATCAGACCAGCTGCCCAGGTTGGTAGTAGTAAATGGCGCCTCGACGTTTTTCGCGTAGCCGCCGTAGACGTTGCCAGCTGGGGCGTAGTTGCACACGGTGTACTTGTTGATCGTCGAAATCGTGTTGTTGACGATCATCTTGTCGCCGCAGTCGATCGACACACAACCGACCTTGGTGGTCTCCTTCCAGACCATCTGTGTGAGGTGACCGACCTCGTGGAAGATATCATCAGGGATATCGTTCTGGCCAAAGTATGGGATCATCTTCGGGAGCTCGCCGTTGTACCAGTTCTCTCGGACGCCTGCAGTTGCGTTGTATGCCTTGCCTGAGACGGCGAAGAGATTCTGGCCTTGGAAAACGTCTTTCGGAATGTAGTGCTCGAAAATGCACCTTTCTGCCGCAATACGAGCGGTGGCCTCGCAATCCTTGTCCCAAACCAGCGGCGCAGCATCATGATTGGCCCGAGCATCGTTGTGGTGAAATAGCATTGCGGCCTCGTAGTCAGGTCCGGAGGACAAGTAGGCTGCCTCACGACCACTGACATGGTCGTTGGCGGGAGAGCTTGGCTGAGGGGTTGAAGAGGTGCTGGACGAGGCTGGCGCAACCGACGAAGAGACTCGCGCAATGGATGATGAGCTTGGCTTGGGCTCTGGCTTGGGCTCAGGCTTTGGCTTTGATTCGAGTGACGGCTTTGCTTTGGGTGACGATGTAGGCTCGGGCGTGGACGATGATGCAGGCGTAAACTCAGGTAGAGGGAGCGAGGTAGTAATAGGCCTCCCATAGTACCCATCAGACTTGAAACTCGCCTGCGCTGAAGGAGATGGTGCAGGCGCGGCCTCGAAGGAGTGCTTGGGCTCCGGCTGGGGAGACGACGTAACGGTGACGGACAAGGCAGACGACGTGGACGTGGGCTCCTCGGCACCAGCAGTGACTGTAACAATCACAGTGACGACCTCGTACTCGACGTTAGTCGCAGCACCTTGCTTGTGCTCGCGCTCGTGCCCATAGACATGAGGCCTTGCGAGGGCGCCTGCGAGAAGAGTAGAAGCGATAATAATGGATGAGCGCATGGCTGCTGTTGTCGGAGGGTCTGGGACTTGGGCTGGAGAAAAAGAGTGTGTGTTGTTAAAGATTGGAAGTCCGGATCGCCGTTGAAATAGTCCAAAAAGACTGTTTGCAGATCAGCATGGGTTGGAAAGCAAAGTGAGAGGACGGGTATCGCTTTATAGGTGATTGTCGGCTTGACGGCTTGCAGCCTCTCAGAGCGGCGCCTTGGAGTGAGGTGGATGACTTACAAAAGTACGGCCTCGGAGGATTACCTGAAAGAGTGCGGCTTGGGCACGCCTGAAACGAAAGAGGTGTATTTGACTAAGAGAGGTAACGAATGTGATCCCGTCCAAGAAGGAGTGGCTGTGGAAAGGAATGTGGGGTGTGGTAAAGTGGTCAAAAAAGATGGAGTAATGAAAGACAGAACTGGCGAGATTGGTAAGTGGTAAAGGGCGCTAATGAGAGTGTGAAGTTGTAAACGTAATGACGCACGGGACCGGTGGGCTGCGTCTGAGGGAAATTTGTCGGCACGATGAGCCAATGTCAAGCCACGGATTTGGTAACAGCGGCAACTGAGTAAGGCAGAGAGTGTGATGGATTCCAGGTATGTGACACAAGAACCTTCCTTCGACATCTGGACTTATACCTCGCCCTGACCACGATCACATCTTGATCGTTGGGATAATTCAATACAGACTACAACTCAACTCTGGCCAACATCCTCGTCGACCAGCAATCTGTTCGACAAAAGAGGTGCACTGTTGTTGCGGGGCAATTCCATGTTTGATATTTGGAGAGAGGTCACCGTGGAAATGACCATCCAATCAGGACAAGCACGTCGCCAGGAACACAGGGCGCCAGGCACATTCGCGCTACAAAACGAACTGTCAAACCCTCGTTTGCATTGTACGTGTCCTTCGATCTGAGACTGTGTAACCGGGTGCTTATCCAAAAATGGAGTACCGCGCATCGGCAGGCCTCGAACTCCAAAACTGTATCGCACGGGCAAACGCCTCGTGCACGAACTTGTGGGTACTCGAACTGCTGTTCATGCACGGTATCCTTGGGGTGATTTTCCTGGTACCTTTGAGAAATTGCAAAGTGCTACAATGACCCTAGCCGCGGATCACGCTGTTTGACAGCTTGGTGAATGCGTCGAGTCGTCAATCATGGTGTGCATGCAAGCAAGGATCGAGAACAATTACTGAGTACTATACAGCGACGAGATGACTCGATCTCTTCGAAGGTTGCATCAACTATGTGAACGACCAATTGACCGGCCAGTGTTTGTTCAACCCGAGCCGCCAGGAAGTCCACAAACAACCACCCAATTCAACATTCACATTATCCTCCCTTCCCAGCAACCAGGCCACGACACCCAGCCCACGCGTGGCAAATCCACAAACAGAATTAGTGCAACCTCACCGCTCAAGTGGAGTAAGACTTTGCCTTGTCTGGGAGAGACATACATGCTCTTGAACTCGGGTCTGGACTGTCAAGCACAAAGTAGAAAGACAGGAGTTGTCGAGTCTACGCCACAAGCTGCCGCGGAGCGATCGGTTTGATCAGATGACGGGCTCCAGGTTTCAGGGCGGTTGTACGACGGGTGCGTGTAGATTCAGGATGGGCGGTTGCAGAAGAGGTCAGGCGGCCCATAGAGCACTGAATGTTGCTTATGTCTTTGTTTCTGGGGTATGATGCCGAAGGGTAGTGAAAAGCTGTTGGATATATACAATGCAATTATGCTCGTTGTTCGCTCCTCCAGCATCTATCTGAGGGGTTCACCAATGCGCCTCAACATTACCCGCCTCTCATATCTGCGGCACAGCGTCCTCAACCTCGCCCATGCCCATGGCCAATCCATCTCTGCATGCTCCATGCTCACATACCATCACGCCTTCTTTTCCAGCGTCCATGCTCTTCACCAAAGCATTGCGCTGCTTCAACCACTCTCCAGTATCCTTGTCTACGCGACTGATAGTGCTGAGTGCCGACGGCTTCTCACGATACCTCTGAAGCCACCGCTCGACCTTTTCACCCGTACCAGTGATGACAACATGATGCAGGCTAAGCTTACCAGCGACGACAGCATCCATCATGCTCGGGAACAGGCCAGGATGCTGCATGATCTCCGCCTCAAATGCACTTGCTGTCTCCCGTGCTCTCTTGACATACTCCTCATCCTCCAGCAGCGCACCCAGACGATCCAGGTTTCTCGCCGAGACGCCGTTCGTGCCGGGCTCAGCGTTGTCCATGCCATCCTTCAACCGCATAATCAGGTCAGTCTGGTTCTCAGGCGTCGAGAAGAAGCCAAGATGCTCCTTGTCCCAGAACAGCTTGAGTTGTGATTGCTGTAGCTCGTCCGCCCATTGTAGATATGATGTGTTGAACGTGGCTTCGTAGAGGTCGATCAGGCCGGAGATGAGGTATGCGTAGTCGTCTGCGAAGCCTGGAGTGTCACCCCGGCCTTCGCGGTAGACGCGTGTGAGGGTATTGGAGGAGGCATCGAAGAGCTCTTTTTGGATGAAGGATGCGGCTTTCTCTGCTGCTGCTAGGTATGTCTTCGACCTTGAGGGATCTTGGGAATGTATAGAAGCGGCTGTTCGTGCGAGAGCGCCGATGGCTAGACCGTTCCACGACACTACTATTTTGTCGTCGAGAGCTGGTCGTGGGCGCTCCTTGTTCCGGTGGTCGAGCAGCTTTTGCCGACCACTCTTCAGTATCTTTTGGACCTCGTCTTCCGACAAAGCGAATTGTTTCGCGAGGTCGGTAGGCGTGTTGTCGTTGATCGCTAGTACGTTCTGGTTGATGAGTTCGTCATGCGCGTCGTTTTCTGGCGCTACATTGCCCTCGTCTCTGACGTTGTAGTAGCGGGCGAGAATGTCGGCATCGCGATCACCTAAGATGTCTCGGAATTCTTTCAATGTCCACACGTAGAACGCGCCTTCTCGCTTCTCCTTGTCTGTCGGCTGGTAGAATGAATCTGCATCTTCTGACGAGAAAAAGCCACCATTCTCCGCATGCATGGGCGCTGTGGTAAGGTAGGTCGCGATGTCGTGAACTGCATCAAGCATGTCTGATCGCTTGGTCACGAGGTAAGCGTCTAGATAGAGTGACAGTAGTTGACCGTGGTCGTAAAGCATCTTCTCGAAGTGTGGAAGGCTCCAGTCCCTGGTCACAGAGTACCGCGCGAAACCACTACCAATCTGGTCGTGTATACCACCCTTGTTCATCTTGTCCAGCGTCGCCACAACCATGTCCTTCGCCACTGTGACGTCTGCGGCCCCAAGCATCTCCAAGACTTGCTTTGGGTAGCTGCTGAGCTTCAGGAGGAAATGGAGATTTGAGGGTGTAGGGAACTTCGGTGCGCCACCGAAGCCGGCGTTTAGAGAGTCGTATCGCGCCTTGAAGTGCTCGAACGCATCGTCCAGCAGCTCAAGATCGAGGTGATCATGCTCAGCGCCATCCTTCCTGCTGATGTTGCCATCCTCAGCAAAGTCTCGCAGCTGAGCCGTGATCTCTTTCGCCGAGTCCAGACACCGCTGTCGCTGGTTCTTCCACACATCCCGAATCTTCTCCAGTATGTCGACGAAGCCAGAGTGACCTTCCATGGCCATCGTTGCGCCTGGGCCTGGCCAATATGTGCCACCAAATATCGGCTCCAGCTCGGGTGTGATGAAGACGTTCAGCGGCCATCCTCCTCCACCTGTTGTAGCTTGGACATAGTTCATGTATATGCGGTCGACATCGGGTCGCTCCTCTCGGTCGATCTTGATGGGAATGAAGCTCTCGTTGAGTATCTTTGCGACTTCCTCGTTCTCGAATGACTCCCGCTCCATGACGTGGCACCAGTGACACGCAGCATATCCTATGCTAATGAAGATCAGCCTGTTCGACTTCTTTGCAAGCTCGAGAGCCTCCGGGCCCCATATCTGCCATGCGACTGGGTTGTTCATGTGGCCGCGGACATAAGGACTCCGGCTCTCTTTCAGCCGGTTGGTAAGCTTGAGACCGTCACCCGATGACCTCATATCTGATATATCCTTGACATCCATCCTGAGTATCGACGCGTGGAACTTGCGCGCTTGCGCTCGATGTATAGACTGTGGCGTCGAAGTGGTGCGCAGTGGAGCACGGCGGGTAGGCGCAGTCGCGATGGGGGTTCGAGTGGAAGCACAAGGTCCTCTTAAGTTGAACCGCACTGGAGGCATGCAGCGGTGAGGTATTTGAGGAAGAAAGTTTGGCGGCGCGTTGCGGCGATATTATGTTATCTCTAGATAGTCGAGCAGAGCTCAGCCTTGCCGATCGCCCCTCCCCCGCCAAACCTACGTAATCTCCTCGCTTGTCAGTGGCCACGGCTTGTGAACCCGCATTTTGCATCTGTCACGGACGTTTTCGAGTGCTTGTTTTGAGGAATGAACACTTTTTTTGGTATTCTATGCAGGAGCTTGCATGTATTGTCGACCTTCAGTACCCAAGTACCCACTCACAGCTAGAGTTGATTGCTCAAAGAAACGAGCGCCTTCGTGATTTTACTCCATCGATCCAGGCTCTTGAAATGGAAACCGGGAACTAAGCACTGTGTAGCCTGGCTCCTCATAGTCTCCAAGCTGAGGCAAAGGGACGGCTGTTGCTCGTTCACTACCTCCAATATCGGAGATGCGACCACGGCTGTAGTAATAGCGAGGCCATTCATGCCCATTCGAGTCCGGCGAGAGGCGTTCCTTGCAGGATATTGACGCAGGGGCGACAGCGAACCTCCCGACCCTGGAGCCCTTTGCCCACGAATTCTGGAATATAGTTGTTGCAAAATTGTGCATGGTGAGCTTTTGACAGCGATTTCGGTATCATCGATTGAGACATCATTCGTGCTCGTAGGAATCCGCTCTCCACCGTAATCGATCATAGGCAAAGAGAGCATTCGCAGTGTGCGAAGTGCCTCATGCTTTGCAATAGTGTTCTTTAAGAATGTTAGATGAGCGAGCAATGTCTTCGGACGGATGAGACATCTTGCCAGGAAGGCTTCCAATTCAGTGGGGAAGTGAGCGAAACTCAACATCCCGAGTACGGTCTGCCCAGAACCTAGGAGTTGTATGCTTCCGAGATCGATGGGACAGAAGTTGATGGCCAAACCCTTGAGCTTGGGGCAAGCATTTAGGACTACAGCCAAGTCAGAAGCCGCGAGATGCAGCGGGTCTGAAGCTGTCGAAGCGAGACCCAAGTTTCGTAAAGTCGTCCCTTGTTGGCAGACACCAGCTATGTCCAACGCAGGCCCTCTACCAACATCCAGCCATAGACTTCGAATCCCATGAACGTTCTTCAACATATATCGACTGCGCGTATATCATCTGCATTGGTCCTTGAAACGCGTAGCACGGTTTCTAGTTCCTCTAGACAGCATAACTTCGAGACTGCCGCAGTAAGGCAATTCAGTACCGGTGCGACAGTCCGGCACCTGTAGAGTTGGAGAGAGCGAAGACTACCGATGTCCAGATACCTGTGCAAGATCGCGTGCGATTCGAGTTCGAGGTTGTATAGTTGAAGAGCCTGAAGATTGCAGAGCTTGTGAGCCCCACTGGTCGTGTGCGTACTGCTTGGAACATGCGTCTGACTAGTCTCAGACTCCAAACTGGCGAGCCTGCCATCCACAGAGCGAATGGTGAGTTTCTTCAAGTTTGGAGCATTGTGCATGAGCATCTCACCCGTCGCATAAGTTCCGGGGACGTCCGATTTGACGTAGACAGAGAGTCGCTCCAGACCCAGTAAGCATGGCACTAGCCAAGCAGTGTGTGGACCTAACTGAAATCTGTTGGGTTCTTGAAAATCAGTACTGATGACACGGTCAGAGATCTTCTTCAATGTCTATTGTCGAACTAGCAGCTGGAGTAAAAGTTATCCTCTGAAAGGTAGGTGGCTCGCGAGTGATGTCAATCCATTTCGCGGTAAAGCACTCAGGATCAGAGAGATGATGCCTTCAAAAGCGGCGTTAACTTCTTGTGGATTGAAGCGCGCTTTATGATTGAGGACAAGGTAGCGCGTGTGTCGAAGAATGCCGTTATCTGGTCGTAGTATCGCATCCAAATTATGGACGGGCGCAGTTTCGAGGAACAAGGTGAAGGTCTCCCACTTGATAGACGCCATCAGTACACTCCACTCCTTGCAGACCAGAGTGACTCGCTGTCTGTCTGAGCGGTTGCGAATGTAGAAGGAAACGTTCATCTTCATCTCTGTTGGGAGGGTCGAAAACATCGCCGCGTGTGCCGGTGCGCGGGGTCGCACGCGTTGGGGTGGCTCTAGAGTCGAGTTGTGAGGAGGGCGAGATCTTTGCGTTGATATTTGGGCCGCGCAAAGCCCACGAAGTAACGTTCACATGGTCTGTGCCCGCGAGAGAAACCTCTCTCTCACTTACAGGTCCCATTCACAGATGGTCTCTGTCGATTGGTACTTCGCGAACGGTTACCGGTGTACTTCCGAGATCCAAGACCCGGATCAGAGTCCGTGTCATTAGCATCTTACACCTACGTGAAGCAGCTTGACGTACACACAGAGTCTTGGGCATAGAGTCAAGGATACCTCCGAAGGCAAGTGAAGATATCCTAGACCCAGGTCAGAGTGCTCCGTGGAACGCGTGGTTCGCGCGCTGTTCCTCGCACTAACCCAATCGGAAAGCAGTAGCCGAAGCGCGACTGCCGTTTCAACCCACCGTCTATCGACACTTACACCAACAACACATTTGGTCGTTGCATAATGTCTCTTCAAAACGCATAAAAGCCCTCGACAATTGTAAATGTCATCTTGATGGCTTACCAAGCAGCGAGCATGATCTGAGCTTGCGGTTTCGTTAGTTTGCTTTGTGCACGAATTTCTAGGGTCTCATTCATTTCAGTTTGCACCTCATAGTGAAAGCAGGGCCGTCGGCGGCTGCTGATGTGCCGTGATGTCTTGACATCGCCTCATGCTTTTCACGTTCACGGGGAATAGCTCTCACGCCTGCACAGAGACCTCCACAACCTAAGCGCCCGGTGTATCAACGACATCGCTGCCCTGAACATCAGGAACTGCACCTTTGATGTGCACATCTCGATCAGCCATGGACACTCCAATGCCCGAACATCTTAATCGACTTCCTACGGAATTGAAGACCACCGTCGTTCGCGTTGCTACGGGTCTTACCGAACGCAAATCACTCGTACTCTTCAACAAGACGTGGGCAGAGATCGCACTGCCTTTCTTGTGGGAGACGCTGAAGACTGATCTTGTGTTCACAAGCAGTCGTGATCTCAAGGCTATCGCTGGCACGAAATCCAACGTCACCAAACACGTGCGCAAAATCCACATCTTGGTTCCGAAGCTCAATCATCACGTCGATCACTTGCCGGCGCTCCTCACAGCCATTCCCCGTGGCCAGCTCAACGCGTTTCGGAGCGATTGCAAGCTGCAGCAGTCCACTCTCAACATATTGCTGCGCCTATATCCTAGACTGGAGTTCTTCAAGCTGGCTGAAGGAGCAGAGCTCGCGAAAGCATTTCTATCACCATGGACAGAAGGTTGTTTCTAGTCCCTCACAAGCATGGACATCTTACCAGGCTCCTTATCGGGTGTGGGTATGCAAAAGTTCTGGCTGGAGTGCCCCGCGCTTGTCGACCTGAAGTTCATGCGGGCCGCCAGCAGCCTCGGCGGTGGAACTGCAGTGCTGCGCCAGGAAGACTTCGTCTTGCCTTCAGCTGCCACAGGCTTTTCCAGTGATCAGCTCGTCGAACTTTTACCGGCTTTGAGGCTGCAAATTCTACACACGTGTAATATCACACTGCCAGGATCGGTGGACACAATGTTCCAGCGTATCGATGCACCCGCTCTGCAAGAGCTGACTCTGAACACAGTGGCGGGGACCAACAGATTGCTCGAAGGATTAGCCTCACGATTCTACCAGGATGTTCCGGCTTTGAAGAAACTATACGTCGTTGAACTCATACAGCAGTCTTCGGACACCAATCGTCGCCAGCGTACTAATACTTCTCACGTCATTTCGCGGGCTGGAGGACCTCAAACTACAGTGCCTCAACTGCGATAAGCTAGGAGTCGAGGGCATCGTGAAGCACGGCAAGACACTGAAACGCCTTCTTGTCGTCAATGGAACCATACATCGGCAAGACCAAGATCGGTGTTGTGACGCGGGAGATCTGCCGCAAAGCGCAACAGCATGTACCGAGCTCGAGCAGCTCTGTCTTAATCTTTACGAGCTAGACACAGATAGGAACGAAAGCGATTTCCTCGGTCCGCTAGCAGATGGCTTGTTTACGCCCAGCGCCTTCGAAGAAGCACTTGTTGCTATCGCTGGTATGCCAAAACTTCACACCCTGCGCCTGACCAACCCACCGAACTATCGCAAGGCGTATCGAGCTCCTGGAGACATTCGGAGGTACCACGAACGCCAGCTTCAGGCTGGTTCAGAGCGGTATGCTTTTCGGGCGCGAGCAGATGCACTCATGCAGTTTATGGGAGAACGTGCCTCCAACGTCAAGCACCTTGCCTTCCGTCCGGTTGAGACATTGGCAACGGCTAGTCGTCCGGACATGCACGGCCATGTTTGGCCAAACTACTTCTACTCTCGTCTGCGTATGGTGGATGCCGATGGGCGGGTGATGCACGTCGCGAGGCCCGTTGCGAGTTTCTAGACGCGATCGAGGAGACTTGGGTCAAGTCACCATGAAGTTTGAAGCGTGGTGGAAACTAAAGGTCGAAGTGGCTGAAGCAGGCAAACACCAGGTATGTCAGTGCTGGAACTTTGGTGACCGCTGTCTCGATCTTGTTAACAGTGGTCAAATTACTGAAAGACGGGACCGCTAAGTTGACGACGAGGGGTGTTCAGAAATGCTGGGTGTCCATCAGAATAGCAGGGCCAGAATGAGTACTAAGGACGCCGAAGGCCGCCCAATCCACTTCCACATGACTCCACAGCACGGGTAGTTCAAATTAACGCTTTAGATTGCGTGTGTCGCGTACAGAATTGCAACGCAACGAATCACGGCAAGGTCGTCCAATGATGGGGTTCATTCAGTGAAATCGCTGTGTATGTGCCTGCCTCCTCCTTTCACGCACTAGTTCAGATTTGGCTGCGGAGTTCACCGTATCCGATCTTTGACAATTTTCAGCGGCGGCTTGTCTTTACAAAACGCTTGCTCAACACTCCCCTCAGCACTTAGTTCACTCACAAATCGTTCATCAGCTCGCAACTCCTCCTCGGTCCACCCGGAATCTACATCGACCTCAGCTATATCGCCTCAACCCTACTCCACATCGGCATAATGCACCGCAAGCACGTCGGATATGGGCTTGCACTTCCGATCATCAGCGATGGTGGCGCAAAAGAAACACAGCAAGATAGACTCAGCGCATTGCCGCCCGAGCTACGGCGCGAGGTAATCTTCTACACTCGCTCGAAGGAAGACCGCCGCGCCCTCAGTCTTACCAATCGCATCTGGAAGGATACCACGCTTCCGATATTATGGGAGAAGCTAGTCACCACCTTGTCCGAGGTCAATGGAAGGCGACATATCGACCTGGTGCACCCGGCTTCCAACATACTCAAATATGTTCGGCATCTTCGACTTCGTGCAAATACAAGCACGAGCGACGTCCCGACCGACTTCCTTCCTCTTTTTCTTGCAGCCATTTCGAAGGGTCAGCTTCGAGCATTCGAGACGTTTAGCCCAATCACTCCGCTCGGTATGCAACTGCTTATGCAGCTCCACCCCAGTATCGAAGAACTAGACGTACCGGGCCGGGCGGCGCTCACAACTTTCGTGCGCTCGCCGTGGGATTTAGGTAGTCTGGCCAATCTGAAGAACGTATTGGTCTATGTCGATAGTCTCGCGCCAGGTACAGCCCAGACACTCCTGGATCAATGTCCAAACATGATAACGCTTCACATCGGAACGAGCTGTAAAGAAGACGAGCATGTCAATGAAGACATTGCGTCCGAGATTTTCGAGACCGAAGCCGAGCCCACTCAAGAGATACGCACGCGTCTGGAGCCCTGCGGCGTGACCAAGCCCGCCAAAGCCTTGACGAAGCTTCTATACCTCGATCTTTATCATGGTAGAAGCCCGAAATTTCTGAACACAATGCTCACCCGTATCGACTTCTCTGCATTGCGAAGCTTGACGTGGAGAGAGCATAGCAACCCAGAACATTTGCTGCAGGCTTTAGCTACTCACTACGTAAATCACCCTACCGCATTGAGATGCCTTCAAGTCGCAAAGTTCAAGAAGGCATGACAAGAGATACGGAAGGAATTCATGTCGGTACTTGAGGCTTTCCAGGGTCTGCAGGAGATTCACTTTATTGCGCGTTTCGGGAAAAAGCTAGACGTCAGCTCTAACATTCGGCACGGGGCGACTCTAAAGACCTTGATTGTTGAAACGAATCGTTGCGGCCCCAGCAAAACAGAAGCGCAGTGCATAAACGCGGGTGACTTGTCACTCATCGCCGCTTCATGCCCAAAGCTGGAGCAATTGGCTCTACCCCTATACTCCATCAATCCCGAGGATGAAGATGCGCCGGACTACGACATCATCGGTCCTCGTCCCGGACACCCACATGTGCGCACTGAGCTCGAAGCTGCTCTCGACGCAATAGCCAGCATGGAGAACTTGCACACCCTCCGCATCTCGGATGCCACATCATACACGAGTGAGCGGACAATGCCGAAGACACCGAAACAGCAAGCAGAATGGCGATATGCATTCCAAGCTCGAGCTCACGGAGTCATCCAATACCTCGCCGCGCGCTCGTCAGGCGTTAAAGTGCTCGGATTTTCTCCCGTAGTCAAGATCCTTGCTTTCAAGGTGCCGGATCAAATTGGTCACTTCTGGCCTCACTACTTCTGTACGCGAGGGACAACGAGGGATGTTTTGGGTGCCGTTACGACTGTTGCGAGGCCTCTGCAGGATTGGAAAGTGGACTTTCCGGCGTCGATTGTGCTGCAGGGGTACCATGAGGACTGGTAGATTGTCTGCGCAGAGGTTTGGAAAAATCTGCGCTGAGCCTGTATCTCATAGAATGAGATTTGTACATTTCTGGCAGCATACACCTACGTAGTTGTACATATAGTGAACATCTTATGTACATGTGAGAACAGCCTCCATTATTATCGACTGCTAACAGTACACATGATTACCAGTATTGAGACGGGTTTGAGGCAACGACAGAGAAAAATCGCAAATCGAGTGACGGTTGTACATGTGTGATCCAGAAAAGAAGCTACCGCCTGATGTGGTTAGCGCGGTCCTTTGCGCATGTTTGTGCCCACAGCACCGCGACTTTTCCGCGAGTTCCTGCCAATTGTCTACAATTCCATTTGCTGGCCGACAACCAGATATGAGTCTTTTCAGCTTCCCCCCAGAGCTCATATGCGAGGTGCTCGTGCATGCTACTGCCCTGCGCGATCTGAAAGGTGCCCTGCGCTTACGACTCGTCAACAGTGAGCCAGCATTCAAGATAATTGTGACGCACACTGACTGCAATAGAACACTTTTCATCCGAAGTGCTGCCGGCATTATTTGAGACGTATGTCATCGAGGACTACCTGAGGAACCACAAAATCGAAGCCAACAGAGGACCCGAATACGATCAATACTGGCAATACTACTTCACAACCGAACTCGTGCAGAACAGAAAGCCGAACAGATCCTATTACAAGATACGGCCTTTCGCAACGGCTCTACGTCAAAAGTTCAAGCAACTATCCCTGGGAAAACTGCAGTCGTTTGTGAAATCGGTGACGTACCAACCACATCGATTCATGCAGACCATCAGCATTGCACCGCCAGCACGGCAGCCCTGGAGCTGTACACGAGCCTCACTGCAGTTTTGCATCATATTCAACTTAGAAGTGTGTTTGAAAGGGTGATCAAGGAGCCAGGAATTGTGGATGCCATGGGGTGCCTTCCTGGCAGTGATGCTATTCCAAAATATGGTTTGTGGGACCAGCCGATACCCCTCATGGCCACTTTTGGAACCTTGTCTTTCCTCGAAACAGTATTCCTGGATGAAAGATTCGCACGGAAAGTGATGCGGACTCAAGCACTTGCGCCAGCAATACGAGCGGGTCGTTTGGGGGTTGTCCAATTCGTACTTGATCCAAAATGGGGGCCGGTAGACTTTGTCGAAAGCACGCTAGTGCAGGAAGACTTGGTTGAAGGAATGCTGCGCAGTGTGCACGTGAACTTTGCAACGCATGTCCTTGCCTCCTTCAGATCGTACTCTACTTTCCAAGACTCTCTCATCACCGAATATCCCGACATTGATGGACTCTTCGACGGTGTTGCAGCAGGCAGTCCGCAACGGGTCGATGTTGCTCGGTGGCTGCTTACCCATGGTGTGACTGTTCGGATCCCACAGGAACCACGACAGAGGGTAGACACTCGACCATCAAAGACACCAGTTTCAGCAATCCCAGCACCTCCGGTCATTCCAGCAGTCCCAGCACCTCCGGTCATTCCAGCAGTGCCAGCAGTGCCCATCGTCCTAGCGGCTCAAGCTGTACAAGCGGCCCCAGCAAATCCAGCAGTCCCAGCACCGCAAACCCCAAACGCCAAAGAAGTCCCACTACCACTGAACCTTCTTCGTCGAGCAGTCATGACCGGCAACGAAAAGATCGTACGCCTACTCCTCGACCATGGCGCGGATCCCAACGCCACCGATCTGGACATACTCGAACAAGCCGTCAAGCGTGGCCGTCTCGATATCACTCGTATGTTGATGCAGGCCGGCGCCGGGAAAGTGATTGAAGCGACATTGGAGAGACCGAGGAGTTCGCAGAAGCTGATGGAGCACGCTTTGGCTTCGGAGAATGTTGAGCTTTGTCGGTATTTGTCGCCGTTGTGGGACTATGCTTGATGGACATGCTGGAAGAGACGTTGAATTATGAAGCCGCTGTAAGATACCTGTTTGGCATAGGACACGATGTATATATTCTCAAGGCGTGTCACGATATCGACCTGTCAGGGTGGAGTTGTTGGAATGAGTGCTTGTAGCCTCGATACTTTAGAGGCTATAGGAAAGGGGTTCTGACAAAATATAAAAACATCAGGAACTCACCGTTGAACTCAAATGCTCTGGCCGCATGAAACCTCTTCAGACATGTCTAGCAGAGTGTTACCATGTTACGAGTACCGCAGTTGATAGTCTCCGAGCGGCCACTTGGCAGAAGGTGTAGGAATCGCTGTGTATGTGTTGTGCCAGTAAGAAAGGCTGAATAAGTAGATTTGCGTTATGTGATTGGAGGGGCTGAATGGTTTCACGTGTTAAACAGACGCCAAGTGGCCAGTCGGAGACTGTTGCCTGCAGTACACACTATCGCATGAGGGACCCAACGTTGAAACCTCTGAGTGGTAAAGCCTACCACCTCCAAGTTCAATCACATGCTCTCGACCAGAAACCTCAAGCTCAATCAAGCCGAACCGATCCCCATCCCAAACAAACACATGAACATCACCCCAAACCATCGCTTCCACCCGTCTATTATCAAATTCACCCATCTTCAACATCCACCCCAGCTCCTCGCCATCACCATTGCTTCCACGGAAAAACCCAGGCACGAGCACCAAACCATTTCTTCAATTTCTCCACATCCTTCATCTCCCCAAGCCACCAAACCTCCTTCCCCCCCCCAAAA
>Ga0265780_10000622_pt1 | contig 53834 bp, 57 predicted proteins | sample P1T30metagenome_FD_192432 | JGI IMG/M metagenome (GOLD analysis project Ga0265780, IMG submission 192432) | Plant litter microbial communities from East Loma Ridge, Irvine, California - P1 T30 | ecosystem: Environmental > Terrestrial > Plant litter > Unclassified | place: USA: California... | reverse complement strand
ATCTAGCTCGCAAATGCCGGCTGGAACCTCCTTGTACCGCACATTCACGCCTGCATATCCCGTCTTCGTCGTCAAATTGGCTGGCGGTGGCACAAACTGGGCTGTTGCGCAACCAAGTAGCGAGAGTGTGGAGAACTTTGACAGGTGCTTCATCTTATCCCGAGTGCAATATTCTGACTGTTTGCATTTCAGTGTTGGTCATCCGCCTGCAGTATCACAGCCAACGCGATGAGGCATACCTAGTCGAATTGGAGAAGCGCCGAGTCGATGACAGCAAAAGCGTGAGCATGTGTGAGATGGCATGTAGTGACAAGGCGGGCAACATCGCATTTGTAGCCTGCGAGGCCGAGGGGCGATAACCACACCATTCACCTTCCAATAGAGGCTAAAGAGCTGCGTGCACGAGGCACATTCGCTCATGCCTATGACGCCATAAGGCCGTACCTGAGCCGTTGCGGTGGCTCGTGGTGGTTCGAAGCAGCCATATCTCACCCGGAAGCCGCAGGCAAATGTAGATTTGAGCCGAGCATGGGCACGACTGGTTTAGACCTGATGAAATCTAGTACACTTATGAACAGCTGAGCATCTCAATGATGATATTCGGGAGTGCCCGCCGAGGTAAGCTTTGCCTGAAGCTTGTGCAAGCTTTCGTAGCTTATCAAGAGTGGGGATGCTCTCTGGGGGGGTTCTCCTTGCCGCCGCGCCTTGATTGGTACGAGGCAACAACCTTGGAAGAGCTGACGGAACCTCGCGCCATTCGTCTCGTAAGTTCCCATTCCCCTTGGTAAGCACGACACACAAAAGCCGCAGCATCTACTGCCGGAGAAGCACCGGTGGGACGTCCCACCGGTGGTGACTTCGTCCGGTACTGTGCCAGGTAAGGCAACGTGAGACTTAAAACTATGAGCCAAGAGGTGAGAAGTCGGGAAGCCTCTATGGATCGAATCGGTCATAACCGTCCATCTACCAAGACGGTAAGGGAGCTTAGCTGCTCGCGCACGCCAGCGCGCGGACTAGATTATAGTAATGGACATAAGTTTGGTGATGACAAGACATGAAAGCCGAGATAACACTGGTCGAAACACAGAGCGGGGTGTAAATGGGCATATGACATAGTTTCATGGCATTGTGCCTATCTTCATTCAAAGTCCATAGCTTCGTGAACGATCATAATCCTGTCTAAAAACCCCCTGAACTCCAAGATGAACTGCTTCATTCATCTGAGCGTTATAGCACGGTCCCAAAACCGAACGTGGTCTTGATGCTACGAACGTAGTACTGATCCCAATTGGTCTTGGTAGGCTCTTCCTGTCCGACAGGAACGCCCTTCCACTCAACTCGCATCACTGTCACAGCATCACGGTCATTTTGGTCGAACCAGATTGAGAGTGTGGAGTAGTGTCCCGCAGGCCACTGCGCCAATCGCCATTTCTGGACGATGTGTGTAGGCTCCTCCAATTCTGTGAACTCTCCGCTTACGTTGCCTCCAAACAACTCGAACGTACCTCCAGGCTTAGCGCCAGTGAAGTTCTTGGGTGGTGAGCGAGTGAAGGCAGCGATACGTTGGGGGTCGGTGAAGGTCTGAAACAGGTTCGCAGCGTCGGTACGGAACTCGGTGCTGTCAGTGATTGTCGTCACGTTGACGACAGCGCCAGAACTTGACTTTTGTGACGCGCCCTCCGTCTTGGAGCCCGAAGACTTATTAACGCTCGAGCTCGAATAGACTTTCGGCGTGGAGAAGCTGGTGGTCGGATTCGTTCCGGGGGCGTGCTGGATATCCTTTCCGTGTTCTGCCATGACCGCAGGGCCGAGCTTTGCAAGGCTCTTACGCAGTTGCGGGAGGATCTTGGAGCGAACCAAGTCCTTCACGGGCTGTTTACTGCTCTCATCGGAGTACACATCTACTTCAAACTAGGAAACAATCAGCGCTCTGCACGGAGGGGCTGAACTAGACCGAAGGCTGTGAGCGAAGGGAACATACGACATACTCGTCTTCCTCAGTGTCATGGGCGACCTCGGGAACCGTAATCGTGCCGCTAGCCTCTTCGCCCTCTTGGTTCTTACCTGCCGACAAAGTCAGCGCGCCAGTCTGCGTACCAAAGAGATGCAACGTACCAGAATACTCGAGCTTGAGTCGCACATCAAAGATAGTGATGACCTTGCCCTTGCGCTGGCTTACGTCCACGTCACCATCCATGCTAACTACCTTATCGATCTTCGCAGAGACGCCATCCTGTTCAGCCGAGATAGTGGAGAGCTCTTGCTCGAGGTAGTTCCTGGCCCAGGGTGCAACGTCTTTGTTGACCCAGTGCCAGTTGTTGGGGTTGTGTAGAACCATGACTGTGGGTGAAGTGGGAGGGGGTATGCTAGATTCCTGGCATGTGCTTGTCAGCGTCCGCTCGTCCACAAGAGAAACAGGAACAGAGTGAACGATAATTGATGTCAGAGTTCAGACAGGTTGTCTTGTAGCTAGTCCGCATGTAAAGAGTACAAGTCTTCTAAGACTGGTGCCAGCTGGTGTCTCATCCTTCGATCGGGAATAGTAATGGCAAACAGGCGCGCACTTACAGGGGAGAAGCTCAAGCTGCACTCAAGCTGGGTGAAGCGTTTTCATTGAGCTGTCGTGCGAGCGACGATGGGAGTGCGCTGTTTGATTGAAATAGGTTGCAGGAGCTTGAGCAGATTTATTCGAGAAGCTTCGGCCACCAAGTCATAGCGCGCCAAGCAACCGGGCCGACCTTACTCCGTCATCGTCAGCCTAAACACCATCTTTTTTTAGGAATTATTACATGCCATATTTCGTGACATAGGATGTCATCTCGATCTTGAACGCATCCCATCGCGATGTTTGTCCAACAGCGAACAATACCACACATGCTCACTGCTCTGTCTGCTCCGCCAAAGGGTTCTATAATGCACGGCCTGGAATTTCCTACAGTTGCTCTCTTTTATTTCTCAATTCCCGCGAATCTCTTCGAGTAGATTGGAAGTCCCTAATCTCACCTCATTTGCAGGTAAGGTTGTACTATTTCGCGCCCTGGAATAGATGTGCTGCTTTAACGCATTTATTTGTTGAAAGAGAATGCTACGTGGCAGAGGTCTTGCTTAAAATACGTAGAAATTGACTTGTAGTGTTCACAGGGCTCACACAACATCAACAAGAGCAACTTGAGCTTGGTCTACATACGTATAGTGATTCAAGTTACCTCGCATAGCTTGCAAGTCAGTATGAGGCACGCCAAAGCACACATTGTGGACATTTTGTTGAACAATGGTGTGAATTCAGATGTGAGATAAATTGACGATGCTCCTCGAAAGGAGGAGCGCTGTCTTTGGTAGGCAGCGCTGCTTGCTATAAATAAAGGAGTGTGAAGTAGCAAGCATGGGCAAACTGATTTTACATGAGATCGAAGCAGCTGGTAGAACCAACACTTTTCTCAAACAGCACAGGAATCACCATCTCTAAAAACACTACCAAGGGATTTTTCCGCCAGTATTCCTACGATCCTAACAGGTACCACAAAGCCCATCAACTACCTAGGTAAATATGATCGGTCGCGCGGTAGCATCGCTCATAGTTCCCAAAACAGGCAACAACGTAACAGCTCTCTTGCTCCTTTCAGTTTGGTTCAACGTCGATCATCTCATCCCCACGGCATTCATGCAGATACATTAGACTCCCGGTATCCATGTGGACACACTAGCGGCATTCACGCGGATACACTAGCTCGGTTCGGCAGGTCAAAACCAGAATCCGGGGAACGACCACAACAGTCCATGCCTCAAATTGCGGCATATGCGCCGGACCAGGTGATCTGTCCAAGAAGATGCGAGATTCGCGTACAGTCGGCCCAAGACAAAATGGTGGCTTCTAGTCGAAACCAAAGTCGCTAAATCTGCATGCTTGGGGAATTTCCTTGATATCGGCCGTGGATCGAATTCGGCAGGAGATAGATCTTGACAGCTGGGCGTCTATCCATCAACTGTCAACATTGAAGTTGACCACGGACGACTTGGTATCTAAGAGAAATATAAATACACCATCACTCGCCTATGATCGTTCTCCAGGCTGCAAGATCAACGCTCGTTCTGCCTTCCTGTCCTTGATATCTACAACCTTCGTTCTCTCCCTCAAGATTCTTGCTCAACATGAAGCTTACACTTCTCACTGTCGCCCTGGTCTCAGGTGCTTTCGCTGCGCCAGCCCCTGTCTCTGACGCAGAAGCGTTCCCTATCGACGAGCTTCTGGTCAGCAAACTGGCACCTGAGGAGCACGCTATTTCCAAGCGCCAGTATAGCAGCAGCACCTACAACCAGCTGACCGATGGTACTGCATGCCGCCCGATCAGCTTGATCTACGCTCGTGGAACCGGCCAACAAGGCAACGTCGGTGATGCTGCGGCTGTTGGTCCTTTGTTCTTTAACCAGATTGCGAGCAGAGTCGGAGGTACTAGCCAGCTTGCAATCCAAGGTGTCACTTACTCCGCAAGCGTCTCTGGTTTCTTGCAAGGAGGCGACCCAACGGGAAGCACGACGATGACCAACCTGATCAGCAGCGTGAGTCTTGCAGTCTATGTAACCATCAGGAGATCTACGGTAGCTGACATGTTTCAAAGACTGCTTCTCGTTGCCCGAACACCAAGATCGTTTTATCTGGTTACTCCCAAGGTGCTCAGCTCGTGCACAACGCTGCTGTCCGTACCTCTGCAGCAAACGCTGCTCGTGTAGCTGCTGGTAAGTCATTTTCCTCCCGGATTTCTCTTCAATACGCCATTTTCTTGCCACTTCATGGCATCATATTATCTTCTGCATGATGCAAATTACTTACTCAATCTAGTCGTTGTCTTTGGCGACCCCAAGCGCGGACAGTCCTTCGGCTCCATTGCAACCTCGAAGACCCTCACCATCTGCCACACCGGCGACAACATTTGCGAGGGAGGTACTTCAATCACAGGCGCGCATCTGAACTACCAGAACGATGCAGGCACTGCGGGTGCGTTTGTCGCTGGAAAGGTTTAGTGTGAAGTGATGAGAGGGATTTCTGTTCGTGTCATTCTTGTTCATGAGAACAGCTTTAGGAGTATATACGTTCACCATCTCTGGGTTCATCAATTCTGTAGTCGTGTGGCAAACAATTGTTTGCGAACGCTTCATCTTAGCCACGCCAACAATAACTACACAAGTTTTCCACCACGCCAGCCTTCCACATTCGATCATAGGACGATGAGAGCAACGCATACCGGAGGGTTAGTAGTTAAGTGGGTGACCATTAGCGAATCTCCTCTATTGAATGTATTTGCCCCCTTTTTTCACCAGAAAAACAGTACTTGTTATGTACGTTTTGTGGGGTCTGATACATAGCTGTTATAGCTCAGCTCAGGACCTGTATAGACTACATGGGCGCAACGGAAACTGCGCTGGACTACTTTGCACGTTCAATCTTATCACTAGAATGATAGCGTATATTTTAACTACAAGTAGTGCAAATCAATAGTAGACGTAGACTCGTGTAAAACTTGAATACAATAGTCCTACTTGAATAGTGTATAGGCGACTGTGACAATTCTCTGGGATTGCTGACACTAACACGGGAATCCGCAGATGAGAGTGCCTGCAAAGCGTAGTTCCACTTCACAGACCTGTCGCAAAAGCTAGCTCGTATGCCAGCCCTACGGTCATCTTTCCATGCTCAAGCATGTGAGAGAAGCTAACAGTGCTGATAGTATCTTGGGCGGTATGAATGTACCCACTGGTGTTCTCGAACGAACTCTCGATGACAAAGGCCGAAGGATAACCAGCTTTCGATGCACTAGCGTGGTCAGAGCAGGCGTAGCCACACTTGGTCTCAACGTATGGGATGGTGCAGTACTGGACGTCGTTAATGTTAAGCCTATCATGTGTTTCAGTTTCAACGTACAGCAGTCACAACCTTCTTGATGAAGGACGTCAACCCAGCGTCAACGTAGTCTGTAATGACTCCTACAGACTCCTTGGATCCAGGCTTCACGTAGCCAGTCATGTCTTGTTGGAGCATGGCCTTGACGACTTTGCCACTGCTCTTGTAGTTTGTGAAGATTGCTTGACTACCCAAAGGGCCAGCTTCCTCGGCTGCATACCAATGGAATTCGATCGTGTTGGCTGCTTATCCGCTTGCAACTCGGGAGTCGGTCAGCAAGACTCTAAAGGCCTCCAAGATCGTCACGGAGCCAGATCCCTACTTAGTGTCAAACCAAAGCCGAAGCGCACCGCAGCGTAGAAAGAGAATACATACGTCGTCATCGGCACCGGGAGATCGTCCATTCATAGGGCTAGCACCATTGACACTGTCTTGATGCGCTCCAATGGCGATGATATTGGAGCTCTTGCCAGGAATCGTGGCAATAACGCTGTCCTGGGTCCATGAAGGATGACTGAAAGCACGAACAGTTACTTCCGATACTCCAGAGGTGGTAGCTACCGCTTGGACCTGCGACAGGAGCCAAGCAGACGACTGCTTACCGGTAGAGCTCTTGTAGTATCTGTTGTTGAAGCCGACAAACGTTGTAAGTTTGCTCTGCATGTTGGATGTGCTGAGTTTAGACAGGAGTGGTGTTACATTAGTCTTCTGTGTCATTGCTAAGGGGAATACAACAGCTCGTTTTGCAAGTCCTTTGGAGGTCTCGTGGAGCTCAGCATAGTCTGTGATATCCATGAAATGGACTCCGGCCTAAGCTGTCAGCAATACCTCTGCTCTAGTTTTATCTCCTTGCCTACATTGAAAAGTTCCCATTTCTCTGCTTCAGTGACCTGCTTGGTCTCTCCAGGTTTGAGTTCAAGCGTGAAGAGCTGTTCTTTAGCTGCTGTGAGAACGTCGATATCCCTGTTTGAGATGGACAGTGCAAGCGCCGTTGAGATGGACAGCGCAAGAGCGAATGCGGATTGAACCTTCATGTTTCAAAAGATCCCTGAGGTTCCAGCAGCTCACAAGGGCTGCGCTACCTCAACAAATGCGACGTTCTGGGCCTTAGGTAGACATTTTTTGCAGTCGCAACACCTTGGTTCAACAGTTATTGTGGCACGCTACAAGCAGGTGTCGCACTGATGGCGTGCCTGAGCGTGATTTGCTGTGTGGCGAGGTGCTAGTCTCTCACAACCGGCCTTGTCTGCATTCGACAGGCGACAAGAGTATTGCAATAAGGCGAGACTTGGCTCTTGCCAATATGAGCTTGGTTATGTGATGCGGGTGATCTTCGAGAACCCCTTGTCGCGGAGACTTTACCCGACGGGGACTTTGGTATCTTCAACTGCCTACTTAGGACAGCGGACTGTTCAGGTCATCGTACGTTGCGCTCGCTTGTAGTTTCCAGAAGTTCGGTAGCCAATTCTCGTAAGCGAGTCTAGGAGTATGAGAGAGTAAACGTCGGAGTCCTCGTAGGACAGATTTAGGACGTGGTGCTAATGTATGGTAGCGATATGCTACCGTGACCAAAGAATGAATGAACTGCAAACAGTAGTCAAATATGTTCAAAGCACAAGATATACCGATGCAATTCGTGGTAGCATTACCTCTTATACGTGTCTCCACCGGTACGCAAAAGACGCCGGATGCCGACCAAATCCTTTCGTTATCAGACGCCACGCTCAATAACAGATCAAGCTTAATCAGTATATTCTTCTCCCAGCTAATCCTTCTTGTCATCTTTGTCCGCTGGCTCATCCTCCTCCTTGTTGTCATCTCCCTTGCCTTGCTTTCTCTTCTTGCGCTCATCCTTTAGTGCTTCGCGGACCTTTTCGTCCTTCTCATCTTTGAGCTCGTCCCATTCTACATCATACTCATTGGCGATAGCCTTGATCTCCTTTCGGAGCGTATTACCATCGTCTATGAGGGCCTCCCATTTTCGAAGATCGAAATCCTTGGCTTGGTAGAGTTTCTGTTGGCGACGGGAAATGGTGAAGTTCATGGCGGAGCGGTAGGAGACCTCGCGATTATGATACAAAAACCACATGTAACCACCGATCAAAGTAGATAAACCGACAAGATACTAAGTGCTTATTAGTCTGCAAATCCGTGAGTATGGCAAGGAAAAGAATGGCTTACCGTGACAGGCTCCATAACGTCCCATCCGAGCTCTGTCTGGAAGGTAAGATAGTAGACGACACCCCACCAGCCGACAATTCCAGCGAAGCCTGCACCTGCAACGCGCTGAGCGGCCTTGTGCGCTAGCCTGTCGCACTCCTTCTTGATGTCAGCCATTTCAGAAATCTTCTGCGATGTCTTGCGCAGACGCATGCGCAGATAGTATGTGCGGTCGTTGAAGCTGGGTACACCGACGCGGATCTCTTCTGGCGCGCCCTCGATCTCAATGGCGAATTCCTGCCCTCTCGCAGCATCGCGGATGAAGTCACCGACCTCGGTAGAGCTTGACCACCGTACGAACTTGCGCTGCGCCTTCTTGTCACTTGGAGCGTCCTGCCCTAAGCCGGAATAAGATTCGACACCCCCTTGGCCGACGCCTTTGCGAAGCTCGGCGGCCTCTTCTGGTGTCTTCCTGTTCTTGACATTGTTGCTCAGTTTACCGGTGCGCTCTGTCTTCCCGTCCACGCGGATCTCGTCGACCTTTTCAAAGTCTTCGTGGCCTTCCTGGTCCGCGACTGCTTCACTGTCATTGCTGACAGTCGTCTCCTCCACCTCTGACGGTTGCGCATCACTCTGCATCGAATCCTCGGCGCGGAAGTAGACGTTTGGTATCCGTTCTTTGCCGTCTTTGTCTTTGATCATGGGCAGCTCAGCTTGAATCAGGCGCTCGAGGTAGGAGATGGGCTGTTGCGGGTGGACTAGCAAGGCCAAGGGCTCGATGTCTTTGCGGTCGGAATTCATGTCTTTGGTGACAAGAGGGAGGATGATCTTGAGCATTCGTGAGGGTGTCGTGAGAAGCTTTCCTTCACCGTGTGTCAGTCCCTGTCTGCGAGCCTTCAAGTTGATAAGACGCACCCTTGGTCATGGCTCCCGCGCTCCGCTGCCGCGCAACAGGCGGAACATCGTTTCCCTCCCGGTGCCACGGTGTCCGTATCTGCTTGCCCCTGTCCTCCTCAAGTCTGCGGGCAAAGTGCTCCTTCTCCTCCTGGGAGACGTTTTCATTGAGTTCCGCAGCCGGTCTTGCATTGGAGTTTTGGTAGCTTGCAAACTTGGGTGCCTTGGCCCGGGGCGTCGCTGCTACCGAAAAACTTCGGAATTCCAGCGGCCGCCGCGCGACTGAGTTGCATTGTGAGAGTCCATAAATCCGCCGTAGGTGCTGAGGTTGTGCGTGGAAGCAGGCGCGTGGCAGTGAGGCTAGGCCGGCTATGCGGTGCTTCATGACGGGCCCAATTACAGTCAGGCGTGATCAAAGCCGGATACTTCGGCTCGTTCTACAAGGTGCAGCAACGTCTTCGTCGAGCCGCAACTTTCATGGGAATTGCACGCGACACATGCAATCAGGCTTCATCACCACGCCCTACGTCATCGTGACCCTTGATCACTAGCGCGGCTCGCACGCGATTCACGATTCGCGAGGCGCACGAGAGTCCTGATTCACGCGTCCAGCGAACTTTGGCAGCACAGTACGTCAAATGAGAGAGTTCAAGTGGCATGGCACCCATGGCTGGCTGAGCCCTACCATGCTTCACAGTTTGCAATCATGACTTCTTGCCAGGTCATTTTCGTCTTCAAGATGAGTGTGGCTGGCTCATTCTTAGTCCGCAAAAGTTACTTGCTTGTTGCCCTCCAAGCCTTCCAAACCTGTCAAGTTACTTACAGTGACACAAAACAAGTAAGCTGATCGATACCAGTCACATCTCGCTTAGACTTTTACCTCTATGTGAGGCGTCCGTAGCAGCAGACGACGACAGGGACGTTCGAGAGAGTCATCGACAAATTCGTGGCTTACGGGTGTTCAACGGCATCGCTTGACATAGCGTGCGCGGCGTGATACAGCATGTTGGTACAAATACAGTACGACTGCTCAGCCAACAGCACTGGCAGGGCTCATTACGTGTGCCATTGCTAACGCATGAGTCGGACACGTACCTGTACTTCGTACAAGTTGCGCAGATATAGAACAAGTATATGCTGTGGCTTAGGGTTTCCAGGCCAGCGTCCTCTCAAAGGGATCTATCTGCGTGTTGCCGCTCAGTGCCTAGCTCGGAGCGAACTCTTTCGAGCCACCCAAACATGGCTTGGGACTCGGGAGTCGGTGGAGGGATTTTGTTTTGCGTGCAAAGGCCACCCACGATCTGGGTCACAGATCTCGGGGTCTGCATCCAGCAACTTGGCTGCCGAGCAGGCCCCTGCTGCCTAGGGAAATCGCATTCCTTGTGTTGCGTGCATGGGGGGCGGATATCGACATGAAATGTTTGCGATCAGGCCCATGGCGGTGAGCCAAGGTGGAATTGCACACGGCGTCTTGGGCCGAAGACATGGTATCTCAAATGAATGTACAGTGCATGGTGGCACCACCTTACTGCAGGGTCGCACACAACGGGATCGCGAGACCAGGATTTGTAGACGCGGCCGAGTGCATTCAGATGTTGCCATGCGCCTCTCGAGGATTGCTCACCAAGGCGTGATGCGATGGATGCCGGGGATATGGCAGTGCCAGGCGCCCCAAGTCGCCGCGTGTCTGAGGATGTCAGGTCACTTCTAGCAGATTGCAGTACTGTGGCGGACGAGGGATGCTTTTGCAAGGCGCAGTTGACACATGATGATGTATGCCGTGCGACGTCGACGATGCTGTACGTGAGGATGAGGTGGAAAGTGGCCGGGGTGGCTCGGCTACTCGATGGGGAAGTGACACAGACGCGATCTAAGATGGGCAAACCCTGATTCCCGGTGGTCCGTAACCGGCCCATGGTCTGCTGTAGCCATTGTAGTTGACTTTTGTTTCGACGTCTCGCCCTCGCCGTGTCGTCGTTTGGAGTACCGCAGGAGAAGGAAGTACGGCCAACACCAGCAAGACGACGATGCCGGAGCAAGCATTCGCGTGGCACCGTCAATGGAGCGCAAACGGCGCAAAGTACCCACAGCCCTAATGCTAGCCCCGTTCCGTCGTCTCAATCTGGCTGACCCGTCCGACTGCTGGTGGATCTTCTGATGTGACCAAATGGCATTTGCAATCAGACGGCCGCGAGGAAATGGGCACTGGCGAGCAACAGCCGCGATAGATAGCATCCGCCCTGTGCAGCTCGCGAGGGGCCATATCGCATGTCCATCCCTTGTGGAGAGCGGAGACGGCCGCCTCCCACTTCCAGGGCTCTCACGAAGCCAGGCGTGGCTGTCGGGCTTGTCAGCATAGGTATGGCAAATAGGTATGGCAAAAAGCAAGTGGGGTTGCCCAGCAAAGGACAAAGCTCCAGGGCTACTGCAGCAGCGAACCCAAGCGGATGAGCGCCGCTCCACGGTGAATTGCTTCCCCAGCGCCTGGGACAGCAGCACGCGGGCGATGCAGATTCGCGTGGCTAGCCAGGCTTGACGCGACGATCCCGAGGTCATTCCAGGCGACGCCTGCGCGGGTGATCCCTGCCGTTGCCGCAAACCCTTATCTTGAACCTCGTGCGGGATGCGAGAGATATCTTCATGTCCAGGCCCTACCACTATTCACTTCAGTTTGCTTTAAAGCTTGGGTCTGCCGGGTCCGTTTGTTGCCGCTGCCGACCTCCGACTCCTCCACCTCAACTAGTCACTCCACACACCTTTTCAAAAGACAACAAAAAATTTCCTCGTCATGGCAGGCTGGGTTCACAACGCCAACGCGGCCGTCGCCCGCTCTTTTGTGGGCAGATACTTTCGCCTCGACGGTTCCGGTCATGTACGCAGCTTGCTTTCCATGTTTGATATGCATCCCTTGGCTAACCGCTATCCAGCCCAAAGAACGCAAGGGCAGCTTCTTCTTTACCGAATTCCGTGCAGGCTTGGCCACCTTCTTCGCCATGGCTTACATCATCTCTGTCAACTGTACGCCATCACTTGCAACACCTCCATAGGCGTGTTGGGCTGACCTCTTTTGCTAGCCGCCATCGTCTCCGACAGCGGAGGCACCTGCGTGTGTCCGGATCAAATGGACTGCATCAAAGATAGCCCTATTGAATACCTGCAATGCATCGAAGAAGTCAAGCGGGATCTGGTCACGGCCACTGCCGCTATCTCTGCTCTCACTTCTTTCTGCATGGGTCTATTCGCCAACTTGCCCATTGCCCTCGCCCCAGGAATGGGCCTGAACGCCTACTTTGCCTATACTGTCGTGGGATATCACGGCGGTGGCATGGTCCCGTATGAGGTCGCTCTCACAGCCGTGTTTGTCGAGGGCTTTGTTTTCGTCGGTCTGACTCTTCTTGGAATCCGACAATGGCTCGCGAGAGCTATCCCAGCCAGCATCAAGCTCGCCACAGGTGTCGGTATCGGCCTCTACCTCACCATCATTGGTCTTGCCTACTCAGCCGGCATTGGATTGCTTGTCGGCGCCCAGTCGACTCCTCTGGAACTTGCTGGATGTGCTCCTCAATACAAGAACGCTGAAACCGGTCTTTGCCCAGAGTCCCAGAAGATGAGGAACCCAACCATGTGGATCGGAATCTTCTGCGGTGGTATTCTTACCGTCATGCTAATGATGTATCGCGTCAAGGGCGCAATCATCTTTGGTATTCTTCTCGTCTCCATCATCTCCTGGCCACGCCAGACGTCTGTCACATACTTCCCGCATGACAATGGTGGAATCGGCGACTCCAGGTTCAACTTCTTCAAGAAGGTTGTCACTTTCCATCCAATTAGTCGAATCTTGGCTGTCCAGGAGTGGAACGTTAAAGCGCACGCTAGCCAATGGGGACTTGCCTTCATCACCTTCCTATACGTTGATATTCTCGACTGTCAGTGTGCCAAATGTAGTCTGCTCGGCTTGAACTAACGTTTTCAGGTACCGGTACCCTGTACTCAATGGCCCGTTTCAGTGGCGTCATCGATGAGCGCACTCAGGACTTTGAGAACTCGTCCGTTGCTTACACGGTTGATGCGTTGGGCATATCCATTGGTTCCCTTATGGGTTCACCACCGGTCACGGCCTTTATCGAGTCTGGAGCTGGTATTTCCGAGGGTGGCAAGACTGGTCTCACCGCCATGGTTACTGGAATCTGCTTCTTCATTGCCATCTTCTTCGCACCCATATTTGCTTCGATCCCACCGTGGGCGACGGGATGTACGCTAATCATTGTCGGTTCGCTCATGGCTCAGTCAGCCAAGGACATCAACTGGCGATACATGGGTGACGCCATTCCCGCCTTCCTCACGATCGCGATCATGCCCTTCACCTACTCCATCGCCTATGGTCTTATTGCCGGCATCTGCTCTTACATCATCATCAACACGTCGGTATGGCTCATCGAGAAGGCCTCTGGTGGGCGCATTGTACCGCAGAACAAGGACGAGAAGGAGAACTGGACATACCGCATTCCTGGCGGGTTCCTCCCTCCTTGGTTGCAGCGGCTGAGCAGTGGCAAGAAGGCTTTTTGGAGGGATGGCGACGAATCGGAGGGTGTTGCAGTACAACAACAGGACAGGCACAGGAACGACGATGGCTCTGCGTCTAGCGGACATGAGAAAGAGTACATTTCGACGAGCAAACCCGGTCACCACGTTGCGTAGAAGCGGCCGCCGGACGTGTTTCTCTCTGTATTTGTGGAGTTTCGCAAAAGTTTGTGGAGGGATTGGATTGGTACATCTAGAGTGAGATGGCTACTGTCGAGTTTTGGCGTCTTGATGGTGGTTTCGGCGCAACGAAGCATGGTATGGATTAGCTGGAAATACCCTCGTTGAACAATGCCATCATCTATTATGTTGGTAAACATGCAGACAAGACAATGCCTACACCAGTGTCTTGTTATGTGAATGATGGATGTGGTCTATGCACAGCTGCTGTCAAAACAGACGGAATCGATGCTCGGCTGCCGGAAGAAACGGCGGGCTGAAGGCCGATGCAGGGACCGAGGCTCTAGAACCCCACCACGACACATGATAGTCTGTTTTTGTGCCATTCGCGATCGCGGTTCCGCAGTGTCAGACTGCGAGCAATTGTTCCTGAATCACGCCTTTCTTGGACATGCTATGAGCAGAGTGGAATTTTCACCGTCTCACAATCTCACACGCAAGCAAATCCGACAGGCTGCGGAACCGTCCGGCATCAGCTTACTAAAGCAACCGCGACTTTGATAAGCAGTGACTTGCGCGACTCAGCTCTGAGGGTGCATTCCAAGACTTTCCAAAGCTTCGTACGAACAGCGAGGAGTGAAAAGGATTGTTAGGCCCAGGCATTGAGCGACACAGAGCTGCCCAGCATGCCCGCCGAACTCAACGGCCTCCCCGCCGTGAACGGGCTGTCGAATCCAACACCCGCGCACCCGGCCTTCGATTCAATACCGGATGTCGTACAAGCCTTTGGTATGTTCCTCTGAAACGACAGGTGTTGTATGTGTCACGTGCTAACGCGCACATGCAGCAAACGACGAGTTCGTCATCGTCCTCGACTCCCCCTCGCGCGAAAATGAAGGCGACCTGATCATTGCCGCGTCGGCCCTCACGCCCGCAAAGGCCTCGTTCATGATCCGCTACAGCTCCGGCTACCTCTGCGCGCCTCTCCCCGTCTCGCGCGCCGCAGCACTGCACCTGCCTCAGATGGTCTCGGACAATGCGGATCCGAATCAGACTGCGTATGCCGTCTCAGTCGACGCGGCAGACGAAATTGTGACCACGGGCATCAGCGCGCACGACCGCAGCCTGACGTGCAGATTGCTCGCAGATCCAAACTCAAAGGCCACAAGCTTCCGGAGACCAGGCCACGTACTGCCACTGCAGGCGCGCGACGGCGGCGTCCGCGTGCGGAGAGGACACACAGAGGCCGCTGTGGATCTGTGCAGATTGGCCGGCAAGCAGCCAGTGGGCGTCATCTGCGAGCTCATCACAGATGGCGAGGTAGTCCAAGGACGGCCCGAGTTTGAGGGAGGCGGCATGATGAGGCGAGACGAGTGTCTGGCGTTTGGAAAGGAGTGGGGCATCAAGGTCTGCACGATTGAGGATCTCGTTGCCTACATTGAGCAGAATGAGGACAAACTGGCTGCCGTGTAGCACACCGAGGCCTACTTTTACGAGACTGAGCCAGAAGAGCAGGCGAGACGTGGAGACTACTTTCCGCAGTAATGTCGTTGGTGTCAGGGCGGTGTGCTGTTGTCTATTTTCACCCTATACACAGGTAGATTCCGCATGTACAACACCTATCTCAGCTTAGACCAGACAGATATGCGCAAGCTGAAGTCGATGCATTGTTCACAGAGCTCGAGACCGATAAGACAAGTAGTTACGTGACTTGATTCCAAACGCTCTACCATCGGAGTACGCCGAGGCGCGAAGTCAGCCCAGCCCCATCTCCCCCTCATGCCCCCTCCGCCAAAACAGCCTCGATCCTTCCAATCGCCGTCTGCAACACGTCCACCGGTAGCGAGAAGCGTATCCTCGCCCAACCATACTCCCCTTCGACGCCCTTGTACAATTTGCCCTCACCGACCCTTACGCCCGCCATGGCCAGCTTGTCATAGAACTTCTCCTCGTCCGCTGCACTCTTTGCGCTTTTTGCTAGCCTCGCGAATACAAACAGCCCATGCGAAGGCGCGATGAAATCGATTTTCCACTTCGCGAGCAAATTGGTCAGAAGCTGGCATGAAGTCGTGAGGCGGTCAGAATTGAGTTTGAGCAGTGTTGGCAGTTGTGACCATGTGAGCAGTGTGGTGAGATACGTTGAAGCCATCACGCTGACATGATACTTTGTCAGTAGAGACAAGGCCGTCAGGAGGCGAGGGTTTTGCTGAGAGATAATGCAGCCCTAGACCATGATGAATAACTCCAGGCATAGGTTTCGTCCAGCATAGGGACATGACTTACAACGCGGAACCCGCTCATGCCGAACAGCTTGCTTGCACTCCATACGACATGCACACGACTTGAGTCGACTTTGACTGCACCTTCGGGGACCAGCGGCTCAGTCAGTGACAGGGCAGAGACGAAGGGTGATGCTTTAGCTGGTGACGTATTGAGGTCGGTCAAGGCGTATATCTCATCGACAATAAGATGTAGTCCATGCTCTTGACAAAACTCCATGACCTCGAGCAAAGCTTTTTTCGGATAACATCTCGCCAGAGGGTTGTGAGGGTTGCACAGCAACACAGCCTTGATGCGTGAGCGGTCTGCGGAGAAATCGTATACTGCTTGCAGCGAAGCAGCAAGATAATTGTCCCAATTTTCGTAGGCTGGAGGTTGGGCAACGACTATATTGACGTTTGCTCGGCTTTTGTGCATCGGCATAAATCCATCTGCACCTCTTCAGTCAGTTTTCGAATCGATATTTGGTCGCAATATCGCTTCACTTACGCCACGAAGGTCCAGGTACAAGCACGCTGTCGCCATCATCACAAACGGCGTGGATTACATTCTCAATCGCATCGGTTGCGCCAGCAGTGAGAGCAATATGCGCGGGGTTTACAGGTTGAATTGCATGGAAATAGTTGTTGAAGAATGAGGCAAGTGCGTCCCGGAGCTGTGCATCTCCACCATCAGAGGCTGGTAAAGCGAATACCTGCAGCACTCAATCAGCAAAATTTACTTGCGACGGGCAAATTTCGCTAGCGTACCTTGGTCGTGACTTTGTCTTCTACAGTGCTCTGGAGAAGTCTTACAAGCTCCGGTCGAAGCACCTCGTTCTGTGCGCTAGAGAGATCGACTGCCGTTGTTGCATCGTACTTGTTAGGTGGCGCGCCTGCTGCGATGGCGGGAAGGAGATCCTCCAAGGTCTTTTCTGCACGCAATGATAGTCCCGCTTCCATACTCGATAGGATATGCGTCCGTTTTACATTGGGTGAGCAAGCAAGCAAGTCTGCACTGGATAGCGTAGTAATATTCAATGTCTAGGTAGGCTCAGACCACCGTTACGCCAAGTGTGATTTGGTTGCAGCGTGGCTCGTTGGTCCCGCCCGCTCTGCTGGTATTTCTTGAGGCTGACCGACCGCAGCCTGTTCCCTTGCGCCAACGCAAGGAACTGCCTGGACATGGTAATATTTTCCAGCTTAGTACTCTAAGTCTATCGTAAAAGCAGACAAGCGCCAGGGGATATCTCGTGAAAACTGCGCAAGCACACAGCCAGACCCTCGCGTACCGATGCACGAGTGTATGCTATGCACAACGTGCTTACCCGCACATGTACCTGTTCATCCTAATCACATACTAAATGACCAGTTACGCCGAACGCCGCTTAAATGCCTACAATTGAGACGCCCGCAGGCCGCCCAACACGCTATGCGGAAGCGACGCCAAATCCCAGCACCATGTACAGGCTTATAAGCAGAGATGCATACAGAAAGGGATGGTGCGAAGTCCTGCGTTTCCAACGCTTTGTGAAGGGATCTGCATATCGACAGGCTATTGCTGTGGAGTTCTTCCAATGCCTTGCTTCGCCTAGGTGGCTGTCAGTAGTGTCCTTGAGCGTATCAACTTGTTCGTTCTCACCTTCATCATCTCGATTCTCTGCTTCAAGTTCTGCGTCACCTCCGCAGCACGCTTCCAACTCTCTGCGCCAGATGCTGCTTGTGAGCTGCCGGCTCGGCCGATTCCGTTCTCCGCAGGGCTCATGCGACCACCTCCTCTCGATGATATGGAAGATTTTCCTGATGCATCTGCTCGTCGTGGACTCAGCTTTCCACTCAAATTGCTGCTAGGTCGAGACAAAGCATCGAAGTTTTCCTTACCATCACCGCCTGGACTTCCAGGTCCACTAGCAAAGCTCCTCTCTCGCCGACCATACAGGCCATGGTTTCCGTATCCAGAGTCTCCAAGGCGTGCACCGTTCGTGTTGTCCGTATAGATCTGCTCTCCAATCTCTGCGGGCGGTGGTGACGTAGCACGAACTTGGCGACTAAGTTCCCTTTTGAGTCGGTCCACTTCTCGTCGCTGGTTCTGTACAGTCTGCTCCGCAGCTTCGTAATCGGAGCGGGCGCGCACAAGCTGAGTTTCCTTCGCCTTGATCGAGAGGACATCGCGAGTGTGGTCCTCAATGAGTTGAGCGTTCTGGTTTTGGAGTTCATGGATCTGAGATGTCAGCTTCGTCCGTTCGCTACGGAGATCCTCGTTTTGTCTTCGAACTCGATCAACTTCTGCGCGGAGTTCTTCCAACTCTGCTCGCTCTACCAAATTGAGTCCGGTGGGCGCCTGCAGAGCTAGTGGCGCTGCAGCAGGCTCCGCAGCAGGTTTGCCTAGTGGACGTCCTGCGAGCCCGCGTCCCGCTCCGAACTTTGGTTGTGGTGGTGCCGCAAATTCTTCCGGGGGAGGAGACGCAATCGGCCTTGCTGGTGAAGGCGGGGGCAGGGCCGAGCCAGGCTTTTTCAAACCACCCAGCCTTGGTCCAGAGAGCCCAGGCTTTGCACCCAGCTTCGAAGCACCCGGTCTTGAGGTAGGCTTAGGGGCCAGTGGCGCAGTCGGCTCCTCTGCAACTGGAGCAGAAGCTGGAGGTGGAGCCCTAGCTGCTGGAGCTGGCTTTTTCGTGCCAGGTGCTGGTCGTTTGCCCATGGCCTTCTTTGTAGGAGGTGGCGCTACAGGTTTGGGTGGTGCTACGGGCTTGGGCTTGAACTTGGACTTGACTTCCGCAGAATCGAAGTATTCCTTGATTTTTGTTTTGCGAATCTCGTCCAGGCCGTCAAGGTGAGCGTTCATGATACGATCTCCCATAATCTTCCATAATGTGCCTAGCACTTCTGCACCTGCGGAACGCTGCACTTCTTGCGACTCAGTCAGCAGCTTCGTGGATGCTTCGGCGATTGTCTTGGCCTGCTCGGGTGCTGGGGCTTCGCGTGTAGCCTTCAGACACCGAATGAGGAAGCGAGTGGACTCAAGCTTGACCTGTGGGTTTTTGTGTTTCAGAAACTCCAAGATTTCTTCCAAACAGTCTTGGAAATTGGTCGATGCAAAGACTGCGTCAAGAGCAGCTCCAATGGCATCCGTGACACTTTGTTTCTTCTCCTTCAGTCGCTCCATCATTGGACCCATGATCTCTTTCCGGTACCTTGCGAAACTCTTCTTTAAACCTGTGGCGAGCAGTTCGACACAATTCGCAGCGGTGGTAACGACGGCAATGTTGGCGTCCTTCATGCTCTTTGCAAATCCGCGGATCAGATCATCAAATGGACCCTCGGCAATCTTTGGGTGATTGAAAGCTTTTTGAACTTCCTCGAGGACTTCTTTTCGGTCTTTCCACTTGGATGAGCCCAGTCGCTCGTTATAGTCCTTGGGTATATTGGGAAAGACGTCTACTGCCTCGAACTCGGGCTCGAGGTCAATTGCTGCCTCCTCCTCTTCCTCTTCGTAGTCCTCATCGGCCCCTGGTGCTGCGGCTGCAGCCTCCTTGGCGGCTTGTTGCGATCGGAGCAGCCTCTCCTGCTTTGGCGGTGGATCGTCCTTTACTTTTTCGAAGAGCTTGTCCAGGTCGGTCTGTTGTACGGGCTTGAGGTCGTTCCAGAAAAGCGGCTTCATGGCTTCCTTGAGCCAGCGGTAGAATTCGACAGTCAGCTCCTGGGCCCTGGCTCGCACGTTCTTGTCCGCGTGTCCGTACATCTTGGGCAAAGCCTTGAGCACGGGCTTGGGCTCAATGGTTTTGCATCCGTAGGCATGGTATATCTGGGTCAGTGCTTCGAGGGTCGCAGCGATGACCTTGGGTTGCTTGTGTGAGAGAATGGGTAGGAGTTCCTCGATGACGGGGTCGGCCTTGTCAGTCTCAATGTACAGCATGAGGGCTTCAAGGGCCTTTTGTTTCGCAGCAGGTCTCGTCGAGGGCAGGCCTTTCTCGGCTATGGTCGCAATAGTTATCTGGCGAGTTCTGGGACATGTGTATCAGCGCGGGACTTGTAGAAGCGCGTGCGGAGAATGACCCTACCGTGTGCAGCCTGAGTGGCCCGAGCTGTTGAGGAAGGCACATAGTGCGGCAAGACCTTCCTGCTGTGCTGCAACGTTGGAGTCGCCCACAACGCCCTTCCATATGCTTGCATCGTTGACGAATTGGCGCACAATGGGGTCTGATTCGCTTGTGACCAGGCTGAACTCCTTTGCGGCTGCCTCGTAGGCCTCTTTCCGCACCTTCCAGTTCTTGTGGGTGAAGCGATCGGGCAGCGGGAGGGCGCTGAAGTCCTCCTCTTGGTCTGCCATGGTGCTGTGTGGGATGCGTTGGCGGGCGGCGGGGTACTGGGGCAGAAGAGAATGCTGCGAGAAGGTCAGTCGCGATGACGCGCACAGGTAGGGAGTAGGCAAGACTGGGCTGATTGTGCAAACAGCCCGCCTCTGCGCAGTCAACAGCGAGAGCGTCAACTGTTGTGGGATGCGCCGTCTGGGCGCTAGTGCGATGCAGGAGGCAGGCGCGGGCGGGTGACGTACCGGTTAAAGCAGGTGCATGTGGTGGTGGCGGTGGTGGTGGTGGTTTGTTTATTTACGCGTGTGAGTCTGCTCGAGGCGCGTCGGTGGTGCGGCTCGTAGGCGGCTCGGTGGTGTGGTGGGGTGGAGTGCGCGGGCAGCAGCGCAAAAGTCGAGTATTTTGGTGTGTTGTGCAGGCTCGTTCCCGCAGCGACCAGCGATGGGCGACGAGAGGAGCGCAGCCCTGACAGACGCTTGACATGCCATACCGCCGCACATAACCCCCCGCTCGCCTGCCATTCACCTGCCATCCGCGCCAATACCCCGCTGAACCGTAAACCGTGAACCGTCTACCGTCTACCGTCTACCGTCTGCCCTCTGTCCTCTCAACTCCCCGCAATCCGCTAAAAGTACCGACACGTCCACGGTAGCGCAACCCCCCCCAAAAAACACCTTCGCGTGCTGTCATGTATGGTGGTGGCAGCCGGTGCTCGTGCATGAGCAAGCCCTCGCCGCCATGAGCGCCATATTGACCGACCGCCAGGCCGAAGAGCTGTGAGACAGACCTGCATTCCTGCCACCACACCCCGTATTGACCATGAGGCAGCCACAAGGCCATAACCGCATACTTGGGGGTCATCAACGCACCCAAGACTGCTGCTGCGTTCCGGGAGGAGGTCAACATTTCTGCCGCCTTCAACGATGCGACGCGGAAAAAGTACGAGGGACTGTTGGAGAAGAAGTGGACCAGCGTTGTTCGGCTACAGAAGAAGGTAAACTCCTTCGTCCCTGAATGCCCATCTAGGTGGCTCATGCCTGCAGGTCCTCGAGCTCGAACAGCGCAACCAGAGCCTACAAAGCGAACTCGACTCCACCACGCCCACATCCCTCCTCCGCAGGAACCAGGACCCATCCAGCTGGCTTCCTCGCGCTCCAGCAAGGCATACCCTCCAGTCTCACCGCTCGCCCATCACCTGCGTCGCATTCCATCCTGTCTTCTCCTCACTCGCATCAGGCTCCGAAGATACCACAATCAAAATCTGGGATTGGGAATTGGGCGAGCTCGAACGGACGGTCAAGGGGCATACCAAAGGCGTTTTAGACGTTGATTTTGGCGGTCCGAGAGGAGGGACGCTGTTGGCCTCCTGCTCCAGTGATTTGACCATTAAACTTTGGGACCCGTCTGACGAATACAAGAATATTCGCACACTACCCGGACACGACCATTCTGTCTCGGCCATCCGATTCGTGCCCAGTGGTGCAGCTGGATCACCTTCTTCTGGCAACCTGCTCGTATCTGCATCCCGAGACAAAACCCTGCGGGTGTGGGACGTGACGACTGGATATTGTGTAAAGACAATCCGAGGACATGCGGACTGGGTGCGAGACGTTTCACCAAGCTTCGATGGACGATGGCTATTGTCGGCCGGAAACGACCAGACTGCGCGTTTATGGGATGCAAGCTCTGGAGAAGCCAAATGCACCTTCCTCGGCCACGAACATGTCATCGAGTGCGTGACAATAGCACCTCCCGTATCCTATGCAAATCTGGCTTCGTTGGCTGGCCTGAAGAAGCCACCGCCACTCAGCAGCTCCGCAGAGTTCGTCGCAACAGGATCAAGAGATAAGACTATCAAGATATGGGATGGACGGGGTACGCTGATCAAGACCCTGGCAGGCCACGACAACTGGGTTCGCGCACTGATCTTCCATCCTGGTGGCAAGTATCTATTATCCGCCAGCGATGACAAGACGATACGATGCTGGGATCTGACACAGGAGGGAAGGTGTGTCAAGGTCGTCACGGATGCTCATAGCCACTTTGTCAGCTGCATGCGATGGGCTCCTAACGTGGTCAAAGATGTCCCTACCAATGGAGACGCACCCAATGGCACAGCAACAAATGGGACTAGCAAAAAGAAAGAGGAAGAATCTGCCAAAGCTGGTATACGCTGTGTGATTGCAACGGGTTGCGTGGACCTGAACGTGCGCATCTTCGCATCTTAGACACGGCGAAGTAAGATGACAAAGGCAAATGACCTACCATCAACACTACCAACCAGCATGTCAAGTTACACGCCCCAACGCCGTCTGAGTGACTTGCACCGCGCAGTCTTCACGACTGTTCGGCCCTAGATGCTTTACGAGTCTCGACGATATTATGATATTCACGTCACAAGCCAAAGGACTGACGTGCACTTCAACCGTGGCGTATTGAAGGCATCAGTGGCAAATGGACAGCTGTACCAAGATACCTGTAGCACCACATCTAATTAAGCTGTGGGGCCAGAGATGGCGTCCAAGCAAGTAATGTATGTAGTCACGCGATGAAGCACACCAACCTTGTGTGCTGGCTGTACAAAGCAGTAATCTGTGCCAGACTCTGCGAACAAATACTTCCTAGAATTGCTGTCATGACGCTTGCGCTTTTCACAACTTGGATGTATGCACAGTCGGGTGTCGGCATGCACGGATTCTAAGGTTGCCCACATGTTCCTGCCCATCTGCAGGTGGCTGTTGATCCGGTCACGTGTTTGCTTATCTAATCTCACTAGCGCGGAACTAAAATTTTCCGTCCAAGCTCCGAATGACCTCAACTTTTCTCAACTGCGCATCGCATCTCTTTTTCCTACACCAACAGCCGCGCGCATTTTCTACGCCACCTCAACAGCACATAACAGCTCACAATGCGCCTCTCATCGTATGGAACGCGAGCTTCTGCTGTCTACCTGCAAATTCCATAGGTACGTGTAAGCCCTGCACGACACCACACTCACATGATGATACACAAAGCCAATTTCAAACTAGAGTCTTTGACCCTCCGGGGAATGAAACTCCTGCTTGCACGTCAGTCTGAACGCGATTACCTGGTCTTCACCACTTGCGATAATTGTAGCTCCAAAGGCGTAAAACTAACTTTGCACAGAACTTGCGCCGAGCTTGGTCATTGCACTGCGCACTAGTGTGCATACCGCCATTGAGCTTCCCTACCTGAGATGCACCGCATTCTCATCCCGCTCAAGCAATTACCTGTACGTACAGCCCCTCTTTCTTCTCCTTCTGCATCGAATGATGACCTGTTGTGCTTCGGCACGCTGGAAATTACCGACCGAGACTTCGGTCTATGGCGACAAACAATGGCTGTTTCTGATATGCATCCACTCACTGCTTTTCACATTTCGGTACCTACAGAAACCCTTACTGATCGAGTACAATGTGTAGATTCCTCGGTGCTGGTGACAAGCAGTCCCCAGGCATCCACGGTACGCTCTGCGATTTCCCACATTCCACCTTCGCCCCACAATGATGATACGGCACTGGGCTCCGACAATTCTTGAAGGATATGCCTACCATGGCAGGCCTCAGAAACCTCGCCGACTGATATCTGCGCGATGCCTGGTGTTTCGTAGAACAACTGCGAAGATCCTCGCTGACATCAGTAGAATCGCTCCGCGATCTTGCAGTGGAACAACCGAGTAAGTTTTATGCCCTTTACCCTCCCTGGAAATGATGCGACTTCAGATGACGAGTCTGACGGGTTCGCCCTGTGACGACCTCATTTAAAATATCCATTCATGCCTTTTCTGATCCATAACATCATCCCGCTACTTTATGCCACCTCTTGAGGCTCAGCTGACTTTCGGTTAGTTATTCTGCATACTCTTTTCAGTCCCATGGTATGCTAGTCCAATCCCCGTGCCCAACCTGCAATGATGAATCGACACAACCAAAAGACAAGCATATGTCCAAGCTTCGGCGACGACGAGAACTGTCACGACTGACTCGCGGTCACCCTTTCACATTTTCCAGCGGTGTTCATAGAGTGCGCTCGCTGACCAGCGGCGCAGGTCCGTAAGTATTCACAAGGACATCAGCGTATGTATTGCTGTAAGTACGTTCACTCTCCGCTCTCTCCTTCGCTTTACAAGATGAACATTCAATTTATCACGACGGTCTACCGAGCTACGGCAATGGTGATAACTGCCTGTGACAGGGCAAGAGTCTGATCAGCGCCATTGACATTACGTTGCTATCATACACCATGATGCTTCAGTGGCTAACGTTGCAACAGATTCACGGTAAGCTGAGATTCGTTCAACTCCGCGGCGAGTACACCGAGCCATAATACAATGCGTGTCCATGCCATGCGTAGACAGCAAGATGCGCAATCACTCCTGGCTCAGCTTCACATCTATGGAACAGCATGGTCGTGTTGTAGTGGAACAAGTTCGTTCGCTCGTATCTTGTGTCTTTGAGCCTGGCCGTGCCAGGCACCTATACAGTGTCTCAAGTACCCGATTCTATCGTTCCACGCAAAATGACGTGCACACTGTGCCCTAGACAAGCAGTTCTTGTGTGCAACCCTCACATCCCACAGCTCGACAAATTCTATAGCTTAATATAGACCAATCGTAATATCTCCTCGAATTCGTGCCGTCAAATGAATTTCCGCCTCCAAGTCCAACTTGATACCAAGTAGAAGCGCCGCATCCTTCAGATTGCCCTTGTCGTCGACCGCACCCTTGATAATGTTTCCTGCTGGGCGGTTCAGACCCCCGGATGAAGGCACAGGCCCAACGTTGCTGGAGATCTTACGGCCGCCGGATGCTTGACCATCGCTGGAGGCGTCGGAGGCGTACCCTGTTGGGCGCATGGTAGAGTCGCTGGAATCGAAATCAGCGAGGACGATTGATCATAGGAAACCAACTTACAGTGTAGACATGGTGCTTGAAGTGCTGTTGTGGGTGGAAGCGTGGTATTGAAGGATTGTTTGGATATCAAATCTTTGATGGTGAGTAAATGAAGTACGTCTTGATGCGCTGCTGTTGTAGTACTGATGAGAGGCAGATCAACTGTTCTGGGTCTACAATTGATGCCCTGTGGTGGCCTTAAATATGAACGAGATCGCAAATATGGAAGAAATACTGCGTGGTTGCCCTTACCGTCTAAGCTCGTCCGAAACCACAACCGCGGCACTCTTGAGTCTGGAACTTCTATATATCATTCGATACTCGTACCGCTGTCTTGCGAGAGAAACACCAGCACTATACGATCACCATTATTCCAGGGTCCTGGCTCCACTCTAGTGGAGTCGCTTATGCCGAAGGGCCGGCCCACGTGAAGGTGAAACCGCATGGGCTCTTGGTCTGCAAATCATTGTCTCGGAATGTTACTCGAATGAGCATCACGCCATTAAGAAACGTTGTAATCCAGTCTGCAACAATGAGCAGCGACGCGCCTTGTGAGAAGGCTACTTGCAACGACCCAGCCTCAAACCCGTCCTGTAAGGGCCACTTCCCAACGACCGGTCGTATATCAGAAATTTCTCCATTTCAAAGTTATACCACCAAGATGTACTGGGGTATCGCAAAGTTCTTCTTGATGGACAATGCAGGGATTGAAGTCCACGTCACTTATGGTTAGGAAATGAACAGAAATTCTTGGTGGCTGTTGTACCGCGATCTCAATCTGCGCTGCGCATCTTACTACCTTTCGAAGCGGTTCGCGCACTCCACGCTTGGATTGGAACATTACGCCAACACGATGGCTCTATCTATGCTCATCGCAATCATCGCGGCACCAGGCCTACTGGGCTCACAAGAGGCGATACGACAATCTCAATCGCAGGAAAAGCGAGAAGAGCACCGCGCGCGTCGCTGTAATCTCATAGCAACATGCGTCAAGTCATCGATCAGAAGTCGGGAGATAAATGGCAGACCCGTTGTCTTGAGAAATGGAAAGCTATGGATTGATACTGGCACCGAAGATGGCGCGCCTTCGGGGCATCCTTACGCTGGCTATTATTTACCATACCCGGACAGTAAACATGAAGGTCTTGTTACGACTATCACGGATGCTGCGCCTATTATGAACTGGATATTCGTCGACAAGGAGACACACGAAGTCAAGTACGGTGTTCGTCTCGATGCGCAACCCAACCTCACAGGACCTTTCGACTGTACACGCCAGGATCGCCGGTTGACCTTTGATGGCTGGGAGGGCTTCTGCGCTGTTGAGGAAGAGTCTGGTATATGGGCACTTTACTTTGACGTCAGCGACGATGGGCTCCAATCAAAGATACCGTCTGGAACTAGAGTTTTAGAGATTGAGCTGAGTAGGAAGGAGAAGAGGTTTAGAAAAGAACCTACAGCAAAACAACACGACCAAACGACGAAGAGAGCCGTGGATACACAGGAAGGAGCACCCGTGGATCAGCCACTTGCACCAGAAGCGTTGGTATCAAAGCCTGGCATGGTCGACGAGTCAGCTCAAGCTCAACACGAACCACCCAAACTAGAGCCATTCAGGCTACCGAAGTCGATATTCGAGAATCCCCCGCCAGTGCTAGAAAGTTATGTATTTGGAAGACCACTTAGTCCACCACCTGCCTATATATCCACGGACATCAGTAGACCTCCTTCGTCTGGCACTGCCACGGTTGACATTGGCACAGCTGACAGGAAGTCTGCACCAACACCGTCACTAATGAGAGCGAGACAAATTGTGGATACTGCGCAATCAATGATCGACACAACGACTGCAAAAACCCAGATCCAATCTACGAAGGTTCCATCACAAGCTGCATCCTCGCCTCCTTCTAAGCTATCAAAAAGTCGCTCGCCTTCACCTCTCGACACGGCCTCGAACTCTATCGGCGAAAAAAGAACCACACCACTCAAGCGGAGTAGCGGTACTCGAGCGCTAGCACAAGCCCAAATGTTTGAGGCAATGGCGGTTGCACAGAAACCCAAAGTCGATTTGCAGTCAGATAGTACTAGACGTACGTCCGGGGCCAGCACTAATTCAGACTCGGCATCTCAATACTCTAGGGATGATAAAGATGTCGGCGACGATATTGGATTGATGGCAGTACCAGAATCGGTTTCGCCAACCCCAGCTCCTCTGGCGCCGGCCATAATGAAGACAAGGGAGCCACAAAGTGATGCCAAAGCACGGACAGTGCCGGAGCCTGCTCCTCCAGAAGCAGCGACTCAAAGACCGAGGACTTCTATACGCCAAAGAGCTCTAACCGACTCTAGGGATCCAGCGGTCTTCGGCGCAAATAACAGGTTTAATCCACGTCCACTCCGCCAAAGTAAGACAGGCATTATCCCTTTGACAGGACCTACCAGATCCCGAAGTTCATCTCAGACATCCAGTCAAAGCCCAAGACTCCTACCGTCAAGGCGCGATGCTATAGCAGAGCAGAGCGGATTACCTCGAGCTTCTCTACAAAGACGTGATACTGCAGGCTCATCAAGGGTACCACCACAAGCAAAAGGCCCAACAAGTCGCACATCTCTAGCTTCGACCATGACGAGTGGACGCGGAAATCGGGGTATGACTGCTAGAGTTGGCGGAAATGCCGAAAGAGGTAGAACTGCCACAATACGGAGTGGTAGTAAGGGTGCCACAGCAAGGAAGACGACTTCAGCGCTGTTTAGGGACATTGATGAGCTGGTCAGTCAGGATACAAAAGCTGAGATGTCAAACAAGGGATGAGATGCTTGCTTCTTGAAGTACCCCGAAAAATGTATGACATTAGGCATAATGCATTACTATTACAGAGAGGTTCATGAATTTCAGTTCTCAATACCATCATGTCTTGCTTCCGAGTGGTATGTTGGTAGGGTTTCGTCAGAGTTCTGCCCTTTTTGTGTCGACGCTCGATTGTACGAAAAATGCACGCTGGTTGTCCTTTTGATGATGGGGTCCAGCGGTATCTGACTGGCCTGACTCAGGTTGTCTTCACTGACTCGCGTTTCGATGCCATCCTTTGTATGGTAGGGGCTGCGATCACCGCTCCTTACGTAGCCATTCTTAGTGCTCCTGCTGAGGTGACTGCCTGTTCCATATCGTGGCGTTTCTGTGTTGGATGATGTAGTGGTTGTGCGGCCCACGAAGAAGCCCCATATCATGCGGCTGAGAGCAAGGTTGGTGGCTATAATACCAAGATGTAACTCTGTGTTGGCCCAGATAGCGGCCAGACAGTAGTCGTAGGAAAGATCCGCCGTCGTGATGCCAAGCGATGAGGCTCGAACAATCGCAACCGCGGTTGCAATGAGGCCTAATGACATGAGGCAGCAAACTCCAATCTTGGTCTTGAGATCGATTTTGATTTTCCACAGGACGGCTACGGGAAGTAGTGCGCATATGAAGTCTGTGATGACAGAGTATGCATCAACAGGTTAGTGAATCAGGACCGTATCTCTCCCTATAGAGTATCAAGACTTACCAACTTGGACGTATATAGAGTAGATTCTGACCTTAGTCGGCCAACACCTGCCTTCTGGCATGGTTTTCCACGACTTCTCAATAGGCCTACACTGTGCAAGAAGCACGACAATGGGTTCCAAATTGGTCAAGACCAAGCCAACCATCATGGCGTATAGGCATCGTCGTAAGACCACCTCATCTTTGATGCGCAAGATTAGCAAGCAGATGCTGCACTTGAGTAATGCGATGTTGGTGAAGAGGAATATTTGTGTCATCCAGGTCAAAAAGTTGACGTATTCGTAATCTTCCACTGACAGATACCACCGATGGCGGCCATTTCCACGTTGAACAGATTCAATTTGTATGCTTGTTCGTATTGTTGCTAGTATGCAACACACTGTGATGGCATAGTCGTCCTGTTCAAAGTCAGCGAGGGAGTCGAGACTCGCGTGCATATACTCGACTTACCCAGCCTAAAGCATGGCGTTTCCAGCGTGCCCACAATCTCAGGCCTGTAGTGATGATGGTGAAGGATGTCAAGATGCATGTCAGAATGAGCAGGACCCCGCCCAGCGACTCATCAGGAGGGAGAGGGTTGGGCGGTTGAATGGCAGACATTAAAAACAGCTATATTGAAGATATCATAGGTATAGGTAGATCAGGATCAGGTGGAGAGATCGGCTCCTCATAGGGATCTGAGCATATAAGGAAACAAACCGACTGCGTCCACGGGATTTCAGCAGTCGACTCTGCACGGGGCATGCACCAAAGACTCCCGCCGAGGCGGATGTGCCTTGTAATGGTAAAAAATGCTGTCAAACCCCTGTCTTGCGGACACCTGAAATCGGGCCGACATGGAGAAAACTGCGTAAAACGCAGGATCCATGCCAATGCATCCCACGTGTGCTAATGGAGTTCCCCTCTACTTCTGGCCGAGACGTTCATGCGCGCAAATTCCCAAGGTTCCCTGTATCGCAATCAGTGAGTACGGCAAATGAACTCGTTCTAATGCGCCCCGCGCCGGCTTCACAGTTCAGCGTACCTAGGTAGCGAGGCAGGGACACGGTACTTTTGAGCGCTAGTAGGATCAAGCTAGAAATGCACCTAAAAGCAGGCAGGTTGTTGGACTTCGGCTATCGCTCACGAATATCGCGAATTGATCATCGGTCGCTCAGGGACAGCATCCTAGAAATGCTTGGTGCTTCCTCTCTTGACCCGACTTGATCCTTGACCAAGTACCTACATACATACTGTAAGTGTGTGTGCTGCTCAAGAACGGCAGGAGGAGAGCGCGTTGAGAACGACCCGAGCCGTGCGGGCTGGGTAAAGACATGAGTCGTGCTGGCTCATTGTCGCTGACATTTTAGGCAAAAACTCCGCATCATCTCTCCCGCCCAGCATTGGAATTTGGCCAAATCAAAGGAAAGACCGTTTCTGGTTCGCTCGCCTTAAGGGGCAACTTGTAATTCAACATGCATATCACGCGGCCAACCGTCCTGCTTCCATCTTCCCCTCGCTACTGCATGTCTACTGACCGTGGTGCCTGCCCTTTGTTTCAGCCAGCGTCGCAATGAAGTTCCTAACCGTAACCTTCGTCGCGTCCAGCCTGATCGCACAGACAGGTGCTACGGCCGTGAAGCGAGACTATGATTCATACGATTTTGTAAGTTCTCACATATTAAGTTTCGGCCTCGCGACCGACGCTTCTCTACGTTCAGGCATGCGAGTTCTAATCAATTTCGCAGATCGTTGTAGGCGGTGGGACAGCTGGCCTTGCCGTCGCTTCTCGTATCAGCATCGGGCTTCCAAACCTTAGTGTGCTGGTCATTGAAGCCGGTCCGGATGGCCGTCAAGAGCCTGGCATTTCAATCCCAGGTCGAAAGGGATCGACGCTTGGAAGCAAATACGATTGGAATTTGACTACCATTGCACAGCCAGCAGCCAACAATCGTGTTTTTGCTCAGAATCGTGGCAAGGTGCTTGGTGGCAGCTCGGCACTCAATCTCATGACGTGGGATCGTACCACTGTCGCCGAATTAGATGCCTGGGAGAAGCTGGGAAACCAAGGATGGAATTGGAAGAGTTTGTACCCGGCCATGCTGAAATGCGAGACATTCCAGCCTTCGCCTGCGTATGGGGACGAAGGCGTCGGCACCACAGGCCCCATTCGCACCGTCATCAACAGGATCTTCCCACGACACCAATCGACATGGTACCCTACCCTAAACAACCTTGGATTGCAGACCAACAACGAGTCTCTCAATGGCAACAACATTGGCGTATCTACCCAGCCCAGTAATGTCAGCCCTGACTACACCCGATCTTACGCGCCGGATTATCTCAAGCTCACTAAGAAAAACCTTGTGGTAAAGGTCGACACTCGCGTAGCAAAGATCAACTTTAATGGCAATACTGCTGTCGGTGTTACCCTTGAGAACGGTACGAAACTTACTGCAAGGAAAGAGGTCATCCTCTCGGCTGGGTCTTTCCAGACTCCTGGTCTTCTTGAACTTTCTGGTATCGGTAACGCCACTCTTCTGAAGCAGCTTGGCATTCCTGTCGTCAAGGACCTGCCCTCGGTGGGCGAAAACTTCCAGGATCATATCCGTATCCAAGCCTCGTACCAACTCAAGCCTGAGTACCCCTCATTCGATGCGCTCAAGAATGCGACCCGCGCTGCCGCCGAATTGGCCCTTTACAATGCGGATCAAAGATCACTCTACGACTACACAGCTAGCGGCTATGCCTACTTTCCTTGGACGACCGTGTCAAATGATACTGCTACCAAGCTTCGCTCTCTGGTGGAGGCAGACACGACCTTGACATCGGCTGTTGATAAGGTCAAGAAGAGCTACCTTTCCCCACCTCTCAGTGCAACTGTACCTCAATTGGAGGTCATCTTCTCCGATGGGTACACTGGTCTCAAAGGCTACCCTGCAGCCACCTCCCCGCTTTTTGGCATCGGCACCTTTGCCCTGATCGGCGTTGTGCAGCATCCTCTGAGCAAAGGCAACGTGCACATTGCGTCACGCAACATTAGCGAAAAGCCTATCATCAACCCCAACTACCTCTCGCATCCATACGACCTGCAGGCCGCGGCAGGTCTTGCGAAATACCTCCGGAAGATAGCTTCTTCCAAGCCAATGAGCGACATCTGGACGGAGGAATATGAGCCCGGCAACGCCGTCCAGACTGACGAAGACTGGAAGAAGTACGCTCTGGCTAATACTTTGAGTATTTACCATCCTATTGGCACTGCTGCGCTGTTGCCCGAGAAGGATGGTGGTGTCGTGGACCCCAGCCTGAAGGTTTATGGTGTCAAGAACTTGAGAGTTGTGGATGCAAGTGTAATTCCTCTTCTACCAAGTGCGCATCTGCAAACACTTGTGTACGGTATTGCTGAAAAGGCTGCGGATATGATCATCAAACAGACCAGGAAGTGAGTAGAAGATATAAATACTGCATCGCGCTATGTATTGCACGTGATGCCTTTGCTCGAGGAAATAAACATATTACAGAGACCCAATGCTGATAATGCACCGGTGTACTCGGAAGTGTGATCCTGACTTTGGATGAGTCAAATCCGCATTGCGGAGCTTGAAGCCAACATTCATGCTATTTTCGTTTGGTGATGTGTTTTGGCAGTTCTGTGACAGGTGGTGGCGAGCAGCCGCACATGTGAAACACGGTCCATGATGAGCTGACATTGCTAACCCTTGTGCTTCAGTGAGTCGCATCCGAAGAACATCACGCGACCCGGAATTTGCTGATGGGTTTCGCGCGCAATGTCAATCATAATGTTGAGAACGTGCATACTAGACGACTACATGGACATTGACATTGACATTGCGCTTCCTATACAGTACCGAATCAATTCACTCGAGCAAAACATACGGCAATAGGTCCGTTGTAAGACTATGGATGCATCGACCCGTCTCTACACTCGACTGGGCGAGATCCCAGAGGACCCCAACGATCCAGATAGCCTCGCAGAGCTGCTGGTGTGTGCTTTCGGTGCATTTGAGCGATACTATGTGTGCTGGAAGACACAGGCTGGCGAATACAAGCAAGGTAAAAGCAAAACAATGTGATTGAGTTATTCCAAGGCTCACCTGCCATAGATGGCTACGATCTACCACATGCGCTCAAGGACTGGCTATATCCCACAGATGGCACGACGCGAGACTTTGCAAGCCTCCAAGTTGTCTTCGGGCGCGGTGAAGAGTACTTTGCGTCGGACAAGAATGGGAAAATGGAATTCAAAGAGCCTGAGGCCAAGAAACAAGCTGATGAGGAGGAAAAGAACGACAAACCGTCCTTGCGAAGAGCGAGAACAGTGTCGTTTTTACGACCATTATCAGACATCAGTACTAGGTCTGACAGCGTCCCTACTGAGAGCGCAGAGAGCCGGCGATCTTCTGCGGCCTCGTCCAGACGCGCTTCGAGACCGCCCAGCCTCTCGTTCTCAAGGACGAGCTCGGCGGCATCAATGTCTTCTGAATTATTCGATCCGCCTTCCACAATCCATTCGTCAAGAGGTCCTCTGCCCTCCACATCATCACAATGGGAGGCGCTTGCAACAACACATACAACATGGGATCATTCGACGACATGGACGAAGCGAAGTTCAAGGTTGTTCGAGCTGCCTGTTGAGTCCATCTCCGAGGAGATGGCACCGACTAAAGGATGTGGGGTTGCGCCTGAGCAGCAAGTGGTTCCAAAAGTTACCTCGCAAGCAGACTCTGGGTTTGTGATACCAGAAGGCTATATGCTCGTTCCTATCGGGGCCGCGGGCACTGAGCATGCAGCGTGTAATTGTGGATGTCACGAGCCAAGTCTGCCACAAAAGGTCAATCCATCTTACAAGGACGTCAGCATACAAACAGAACAAGTCCAATCGCCCGTGCGAAAACCGTTGCGTATCGATACAAAGGCAACATCTCCATGGTCGTCGGACAATTACAGCGCGGTCTCCCAGGCCAACCTTTCGCCAGCCTACGACAATTTGGCTGCGGAGAATCCCATCTTCATGGGCAGAATGATGAACTACTTTAGCAAGCCCGGGTACCAGCTTGGAGATAGCTTAATGAGCAGTTATCATGCATACGAAACCTTGGTGTATCAATACCAGGATGAATTTGGGGAAGAGGCCTTGGAAATCCGATGATATGAGGAACTCGATTGTCTGAAGCTTCACTAGCTGTACTTGATGTATCTTCCTGTCGAATGAAGAAGAGTGTTTCTGTAACCTGTATGAATCTCACTCTTCGAGCAGATCCATGACCAGCTGGGGGATGACTTGGACACCCTCGGCATTGATGGCGCTCACGGGCACGGCTTGAGGGCTTCTCGTCCATGCGTGCTTACGATTGCTCGGATGGGGTTGAGCGCGGGTCTTGACTTGTTCGAGGTAGCGCTGCAGTGCGTCGTAGTTCGGCTGGGTATCTGGCACGTCTGCTTTGGTCGCGACAACGAACCATGGCTTTGAAGAGATGGGGGTTGACGACAGGAACGGCAAGGGCTCGGGGGAGGGGTTTAGGACTGGCGAATCAACGAGATGGGATGCGGGACTTGACGGCTGGATCGTGTTTGCGGGCTGGTATGTCATGGTCCGGCGCTCGGTCTCAGCGTTGAGTTCCTTGCCTCGCATGGTCTCGTACTCATCGACCTCCCGCCAGAGCAGCCTCAGGGCCTGGACGGCATCGCCGGCAGAGAGGTCGATGACGAAAGCGAGGACTGCAGCGCGTTCGATGTGGCGCAGGAAGCCCAGGCCGAGCCCTTTGTCGAGATGAGCGTCTTCGATCAGGCCCGGGACGTCTGCGACGGTGAAGTTGTCGCGCACTTCGCCGTTGGGGCGGCGCGAGGAGACTAGCGGGCGGCCCTTGTGGTTGTCAAGCACGACGGTGCCGACATTGGGCTGGAGAGTGGTGAAGGCCCAGTTGCCGACGCGGGCGCGGCTGTTGCTCAGGGCGCGCAGAAGCGTGCTCTTGCCGGCGTTGGGCAGGCCGACGAGGCCCAGGTCGGCGAGAATCTTCAGCTCGAGCTGCAGCGACAGCTTGAGGCCGTCGTCGCCGCGCGTGGCCATCTTGGGGCGCGAGTTGTAGGGCGTCATGAAGTGCGGGTTGCCCAGGCCGCCCATGGCGCCGGCGGCGATGAGCATGGGCGTCTCCATGTGGTGGTCGAGGTCGAGCCACAGCGGCGCGTCGGGCTCGAGGGCGGCGAGGTGCGAGCGGCGCGGGGCGGGGGGGTTTGGGAAGGTGATTCTGTTGAGCTCCGAGGGAATTGTGCCGGGGTATACAAGCCAGCGCGTCTTGTTGTGTTGTTGCTGTTGTTGCTGTTGTTGCTGTTGTTGCTGTTGTTGCTGTTGTTGCTGTTGTTGCTGTTGTTCCTGCTCTTGTTCCTGCTCTTGCTCCTGCAGCGCCTTCCAGTGCTCCCGCTCCTGCAGCGCAATGGGGTCGTGGCGCTGCAGCTCGCGCACAATGGTCCCAATGGGCACCGTGATGAGAATGTCGGTGCCGCGCTCGCCGCCCTTGACCTTGCCCTGGCCGTTGCGCCCTCTGCCTGCCTTGATGAGGCGGCGGCGGGCGAGCTTGTGCAGCGACGTCTCGCCGCGCACTGCCTGTATGTACACATTGCCGCCACTGCCCCCGTCTCCGCCGTTGGCCGGCCCCTCTTCAATGTACTTTTCGCGTACGAACGACACGCAGCCGTGGCCGCCGCCGCCCGCCTCGACAGTGAGAATGCAGCGGTCGGCAAAGGGCGTCAGCGCGTAGTCGTCTGCGCTGGGGTCGAGGCGCGACGTGGGCTGGGTCGAGCTACATCGCGACGGCCAGGCGCGGAAGCTGCGAGTGCGCGCGACAGACAGAAGCAGAAGCGACGACTCGACGAAGCGGCACGGTGAGCGGGCAGGAGGCATGCGTTGGTGTTTATGCAGAGCACGTGGTGCAGGCGAACATTCAATAGAGAAGATGAAAATGTCATCACTTGTCCGCAAATACACCAATCAGCGCCCCAGGAGATGCACATGGCTGCTCAAGCCCCTTCACTCTCTTCCCACGGTCCGTCTCTCCCAAACCATGATCACCATCCGTTGCTTCGTGCTTATTGCCGCCTGTGCTGCACTGCACGCCGCCCGTCCTTCACCTTCGCTTCTGCCACTCCCCGCCCTCTATTGGTACTTGAAATGGACCTGCACGCTTTGCGCCGTGCTGGACCTCAATGCCGTGCTGAACCGCTGGGCTGAGAACAGGTGGCTGTGGCGCGACGACACTGGCGCTTGGGACTGGGACAAGGAGATTGCCGTCGTTACTGGCGGCGCCCAGGGCATCGGCGCCTGCGTGGTCAAAAACCTTCTCTCCCATGGCATAAGCTGCGCCGTCCTCGACGTTGCACCCTTGTCCGCCAACTTTACCAAACGTGTGCCTTCCCTCTCTTTCTGTCACTAGCACCGCACACGGACCCCACACTGACCACACCCAGACGAGCTCAACCTCGTTCGATACTACAAATGCGACATCACCTCGCCCCACGACTTGCACAGTGCTGCCGACGCCATCCGCTCAGACTTGGGCCACCCTTCCATCTTGATCAACAATGCTGGCATCGGGAACGCTTACACCATCCTCGACATACCCCCACAAAATCTGAAGAGGTTGTTCGACATCAATCTGCTCAGTCATTGGACCACAGTGAAAGAGTTTCTGCCTGACATGCTAGCCAAGAAGAAAGGCCACATCATGAGCGTTGCAAGCCTGGCCTCTTTTGTCTCACTCGCCGCCGCCGTAGACTATAGCTGCACCAAAGCGGCACTGCTTTCCTTCCACGAAGGCCTCGGCCAAGAACTAAAGCATAGGTACAAGTGTCCACAGATCAAGACCACTATTGTCCATCCCGGCTGGACCAGATCCGCCATAACTGCGCATCCAGCAATACGCGCCGGCCTCGAGACCATCGGCGTGAAGCTCCTCGAAGCCGAACATGTCGCCGACGCAATGGGTAGACAGATCATTGCGGCGAAGAGTGGCCAACTCGTTCTCGGTCCACGCATCTCCCCGAAGATACGCGCTCTGCCCACCTGGCTACAGGAGCTCATTCGAGACAGTCAGGCTAATGTAGTCAGCGGGAGCGGCTCAACAGCCTAGCCTTGTCTTCCTCTGCAATTATTTCTGCCAGTATGCGCTTCGCCACAGAATCATGGCTCTTGTCTTTAATGAATGTGGGGCGGAGCATCCGCGCTGACCAGAGATGCAGAGTCGTGAGGCACCCTGGCCCCGGCCGCATCTGCAGTGGGAACACCCGCTGAGGTGCCGCTGATCGCCAGATTCACGCACCGTCTTGTACACAAGAAGGCGCCGTTCGAAAGGCACAGTCACCGAGTTTACTTCGCGAATAATCATTGCGAACATTGAAAAGCTTCAATGCGCCGTCATGCAGAGCGACGCAGTCCGCCAGATGAACAGTGGCTAGCTTCTTACATGACCCGTCGGTTTCCATCATTAATGGGAAAGCAAAAAGACGACAATACGACTTTACGCCCTCGTAGGAACCGGGGCTAAACTTGACTGGCAGGCAGATATTCTCGGACATGCGTGAGGACTCAGCCCCAAAGCCCGCCGCATATACCCAAATTGGCCCGTGAGCTAGTCCTTGGTTGGAACCACCAACACTACGCCTTCGGCCTTTGCACAGGATCAACCCCCGTTGTTAAATACTTCCCGCCGTTGCTTCTGTTTCACTCTGGTTCTTGTTGCTTTGTTTGGTCGCGCAGCATAGGCCTTGTCATTCGTTTTACCTAGCAATTATGCCATGTCGTTCAAAATCATTGGGTTCGCGTGCTTCGTGACTTCGCTGGTAGTGACTGGTGGTGCAGTTTCTGATAATAAAGGTATAATTGTCAAGGCTATCAATCTAATATTTTCTGCTGACTCTCGTAGCTGAAGAACCATCTGCTCGAGGAAGCATCCCAGGGAACATCGCTTCTCTTTTACCAAAACGACAAGAACAGCCATGGCGGAATGATACTAGATCAGCACCGTCGTCTGCTCCGACACAAATATCGCGTACCAAGCCTTTTGAACTTCTCTCCTCATCAGGACATCATGTTACGGTCCGGCTTTCCACATCTTCGGTACCCAGATCCACGCCACCTGACACACCTTTCCAACCGGCATCATCAGGAAGCGCGCCATGGTCTACAAGTCTACCCGTTGTGTCAGCCATCAGTTCTACTGCTATTCCGGCAGACCCTACGCCTCTAAGCTCTTATCCTCTGCCAAATTTCACTAGTGGCGTGACACCGTCGCTGAGCGGCTTTGTAATAACATTGACTGCAAATACCTCCAGTTTATCATCGACTTCATCTGTGGAGCAGGGAGACTACTCCGTATCACTGTCAACGACACCCGTACTTGTCACATATATGGCAACAACTCTGAGTTCAAAAGCCAGGCTGTCTTTTGTATCTAGCACATCCGCCCCGCCCAGCGATACCTCGACAGTAATAACGCCGCCTGCCAACACCTTAGCACAAGAGATCTCATCAGCCACAGTGGCCAGCAATACTCCACCATACCTTTCTCCCTCTGTCGTGGCTTCTTCAGACACACATCTATCGACAACGCCTTTCAACACGACAATGCCTACGTCAACGAGTAATGCTCCCATTCCTTCGGCACCAGTTATGACTGTCAGCTCCATCTTCACATTTGTGCTAAGCGCAAGCTCGATTACTGCGCCAATATTGTCGCTTGGTCCAGGCTCTCAGTGGCGCAACAATGCCACGTCAGTGACTGTCACTACACCTGACATTACACTGCAACAACCGTCAATAATTCCGTCAGCATATGGTGGCTGGAACACTGCGTTGACCAAAACTTCTCCTGAATCTGCAACGTCCATCGGTGGTGCAGAAGTACCACCTGCACAGCAAGCCAGCTCCAACAGCACGGTTCTGTATACTTCGTATACCTCTCGTGCCCCAGATTGGAAAACTTCCACACTTCCCACGCCCAGACTCAACAGCACTAAATCTGATGGCGCTACTACTTCAAGAATTGTTCTTCTCGCTACGACGAGCTCAACTCTGCGAACAATTTCGACTACCTCCTTTAGCATATCTGTGATGAGTCCAACGAAAACGGTTATTGTAGCTCTTCCGCCGCCTGGTTCTACTACAAGTAGTGGTACTTCAGGTTCTCCAACATCGCCTCCCTTGACAGTCTCGCAGAAAGCAGGCGTTGTCATAGCAAGCACAACTGGTCTGCTCATTGCTGTGGTCGCAGCTATTTATCTTGTTCGACGCTATAGAATGAACAAAGCGAGCATCTACCCCAAAGTGGCCTATTTATACGCTCCTCCCGCGGCTGGATGTGACCACAATGGAGATCTAGAGGAAGCTCTGATGTCGGGTGGGTCTAGTGGCATGCCGCCGATGGTCAGGAACGATTTCCGGGCACCGACTGGCGCCGTTGAGTACGGTCACGCATCTAGCAGCAACCTGCTACCCCCGCCTTTCAGTGATCCCGGAAATCCTTTCCGAGATCCGGGTAGTGCGTCACACGATTCCGAGAAATACACTCAAAGCCACGTCCCGGCGCCCACAGAGACGGAAGCCGCATTTGCTGCCGCTATCAATGGTTACAGAGGCACATCACATGACTCTTCTGTTTTCGATGCTCCAGTCACCAGGCAAGCAAGAGATACTGCCTGCCTGTCAGTCGCCCTCGACCGTTTCAGGGATAGCGAGCCAAAATCTGCCAGCAGGTGCGGCGTACTAAATGAGATTACTTCAATGGCATACGCAACTACCGCGCGCTCTCCGTCCAACCCTTCTCTTCCCTATTCACAACTGCATCAAGGATTTCACTCCAGTCACAGCCTTCCTTGTTTGCGGGAGACAATGTACACAGATTCCTGTAGGGATCCTTTTGGGCATGATTTGCTTCTTAAGGTCGACACTTGTGCAGAAACACCCGATTTTGCGACTGTGTATGCCCCATCTACAGGATCTAGTCTGTCGATTCCAGCGAACGTACCAATTCGAGAGCAGTCGAGAAATCCTTGGGCATCTTCAATGATGAGCACATGTCTGGAAGCCCCTATCAAGCCACTTAACAAACGGTTCGAACCACCAAGTCCAATATCGCCCGATGCTACTATAGTTGCATCAGAATGCTTTTCGCCGGTCTTCGGTCACCACTCATCATCTGCGTGCTTCACGTCGTCTCCAAAGCAAGACGAAGTTACCATGTCTCCCATTTCACCTTCGTATGGAGCTGTCCATAGAGGCTGGGATGAAATCAAGCGATACTCTGCAGAAAGGGTTGTACCCTCCATGGCCAGTCTAAGCCCCCCCTTAGGGTACTGTAGTCCAGTTCAGACCAAAAAAAAGTCGCTGCCCCAGCTGCGGCGTAAGGATCCAATACTCACTGGCTTAGGAGAAGTTCAACAGTCACGCTCACATCTGTCATTAGCACCATAGGTCCCTTTTGTACAAAATTAGACGCTCACTGTACCTAATTATAGAGCCTGCAATATTCTTAATACATATGATAAGTACTGCTTACTATCTTATCGTGCAAAACCACAATAAACCGAAAGCGAAAACTCAGCAAGACAGTTGATATAAAACATATTTTAGAGCGATAAAGGCACCGCGCTTTTCTGTCGTCTACAGTGGCTTCGCATTCTTTGATGCTTCTCAAAGCTATATCCTACCCTCGCGAATTGCTAGTGCAAATGATCCTGCAGCTCCTGGACCTAATATCACTGTGGCTATAGTGAGGTATACCAACTCCTGTGCCTCCACTGGGGCTTTCCTCAGAGTTACCGTCGCCTTTCCTGCCCCATCTTGGCAGGATAGAAGAAGATGTGAATAAAGGATGCTCGTGAGCGCAACTACGACCCAATCCCATTGCGAGAAAAGGTGAAGGTTCTCAATCAAAGCCATGTACTCCATGGGTAACCCAGTTCCCTTGGGCAGCGCTCCAATGGGGTCGCCAAATCCGTAGGCCGGGACAAAGAGTCTTGTCCACGAGGCATCGCGATCGCACGTAAGGAGTGCTCCGACGACAATATAAAAATGCACAGCCGCGGCAAAGGTGCCAGCCAGAATGAGTGAGGCAACGACCCATTTCTTTGATTCCCTGACGGATGATGATGGCAATACGTCCGAGCCTTCTCGAGGCAGTATTGATGCAAGGCCGAATTGGAAGAGCAGGACGCCTACAGGTGCGATCTGAAAGAGCACAATGCATCCATGGTGTAAAGTACTCCCGCCACGCCCTATCCATACCGGAGCGAAGACAAGCAGTGGTTGGAGCAAAATTATCACCGCCGACACCAGCAGCGCCGCAGCCTCATGCCTGGGGACCGATACATCGCGTAAACGGGCCTTGCTTCGACACACAAGATATAGATACAGTGGTAACACAATACCGGCGCCGTTGGCATTGCAGAGCACCAGCGCCCAGGCTGGGTGCTTCAAGAACCAGGAGTGGACGCCGCGACGACGAGATTCGACAAGTACCCAGAGATTGGCGCATGCAACAGCATAGTTTACGTCAAAGAACAAAAACCTCGGACCGGATGTAAGGGAATTGCTGAGAACGTCATAGAATGCCGAAATGAGTGAGAGTTGAGCGTCCAGTAGGGTGATGTTTGTATAAGTGGAGCGCAGGGGGCGTCCATCAGGAAAAGCGAAAAGTGCTACTAACTCCATTCAGGCAGTCAAACATACCATTGAAAAGAGCATAGCCCTAGAGACCCCATACACCTAGAGCGTTAAGATACAGGAATTGCTTTCTCGAGGTTTGGAGCATATTGTGTGACGTGAAATTTGCTTAGATGCAGGTCCAACTGACTACCCATGGCATCGACTCTTATGAACAGTTGCCGAGTTTAGGGCCATCACAGGCCTTTTTATAAGCATAGGTGCTCTTGTGTGTCTTTTCTTTTTGGATAATTGGGTGGTACAATGTTGAGACATCGCGAAACGGGTTCGTGTGCCGCTTCCGTAGCAAGGGACGGAGCGCCGCTAATTCCCTATTGGTTCCCTCTTGAAACCAGGACTCTTCACTCTCGAGTGCGCCCAAGGGCGAAGGGGCACGGTAAGGATCAAAGCCTAGAGTACCTACTCCGTCTCGGACCTCGTAACCCATATGTACAGTGAGTGACACCGTCGCTATCTTGGTCTGCATAACTGACTGTGGCTACTTAAGAAGAGCTCCTGTATCTTTTCAACATAATTACCTGCAATCCTCATCAATCACAACGGCAGATTGCGCTGCATGATGGAAGAAGGCCATTCATCCTTCAAAGTCATCATCATTGGTGCTGGCGTCACGGGGTTGACATTGGCTCATTGCCTTGCCAAGGCCAGCATCAACTTTGTGTTGCTAGACAAGGGCGTTGTGGCCCTAAGATTTGGAACTACGATTATCTTACAACTACACGGGTGTCGAGTCTTGCACCAGCTAGGGTGTCTGGATGCTGTCCTAGCGACATGCGATGTCATGGGAGGTGCAAACTGTCGTGATCCCTCTGGAAAGATCTTTGCATCCAACGACTTATTTGGAGTAGTCAAAAAGCTGTAAGTACTCACCCCCATCTTTACTTTGTACATCTTGCCTATTCAGACAGTGACTGAGAAGTGTATATTCTGACCTTGATGCTGAAGCGCTGGTTACGACACAAGGACAATCGACCGCCAAGTCTTCTTACGTACACTGTGCGAACAGCTACCAGATCAGTCTCTTGTACACGAAAGAGCACGGGTTAAGCGGATATTTGAAGAGGTCGAAAACACTCGTGTCGTTCTACAGGATGGGCGTGAGTTTATTGGCGATATTGTGGTCGGCGCAGACGGCGTCCACTCTACAGTTCGCGAGATTATGTGGGACAAGGCCAATACGGCAAAGCCTGTCATGATCACAGTCGATGAGAAGCGTGGTGAGTTGTTAAATTGGTTGGCTGCCTACATGAAATATGGTCGCTAACGCATCTTTATGAAAGCCATGGTCACGCAATACAACGCCTAGAGGTTTGATGTACAGTACGTGCATAGTAGATCTGTTCAGGTTCAGGCTGGGACTTAGTAGACTAGCTAGCCGCAGTAATTAGAGTCTAGTTAATTACTTTTGCTGCGACAGCTAGCTGTTCGTCGGTCGATCTTAATACTGCTGAAAACAGACTCAATTACTGCCTAGCTCTAAGGTTTTATAGTACTGTATATCTTTGCCTATGTAGCTGAAAGCTAGAAGTGTTAGCGAGAGCCGCAATAAATTCAACACAGCCGAGTAAGCACCTAATTACCTTCATAAGCTCCACTTGGCACGTAATAAGTCTGGCCTAATGAAAGAAACAAGCTGTTATCAAACTTGTCTAGTGCATGCCACCCCTAACTAGCATTCGGCCATTTGGGCACAAACTGTATTTAAGTTAAAGGCTCTTTCCTAACAGCAACCCCTTTGTTACAGTTCTCGTTCAATCTAAGCAATTCCCTTCGCCTCTCCGAATTTTTTTTTGCTCAAACTTATCAATCGTCTATTTACGCTCACTTCTCTAACCTTGTTCCAATACAATGAGATACTCCGCAAGCATCATAGCAGCACTTACACTTACGACAGTGCATGCCTTATGTAGTAGCAATCGGCCTTTAACTACTGTCTATGCAAGGGCCACTGTAGTTGGTAGTGACGGTAGCGGCGGAGATACCCCATATGGATGTGGCAATGGCTACGGCACTGTAGTATGCAACCCTGGGCAGAGAGCAACTAGCAACACAAGACGAGGACCTCGGCCTAAGGGTACAGGAATGTTTTGCTCTACGACTGTAATTTATCAATAATTATCATTGAATTAGGATTAATAGTTTCGTAGTATCAGTGCTGCCCGAAAGATTGAATAACGTCTATCTATGCGCGACGGCTATCCCGCTGTAGTGGAACCGTGGAAGAAAGTCCTATTGTCATAAGAGGAAATACTGTGCCGGTATACAGGGTGAACACCCAGTGCGTGATTGAGTCTGTGCGCACCGCAGATCTCAGAGGCTTTAAGATGCTTCTCAACAGCATTCAAGACAATACAGGGACACGACAGCATGCTTTTTGTATACAGAATCTCCACACAATGAGACTTGTTCTTGCCAAACTTTGTTTTCACTTGCACGCCTGCAACCCTCATTCCCACGTCCTCGTACTTCGACGGATATCATGTCCTCATATGGCTTTAGGCTTTCCGAGAAGTTGTCGGCAGTGTTGTTGTGCTTGAAAGCCCGCTCTTTGCTGTCTCTCTTGTCCGGCTACTTCAGGGGACTATGACGGGCGTTCTCCCTGTCGCCTCCATTGTCATGCTCAAGCTGCATCCGCTGGTCGTAAAAGAGAATTGTTTGTACTCTCTACACAATATGCAGCTTCAGGGTTTTTTATCCTTAGGCGTCATTTTGGTAAGTTAACTTCGAAGTCAAATCCGGACCAAGCTGATCGAACTCCAAGGCTTTGACCTACTACATACCCAGTATTTCCTGTTCATCAAGGAGCTCCCGAAAGCTGAACCTGCACCATGGGTGTTGATGTAGCTTAGGAAGATGGCGCGCCTGAGTCTGATGTTCCTCTACTGCCGTGGATCATGTTCATGGTCGTTGCCTCGATGGCCAACGGTTTCTCAATGCCTAAATATGGTTTAATCCCTGTCTGGTATATGGTAGGTAGTACGCTTACTCTTCCTGGCGCAGCTCTAATGTGTAAGTTTCTTCTCTTGATGAGTTGCAAGAGTAGCAACCTACATACCCTAGCTAATGTCTTGTACAGACACCATCAACGACACAACGTCCAACACCAACATCCTACAATATCCTTGTAGGAAGTGGTACATGATGCTACGTCTTTTGCAGATTTTACCATTATACAATCTCTATTCCCTGTACACTGCATAGCCAACGCCGTTGGCGCAATGCCAATCAGTTGGTTTTCGCCTGGCGGAACGAGGCGAGAGGTGCGATAGCTAACATGTATCTCACGCACCCAGCTCAGAACCTAGGTGTTGTTTTATTCCTCGCCATCAACGGTAGTCTCTTCCACAATGTAGCGGTCGACGAAGTCGGTAAGGCTCTCCCTAAATATTCCACCGCAAAGATTGATAACCTCATCGCGTGATCCAGCAGCGAGGCTTTCCAAGTACTCTCGGATGCAGAGAAGGCCTTGGCCATTCCTGGAATTGCCAGTGCCATGACCAACATATGGGCTTCCTTCCTTGCAGCTGCTGCGCTCAGCGTGGTATGCTCTGTTCCATTGGTGCTAAGTAGTCTACCCACGACGCATCTCATCCACCTTTGTTATTTTGATGATGCGTATGATGAGAGCTAAATTCAATGGTGGTGGTGATGGTGGTAAATTCGCGGTGGCGACTGCAGCGGAAGTGAGCGGTGTAACGGAAACGTGCATGTGTGCCCCGAATCAGCCCATCGGATCACTCCAGGCTATAAGTTCGGCAGCAGGAACGTTAGGATAGTTCATCCTAGTAGATATTTACTAGGGTAGAAGATGTCAGCGGTAGAGTTCTCTTTTCAACTTGGTATTGAAGTAATACTTCGTAACCTTGTAATGCTACATACGTTCCAACAAACGGTAGTCAGATTGCGCCTCTATTTCAGAGCTGTCCCCAGTCAAGTTTTCCCCCGCGCCTGGAACATCGTCTACTCTATCGGCAAAGGTTTGCACCAATGTGTTTCCTAGAGTTTCAGTGATGATCACTTTCATTGATTCGAATCTTCATTGTCAAACACATGTGTTAAGAGTCACCACCTTTCTTGCAAGTTGATGGTCAGTTAGTTCCATTCAATGGGGGATGAATCATCTACAGGAAAAGCGGTTGCCAAATGTTACGAACAGCCTCGTGCGCGTATGGACGCGTGGTAGCCTTCAAAGTCGTACGATAAAAAGTGCCCTCAAACACGCTCACACTTGCGGGGGTGAATGCACGATGGTCGTTAATGCTGCAATTGACCAGTGATAACGAGAGATCAGGTATCGACGTTTCGTTTGCAAGGCTGTATGACACTGTTCGCTTATGGCCCCTGCTCTGATGCATCGGCGGCCGCGCGGAACAGGGTGCGACTCGAGACACGAAGACGGTTAAATAGCTGCGAGACTCTTGGCCTGCGTTCTATAAGTAACAATAGGGACGCCGAGATGGGGGAAATGAAGACAAGATCGGGAGTTGTAGCCTTGGGAATGTAAGGGAGGCACGGCCCAAGCTTATTAAATGCTTCATAGTGCTTTACGGCGTGAACAATATCTGGGCGCCTATGTGACCCACTTACCTATACAGCACCATACAGATGGCCAGAGTCTTTAGCCTCAGAAGTTCAATGGCCTGGAGAGAATCATAAATTGATGCGGAGGTTGATGTCTTTACTGTCTAGATGCTGTAATAATGGTATGAGAAACCTCTGTGCGATAACGTTGTCGTACTCCCTTGAGCACGGAATTCCATTAGTTCCGGTCGTATACCGTTTGTCTTGGACGAGTAATCTTTGCGTCGATCTAGGCAGTCTTGGAGGCAGTAACAGGAATGCGATGCATAGTGTGAGCCTCCGAGCACCCTGCCGTTCAGGTATTGGTCTCTCCATAGCTGCTCTGGTGCAACCTGTCAGCCAGCCAGATAAGAGAGGTCCCGCTGCCACAAAGCGTTGGAGTATAGCTGCTTCCATCTTTTCCATCTTGCCCGTTTCCCAACTCTTGCTCTCTAGTTGACCACGTAAATCGCATATACGCCAAAGTCTTTGCTAGTCGAAGATCACCTGCGTTCCGTGAGAGACCATGGCCACTCACATAGGTAAGCCTCATTCGCTATCATGTGCACCAAAAGTAAAGATATGGCCGACGCAGTGTCAAGAAGAAGAAGGGCACGTATGTGTATTGCTTGGGGCAACATGTCTTTATATTCCTGCTCGGCGCAAACTTCCCCCGTTGGCCAAGGATGAAGACTTGATGAGGCCACAACTCACGCCACCTAGATCCCTTGGACCACCTGCTTGCCGGTAACCGACAATACGTGCAACGTACGACCGAGAGAAACCCAAACACGTTCAAAGATCTTGCCAAAGGTCAAGCACCCGAGATACTCTGGATAGGTACGATGTTCCACTTCAAATTCAAGCGCGATATGTACTGACCTTGCACGTCCACTTCTCAGGCTGTGCAGATAGTCGCGTGCCTGAGACAACCGTCTGCCACTGTGAGTAACTCTCGGTACGCGAGTGGCATGTGATACATGCTGACATGGTATGCCAATCCCTAGGTAAACCAGGCGACATCTTCGTTCACAGAAATATCGCAAACACTGTGCATGCCAACGATCTCAACTCGGCGAGCGTTGTAGAATATGCTGTTGCGTATCTAAAAGTGAAGAAGATCGTCGTCTGCGGGCATACCAAGTGTGGAGGTGCGGCGGCAGCACTTGGAGATGCTGATCTGGGTGAGACGCTGAACATGTGGCTTCACCCTGTCCGAGAGTACGTAACAATTTTGTAGGGCCTTGGGGGCAGAAACCTGTTCACAGAAAGCTAATCATGGGCAGACTGCGGAGAAAGCACAAGTTAGAGCTCGAGAAGCTGACCAACGACGATGCGCGTGCTTCACGAGTCGCAGAACTCAACGTGCAGGCGTCTATTGAGGTGCTTAGGCAACATCCTGCCATTAAGAGGGCTATGAGTGAGCGGGGCTTGACGCTACACGGTCTCATCTACGATATCGGGGCTGGTGAATTGAAGATGATCGATGGTATGGGAAGTGGACAGAAGGCGACGGGCCTGTGGAGCCCGAGATGAGCGCCGTCACGGTCACCACTCAGGGCCCTACTGTACACTAGCCAAGGCAAGAGGATAGAAGTTATGACTTGTTGGGTGAAGTATTGTCTCGTCTATCGGACTGATAAGGCCACCATGTTGGGATGAGGAAATAGGGCAATTCCAGGAGACATTGCGCGCAAGAGATAGTTGAGGTCATATCATTCGTTTTCGCAATACAGATGGCTTGCAAACACATGCTACCCCAGAACCATTTATATCTGCCGAACCTGTTTGCTTTTATAACCCATGCACAGTGTGGGGAGAAAAGAAGATGGACGCCGTGACGGAATCTGCAGTCTATAATGCAGTGATGGCCCAAATCATGCGACCAGGATATACAAGAAGAGACAAAGTGATTAAAAGCTCTAAAGGTCGGCGCTGCCCGATTGGGTATTCGTAATGTCGAAGAGGTTTTACATGATGATGGAGGGAGTGTCGACGTTCTGCTTGATCGACTTGTGGGGCAAGACGGAACCACCGTTGACATAGACCTCATCGCCAATGGAAACATCGTCACCGAGCACAGTGACGTTCTCCAGACGAGCCCACTTGCCGACAGTGCTGTTCCAGCCGACAATGGTGGACTTGACCCAGGCGTGGTCCTTGACGCGGCTGTTCTTCAGGATGACGCAGCGCTGGAGACGCACACCGTCGCCGATGACGACGTTGGGGCCAATGGTGACGTTGGGCCCGATACGGCAGTTCTTGCCAATCTTTGCTGAAGGGTCGATGAGGACATTGCCGCCGTAGACGAAGGGCTCGGAGGCTGGGGTGAGCAGCTTCGAGTTCTTGCGCGACAGCGAAGAGAGGTATAGGCAGGTGCCGGAGAGGAAGTCCTTGGGCTGACCGACGTCCATCCAGAAGCCCTCGAGGTCGAACGAGTGCAGCAGGCCGTCCTTGACAATGGCGGGGAACGTCTCCTGCTCGATCGAGGTAGGGCGCAGTTCGATGCGCTGCAGGACGGTGGGGTTCAGAATGTAGATGCCGGCGTTGATGCGATTGCCGACGAACTCGACGGGCTTCTCAACGAAGCGGTCGATCATCGAGGCGTGGCCGGGCTTGTGCACGACGACACCGTACTTGGACGGCTCCTCGACCTTGGTCACGACAATGGTGCCCTCGCCGCCGTGCTGCTTGTGGAACTCGGCGAGCTGCTTGAAGGGGTAGTCGCAGGTGACGTCGGCGTTGAGGACGAAGAAGGGCGAGTCGTCCTTGCCCAGGATGCGCTCGGCGAGCTTGAGCGGGCCAGCGGTGCCGAGGGGCTCCGTCTCGACGGAGAACTCGATCTTGACATTGTACTGCTTCTCGTACTGCGGGGGGGTTAGGCGTGCGGTTTGTCGCGGAACTTGGGGTACCAACTGTCTTCAGTGCCTCGGCCATGATCTCGGGGCGGTAGTTGACGGCCAGCACCACGTAGGTGACGCCAGCCGACGCCAGCGCCTCGATCTGGTGCTGGATCATGGGCTTGTTGGCAAACTCGACAAGCGGCTTGGGGTATGTGAGCGTCTGCAGCGCGCGTTAGTCGGGCATGCCATCGTGGCAGGGAGCACCGCGGGGTTGGCGGTGAGCAAGCAGGACACATACAAGAGGGCGCAGACGGGTTCCAAACCCTCCGACGAGAATAATGGCTATGTAGAGTGTTAGCAGTGAGCGCGGCAGTGTGCAATTGGCGGTGCTGACCCTTCATGCTGGCGGCGTAGTGTGAGGGGTGGTGATAGTGGTAGGCAGCTCAAAGAATTGCTGCCGGGCGGTTGAGATGGGGCAAATGTTCAAATGCTGGAATTGATTTGATGGTAGTTGACGGGATGTGTATATATACGGCAGGAGCAGAGTGGAGCAGCAAGGGGAGCAGAGGGCGAGGACAGCGTGGTTCTTTACTAGCTATTCTGATGCCGCCGACACTAGCATCGTACCCTCAGACCCCCTTTGCAACCTCCCGAGTCGCTCGCTTCTAATTCCGGCTCCTGTGACCCACCACCCACGCCCACCAATTGGCTGCACCACCGTCACGAGATCACGGGGCTTATGCTGCAGGTACATACGAGCAGAGGCTCGGCGCATTCCACAATCCGCTCTACAAGTCACCGCCTTGCGCAAATTCTCCAGCACTCGCACCCACGCACCCAAGCATCCACGTGCAGCTTGCGCCGGCACCGGACGCCTTCGACATGGCCCTCTTGTGCTCACCACTGCAAAGCATGCCTCATCCCTTTGGGACCAACAGCCGCATCGCACTTGCTTCATTGGGCGTTGGTGCGGACATGGCCTCGGTCTGGACAGACAGCCTTCACGGCCTCAGCCGCAACCTACCATCGTGAACACGACCCGTGTCGCATCAGGGTGGCGAGACCCGTGTCCATCTTTGCTCACGAGATGCAACAAAACACTTAGGACGGCATCGAGAATTCACCGTCTACATCTACCCTACACAGGACACATCCATCATATCCCTTGCAACCCAGTCCGGTGCTACTTGCATCAACTATACATCACACAAATACAAGGCAATGACACCGTATCCTGAACTCGTCCACGCCCTTAGCTCTTGCGACGAAAGCTCAGCGACCTCCATGCATCGGCGACGCTGCTGCCGCGCTTCATCCCAGGTCTCTTGGTCGGACCCCTCTCAGGTGCTGGCGAACTGGCAGAACCATTCTTAAAGGATGGGGATGCTCCGCCAGAGCCACTTTTCGACGAGACCTGTCTGGACAGGCCAAATGGGTACTCGTTCGCCCAGATCCAGTTACCGCCATCATACCTCCAGAGCTCCAGCCCAACCGCCTGGCCCTCTTTGGCACTTCGAGACAGTTCTCTCCGAACTGCCGCCAAGGCCTGCTCAACCTCTTCCTCTTCATCGACCTTGTTCATCACCGTCCAATGTGGGCGGAATCCACCCTGATCTTGCTCGCTCAGAAAAGATGACCACTGCCCCCTGAGTTGAGAATGCACTTCCTTCATGTCTCGGTATCCGGCGTCTACATTCACTCCCACTCCCTTACGCATCCGGAAGGGTCCACCAGTGGTCACATGGAAGGGCGTTGTATTTGCAGATAGTTGCAAAATACCTTGCTCCATCTCTTTCAACTGAGAATGGGGAAGAGCGTGGAAAAGGGTAAGGTGTGCTGGAGTTCTATTCAATCGTCGTGGAAAATGTTTCTGACGCATTTTGTTCATTGGCGCCGACAAACTATCCTCGAGCTTCATCGTCAAGACGTAAACGTGCTCTTCGCTCCCACCCGTGTTCGGCTGATGTTCGGTGCGTTGCAAGTAGCCGTGGTGGACCTCCTGGATAGTTCCTCTTTCAGGGGCCTCAGGCTCTCGACCCTTCTTGGAGGGCCATCCTCGGAAACTCGTCTTCGATCGGACTCCTGCGCCAGGGCGTTGCGGTTTTGTTTGCGGTTGCTTTTGTGCTTGTGATTCGAATGAAGATCGCAGGTCCGGGTCGGAACACGTCCGGGACTGGATCTGAGGTTGCCGCACAGATCCGTTCGGAGTGCTGACAGCAGCTGCATAGGTCACCCCACCGGGCATAGTACGGATAGTGAGTTGGCTTCGTGGGTGGTGCTTGTGTCTTAAGACGGGATATAGCATAAGATTCGTTGGTATTCCTTCCCTTGTCACCACGTTCGAACAAGAATTAGAGATTCGCAGCAGCCAAAGGTAGGTGGATTTTCGGAACATCCATACGTCACTGAGCAGCCGCCTAGCCTAGCGCAATACCCACACGATTGAAAGCGCAGACCTTGCATTGATTCCGACTGTTTGGATCGATGTTCTCGCAGGCTTTGTTTCAGTGCACCCATTCATGCCGACCTTCTTAAGTCTGCCGGCGACTCGTCACCTTTCGGCCTCGTATATTTTCGTGTCTAACTTCGCCATATGACGTTGGGCGATGAGGCATATAGCGTGAAGGTCTGGTTGGAACTTGCCTCTACGCGGCAGTATGTCAGGCCATTCTTCTCCTAGAACGTCGGCGCTAGACTTGCAGAGCGCAGCTCAATCGCGGTGTTCAGGAGCGCAGACTGCGGCTGTAATAGCGGACTTGTGAGTGACAGAGTTGTCGTGATGTGACGGTACAACGAGGCGTGAATTCATGGTGGGCTTGTCACTACTTCGTGTTGAAGTTAATTGCGGGCGAGGATGCGAATTGGAGTAATGACATGATATCAACATGCAAGTACAAAAAGGCCGATGCTCGAATGCACAGCCACGACGCGACAAGTGAAGGCGTAAGTCTAGTCATCTTAGCCAGATATTTGCTCTATATGCAGTCGTGAATACAAAATGAAGGGCGGCGTGACTAAAGAAACGGAGGTCTTTGAAGGTGAACGCCATACTCAGTACCTCGCTGGCCAGCAAGTCGGCACTTCGATGGCAGGCCGAGTCCGCGGCAACCTTGGAAGTCGGTCCTAAAGTTTGAGTCGAGGTCAAGTGACTGCGTGCACGGCCTGGACTGCTTGCGTCATGCGAGCGAATTGGCGGCGATAACGAAAGGCGGGGGGCGCGCTTGCCACTGGGGCTAGCAATCGCCAGTGAAGCCGCGATGCCACGAGCTCTGCCGCAATGATGGCAGCAGAGCCGCATTCCAGCGCTGCAGCGGCGTGAACTGAGCGTATCACGTGCGAGTCACAGTGAAATTGAGGGCTGGAGGCGATAGAGGCTGCTCCCGTGGAAGCTGCCTGAACGTTCCCGCCATTGGTAATCGTGCACGGTCCATACGCGCAATCGGTCGGCTTGTTGCCTGCGCCTCGCGCCCGCTCGCCTTCCATATAAGACCTCTGCCGGCCCCCAGCAACTCTCTCTTCTACACTCCACATCCACACGCTCCTCAACTCCACCCGCGCTCTGCAACTTTGCCTCACACGACAGACACACTCCAAGTAACAACCACCACCAACACACCGCCACCATGCAGATCTTCGTAAAGACACTCACCGGCAAGACCATCACGTTGGAAGTGGAGTCATCCGACACTATCGACAACGTCAAGAGCAAGATCCAGGACAAGGAGGGCATCCCTCCGGACCAGCAGCGCTTGATCTTCGCGGGCAAGCAGCTTGAGGACGGCCGCACCCTTTCCGACTACAACATCCAGAAGGAGTCTACGCTCCACCTGGTCCTCCGTCTCCGCGGCGGTATGCAGATCTTCGTCAAGACACTCACCGGCAAGACCATCACGCTGGAAGTGGAGTCATCCGACACTATCGACAATGTCAAGAGCAAGATCCAGGACAAGGAGGGCATCCCTCCGGACCAGCAGCGCTTGATCTTCGCCGGCAAGCAGCTCGAGGACGGGCGCACGCTGTCGGACTACAACATCCAGAAGGAGTCGACGCTGCATCTCGTGCTGCGCCTGCGCGGAGGAATGCAGATCTTCGTCAAGACGCTCACTGGAAAGACGATCACGCTAGAAGTGGAGTCATCCGACACTATCGACAATGTTAAGTCGAAGATCCAGGACAAGGAGGGTATTCCCCCGGACCAGCAGCGTCTCATCTTTGCTGGAAAGCAGCTCGAGGATGGCCGCACGCTCTCCGACTACAACATTCAGAAAGAGTCGACTCTGCACTTGGTGCTCCGCCTGCGTGGAGGACAGTAGGGTCGGTCGGGCTGATGACGGATTCATGGACAAGGCGTTTGGGACATGGCTGCAGTCTACAGGCTGGGTCATGAAGGATCGGGTTCATTTATAGTTTACATGGCTGCGGAGAGCCGACCATGAATGCAAACCAGCATGCCTGCGGGCTGAGATATTTCCCACATTGCAGACCCTCCAAAATGCGACGTCTTTGCTGTCTTACGCCGGGTTGCTATGCGCGACATGAGCTGACATGTAGGTACTAACCAGATGATGCACATGCGCACCTAGCTGGAGTGAACCAGCCCCACCTCACTGACGCAACCACGTTCCGGCGGCAACGGCCTTAATGCTATATCCGAACAGCCGATGGGGTCCGAAGCGATGAAGAACTAAAGACACTTCACGCTGCACGTCTCTTCGCAGACGATACATCAGGTACAGTCCAGCGAGCCGTCGGATTCATCCACGAACTGAGCAATTGAGGCGCAGGGCAAACAATTAGAGCAACGAGCACCCACCAAGCACCGGACATCCGCGACACCCCGCCGTTCTTTCTAACAACAATGGCTGAGAAGAAGATGGAATATGTCAAGTATGATAGGGCTATCCAAAGCGCTTCGACATCAAGCTTACCTTGCACAGCCTGGGCAAGTCTGGCCTCAAGGTGTCCCGCATCATCCTGGGGGCCATGAGCTACGGAAGTTCAGAGTGGCAGCCTTGGGTTCTGAACGAAGAGGACAGCCTGCCGCTTC
>Ga0265780_10000621_pt1 | contig 53924 bp, 57 predicted proteins | sample P1T30metagenome_FD_192432 | JGI IMG/M metagenome (GOLD analysis project Ga0265780, IMG submission 192432) | Plant litter microbial communities from East Loma Ridge, Irvine, California - P1 T30 | ecosystem: Environmental > Terrestrial > Plant litter > Unclassified | place: USA: California... | reverse complement strand
TCGATGCAAATACAAAAGGTTGTTGATCTGGGTGTTGATCTGCAATTGAGCCTACATTGCGTGCGCCAGAGCCATACCAAAGGAATGGAACATTTTTTTCAATGAAAAGTACAGTATCGCCGTGAGTGTAAGACACAGGCTTTGGCCAAAGGGCTGAAGCAGAAGAGAGGAAGAGTGGAAGAAGTATAATGAGATTCATCTCTAAGTAGCAGAGCTGTAATGGATGAGAAAAGATCAGATCCAATATAATTTAGAGACCGTGCAAGATCTTTGGAATGCTATATGTATTTACTTCGTGTGTGGAAATAAGCGCTATTGGAATGAAGATTACACCAAGTAAGCAATAATCATCCAATCCACAATGTCAGGCTACAGGCCACCAGCGTGTTTAAATCTTAACAAAGTGTCAGCGTGGCGAGCACGTGCAATGAGGTGCGGGGAGAGTTGCGCATATGGTCGAAGCGGGAAAGGTGGGGTCATGGTCCAGTTGTGACGAACGAGATCATGATGTCGCTGCCGACACGCTGGTAGAGATTGACAGCATCTGACATCAGATCTGCTGCTCGATATACGAGATTCTACCGAAACGACGTCAATTCTGACTGAAGATACTTTTACTCCCTCTTCAAGCCCACCATGCCTACCTTCCTTAGACCTACCACTGCGATGCACACGCAAACGACCATGTAGCTGAACATCAGCCAGTAGCTCGCTCGGTATCCTTCCAACAGCCCCTCACTAGATTGCTCAAACGCGCCGTCTCCACCAGCCCCAGCGTTTCCGTCTTTGCCCTGTACACTTAATGCAACAACTTGACAACTGCCCATAGCCAGACTGATCCCAAATTGCGACAATGTATTGAAGACGGCTCCTGCCAGGGCCTGCGTCTCCTCCGGAAGGCTATCAGAAACGATGATGAGACCGACGGTGTACAGCACGTCTGCGGAGAATGGCGCAAAGACCTGTGCCCAAAATGTCATGTATCCGTAATTCCACGTTGGATTCATCACCGCCATGAGCAATGGGCTCAGTGCGCATACGACTCCGCTGATGGTGACGAGCCATCGTGCCGGGATCTTGTGCACGTAGATGCCGACAAAGATATTGATGATAACACCCGTTGCAAGATTAGGCAGAAGGTAGAGCGACGTAGTGAGAGTAGAGGCATGTTGGATCTCTTGGAAATAGAGGGAGGAGAACAGCTCGATGGACGAAGATTAGATACTAGCGTAAATTGCCGGCGCTGTGGTATCCAATGGCAGAAACACGATGAAACGGGATGCCTTTGATCAATTCGTCAGTCTGCAAGCAGGATTCTGTAATAGACCCTTGTAAATCAGGCGTGGTTGACAGGTTGCGTGGGGGATGCAGGGACGCCGGTTGCCCGTGGCAGCGGTTTGTTTGGGTGACGTCGCGCCCCAACCTCTTCCTGTCAGCCACGCCGATTATCTCCAGCCCAGCCCACGACCAGCACAACCATCCAAAAGTATCGGGAGCCACAATCCTCCTTCTCCCCATACACCCACTGCTCCATTCTTACCATCAGAACCTGACTACACCGCCAGTTGCACTCGCTCGTCTCGACCGATATCAACACCAAAATTCCTGCACCTGGCTGGGTTGCACACGCACACATTCCGCCCGCAATGGCGCCCCATCCCGAGCTCTCACCCGAAGAGGCGGCTCTCTCGCCCATGGCTGTCCGCGACCTTTCGGTAGCAAAGACGATTGTCAAGCGTGCCAACGAGGCCTACGTGCAGCTCGCCTCGGCCGGTGCCAAAGACCCCAATGACCTCAAGGGCCCCGGCTTTCAGGCGCTTTTCGCCCTCATCGGCGTTGGCATGACCCTCACCGCCATTTGGTTCTTCTTCTGGGCTAAGAACGGTGGCTTCAAGTTCCGTGGAAAGGACGACTGGGAGGACTACAAATCTACCGTCCTGCGCCGCAAGGGCCCAGACGGCAAGACATTGTCCAACGCCACCAAGAGCACCCGTCTCGGCGGAGGCAGTGTTGTACACGGAGGCAGCTACGGCGCCCCGGAGAGCAGCATTGCCTGGACCGAAGAGACTGCCACCAATGCCGACGCCAACGAGTACCGCGATGCTGAGGAGGGCAAACATGGACTTCGTGGCGGACATGGCCGTCGCGAGCGCAAGGACAAGAAGGGCCGTCGCGACCACACCAACGACTACAACGACCCCGACCTCGGTGCCTACCGTCATGAGAAGGCTGCTCGCGTTGGTGGTCTCAACCGCCAGGCCGATGGCATGTACACTGACTACTCTGGCTCCCAACCCTCTGAACTCGGCTCCAACGTCTCCAGCGCCCCTCTCGTCAAGAAGTCTGAGAAGAACAAGGACCCCAAGAAGGAGGCAAAGGCAAAGGAAATGCGCGCCCGTGAACGCATGAAGAAGGCCAAGGCTGCTGAGAAAGAAGCCAAAGCCACTGCCGCCGCCGACGCTAAAGCCCGCAAGGAAGCCCAAAAGGCAGCCATCAAGCGCGAGAAGGAAGCCTACAAGAAGAACAAGAAGACCAAGTCTGAAGTTGGCTCCGAGGCCCCCGAAATGGCTGAAGTCACCCGTCCCCTCACCGAATACACTGGCCCTGCTTACACCGAGTACACCGCCCCATCTGAAGCCGGCACACCCGAAAAGACACAGCAGAAGCCCAACGGCCGCCGTGCTCCTCCCTCCGCCGCGTACTCCTTCACCACCGGTGACGACACCAACACCGTCTACTCCGGCGCCTACACTGATGCCACTCCCCCTCGTGAGACTAAGCGCACCACCAAGACCGAACGCACAGTCCCATCTACCATCTACTCCAACGACCAGGAATCCTCCTACTACTCCGACTACCGCCCCAACGCCGACCCCACTCTCTACGCCTCCCGCACCGCAGACCGCACTTCCCGCTCCGCCTCGCGTCCCCGCCCTGCTGGATCGCGTTCCCGTCCTACATCCCAGTCGCCCGTCAAGAAGACCCGCCCGTCATCTACTGCGCGCCCATCGCGCTCGGGTTACGCACCCGCTCCTGCTTCTGACATCTTCACCATGACCAACGGCGAGGCGCAGGGCCACATGAGCTACCCGTGCCACATCCCCGGTCTCTCGACCGCCGGCAGTGTCGCGGTGAGCGATAGCGTCAGCCAAGCTGGTGCGAAGAGGGGAGGCCGCGACGTCATGGCCGGATACAGGCGCGGTGAGATCAGAGCTGTTGGCCGCAGGGACAGTTTGAGCGATAGCGATTAGATGGAAGGATGTGTATATCTGACTTGACTTGACTTGATGGTTTGAGCGAAATTGGGCATTTGACCGGCGTTTCTGGGATATTGGATAGCGAACTTTGATGATGAGAATGTATAGTGTACAGCAAACAGCAAACAGCCGAGGATATCCAATGATGGACCTGGGAAGACAGATACGAGTCACGGAATTCACAACACCACAACTTTATGTAGCGAAATACCATACTACAACCAATGGAAACATATCATGAAACATGCATCATCCTCTCGAATTCTCACACGTCACATGTCTTGAACAAGCTACTTCACATCACGGTTACGCACACGCAGGCACATTGAACTTGTTTAAAGAATCGAAAAGGGTATATATTTCATCAGCCTGGCGCTTTACTAATCCACTCCCACAAAGACGAACAAGGCAAGCAAAAGAGATCCGCGAACATACACTGGGGGAATACTGGACATTAAGGATCTCGTTTCAGGGGGAAGCAGTGGAAGCGAGCTGCGGGAATGGTGGTGCGGGTGGCGATAGCGATAGTGTGTGGACTTTTGGTGTTTGTTTGAAGAGACGGGGCATCGCCTTGTCCACCGCTCAATACAAAGCGTGGGTGATGTTTTCCGTGTTTGCATTTACAACTCGTCCTTGACGCGCTGAGTAGCCTGGGTGGCGGCGCTGCTGACGGTGCTAGCGACACCTTCAGCGCCCTTGGAAGCCTGGGCGTACATCTCACTGATGCGAGAGTTGGCAGCTTCGACGGCGAGTGCGATTCGGTTGCTGGCAGACTCCATGGCGCCCTGTTCGGGTCCGTAGATGGCAGAGCTGGCGGCGGAAGCGACCTTAGATGCCTGCTCGCTGGCTGCAGAATATGCGTAGTCTGCGTTCTCGCTGGCAACCGATGCGATGGACGAGTAAACATTGCCTGCACCGCTGGTGGCTGAAGCAACGTAATCTCCCGCTGTGGGAGTGCCGAAGATAGCCTGGCTGATAGCCTGCTGTGCGCTAGCTGCGGCAGACGTGAAGCTATCCTGCGCCTGTTGGGTGCCATAGACCTTCACACTGATCTGTGACTGTATCGAAGAGTACGCGCTTGCGACGGACTCGCTAGCCTGCTCGGCCGCACCCTTGGGTGTACCGTAAACGGCGATGGAGGCACTATCCACAGCAGCATCGAGCTGTGCGCTGGCCTGGCTCAAAATAGTCTCAATGGCTGCGGGGGCTGTAAAGATGGAGCTTACAACCGAAGATGCAGAGGAGTAGGCATCAGCGGCATAGGAACTGGCGGCATCGTAATTGTCCTCAGCATATGACTGGACGGACTGAACAGCAGCTGGAACACCGGTATAGTATGCCGAGGACAAGCGGATCATGATGCTCTCAGTGAATGCAGGCTCCCTGCCAATGACAAGCTCGGAAATGAGCGCCGAGACATCAGCATACTGCTGAGCAGCAGCGACAGTAGCCTGGGCACCATAGGAACCAGCCTGTGAGTATACAGATTCTGCCCAAGGTGTGGGTTTCCCTGATCAAAGTTAGTAATCTATTCTTGCAGAACCGCGAACGTAGATGTGTGCTAGATAGAACGGGAGCACTTCATCACTTTCAATCCACCATGATTGTGAGAAAGTGGCGCGAAGTGCTTTACAGCTACCTGAAAGGGAGGGACATTTCGAGACGTACCGTAAACCTGATCGCTCGCTCTAGCTATGAGGCTCTCCCAGTTGACGCTGGCCTGGGAAGCGACTGACTCGGACCACGGAGTCTCAGAGCCAATGACACCCGAGCTCACCTGAGAGGCGATGGATTCAGCTGAGCTTGACACTCCAGATGCCAATGATGCTGCGGACGCCGAGGCTACAGATGCCAGTGATTCCACGGCGCCCTGCTGCTGACCATACACCGCACTTGATGCTGCATCAACAAACTCTGAGTAGCGTGCATGAGCCAGTCCGATAGCCTCATAGTACTGGCGCGATGCGCCGCCAGTCGGCTGGCTGAACTGGGCAGAAGCTTGACTTAGGCCATCCGAAAGGCGAGACGATGCGATCGACGAAACCGACTCAAAATAGCCCTGTGGAACACATGGTCAGCATCGCATAAGTAGACCCAGAGCACTTCACAACATCATCATCTGCCTCTGCTTCGCAAACAGCGTCGGAAGATGTTCAGGAACGTTCAAACCACATACCTTAACTTGGACTGTCCGGATGATTGCTGTTGGCGTCGGAGTGCCATAAATGGCGTAGGAGGCGGCGGTGACAGCCTGGGCGAATCGCTCCGACGCAACGCTCGTGGCACTCTCCACGACTGGCTGCTGAGTGCCGTAGAGAACACTGGAGGCAGCTGCTAAGGCCCTTTCATATTGTTCGCTGGCCAGAGAAGTGGCAGATTCGATGGTTCCTTGGGTCTTGGTTGCGCCTAGGAGAGCCTCGCTGACAGCGCGGCCTAATTCCTCTGCACGGTCTCCACCAGCGGCGACGGCGTCTTGCAGCTTCCTGGAGTACTTCGCTACAGTATCGTCGCCATCGTCGCCATCATCAAGAGGCTCGTCGAAGATGACTTGGCTGGCTTCTGCTAGGAGTTGGGCGTTGGCTCCACCAAACACCTTCTTTGGTGCGTCGTAAGCCGCCACACTCTCAACGATGGGTGTTTCGCTACCCAGGAGCGCTTCAGAGGCCTGAGACGACAGCGATTCGATGGAAGAAACAGCACTCTCGCTGAGAGGTGTTGATGAGCCCTGGATAGCCTCAGAGGCCCCAGACGACAAGCTACTTGCTGCCGATGGTGCAGCCTGGATAGCCTCAGAGGCTTGAGATGAGGCAGATTTGACGGCGGAGGCAACGCTTTCGCTGATGGGCGTTGATGAGCCCTGGATAGCTTCAGCTACCTGAGATGAGACCTGTTGTGCAGCCTTGTACACACGAGCCGGTACAGGCTTGTTTGAAAAGTCATCAGTGGCGTCGTTAGCCCATAGTTTCCACTTCGCGACATCCTTTAGACGGATGAGCTCGCTGACCATTCTGGTAGAGGCTTCCATGGCCTCGTCCTCCAGCTTCTTGGCCTCCACGTGGGCGACGCGTAGTCCGTCGTGCTGCGAACCAACAGCCTCAACTTCAGCTTGCCACTCATCGAGGGTAGTTCTCAGCTTGTGGTAATTTTGCCAGTCCTGGTAAGTGACGCCATCGAGCCAAGCCCAGCGCATGCCTACTTCTTGCAGGCCAAGACCGTGGATCTTGTCAAGCATTACAACGGTGCTCTTGACGGCTGCCTTCACCAGAGAATCAGTCTCTTGGTCATAGTTGGCTTTCCAGGCGCGGACATCCTGAGCCCGCTCCTTCACCGAAAGACCGAGTTCACGTGTTTTCGCGCTGCACTTCGCGTGCGCCTCCTCAAGATCCTCGTCCGAAGCATCCTCGGGGATTGACTCTACGGTACGCTTGATGAAGCTCTTGAGGCTTGCGACAGTCGACCCGGCAGTTTCTTCCAGCTTTACGACGAGCGCGCGGCCATGGCCCTTGACACCACTCTCGACCTGTCGCTTTGTAATCTCAGCGACACGCTGCTCCAAATCCTCGGAGCCCTTGTCGGCAGCCGTGGCAAACTTGGTCTGCCACTTCCGTAGATCTTCATTAAGCATCTTCTTGAGCTCTTCGCCGGTAGGCTGGGACTTGACAGGTCTTGTAGCAGACGACTTAGTTTCGACTCCGTCAGAGGCCGTCGCGGAAGAAGGATCAGCTCCGAAGAGGTCGTCAAACACGCCCCAGCCAGACTTCGTGGTTGGATCAGGCGCAGCTTCAGAAACCGTCATGGCGGGTACTTCTGTGGTGGCCTCGGTAGTTGTGGTGCTGTAGCAGGTTAGGTGGGGTACACAAAAGGCACACTCTCGCTCGAAGACTTACAAGTCAGACTCGACGCTATCAACAACAGACTCGACCTTCTTCTGATCTCGGTAACGTCCCAACCGTTCGGATATGCGCACCAATTGTGGCTCAACATTGTCTCCGTACAGCACGCGCACCTGAGGCCATACGGTCCTCACCAGGAAAGCAAAGGTCGCGTCCTTGGCCGAGCGAACATAGGGGAACACGTAGTTGACGACCACGTGGTGACCATGTGTATGGGCCTTTCGCATATATGGCAGAGAAGCCTCGTATGCGGGCAGAACCGACAGGTGGTAAATCTCTTGCAGGCTGGCCTTTGTCTGGTCGTAGTAGGGCGCAGCAGCATCGGAAGCAGTCTTGACGTGAGGTCCGAGATACAGGTCGTACTGGCCCTTGACCTTGTCCTGGACCGTCTGCAGCTGAGGCCGAACTGACTTTTCCCATTGTGCGTTGGAGTACTTCTTCGCTTGCTCGACCCTGTGTGCGCCATAGGTCGCGTATTTATCGGCGGTGAACTTCGCGGCGGGGGTGTAGACCTGCTTCTCGAAGCGGTCGGCGTACGGCTTGGCCTTGTCGACATACGACGCTGCATAGGTCTGGTAGTAGGGGTCTAGATATGGAGCGGCGTAGGAGCGTGCTTGGAGGTATGGCGCACACACTCGAGGCGAGGAATCGTCCAGCTTCGTCAAAGACGAAGGGCACCTGAAGGCCATGGTGATGATGAGGTACCATGTTACTAGCCTGGATGTCTGTCAGCATACTCATGGCCTCATCGAAGCGGAAATGGGCATCTCGCTTGATTCTAAATCGCGTACCTTGCTATTATGCTTGTCATGGCGCCCGTCAGAGTTCTCCGTGGTTTCCTTGATCGAATGGCCAAGGATTGTGATTTGTCGGCGTTGCCATTGACATGTGCTGTACCGTTCAACGCCCCATTCGACGTTGAGGTCGCCTTCTTAGGCTTTTTGGCCCGACCGTTGGCCTGGGCAGCCATAGTTCGGCGGCGGATGCTCGCGTGTTTGTGTCGATGGATCGCGGTGACGTGCCGACGTTCAGTATTGCCTGGAGGGTGTCAGCGAGTTATCAGCGACTGCGGCACGAACAAGGAATTGGGCCTACATTAAATGCGCGTGTGTGCAGCGTAGGCTCGTGAAGATGGGACTGGTGTTGAGGGCTAATCCGTTAGATGGCTCGCCTGGAGTTCTGCGCAACCGAGCAGGCACGTCAGTGATGTAATCGCACGTGCGAACGCGGGAAGAGCAACGAGAACAAGGCAACGAAAGCTTGCGGCACAGCTTGATAGGCTGGGATTATGTCGATGTCAGATGGAGGCGCGAGGCCAGATATTTGTTGAGATGTGTGTACAACTGGAACGAGTGGCCATGCAGGCTGCTTCGCGACGTGCTTCAGATAATGCCTGTCGGGTCGCTCTTGCCAGGGTCTCGCGTGCTCCTGCCGTGCCCTGGAGGTATACGCGCACATGAGACTTTTGGTCTGGCACCCGCAAAACACTTCAAGGTATACAGGATACAGTATGAAACCATTGTCCATGTCAGATATATTTCGTCATCTCTTAGGTATAGCGTGAGGAAGACCTACCTACGTACCGTGGAAGCAGCTCGGTGCCAAGAAACCAACTCCGGCAACCGGCGACATCACCACCTCCGCGCTGGCACTCGGTTTGCACCGCCGACCAACACCTCGTTGCACTTTCTCTGTACACATAGCATTCACCCTATCGGGCACCTAATACTCAGCTTTCACGACCCACGCCGCCCACTGTATTCTATCCCCACACGCCTCGCCATACATAATAGCTAGTAGCTCACATGACTTCTTGAATCACCCCAACTGCGGACCTCCGCCCACGCCTTCAAACAATTTCTTGCCACCGCAACACATCAGCCTAGGCCACGACCTGGAGAATCACCAACTATGGCGACCGATGACCCTGCGTCCGCGCATGCGCACCTTCTCGATCAAGTGCACGACACGGTCATTGAAGCCTCCGACGCGTCCCTCACCCATAAAGAAGACGACCCCAGACCCACGACCGCCGACAAAGAAGACGCAGACTCGTGTCGCATATGCCGTGGCGAGGGATCTGTGGATGAGCCTCTGTTCTACCCGTGCAAGTGCAGTGGCAGCATCAAATATGTCCACCAGGAGTGCCTCATGGAGTGGCTGTCACATACACAGAAGAAGCATTGTGAGCTGTGCAAGACCTCGTTCCGCTTCACCAAGCTCTACCACCCCGGCATGCCGAACCGCATCCCGACCACCGTCTTCATGCGCCGCGCCGCCCTACACGTCGTCAATATGTTCCTGACCTGGTGTCGAGCAGTTCTGGTCGCTTGTGTCTGGCTGCTCGTCCTTCCGTGGTGCATGCGCGTGGTGTGGCGAAGCCTCTTCTGGGTTGGTGACGGAGGGTGGTCGCATGAAATGTACTTGGACTCAACAGAGGCAGGAGAAAACCCCAGGCTCGCTCCCTTCAACATCAGTCTGTTTCGTGATCCAACCGACAAGATCCGCATTGCTGCTAACAGCAGCCATCCCACATCGAACTCCTTCTTCTTCTCGTTGCCATTCGCTTCCTATAACGCATCGGCCCCCGAGCTTGCCGTCTGGACTTTTGCTAAGCGACTACTTTTTGGCTTTCCGTTGCCGCTCGCGTCCCTGTCGGCACCCCAAGTCAACCAGACATCTATCAACGCAACTTCTGACCCGCTTGGCATCCGAAGTCCTTCTCTGTTGTCGGACGTGCCCTTCTTTAACTTGTTCGACTCGCAGGCTGCAAACCGTTTCATCGTCGATGTGCTAGAGGGTCAAATCATTACCTTGCTAGTCGTTGTGGCTTTCATATTGATATTCCTTATTCGGGAATGGGTCGTCCAACAACAACCAGTGATCAATATGGTTGCACTTCGCGACAATGCCGCTGCACAGTTAGCTGCAGATCATGAAGCGGATCATGAGGCGGGCGCCCAGAATGTTCCCGAGGACGACGATGATGATGATGATGAAGAGGAGGAGGACGATACCGATGATGAGGCAGCACAAGCAGCTCACTATGAGGCCATCCAGACTACGGATACAGCACCAGCTCTTAGAGATCCAGACACTCTCTTTAGGCTTGCGCACGCAGACGACCGACGAAACAATCCTCACAGAGAACCGTCTAGTGACGCAGTCAACGCACCACCGAGAGGAAACTCGCCACAACCTACGCAGCCCACTACTGATGGTAGTGATGCTGAATCTTCACAACGACCACTTATGCCTGGAAGGGACCAGTCCTTTGTTGCCACCGAGATTCGGCGCAGCCTGGAAGAGGGCAAGGACTGGTCGTTCGAGAACGTCCCACAAACATCGCGGAGCACCAATGCTGGAACGGCCGACATCCCCAACTCTTGGGAGGACGAAGACGCAGAACGACAGGATAGTGAGCACAGCGGTGAAAGCTGGCAACAAGTCGCCGATGTTGTCGCAGATCACGACTCCGACCAAGTGCTGGAAGGAGGGAGATCGCGAGACAAGGGCAAGGCCAAAGCCGATGATAAGATGAGCGGATCCCAATCCGAGCCTGATCTTCAAAAGAACGACGACCTGCATACATTAGTTGCGAACGCTAGAGGGGCAACTTCTGACATTGACCGTTCTTCTACGAAGTCACAACAAAGGTCAGAGTCCTCTTTCGATTTTTCGGATTCCGAGGAAGAACAATCAGCCCTAGAAGAGGCTACTGCCGCTCCAGTTTCGGGCGAGCCGTCTGGACCTCAAGCTGGAGCTGTTCTGCAGCCACAGCCCCCGCCAGGTGTGATAGATCGGGTGCTGGAATGGATGTTTGGCGACGTTGCACCTGCCGTACCTGCAGCAGAAGAGCCCAGAAATGACGAGCACGTCGTCGGAGACCTCGCAGACGAGGCTCCATTTGTACCTTTTGCAGGGAATGAGCCACAAGTTCCCGCTGAGCCTCCAGCCCAGGATCCCGACGTTGCTGCTGCTGCTGCCCAAGCTGGCATTGATGTCAACGATCAAGAAGCAATAGAAGACGCAGAGGATCTCGAAGGTATCCTTGAGCTCATCGGCATGCAAGGTCCAGTCATTGGACTTTTCCAGAATGTCCTGTTTAGTGCAGTACTGATCTCCGCCACTTTGGCTTGCGCCGTATGGATACCCTACCTGTGGGGCAAAGTGGTCATTCTATTCATGGGCAGTCCTGTTGCCCTTCTCGTCAAGCTCCCGTTACAGCTCATCGCTACTGTGACGGACCTAATTGTAGACCTTGCACTAGTGGTCATGGCTGGCGTAACGTATTGGAGTTCACAACTGGTTTCGACTGTTGTACATCTTTGCGCGAAAGGCAATTTCCCTCAGTCTGTAGACGGTCGGCTGGCCTTCATGTCTGCCACCATGCGAACTCTCGCAGAGGGCGCCATGGATCGTATTGCGAAAGTGTTCGTACAGTCTCCGTTGACGCCCCGGCCGGACTATTTCAGACTCTCAGTCAACTCCCACATGGCACTGCGGGCACTCCAGAACTCTACGTCAGTTGCGTTGAACGAAACGAGTGCTTTTGCAAATACGTTCCTGGAGCAGGCATCCTCCGATTCTCCATTCAAGTTCCTATCGAGGACCGTCTCCGGACTACCCCACCTCCTTCAGTTTGGAGTGATGTGGCTGTACACTCTTATCAGCAGCCTAGCGTCTTTCATCTGGACTTCCAAATCATACAAGATCACTCTTGATGTGGACTTGGGCCATAGTGCAACTGCTGATTACACCGCAGTAGAGCGCTGGACAGCTAGTGATCGCATGATCGCCATCTTCGCTGGCTACGCCTTCTTTGCTGTGGCTGGCGCTGTATATCTCAAGCGCGGATCATCGGTCAGCACCTCGCAACAGGGTCAGAGGATTGAGCGCATCATTTCCGATGTTTTGCAACAAGCCGGTGGCGTGCTCAAGGTCATTTTGATCATCAGCATAGAGATGCTGGCTTTTCCGTTGTATTGCGGCCTTCTCCTCGATCTCGCTATGCTCCCACTCTTCAAGAACGCCACCCTCTATACTCGCTGGCAATTCGCTTGCAGTAGTCCATGGACATCTGGCTTCGTGCATTGGTTCATTGGTACCTGCTACATGTTCCACTTCGCATTGTTTGTGTCTATGTGCCGCAAGATCATGCGCAAGGGCGTACTCTACTTCATTCGCGACCCAGATGACCCTACTTTCCATCCCGTTCGCGACGTTCTGGAGCGCAGTGTCACTACTCAGCTGCGCAAGATAGCATTCAGCGCTTTGGTATATGGCGCACTAGTCATTGTCTGTCTCGGGGGCGTCGTTTGGACGCTCAGTCGTGCAACATCTGGCGTGCTCCCTATCCATTGGACGACCGAGGCCCCGTCTCTTGAATTCCCGTTGGATCTCCTTTTTTATAACTTCCTGACTCCCGTCATCATCAAGGCGTACAAGCCGAGCGATAGCATACATGCCATATACAAATGGTGCTTCATGAAGTGTGCTCGCATCTTGAGGCTTAACAGTTTCCTCTTTGGCGGCACGGTGGCCTTTGGGCCACTAAAGACTGGTCGATATGTCCGTGCTCCTGCATCGGATCAAGCACGCATTCCTAAAGGTCAACCTGTCTTTATTGACGTCGACCACAACAACGTGCGCAAAGATGGAGTAACCGTGGGCGGCGTCCACAACAACTCGGATCTGGTGGCCATGGTCTATATACCGACCTGGTTCCGTGTTCGCGTCTTCGCATTCGTCATCACAATATGGATACTGATGGGTCTGAGTGGCGTTGGTGTCACAATTCTGCCTATGCTTCTGGGTCGATACCTCTTCTCTCTCGTGCTCCCAGACACAGTCGAGATGAACGACATACACGCCTTCTCGCTTGGCGTTTACACCCTGGGCAGCATCGCTTACTCTGGCTATCACACGTACAATTTCATCTCGAGCCTCGACCAGCCTGTCCCGTCACCATTCGCAACCCTACACACAATCGCCACGACAACTTGTCGTGTCGGCCTGCGTGTCCTTCGCTTCACGTACGTCTGGCTCGGTCTTGTGTTTGCTATTCCCCTCGCCATCGCTATCCTCATCGAACTCTACTTCCTCATGCCACTGCATGCCTACCTGGGTCCTGCAGAACCGCACGTCGTGCACCTCATCCAGGACTGGAGCCTCGGCTTCTTGTACTCGCGCGTCGCTGCCCAGATGATATTTGCGAATCGCCAATCTCGTCCCGCCCGAGCTTTCAATGCAGTCATTGCCGACGGATACCTCGACCCCAACGCTCGCATCGCAACGCGTTGCTTCCTACTCCCAATCGCAGCTTTGTGGCTCATCGCCATCGCTGTACCTTCTTCGCTCGCATACACTACTCAATACACCATGTACGCTGGAGCGTCCGAGCAGACGCGTAATATGATCTGGCGCTTCAGCTTCCCAGCTGTCGGACTCAGCATCGTGGCGATGTGGGCGAGCAAAGAGGCGGTCAGGATGTTGACGCGCTGGAGATTGGTAGTGAGGGATGAAGTGTATCTCATTGGAGAGCGCTTGCATAACTTTGGCGAGAGGAAGGCGGGCACGCAGAGTCGGGCTACAGAGGAAGCGATTAGTGCGGCAGGCATGGAGGCCAGGTAGATATGGACGGAACTTTCAACTTGGCACCAGGGAAACTTAGGTAGTGTCTTTTGTTATCCTCAGACTAGTAATTTCTACGTGGTCAATGCAAGATTTTGATAGGCTTAACAACTGCCACTTTGTTCTGTGCTGTGCTTAATCATGTTCGTGGTCATTGCTTCATTAATCATTCATGCACTTTCTGCTAAGCTGCCTTGCGTCAGCATATCCTCACGCCCCATGAGCTCGTTCTTGGCTCTACGCAGCAGTTCCTCCGAGCATAGCTCACGTCTCCTCCATTACAGCTTGAGCTGTGCCGCTCCGACGCACGGCGCTGGCAGTATGCTGGATGACAGGCTTAATGCCCACTTTCGTGCCTTCCTTCACCCGACGACTGCACCGAGCGCAAGTAACCTTGCAGTGCCATACCCCTCATATTGCACAGCGCCCCTCAAGTCCAAAAACCCAATGCCATCCCGCCTTCAAAGATACTTCTTCGCCGCCGTCGCCACCCTCTGCCTAAACACCGGGCTCTTAACCACATCCCCATTGCCCACCGCAAAGAACGGATTCATAATAGTCTTCAACCACGCCTCATACACATCGACGAAGAAGTTCTTCACCGCCTCCTCCGTCGCCGGTGCGGACGGGTTATACAACCCCCCACTCCCCATCGCCGCCCGTCCACCCGCCAAACTCCCCTTACTCCCGCCCCCACTAGCCAAGCCCAGACTCTCATCTCGCGGCCTGGTGAGTAGCAGGAAGCGCGTGTTTCCGCCCGTGATCCAGCACGACACAAAACTGTTCTGGTACTTGTCGATGTGCTTGAGATACATGGGCGCGGAGCCCGAGGAGGTGGATGGGCCCCATTGCACTTCTTCGACTATGTCGAGCGAGCTGTGTAGGATGAAGGGCACCATGGCGCGCTCCGAGGGCGTGTAGCGCGCGACGCCGTCGCCGCCGGAGCGCGAGGTGCCGAAGTCGTGGGTGAAGAGGGGGACGTCGAGGGGGGAGAGGATGGAGAATGTGTAGGACATTTTGGCAGGAGGGTATGTGTGGGTTTGCGGGGAGGTCGAGAGGTGGGTGTGTCGTAGGAGTTGGTATGTGGTCGCGTGGCCTTTGATGTGTGTCTTATTGCGCGCTTTCAAAGCTGATCTTCTCTCTTTCTCCCCGTGACCTCCGCGTTTCGATTTCGTGTTATCAAGTCCGTCCTAAAGCTCAGTAGTGGTGTTGCGAATCTGGGTGGAGCAGTGAGCTTCCCCACGCTAGCATGGATGCATGCCAAGAAAGTCCGCGGGAGTCTTTTCAGAACATCACATCGTGAAGCACACGACGTCCAGCATCGCAATCGCACACAGCCACGATGTTCGGTGCCTTTCGTCTCACAAATCCGCTTTCGGGTGGTCTTTTATGGTGCGTCTCTTGCCAGATGTGCAATTGCGAACAATTGCCACCCTCCAGCGCCTCCAGACGACAACCGAGTACTAACAATTCACAGGAAAGTCCCATGGCGCCTGTCCAGACACCAAAAGTACCGCCAGCGCGAGCGTCTCCGTCACGTTGACTCGATAGTCGCAACTCTCGATAATGCGCTCGCACGAAAAGGACAAAGCATGAAGAAGGTCGAGAGGTGGAAAGTCGAGATGCCAACCGAGGAGGAGATGTTGCCAAAGGACAAATACTCCGTCTTTGACCGCAAAGTCAAGAGGTATAGGAAGGGAATACACAGTAAATTTAACACCGGGGGTTTGGTGGAGAAGCATAAGGCACGGCTAACGTCAAGCAGAGGTACCGAAGTGGACGAGGGTCAGCCAGAGACTCAATCCTCCTGGTTTCTAGACGACCACGGGGTGGTCGTAGTGTATTCTATATGTCTTTATACCTTTGCATCAGATTCGGCGTATGGATGGATGAACAATTCATACTTTCGCGGACAGATCCTATATCGGAGATATCAATCTCGTGGCGTATGTGCTGCCTATAGTGCTCTTCTTTCCTTAACATGCCTTCATATTCTCTTGACTCATGCTACAACGTATTCCATTTCCCATGTACATTGACAGGTTCCCTCGCCTGGTTGCCCCGCGGAGCTGCCACGGTCTTCTCTCTTACCTGGACACTGCCAATTTTTCGCACTCACTGCCGATCTACCTTTACCTGCTGTTTGATGTATTGAACGCCACCTTCACCTGTAGTTGCGCCCCACGCCTCAATATAATCACCTCGAGCCGCCGCCGCTCTCGCTGTTATACTCTACCTTTCTCACTTCGTTACTCCACCTCTTTCATTTGTGCATCAACCAAGCATCTTGGGGACATTGTCGCAACATCATTACAACCTCTTGCGGACATTTGGTAGCTCAGCATGGCTCCATCAACTCAAGACGTTTCTCCGGAAGTCAATCCCAGGTGGCTTGAGCTCCGCCAGAAGCACCAGAATGAGTCCACCACATTCCAGGCCATGGTCAAGCGGAACCGAGACGAGTTCGAGGCTCGAGTCGATCGCCAGAGAATTGATCTGCTCGCACAGCACAGCAAGGAAGAGCGAGATTTCTGGAGCAAGAATGCCCGAAGCGGAGCTGCGAGAGCCGAGACGAAGACCAAGTTCGCTCGCACACAAACACCAAGAGGTAGTGTAGCCCCGTCCAAGAAGAACGCTTCGCCAGTATCGCGCCCAGCGACTCCGCGAATGTCGGTACAGCCACCCGTTACTCCAGCGCGGACAGCTCAACATCCACGGTATGCGGACGTGCCACCTGCTCCCAAGAGACCTACACAGCGTCCAGCCTCGCATCGTAGCTCGGGCCAGCATGAGGTTATCAATCTCTGCTCGGACGATGACGAGGATCCCTATGTCACCCAGGAGCAGCCTGTCGTGCGAAAGAAGACCACTCAGAAGCCAGCTATCCAGCCTCCGAACGCTCGGAACGCCACTGTCGAGGACGCTATGGACATCGATGAGGCTCAGACGCAGCCCAGCGACCCTTCCTTCATCCCCGAGGCTACTCTTGAGCTGTTCGGCGATAGTTCGTCGACGACATTTGTAAGTATTAACTACTCTTTCAACCGTGTACAGACTTGCTGATGCTGACCTTCAGTCCTCCCCGGGTCGTCCAACTGTCAAAAATGAGTTCAGCAGTCCAAACCTTGCGAGTCCGTTCGCGAAGATGGGCATGTCGCCTTCAAAGACACCTGGTCCAGAGCCTGCCTCGCCTTCGAGCCATCGGGCTTCTACGGCGACACGACAGTTCGGTTCACCTAGGATGCTCGGTTCGCGCGCTTCATCTTCGGTCCCGGATTCAGGTCGTGCTCCAACAACTGGGTTCATGAGCAGAGCTGCAAGCGTGATGCCGAGTCCGTCCTTCGGGTTCAACGGCTCAGCACCTTTCAAGCAGTCTCCGCCCGACAGCAACGCTGCAGCTGGTATGTCATCGTCAGGCGCCGTTGGTTGCTCGGCGAGTTCAGCCTCTCATACATCCTCACCTGTTCAGAAGTGGCAGTCATCGAGAGTAGTTCCACCTGCGGCTGAGTCGGAGTCGCTTCCATGGGCCACTCTTGGGGGACAGAAGCAGCAGCATCGCTCGCGCTCGATTGCTTCACACGCTGAGAGTGCTCGATCGAATGGCCGTGATATTGATGTACAGGACAGCCAAGAGGGCAGAGTTGTCGAAGAGATAAGTGTGGAGATGCAAGATGCGCCTATGTCTGAGGTCACTGAGGGTGAAATTCCTTTCATGGCATTTCAGGGATTAATAGCTAACCTAAAGCCAGACCACACCTCATTGTCATCAGTGCCAGCACGCCAGTCCTCGAATCTCGGGCGAGTTGAGTCTGGAGATATCGATGCCTTCACTACAACTGGAGCCGAAGCTCGTCCGCGAACAGAGACCCAACAACTTCCGAGCCCATCGCCATCGCACGCCTCAGCAGTCTCGGAGCCCGTTGTGCGTCTCCAGCATAATATAACAGCGCCTTCGTCTAGCTTCAAGAAACCCAGCTTGCCAGCGAGTGCTGCTTCAAGCATCGCCCGTCAGCCTGTCGCTGCTGGAGCTCGCCATGTACGATCAGGCACCACAGACTCTCGCGCATCGAGCTTCACATTTCCCGCCAGCCCTGGTAGTCAGCGAGGTGCTTCCGTCACGTCTCGCACCTCCATCACTTCTAGACAAACCGGCGCCACACAGTCTCGGAAGCGTCAAATGGTGCACAACTTGAGCAGCGATGAGGAATCAGACTCACAGTCCGACTATTCTCCCTCGGAGAACGCATCTCCTATCAACGGCGAGCCCCCGAAGCCCACCAGGCACACGCATACGGCGAAGAAGACCAAAACCAACGACGGCGCTGAAGTCGCCGCGAAACCCAAACCCCGCGTTCAGAAATTCATGGGCAAGAACGGCTACGGCTTCAAATTTGCTCCCACTCTCGGCAAACCCGTCTCCAGAGGTTCCAAACCCGCCGCTCGCCCTCCTACTCAGCCCAGGCGCATCTCCACCCCAAAGACCGTCAAGAAGACTACAGTCCCGCAGTTCACCAAGCGCCGCGCCGCCGTCGCCGCAAACGACAAGATCCAAAACATCTTCGACTCGACCTCGGAATTCGAGACGGAGCTCGCTATCGAAGAGGCCGATCATGTCGAATCCGCGCGCCTGCCTGCCGACATGGGCCGCATGAGTCTCACGCCCTCGCCCCCATCTGTCGACGAGAACAGCGTGGAAGCGCTCGCTGAGCCCGGTTCGTTCAGGGAATGGTCGCAAGTTCGCAGCACGGGCGATCGCATGGTGGGGTTCCAGCCGAGCGTTGAGGATGGGGATGATTCGGAGCTTGATATTGGTGAGTACGATCTCGTTGGCGGTGTTCTTGTGCAGAATGTGGGGTTGAGACGGGGCTGACGAGTGAGGCACAGACTAAGATATCCGCAAAGATGGGAGTTGGAAGGCGAGGGGGTGAGGGGGTTGGGTGTCGGATGAGTTGACGAGGAGATGAATTGGGGACTTGAGCTTGGGTTCTTTCTTGGACGTGGAAGAGAGACGGGACTGCGTTGCGTTGCGTTCACGAACCGCATTACTACTCCCACCGCGAGATATTGCATTCCGGCACGCGGACGTGGGATGGACTCCAGAATATCGCACACGTGCATTCACCGCCGCCAGCAAGCGCATTACTATCTCGAAACACATGTATACTACACCTGAGCAAAGCATCACCAACAAAAGACAAACCACCAAGCGCTTTCCCCAAACCCTGTCATTCCCATGTCTACACAACACTCCAACCTCACACCAACACCTCCCAGCGACTTCTCTCCTCACCACACGCCACGCTGACACAACTCCCCAGTTCTCCTTCCACCCCCCTCCCCTACCCCCTCGGCCATACCCCATCACGCCCTCCAAATCCCGCCGCCCCTCTCCAATCTCCCAGTCCGCACCCACCTGCCCAATCGAGCGTCCGCCTGCCCACTCCAGAACACACATCCCCAGCGCTGCGAAACTCTAAACGCCAACACATGTGCATCAGACACCCACAGGCGCGGGTATATGCCGGCAAACCCAGCGTCGCATACATACGCAATGCAAAGTCGCATACATACTTAATGCAAAGTCGCAAGTTCCAAATTGACGAGTTGGAAAGTGCGGGCCCGCAGCATCATATTGGCGTTTCTTCGGGCAGATTATTACACCAAGTCCGCAAGTGTTTCCTTCGCACGGCAATTGCATAATCCGGATCGGATTTCGAGGGGGCCAAAGCGTCCTGATTACGCGTGCGTCAGGCGCTGGAATATGCTGATACCTTACCTTACCTTACCTACACAACATACACAACATACACACCATCGCTTACTCGGACATCGACATCTACGCCCGCGCTGCCCAAGCCCTACCCAAAACCCCAGAACTTTGTTTCGCTGGGTACTGATTTTTTTGGGGCTGACTGTACTGTTCGCAGTCTCTCTCTCTTTGCTGTCTGTCATCAGGAAAGGAAAAAAAGGGGTTGGAGGAGAGAGGATGGGGGGTGTTGCGCGCACGTGGGTGCTGGATTGATCGACATGTGCGCACGCGAGACAAGCATGTCCCGGCCTGTCACATGGCGGGTTCCCTGTCTGCCAACGGCGGGAGTCATGGGTCGCGTCGTGAAGTCCGTGATTGAGAAAAGAACACGCAGCGATGAGAAGAACCTGCTGTGAAAGAGTGAAGCTTTTAATGCGCAAAAAGGGGACTGTGTAGTTTGTTGATGTTCACATTCGCGGCGGAGAGATGTTGATTTAGTAGTTTTTCATCCTCTTTCTTGAGTTAAGAAAGGCCTGGATATCTAGAACCAGCCTAATAGTGTAGGGTACCGAATAATGAGCACACAAAAACAGCGCGTAAGAGACAATCATAAGCATTTCCCGAACCCCCAAAAAGTAACATGCTGTAAGCAATGAACAAGCCCATTCCATCTTGTACTGCGCCGATTATACCGAATAAAATAAAGAGCTTCCACTGCTTCTTTTTGAGTTGACACGAATCGCAAACACCTAGGTCTATTTTGCTCCCGTCGTAAGATAACTGTTGAAAAAAGGACAGAGGCTCGCAAGAGATTCATGACTTGCAACCCCGGGTATCAAAACTCGCATACAGGTTGATGACGGAGTGGGACGCGCGAGCGAGCGCAGAGTGGAACGATAGAAGCCTGAAACCCCAGGCATGCACGCCCACATGAAACACGGTTCCTGGGTAATGGTGGGAGGAGGATTCGAGAATAAATGAACAGGCCGTGTCGAATACGGTCACATAACCCCGGTCGTTCGGAGGGAACCCTGGTTAGTGCCGGTAAAAGCGGGTACTGTGCAACGGCTGCCAGGTCCTGACAAGGGACAGCTTTGCGCCTGGTTCTTAAGGAGAACCCTCGCGCCTCATCTTCTTGTTCCTCTCGATTCTCTCGTTCCACCTCCGCTTGCCCACGCGGGTCTCAAAGTGAGGTGCCACTTGCGTGACGTCCTGACCTTGGCCCATCATACTGCTGCGCATCTTGTTGCGGTAAGCATCGACTGTTGATAAGGTTAGTTGCAATGTCTTTGTTCTGGCGTCGCAGTAACTTACGAGATTTCTGTAGGAACAATGTCCTTCCGGCAAAGACACGGCTCTGGCTCCAGCTCATGCGATAACCGAGATCGTTCAGCGTGATCTCCTTGGAGCGCTTCACGCGTGTAAGGCGTGGCTTTGGTACACGAGCTTCGCCGTCGAGAGTAGGGACGGGAACGTGCTGAGAACCAGCGAGGGGAAAGCTCGGGTCGCTCTCGTTGTCGGGCTCGTCGCTGAACACCTTGCTGCCACGCGGGCTTGCAGGTGGTGAAGTCATTTGCATGGCGAAGTAGCTCCTGGGGAAGACAGAGTTGGACTTGCGGTAGGAGTCCGGCATCTCCTCCATCTTCACGGTGTCGAGAGTGACACGCACGCGAACGCGGGTACCACGCTGGGCGTCGTCTACCAAGATGAACTTGCGACGCTTAGACTCCGGTAGGTCGCCAAACATGGCAAGTTTGCGCTCCTCCTCATCCTGGTCCTGCTGCTTTGAGACAGCAACGCCGGATGCGTGTGGAGGATGCGGGGGATGGTTGAGGCTGTCGTGAACAGGGGGCATACCGCTTGAACTCGCGACGGAGTCGCTTGTCGGGAAGGTAGGGTAGAAGTTTTGCGATGATCGGACATCTGACGGAGAGCCGTTGGGTGCTTGGTGATGATGGGTGTGTGATTCACCGTACTCTGATCCTATACACAAAGAAAGTTAGCTTGCACGTTCTAAAAATTGTAGTCTCGACCCCCCTGTGTCGATCAAAACCAAACATGTGCGGGTGGTGCGATGGTAAAATAACAAACATGCAAACAAGCGTGGGCAGTGATATCGAGGGGTATTACATCAAGGAGTGTATGTAATGTACAGGCATGTGCAAAAACGACAGAGGTATCATTCAACATCCAACAATTGCGCTTATCGCATCACATCTGGTGAAACATACCGCTAACATCATCCGCTCCTCCTTGCGGTCCTCCGGGATGGTCATGATGGTGGTGCATCTGGGGACCTCCCATGCCCATATTCGATGGTCGGGGTGGTCCTGACAGTCCGGCGGAGTTGGGAACCCCCGGAGCGCCGGGCCCTCCTGGTCCGGACATGTGGTTACCATGCGACGACGCCTGTGATTTCCTGGTGGTCATCTTCGCCATCCTGCGTACTCGTCGGCTCCTCAGGCGCGGATCTTGGTTGCTATTTCGCCAGCTGTCGACCGCACGCTGAATGAGGCCTCGCTTTCCTCGCAGGCAAGGATTTAGTTGTGCCAATGCCCAGCCGACCGTGTTGCACTCAGTCTCGTAGTGCAGACGGTTGCCTTTGTATTGGTCCTTTGCGCAGCATGCGCGTGGGTAGACGCAGTTCTCAGTCTTGAAGTCTTGGGGAAGTTCTTCAACATTGATTGACTCGACATCGCAACGGATTGTGTACTCCATCTTGACGCGGTCACGAGAGTACTCGAAAGCAATCCATTGTACTCCGTTCTGGTCTTGGCGGACGACGAGAGGGGTGGTGGCTGGAATTGGGCCGGGAGCAGCGTTTGGGTTCACGTTGGGACCTCCTGGGGGGCCAGCATGCATGTTGGGCGCGCCGACGGGAGGACCCTGAGGCGCTTGCGGCGGGCCAAGCCCTGATGGAGGCCGCTGCAGCGGGGTTTGCGACATCCTGGACTTGGGGCTTCCGGTCATTCCGGGAGTGTGGGGATGTGGTTGTTGGTGTGGGTGCTGCATTTGTTGCCCTTGTTGTTGTTGTTGTTGTTGTTGGTGGGACATTAACAACGAGTTTGGCGGCATTGGCTGTTGAGGTGCAGAAGACGGATGCTGGGGGTACGGAGACTGTTGCGGTACCGCAGTTGACGCGTACGGAGTGTAGTACATTGACTGAGGCATCTGGCTGGGAGGCTGACCGTAGATTGGCCTGCCGTGCTGGTCATGCTGTGGTGATTGGACAGACGCAGGCGAGTTTGACTGTGGTGTGTGGTAAGAGATGGGGGGAAAGCCCGATCGGTTCATGGTCGCTGTGGCCATGATATCAGGCGGTTCTGCGCAAGTCAGCCGAATTCTGGATGGTTGGTTGTGTGAGGCGTGGAAATCGCAGTGCGACCCCGCGATCTCACGACGCGCTAGCGTTGTCTGATGGACGCGTCGACACGAATTGAGCAAACACGACACGTACCTGATGACGAGTAGTTACTCGGAGCGCTATTAGTGCTATAAGGGCTGGGGTGCGCCGAGTAGTAAGGGACCTCTTGTTGCTGTTGCTGCGGCGGCGGAGGACCTTGGATTTGCTGAATGTATGGCGATTGGTGGGAAGGCGGTCCTTGAGGGTTCGAGGGGTGAGGTGAAGGGTAGTGCGCCTGGGCAGGACTCTGTGCTGGGACTGACTGGTGGGGAGAGTCTGGGTGCTGCTGCTGATGGTGTTGTTGGTGGTGGTTGTGATGAACGACTCCGGGCCTGGGGTGGTGGGCCGGGTGATGGTTTGGCGGTGGTAAGCCGTGCGAGGGGTGTGGATGATGCTAAGAGTAGCAAGGTCAGCAAGGCTGCAGGCGTAACGATGGTCAAAGATAAGAGGCGGTGTTCGCAACAATGGCGACGATCAGGGCAGGGAATAAGAAGAGTGAAGCTGGAGATGGTGGCAGTGCGGGGGTGCGGGATGCGATTCGCCTAGTGATAGACGAGGCGGCAACGACGTGCAACAGCGTAGATGCGAGGGCAGGGTATGCCGCAAAAGACAGGACGGTAGGGTTTAGTTTATAGGATGGGACAGGTAGACTAATAGGGCAGGGCGAGATGGGCGAGATTGGGCAATGGTGACAACTCAGAGGGCTGACCAGCGGTGGGAGCGGAGGCCCTCTCGGTTGGCAGGGGTGCCGCTGCACAGCTGTGGTGACAAGAGGCAGCGGACTAGAATGGAACATTGCAAGGAAAGCGACTTGAAAGAGGTGCGACAGGCACGGACAGGGGAGGCGGCGGGCTTGGGTAGCAGGTCGCTTGGCGGGAGGGCATACCATGTAGGCTTTGGGGCGCCGGAGCTGGGGTAGTGGGCGGTGGTGGAGGCGGCTTGCAGAGGCCTTCTGCAAGATGCAAAAGGAACGAGGATGAAGCTGCGAGCAAGCGGTGACAGGTTTCGACGCGACTTGTCGTAGCTTTCAAGCGTCTCCAGGTCGCAGCAGTAGGGCCGAAGGAGAAGCGGACGGCGCAGAGGGTGAAGCGAGCGTAGGAGAGTGGTGCGTGGTGGTGGTGCGTGGTGCTGGGACAGGGAAGCAGAGGCAACTCACCATTGTCTGCGACGCTACAGGCGCCGGGTCTTCCTTATACTTCCGGGGCCTATCTGTGGGATGCTTCTGCGACATGATTGTTATTATTGCGGGCGCGGTGGTGGTGGAAGGATCCGGTCGAGAAGGCCCGGGCGCAGTGGACGAGGGTGAGTGTGGAAGATGCAGTAGCGCGGCCTGCGCAATTTCATGGGCAGCCGTCGCACGCTAGTCGCAAAGGTGAAAGCGAGGCCCACGGACAGCAGATTCAGAGAGAGCAGCGCAAGATGGGCGGTGGGTGCGCCGAGGTGGAGACGGGCGTGAAATAAACGTAAAACAACCAACGCCTCCCGGAGCCAGCCACCTCCCTGCACGCCCGGCCCAGGAGCTGTTTTGAGCGGCGTCGGCGGATGCGTGCACGCCGGGATCAGGGATCGCCGGCGGAAGCTGAGCAGGGCCTGTCTGTGTAATGGTAATGCGCGCGAGTCGAGTCGGATCGCGGACACGAGCGAGGGCCCAAGTGGGAACAGACGCGCCGTGGGTGACGTACCAGCGTTCTGAGTGACAGGTCGAGGTGAAGGATCCACCGCTGCGCATACACACACCGGACGCTCTCGAGCCCCATGACATGTGCGCCTGCTGGTCGCTCCTGCCCCAGCTCGCTGCTGCTCCTGCTCCTGCTCCTGCTCCTGCTCCTGCTCGGGTAAATGCATAAACACGCGCAGCACCCCGGCACCCAACACGCCTTAGGCCCGCCCTGCTATAGCTCGACAATTATCCTCCTGCTGTTTCTGCTCCCCCATAATTCTCCCCCTGCATTGTCCCTCGAGCCACACCGCGCACCCCCCGCGGCCCTACCCAACCGGACGCGTCACTCGCCGTCGCAGTTGCAGTGCAAATAATCAGCCCTCGTCGAGACTCGAGTCCTCTGTACCGCCGCTAGTCGACCGTTGTGCAGTTGCACCACCGCCCGTCGGCCCACCATCGCCCTGCCCATTGGCTGCCCGCGCCGGTGAGAGGGCGCCCAAACGGCTCGCCAGCAGCGCCTGAGTGCTCCCAACGTCGCCTGCCTTCACTGGCCGAACCAAGCCCGCCGCACCGCCCGACCCGGTCTAGCCCGCGATTGTCGAGCCATGTTCGCAACCCTCTGCAGCGTGGGCATGGCCAGCGGGAGACGCCTCAAGGCCAGCCAGCATGTTGGACCACCGCCGCTGATCGTTGCCGCCGACCAGCCTCGCGAAGATAGCGGAGCCATGGCACCGAAACCTGGCTCTGCCAGCATCGTACGGTACGCCTCGCCGCGAACCTCAGGGGCGCATCTGACCATGGATCATGGGGGCCGGGTCCCACGCCTGCCCACCGCCGTAGCCCTGCTCTCGAGATTCGCTTACGGCCGGCATCTGACTGTTCGGCGGACGCTGACGGTGCCTGTGCTCGAAATGACCATCATGCTCGACGCGACTCTCACGCGTTGCAACCAAAACATTCAACAACTTTCGGCAAATCACCTTTAGGAAGCGCGTCTCCTCCGCGGCAGCGCCGGAGGCGACCAGAAGGAGCGTTTCGGTGCGATTGCTTCATCTCGATCCGTTACATTGGCAATGCGACGCACCTCCGTCCCGTCTCTGAACGCCGTGAGCGCCTATGGTTGGAACAGACAACTCAAATCTTGAAACCCGACACGCGGCGCCCGCATCTTGACTACACAAACGCCCAGGAACTGCTGTTTGACAGCCTTCCAGAAATTGCTGCGACAGAAACATGTTGCGTCTTCCATGCTCTATGCGTGACGCTCCCTGTCTGCGATCGCGACATGGGACCTGGGCCTGACCAACACCTGTAATGTTCCGAGCGAGGCGTTCGCAGTGGGGTGCGGAGAAACCCTGGGTGCACCACGCTGGCCTGGCTTGCCACCTTGCTCACGACCAGGGCAACCGGTCAGGAACCGAGCGACCAGCAACTTTAATTGAACGCCAGTTCACGCTCGCAATCCGAAGACCATTACAACACTCTATCCTCGGCCCCTCTGCGACACTCGCAATGCTCTCAATACTACAAACCTTCCGTAGTGTACAACCTCTCAGAGCCTACCATCTCCAAAACCATAATTACAGGCACTTTGCGCGCTCCCGCCTCCCCAGACCCCGTCATAGAATTCTAGGCTCGACACCTTCGGGCCTGTCTAAATAACGTCGCACCACTTGTGGCAAGTTGCATCCTGCCCTCGTCAGCACATCACGTTGACATGCCATCTGCGGCTTCTGCCACACTGATTGCCGGGTCTTAGCAGCCTGTGCGTCGTTCTGATGAGGCTTGACGGCGACGTGCATATCGACTTGGTCAGCTGGGGGGCCTCGTCGACTCCTGCGTCATGTCGAATTGAGGACAGTCAGCATGCGGGTTCTACCGCAGCTACATGTTCCCCGCCGCGATGCCGCCATGACTATGCGCGCAGCTCGGCAGCGCAGTCAATCTGGTGCACAAATAGGTTTCATCAACATAATCTCGGGTGCGGTTGATCTCAGAGTCAAGCCTGGCGGAAATCCATACAGTGACGCTTGTCTCTCGCCGTTGCTCGCGGGAGGCAGGGATACAGGCCTGCGCAAAAACGGTGGACGATCACAAGGCATGGTGTCCACGCTACTGTGCAAGGATACCGACTCGTCCCGCTAATTCTGCTCCTAGCGCTGGCAGCCTGCCATTGTTTCTGCAATGCTCATCATGTACAAGGCACTTTCCCGCGGCCACCACATCTTGCCTGCATAACAGTCATACAGCAGTTACAAGGCAGACGAGATACTAGGCGCAGTGTAGCGCCCTTCGTCTTCTCGACAGATACCAAACAAAAATCACCCAATCAGAGACGGGCTTCATCTGCCGCGACATCTGACCATGTACCGGAAATACTCCGGCTAAGTTGCCGGGGGCGTGATCAGCATGAAATGTCTGAAAAGAGATTCTTTGCAGAGTTTTGACCTTCGATAAGGCCGCTCTTACGAAACTAATTGCGCATCGGACGCTATGTTCAGAAATTTCTTGGGCGTGTGTCGACAAGACGGAATGTTCCTTTGATGGAAAAGCTATGCCACCGTTGCGCCCACCAAGTCGTTCGGTAAACATTGTTCAATATCGAAGAACAACAGATGCAAGCCATGCTCGTCGTACTGCGGACCGCTTTTTGACAGCCAGGCTTGACGATCTCCTCAGGGCCCCTCAACCATGTCTCCCGCAGCCCTTGAGGGTCGACGATTTGGGGCCTGGGTTGGCCTACGAGCCCCGGCAGACGTGCTAAACAACCTCGGATTGGTCCGTTCATCTTGCCGACAGCATGAAGTAAGCAATCCCGCGGATGCAACCTCGATCGCGCCCATGAATGATGAGAGCGCCACAAGTTTCGCGTACCAACCTCGAGACTGGAAGCTTTGCTTTGCAATCTCCAGCTTCTTCAACCGAGCCATCTCATTTTAACGCTTCTGCATAAGCGGCATTTCTGACAGGCGACCGTCACAATGTGATTGGGCTAGCCAGGATGGCTCTCTCTGCCGGCTTTTGTCGTGATACGAGGACGTGCCACCCCAGGCAATACCACAGAGGTGCGACAAGGTCAGGCCGGTCTCCCGCGCAAACCCTGTTAGCACCACTCGCAAGCACGACGATGATTCGAACGGACTATTCGCGGCAGGATTTGGACATGGGCTGATTCCTGCAGCAAGGTCATCTTCGACAGACAACCATGATGTCAGTCCGCTTAGCAAGTCTGCGTCGATGCGCTGCAGGAAGCTGCAAAGATACGAAGCACGACGGCCGATCAAGGTTCCAGACTCGAACCCCGCCCCATGTGCGTTTGCTGCTCACTTCAGAAAATCAAAGCGGCTGGCACAGTGCGCACAGCACTGTAGCTACATGGAGAACGCTTGGGGTCGTGAACTCTCCTGACAGGCTGCGTTCAGTCGCACACTTCCACCCGTTCTTAGGGGCCATGTGTGGTCTTATTCAAGCACGTCTGCGATGGAATATAAAGCATGCAAACAGCCAACTGTAGCCAATGAGCGCTGCATCATTCATGGTGACATCCTAGTGTGCTGCGAGATGCGATAAACTGGATATTTCTGCACGGCCAGTAGTCATCCTTTCGCATCCCTGGTCACGTTGATCTTGTTGTACGACTACTTGGTTATCCAGATCTACCAAGTCGTGATCTGACATCTATGGCGAAATCCAGCGCAATGGTAGCAGCGCCGCGTCACTCAACTATATCCCAGCGTTGTCACGATGCGCACGTTTTGTGTCGCGTGGCAAAGCCTGGCATCGAGTGCTCGTTAAGACGAGTCCGTGTTCTCTTCAATACTCTGCGCTTATTGATTTAATTCCAGACTTCACTCTCGACGTTACAATATACCACGCATAGATCCTGGACGCGCTCGTACTCGCTTCCATTTTCCCCAATCATACAGCTAGCGGTCTCGGTTCTGACCTGCCGATATCCAACTTTTAGTCTCGCAATAAGAGATTGCTATGATCACCCAACATTAGCTTCATCTTCAGTTTCGGATCACTACTAGATGTGGGCGACCGGACCTCACACTCCTGGTCGTGTAATTCAGCCGAATGCTTACCTCCAGCATGCGCTACTGGAGCTTTGGCCAATGCTGATGAAGTAACGCATGATCATTAAGATTGGTGCGTTGCAACCGCGGACTTACTGCCCAAGCCAACGCAAGTAAAGTTGATTTTCTATGCGGCTTGTGGTGCCGAGCTGAAAATACGCTTTCAGCAGTTGGACCTCGTGACCAACGAAATAGACGCGTTTCACGATCATAGGGGCCTTCTAGCGGCCTTCTAGAACAGCCCTACAATGTTCGCCAACGCCTTCATCTCGTTGCATGACTTGACCATCAACGCGATTCAGCGGCTCACGGTAGGGCGAACGCTACAGACCGTTTCTACCACGATCTGATCTGTTCTTCCTGCTATTGCATCATCCCCAACGGTGAGGCTGATGGCGGTGTCGGTCGAGTCATTTCGACGTCGGCGAAGGCACAGGGGGTCCAACCCAACACTACCGCTTAATCACGATCAGCATAGCTTGAATTCAAAAAGCACGCACTACGGCGGATGAAAAGTCCAAAGCAATGCACATGACCGGATCTATTTGCGTCGCTTGACTCGGTGGTACTTGTTGCTCATGTCCCACCAACACACTCGGTGTAATCAGAGACGAAAACATCAGCCATGATCCATGCGCCCCGTACCACCTTTTCTTTTCGAAGTACGGAATGCGCCCTAAGGTGCCGTCCGTCAATGCAAATTCTGGTACCGATGTTAGGCAGGATCGCACATGTGCGCTGGTTCGCCCAAAAACAGCAACATGGCCCCTAAAAATTGCTGATACTCGAGTGTGTGTGTTTCTGTAGCACACAGGGGGCAGTGCATAGCGTTACCAAACTTTTGCGACAGCAGCCGATGCCGGGCGATATAGGTGCCGAAGGTTACACGACGCTTTCTTTGCATCTCATCGAGAACTGGATCTTCAAACGCGTGTTTCAGCGTGTGGATTGCCGCATTGACTATCGCCGTGAAGACGCCACGCCCCACTCACATTACAGTGCAGTGCCATGGACATGGCCAGTATGACTTGGTCTCGCAAGACGCAGACAATCGCCGCTTGGAATACCTTGTCATGCTGCCAGAGACGATCGTGAGACTCGCATGTGTCAAACGCGGCACGCAATGAATGACAGCAAGAACAAGCTTCCTGGGACTACCCTTCGAAAGGTCCAGAAACCCTGGTCACAGCCTGACGTGATCGGCTCAAGGTCGACCCTCGAGGCATCCAATCCCTCTCTCCATCTTCACGATAGGCAGCAATTGCGGGCCCGGAAACAAGTGCCGATCATGAGTTGTTCAAGTCTTCACTGACAGCTTCACTTTCCATCGCCACTACTAACCCCCTCTCTGCTCTAGCCAGAGTTTGCGCTGGCATCAGCAATACGTCAACACATCGAGTTTCTCCGCACCCAACGGCGCCGAAGTGCCACCCAAGATCTACATACACTCGCTCCCTTGGGCAACAACAAACGGCAACTCTTCTAGACCTCCCCAAATGAAGCAAACATATGTGCGGGGTGAGTTGGTGAGCCGCCGCCTCATGCCATCCCTGCCCACACATCCCAGGGATCATCCATCCTCCATCTACACTGAAACCTGCTTTCGCGGCCACACGCTTCCCAAGTCGCAAGCCTAATCTACATGCAACCAACACAGGCTACTGCAGCATCGCAGGTGGAGATTCTGGTCTGACTGGTCGGCTCATTCGTGCGTCTACCCAGGTTTCGTGTCGCAAGTGCGAAAGGTAGGCTGCGTAAGATGATTCGTGGGCGCTGGTTGATGGGGCTATATTAGAGAGCGGTTAAGCTGGAGCGCGGGCGGAAGGTGCTTCCTGGTTTCAGATCTGGGTGCAGCGTGGTGGGGAACTGGGCGAGGTGACTTGGCTTGGCTATTGGTGAGTTGAGGACGGTGGGTGGATTAACTTGGAGGATTCTTGCTGATGTGCGTTGGGCGAGTGGTGCGGTGGGAGTCAGAGGTGAGGCTGGTGGGCGCGGTGGGCGCGGTGAGTGAGGACTTTTCGTCGGCATCGGGAAGGGGAGCTTGACGTTTTGGCACAAGCAGTCGCGCGGTGCGAGGCGTGGCTCTTTTGAGTGGGCAGTTTGTAGAGCTAGCTGTACTGTGTGGCCAAGTCTTCTGTGAACACTGGAGACCAGAACAACACTGCACAGTATCTGAATACATTCCCATCGCGTTGTCTTTTGAATGACCGTCATCTGTTTTGCCCTGATACATGCCTGCTGAACCTTGGTGTGCTCCAATAGACCACACATGGCTGCCCGCTCAACATCAATTGCAGACAACCTCTGGCCAGATTCTGCGCTGTTGAATCCGCCCTCTCCAGGCGCTCGACGCATCTCAAGCAAAGACTCCAGCCCCAATACAGCAGCACAATATGCCTCTTCACACTTCCTCAAACCCAGATACCTCGTCATACCTCAACCGGTGCACATCCGTCCACCCCATACTCTTTGACATGAGTGCAGACACGATTCCCAGCCGATGCCAGAGCAACAACACACCTGCATCAAAGCATCGAATCGTCACATCCAGATAGTACTAACCCGACCCAACTTCCCTGACCTCTAGTTAGGTATGTAGCACGTCGCCCGAGAGCAGCATATAGCGCCGCCGTCGATCGATTCGATTCGTCTACAACCACGGGCTTTTGAGAAAGCGGGCGGTTGGGATACGCTACAAGTCTCAAAGACAAAGTCTGCATGTGTAGGAATTGCTCTAGAACAGGGGACAATGCGGGTGTGGTGAAGCCGGGGGTGTGGAAGGGGATAGACAGCGTTGGCTACACGGCGTGGAAGGGGATGGTGGTGTGGACGTGCGGTGTGTACTCTCGGGGACATGGAGCATTTGAGGCACTCGAGGTGGTGCAGGAAGAAATGCACACGTCGTGTATTGGGGCATGTACAGCGGATTGGAGTGGGCTCGATGAGCTGAATACCATGCCCGACATACATGGTATGCTACAAGTCCGGTTGCCCTGTTCGTAGTGACTTTCTTTCGTTTGAGAAGTATGTAGCAGTCATGGCCAAAAAAATCGCATCACTTTGCTGCTAGTAGTAGTGGAAAATAATACCGCGCGTCGACTGCTACTGCACGTACTATAATTGCCTCGTTGTGTACCGCTGCGCTCGCTTTTTTATATGCACGGTGCTTGCGCTGACTGCTAGTCTGTGACGCCGTACATCTATGTGCTAAAGCGGAAAGCGAAAAGAACGGCCTGCATTGCTTTAGGTGGGGTCCTGAATGGATTGTGCTAATGTCGTAGATGTGACGCCAGCTGCTAAAAACCTGTCGGAAACAGTTTTGTCGCGGACTCGTAACTCAGATCATTCGCGGCGGATAGGTTGGTCATTGGTGGAAGATCGGCCTCTGAGTATTCCAACTTGGAGGAGTTTTGATGGAGAGATGGGGGATTGCGTGAGATATATTGGGTGCATGTGGGTAGTGCTATAGTGGAGGTGTAGGATGAGGGATAGATGCATCAGGTGAATTCGTGCCCAGTGTGATGTAGTTCACTTTTGCCTTCCTGTGTTTGGATTTCTGTTAAGCAGGTTTGCGTGAGCACCCAATATACTAAAAGTTCACAAATCCTCACACTCAATATCACAACGTGTCACAGAACCACTAATGTTACAGCGGATGTATTTGTGAGTAAATTGACATTTGATGGGCGTATCGTAGCGATGCATGGCAAGGCTGTGTGGTAAATATTGCAGCATTCGCTTTCACCATCTCTCACAACACCATGGTATTAGCTCGGAGCCTGGATATGCCGACGCCGACACCGAGAAGCACACAGTAATATACACTCCACCGAGCTCAATTCTGCTTCTCAGGCCCATCTCCAGCGCACCCACCGCACTTCCGGAATGGCAGCGCCGCAGGACTATACTTTGATGCCATGGGCGCCTCGCTCAAGCATCGCCCAAGAGGATGCTTCTTCCGCATCTCTGCAGAGTAAGTACATTCGAGACGTCGCGATGTACAGCGCTGACGAGTTAGCCGCCACTTCAAACACTCAGGCCCTTATCGATCAGCTCGCAGCATCGCATGCGGTCCAACACCAACAAGAATGCCGTATCATAGAGCTCCTAAGCAAAGAGCACGATATGTCTAAGGAGCTCGAACAGTGCCGCAAACGCGAGGCAACTGTACAGGCAGTGTTTGTCAAGAGTCATGAGAGGGAGCAGAAGCTGGCGACTAGAGAATGCGCGATCGAAGAGAAAGAGGCTCAGCTGAAGGAGAGAGATGATGAATATAACGACAAATGCAAGGCGTTGGACGAGAAGGTGAAGCAGCCGAAGTATCTACAAAGGGTGCCGGGCCACCACACACCGAGCGCTTCCAAGCTGGAAGCTGACCGTATTCGTCAAAAGGCTGGCGTCAACTATCTCGGCCCCAGCGAATATGCCAACTGGAGCTCTTTTGGAATTACTGCTCACTTCGATACCAACAATTACCCCTTTTTCGCCGATCTCATGAACAGCCAGGATGTTCAGACACTCCGGCGCCACGACTACTATATGGGATATTATCAATGCGCCTTTCAGCATTCGATGACAATAATGGTGCGAACAGATCGACTTTTCGAAGACACTAGCATTTTCATTGCCGAGAACAATGGACGTAATGCAGGAGCACTGTTCACTTTTGCCGCGTTGTGTGCCAATCACAGGCCCGAATGGGATATGCGGCTGGACGGAAAGGAGTGGGACCTGACAATTGACCGTGATTGCTCGTCGTGTATCGGAGCATACGGGTGCCAACGTCGCCAGAGCTAACGATCGCACACCACCGATAATCTTAGTCGCGATACGCTGCGCGCGTCCAACACTGCGTTACAAATACGGTAGCACAGATCAACATGGCGTCGCCGCAAAAGTACACGACCATGCCTTGGGTGGATCACTACGCTCTTCCGGAAGATACACACCAGCATTCAAGCGAAGGTAGTATAGCCAGTGACTTTGAAGGATCCGACGAGGAAAGTCAAGTGTGCAGTATGTGCCTTCACTGTCTGACTATTGCTTCACAACTGACAAGGGAGACATGAAAAATGCGCAAAACCACGAGGTGCTCATCTGCCAAATCCAAGAGTCCAACAAGGCGTATCTCAATATGTCTAAAAAAGTAACCAAACTAGAGAAAGAGTTATCGCAGCGACGGAAATGCGACGCAGCTGCACAAGCTTTCTTTGTCGTTGCGTATGGCAAACAAGACAATGCGGAAAGGCAATAGAAAGAGAATTCAAGATTAAACAAGAAGTTAGAAGATTGGTTCTACGAGCTTCATGGTGAAGAAAGAAGTTGGAGCAACGGAAGCAAGAGCAGATAGACACGGCGATATTCGAAGCAAGGGTCGAAGCCAGGCAGAAGTTTGACAAGAAGAAAGAAGAGCTACGAGACCGGGAAATCATGTTAGAGCAGAAATAACAGGCACTACAGAAAAGGGAAGAAGAGCTGCTTGCAAAGCACGAATCCCGGAGTGCAACTACCTCGGTCAACCGCTACGACTACACCACCAAACCCACCATAGCTTTCGACCCCGAATCCGATCGAATCACGTACACATTTGCATATGCCCAAGTGGAACATCCGCCTGGACGAGAGGATGGGACTATCATGAGCTGGTGCCAGAACATGTAGATCTGAAAGACGAATTTTGGGCTGCACTTCAGCAGGGTTGTTCGGACGCGTGGGCGAGTTTCAACGTATATCTGGGGTATTTAGAGGATGACGGGGAAGATGATGAGCGGAAGGGTGATGCAGAGTTGAGGTTTTTGGAGCAATTTAGGTCGAGATCTTGCTACGGTACGTGGTGAAGTCCGAGGTGTGCACAAGACTATTTGCGATTCAAGAGACGAGTAGTCGAAACCTAAGATAAGTGAATGTCACCGGTTGAGGGCAACGTGCATCTTCCAACGCAAGCAGTAGTATCTCCACGTACGACCTGTAGTTCAAAAAAAAACTGTACAGAATCTATGAGAAACATGAAATCAAAACCTCAGTACTTCAACAGGATTGAGTAGTCTCGCACAATCTAAATCATAAAGACGTCCCATTGAGCTGCCTAAATCGAACCAGAAACCCTGCCTATGGGATAACAAGTCGCTACAACAATGTTAAATCAACATAGAATACTGAGAGACCACAAGACTAATTCTCAAATTGTGCATTTGGTAATACAGATCTGTCGGTGGTTGGCGCAAATATGTCATGTTCAAAATCACGGGACCCTCACCATCTCTCTCAACACCATGATATGCTCGCGGGTCGGAGCGGAGCGGACGGGTGCCGACATCGCCGGAGCTACGGGCCGCACAATTGTAATATTTACAATCGATTTTCCCATTCTACACGTCAAGCAGCACCCGCAAGTGACACTCAACTTCAGCATGGCGCCGCCAAACGAGTACACGACGATGCCCTGGGCATTGCGCACAGTACCGCCAACCGAGAGCGTAAGTGATATTGGCTCCGACACCATCGACTCTAGCGACTCCGACGAGTCAACCGGATCGCTCGCGTATACCAGCGACCTCACCGCCATTGCCGCCTCCAGGCCAAACCAGGAGGCTTTACTTGCACAGCTCGCGGCCTCTCACTCAGTGCAGCGCCGCCTGGAAGAGCGCTTAGAAGATCAGAAGCGCGACTTCGAAGCTCGCCTAGAACAACAAAAGCGCGAGTCTGAGAGACGTGCCGCGAAGCTGGAACAAGATCTGGCTCAGTGTCAGAAGCGCGAAGAAGCCATCAAGGCAGTCTTCTTCCGCGATTTCGAGAAAGAGAGGGCACTCATGCTTGAAGCCCGACGACTGGAGTGCAAGGCTGAAGCTCTTGCGAGGAAATCGCAGAGGCTCAATGATAGAGATGATCAGCTTGAGCGCAAAAGGAGCAACACTGCTCAAGAGGTCAAAAACCTGGAAGCCACGCTTCTCGAACTCGAGGAATCGATCGCCTTGCGCCGTGGCGATGGTGAAGTCAGCTCAAAGCCCGTAAGATCGCACAACCCAAGTCACACCATTTTGATGCATGCTGCGGGTAATACCTATCCCTTCAGCTACGGCAACGTGCCTTTGCTCCACCTCAACGAAATCAGTGCTTCCGCGCCCACCATATCTTCCAACAATAAAGCAGCCGCGCTACTACGCAGGCACGACTACTACACAGGCTGGTTCCATGCTATGCGCTCCTTGAACCACCAGAAAGCCATCATTCTCGACATGAAGCGCACCCGCTATCGGATCAGCCCGGCTCGTCTATTGTCTTCAACTATCAACACAAAATACCTCCAGGACCTGAACCACCCACACAACCCCCGCAACGCTGGAATCAACGCTGGCCTCATTTTTGCTTACTCGGCTCTGTGCAAGCAGCACAACTTCACAGAATCTCGCCTTGACACACGTGAGTGGACTCTGGACGACATTAAGCCCGTTGCGCGCGAAGACCATGCTGGAGACTTCGCGTTCTGGGATGGCATGGACTATGCGGTGGATAAGATGAAGAGGTTGTTCAAGCTGAAGATTGAGAGGGGCATCTGGAAGACGGGAGACGATGCGGCACAAATTGCGTTGATGAGGGCAGGTGATGTTCCGAGCGGGTATGTGGTTGAACAAAGGCCTCCGCGTTGGGTGTTGCGTAGACGCGCAGACATGGTCCGGGGTGTTTAGAGAGACACCAAAACGCACTCTGCTGGACATGTTAAGAAAGTTAAGATGGAATTTCACTCAGTCGAGAAGTATTGGAAGTGTGAAAAGCTGGGTCCCATAGTGTACCATTAGGCCTGGATGAAAAAGCCCTGTATTTACAAGGTAAACCGAAAAAAAGTTAGAAGATCTGACTCTTGTTCCATGTCTCACCTTCACCTTCATACTTGATAGTTGCCATCTCAATCGTATGCAGAGTTCCTTGTGCATTTGCAACACCGTCTTGGAGAGCGGGACAGAAGATTTTGCAACACGTTGTACATTTACATTTCTATACCTGACCACAATCCATCTCACAATATCGTGACATCTATTTCATAGCCTTGGCAATCTTCAACAACGCATCTTGATCCCGGATACCCGCGAGCTGACCCTCCTTCGCACGCTTAACGGTCAAGGCCGCAATGAGGGCGGCACCAACACCAGATCCGTCCTCAGCAGGAAGCACCTCGATGGGATCGCCACGACCCTTTCCGTACTTGGCGGGCCAGTCCAGGATCTCCTTGAGCGCCTGGGCCTGGCGGATCTTGAAGTGCGGGTACTTGGTGAATACGGAGCCATCAGCGCCCACGTGTACTTTCTCCCACTGCTTGTGCTTGCAGATGGCAGATACACCGCAAGCAGTCAATCGAGCGGCGCGGGTACCGATCAGCTCGGCGAGACGGCGGATGAGTTCGAGTTCGGGCTTGGTGCAGACTATGCCGAGCTTGTTCTGGAACAGGTCGCCAGTATCAGTCAAGTTCTCGAATCTATCCTCTTCGATGGCAGCGAGGAAGCCGGCGTCGAGTGAGTAGGGCTTATTAAGTTTGCCGATGTCTTGGCCTTCGAACACGACACATTCTTGGCCTTTGTGGAGATCGACGAGTACGAGACGGAAGAGCTCGCCGAGGTAGAGACCGGCGATCATCTTCTCGAATGACTGCTGGCCTGGGCGCGGAGACTCCTTGTCGATGATGACATCGTAGGGTGTGCGGGGGAGGACTTGGTGCTCGTTGTCAAAGGCACCCCATTCACAGTTGATGGCCATGGGCAGCTTCGGGTCGAGGTTTAGGGACTCGAGCTTGGGAATCGAACCACATTCTTCCATGTATGCGGCGTTGCAGCCAGTGCCGAAAATACATCCAACCCTCATGTCAGTGTCGGTGTAGGCGGACGCAATCATGGTTCCAGTGGTGTCGTTGACTAAGGCAACCAGCTTGATGGGCAGTTCCCGCTCTTCTAGCGCCTTCTGAAATTGAGGCACAACATCCTCTCCCTCCACGCCTTGGATATCGAAGCCCTTGGTCCATCGCTGAAGCGTACCGTGGTCAATGGCGTCCTGAGACACGGGGTAAGAGAATGTGAATCCCAATGGGAGATCCGCAAGCTTCTCATTCTCGTGGTGGTATTCGATGAACTGCTGCAAGCAGTCCGCAACATAACCCCAGAGCTCATCTGCCGTGCCGGTCTTGAGCTCTTCTGGCATGCGGTATTTTGACTGGATAATTTCGAATTCACCCTTCTCTTCTGTCAGGGTGACCTCACAGACTCGTAAGTTTGTACCGCCCATGTCCAGCGCGAGGTAGCTGCCCCTTTCGTTGCCATCGGGGAAGGCCATACACCAGGTGGGAATCATAGGCTGCCAATATTAGTCTGTTGTGCCTGGCATAACATCAGATACGACCCACGATACTGCCACCCTCCTTCGACAAGCCCTTCTTCAGCTCACTGACGAAGTGGTCGGAGATGTGCTTCAGCTTGTCAGTAGAAACCACAAAAAGCTCCTCGAGCCTGTCGATCTGAGCCTTCAGATCCGTCGGCATGTCCGCGAAGGAGCCTAACACAGTTATCATCCTGCTCCTCCATATGCTGTAGCCATGGCAGGCGCTAACGTACCCTTCCGCGACGGGGGCCTTCTTGCACCGAGCACCATGATTGTGGGTTTGACGGGCGGTCAGGGGTTATATTCGGCTGAATCTTATGGTGAGGGCAATTGCGACGCGATTGAACGTTGGTGTGTGAGGTTGATCGTGATTCGTATTTAACGGCAGAAGTCTGGCAGGGCTTGTTAGTGATTTATACGCGGGGCGGTGAAGCCCATGAGACGCGTGGGGTGTCGCAACAGCTTTCAGAGTCATGCGCGGCAGTCAGAGAATGTATCCGAACCTTTGAACAGTGCTTTGGCGGTAAGATTGTTGTTGCTTTTGTTGCAAAATTCTGGAGCACGGCTTACTGATTATGAGATAGTAACGATCCCCGCCTTGAGAATTGCTAGCTAGCTGGGCAACGGCAAGGTCTTCAAGTGAGCAAAAGTTTTTTTAACGGTAGCTGAAAAGTCGACTAAGCAGCGGAATGCCAATTGAGAAATATGCGAATATATCGGTGAAGATGTGTCTGCACAAACCTCAGGGATGTATATCTAGGCCCCGCATCCCACGCCCATGGCATCTCCGGGAGCTGGCGCTATGACGCACGTCAAACGTGAAAAAGGAGCCGCGCAAGGGCCAGGCCGATCTCGGCTAAACCTGCTGCTCGCTACCACGCTAGTGGGTCGGTGTTTGTCCCCTTGCACTTCACACACGCTATGGTCGAACATGCGACTTGATTCCTTCACTCTATCTTTGTGAAGCCTTTGCCTTATCACGATCGAATCGCTGGCACACGTGTGACCCACCTGCAATTGAACAGCCACACACACCGCAAAAGGCCGCCATGCTTACATTAGGCATGCTACTAATTGTTCGTCCCCGTCTTGGGACGGCCTTCGAATATCGGGGCTCACAGCGGTACAACTCCACGTGTGGCCTACTCTAAGCCCGGCATATACGGAGTGACTCAACTGTTTCCTATTGTTCGTGGACTTGTGAAGAATACCCTACCGACCTCACTGGAACCTGTCAAAAGCTAGAGTGAAAGAGATCGAGCATTAAACAGTTCGAGAAAGAATTCCAATAACCTTGGACTGTATTCAAGGGCTCCCACTTGTAGCCTCCTATGAGCGGCCCGCGCCCCCCACCTCCTTCGTTCATCTCATGCCCAAGATGACTACTAAAACTGGAAACACCCCGTATCAACTACTCAGTATCTTGGTCGGATATTTCGACCATCTGCTTGTGCTATATATCGGCCGTTTGCTCCGACGCGCCTGGTGTTAGTCATCACAACTCTCCTTCACCTCGACTGCGTCCAGTTTAATTTCCGCAATTTCCCGAATCGGACAGCTGCCTGAGGAACTCGAGGTAAAGCTTCGCTTGCTCCCAGAGTGACGCGATAACTTGCTCATATAAGAGGTGCTCGTCTCGCTCTCCTTGACAACTCTTCAGGTTCAACCTCAACTAGCCTTATCACGCGGAGAGCAGCAGTGCCAGCAGTTTTTCGATTCAGGACGAGCATTGTAAGCTGACGAGACCATCACAGAGATCATTTCTCGCACACAAACAAACCAAACCAAACGCATTTCGCCTCCATCATCGGCGATCATGTCTAACAACATTGAGGGTACGTGTTCCAAGAATTTTGACGCCAACCGCTGCCCTGAAAGCTAGTGGTGAGCTGCAACATCAGATCATTACTGACATCCACTTAGGTTCCAAGCCGTTGCCGTTTCCCATCAGGCCGCGTGCAGGTTCGATGGTCACTGGCGGCTTCTATGGCGGCTTCGAGCACGCCAAGCAGATGGCAGAAGTGCCAGGGATGGCAGATAGAGAAAAGGCCATCCTTAATGGCTGCAGCGGTCTGCCTCCAAAGAGATCGTTCCTCGGCCCAGACGGTGTCTTCGCCTCTCGAGGACCCATGATTCGCCGCTCCACACTTGCAGACAGGCTTGAGTTGGACGCACTCCTTGTCAGGACCAAGGTCACCTACGATGGCCACATCTACCTCCCTCTCACCGCCCAGACCATCCACCACCTCGTCCCTTTCTTCAACGGCTCTAAGCCCATCGCCGACAAGAAGCTTTTCGAGTATATCATGATCGACCACGAAGTCAACGGCGTCCACGCTGACCATGTCGTTGCCTGCCTTGAGCGCATCGGCGATCTCTGCAAGCACCTGCTGGTCATGTCGCCTGTCCACACCTCCGAGCTGGGCAACGTCTTCAAGCGCGACTTGCTTGAAGTCAGCCCTGGAAACGACTGGAGCCACATCCTCAATTGCTTTCCAAACCTCGAGCGCCTGGCATTCGTGCACCCCGTCCACATGCCTGTCGACCTCAGCCGTGGAACCTTCTTCGCGCTTCGAAGCGCCGTTGCCCAGCGTCAGGCCGCAAAGGGGCCCATGGGCTTCAAGTTCCAGGTCCCAAAGCAGATCGCCAATTAAAGGTGAAAGTATATCGCAAAATTGTTTTCGTTTTTGGAGTTTTGGTGGATTGAGAGTGCCGTGAGGCATTCAGAATCAGATATTGGCACGAAGGATACCCAGCATGCAGCGCAAATAGCGCATTCATGAGGAATACAAAAGTTCAGTCCCTATGCTGTTTCTTAATGCTGTGAATGTCTCCTGGCTCTACTAACATGTTTCATCTACACGTCGTCCCTTTAGACTGTGAATTTCTCCCGGCTGTACCATTGCATTTCAAATCCACGCCGTCGTTTGATGCTGCAAATGTCTCCCCGCTATACCATCACATTTCATCTCCACCCCATCTCTTGATGCCATAAATATCTCCAGGCTATACCAACACCATCTCATCCACCATCGTTTCACATCCCGAGTAGTTCCGAGCTGATACAACGCAAGCCTACATTACGCCTGAGATGTATCCGCATCGGTGTCCAGAACCGCATGTTTCGTCCCTTCGGCTCCCCGCCCGCGGACCCTGGAATGCGAACACCCGAACACCATCGGGACGACCAACAACCGCAAACATCCCCGTGTACGAATAACATAACACTAAATATATATACTAAAACAAAAACCGTTCATCCCGCAAAACTCCTGAATCCTATCTCCTATCTCTCCTACTACGAAAGATCAATCAACACCACACACCATGGCAGCCCCCAATGGCCAATTCTTCATCCAAGCAAAGCTGTCCACCCCAGCAGCGCACCACACATCCTTCGAGCAGCTATGGGCCACGAAATGGCAAAAACCCGCCGAAATGGGCGTGTATCCATTCATGTTCGGCACAGCCGCCGATTTCTTGCCCATCGTCGCCACCCTCGTCGGCGCGAACTTCGCAGCGCCGTACAACTGGGACGCCTACGCGCGCACCTTTTTCCCGCAGGCACTCAAGCTGCGAGAAATCGGCGAGCTGGCAGAAAAAGAAGGGAACGTGGAGAAGGCGAGCGAGTATTACCTGCGAAGCAGTGCGGTGTACAGGATAAGTCGGTTCCCTGCGCCGCGCTCTGCGGTGCAGAAAGAAGCGTGGAGGCTGGGCAAGGAGGTGTGTTTGAAGGGGCTATCGCTGCGCCCGCATCCCGTGCGCGAGGTGTTGATTCCGCACACGCACGGGGCGGGGGGCGAGGGGGATGTGGTTCCTGTATACCACCTCGTCCCTGCGAGCCAAGAGCCTGTGCCGACGCTCATCATCCTCACGGGTCTGGATGGATATCGCACCGAACTGGCCGTGTGGATGGAGGGATGGCGCCAGGTTGGTGTCGCGACGATCGTGCTGGAGATACCGGGGACGGGGGATTGTCCGGCGGATGCGAAGGACCCGACTTCGCCAGATCGGCTGTGGAGTAGTGTGCTGGATTGGATTGACGCGCAGAAGGAGTTGGATAGCGGAAAGACGGCCATGTGGGCGTTTAGCACGGGCGGGTATTATGCGATGCGCGTGGCGCACACGCATCATTCGCGGCTGGCGGGCGTGGTTGCGCTGGGGGGCGGGTGTCATCATATGTTCGATCGCAGGTGGTTGGATGAGGTGAATCATTTGGAGTATCCGTTCGATTTGGCGGATACGTTGGCGTATAAATGGGGGTATGGGGATGACGTAGAGGCATTTAAGAGAGAGGGGATGGACAAGTTTTCGCTGTTGAAGGATGGGACGTTGGATCGACCGGAGTGTGCGAGGTTACTGCTGGTGAATGGCACCGAGGATGAGATTTTCCCGATTGATGATTACTATTTGGCGTTGATGCATGGGGCACCGAAAGAGGCGAGGTTTGTAGAGGGGGTCAAGCATATGGGCGAACCGGCGAGTTTCTTCATTATCTTGAAGTGGCTTTATAAACTGTTTGACATTCAGGGGGATCCGGTAAAGCAGATGCAGACGCTGCCGTTCAAGCCGAAGTATTAGTATCATAGAATGGATAGGTTGATGAACTTTTCGAGTGAGAGAAACATATTCTGCTTGATTTGAGCATGCGAATGGTTTTTACTAAGCGTGTATGCATATATGGGATGCTTCGTCCAATCGTGAAGCATGTCTCATGAACGAACCCTGTCCTTTCTCATACGCCAAGAATGCTATGCAAAAATCATTTGTGTGCTAGAAGTCGTCAGCCTCCTGTACAAGGGCGTGATGCCATTGCTTAGACTTACGAATGCCCTCCTCCGGCTTGGGTGCAACGTCGACCACCTCAGCAGCCGTCTTGGGCTTCTCCTCAACCACGTCCTTCATGAAGGGGAAAGTGAGCACCTCCTTGATGCTGTAGTTGTCCTGTGCGCAGTCAGTATGTGTCTCAGGAGGTTTTTAAGGTTACGCACTGTCAAGAACATGACCAATCGGTCGATACCCATGCCCCAGCCACCGGTGGGTGGTAGACCGTACTCGAGAGACTGGCAGAAAGTCTCGTCGATGAGCTGGGCCTCCTCGTCACCCTGGTCCTTCTGGTTCGCTTGCTCCTCCTATCGTCTTGTTAGCACAAAGTAAGTTCAGCGATATGAGGAGACTCACGAATCGCAGACGCTGGTCGAAGGGGTCGTTCAACTCGGTGTAGGCGTTGCAAATCTCCTTCTTGCAGACGAATGCCTCGAACCGCTCGCACAGACTGTCCATGTTAGTAAAGTACCAGCCACTTCTGCGGAGTGACTTACCCAGGGATATCGCGGTGGTACTTGGCAAGCGGTGACATGACCTCAGGGTGACCGACGATGAAGGTAGGGTTGATGGCAGTCTCCTCAATGAACTCGCCGACCAGCTTGTCAATCATCCTCGCGTTGGTGCGGGGTTCTGAGCAGTCGACCTTGACCTTCTTAAGCATACGCTTGAGGAACTCGTTGGTCTCAGCGGTGTGCAGCTCGTTCGCTGGTGGGAACTTCTCGCCAACAGCCTCCTCGAGCGCGGGAATCATCTCGACCTTGCGCCAAGGCCGTGCCCAGTTGACCTTGTACTCCTCGCCGCTCTGTGTGTGGAAGGTCGTCTCGTAGCTGCCGGTGACTTCCTTGACCAGCTCACTGACCATCTCCTCGGTCATGTCCATGACGTCCTTGTAGTCGGCGTAGGCCATGTAGAACTCGCAGGTGGTGAACTCGGGGTTGTGCGTCAGGTCGATGCCCTCGTTTCGGAACTGGCGACCCATCTCGTACACGCGCTCCAGACCTCCTACGACCAGCTCCTTGAGGTACAGCTCGGGCGCAATACGCAGGAACAGCTCCATGTCCAGCTCGTTGTGGTAGGTCTTGAAGGGCTTGGCCGTGGCGCCTCCCGCGATCTTGTTCATCATGGGCGTCTGGACTTCCAGGAAGTCGCGCTCGTCGAGGTACTTGCGCACGTACTTGACGATCTTGGAGCGGGTGATGAAGGTGTTGCGCGTCGAGTCATTCATGATCAGGTCGAGGTATCGGTTGCGGTGGCGCTGCTCCTGGTCCTTGTAGCCGCTGCATGTTGTTAGCATGTGCTGTGGGATGTGGTGTGTGTACCTACAAGTGCTCAGTCGGCAACATCCTCAGGCATGGTGTGAGCAGAATGACCTCGCGCGCAAAGATGCTCAGCTCGCCCTCACCACCCTTCTTGGGGCTCGTCCGGCCAGGGAAGCCAATGACGCCGATGATGTCTCCGCGCTGGATGTTCTCGTGCTGCTTCTCAAAGGGCGTGTCGGCCTTGGACTCCTGCAGCTGGCACATGACCTGGATGGTGGTGCCCTCTGCCTTGCCTGTTCATCGTCAGCCCTACACTAGACCATGGCCATCTATACGCACAAACGTAGAAGTGCAGCGCATTGGACGCCGACCGCTGGGTGATGACGCGCAGGCCAATGCGAATCTCCTTGTCGGGCTCCGTCTCGCCCTTCTGCAGGTGCGAGAAGTCGCGCACATAGTCGGCGATCTTGTAGTTGACGTGGAACTTGTGCGGGTAGGGGTTGGGCTGCTTGGAGGCTCGGAGCGCGTTGATCTTGTTGGAGCGGATCTCAAAATATTGCTGGCACACGTCAGTGGAATTCTCCGTGGTGGGGGCACACGCGCACATTGGGGTTCAGCTCCTCGACGTCGTCCTTCTTGCCTTCCTTCTTGGGTCGCGCAGGCAACGCCGCTTCCTTCTCCTTCTTCTTCTCGTCCTTCTCGCGCTGCTTCTGCCGCCGCTTCAGCTCGCTCTTGGAGATCTTCTCGCCCGTCACGGGATCCGTGTGCGTCTTGTCGGCGCTCTCGCCGGCGGGGGCAGCGGCGGGGGGCTGTTGGTCGGCCATGGGTGCGATGCAATGGTGCTGGCCGTGTCGTGTGGGCGCGTCTGCTAATTTATGGCGGGGTCTAACTTTTGCCATTGACTCACCCCGCCATTGACGCACCAAGGATCATCGTTTTTCCTTCCGACCTTCATCGCAACCTCGATGACTGTTTCTGCGCCCTGCATCGCATACACGCCCAGCAGGAAGGCCAAGTCGACTATGACTCTTGAATGCGATTGAGCCAAAGATCCGCGCCTAGGCGTGGCTCGCCGGCACGAGCATGACGTCCGCAGAAAGCATGTCTATACGTTATTCTACCAACACCGCAGCAGTCCAGTGGCATCAATATATGCTCATGTGACTCTAATGCTTCCTTTAGGATTCACAAAGTAATCCCTGTCGTCTCAATTTCAAATCACACGTCTTCGTCAATCTTTCCTGCTCGTCCACTGTTTCAATCCCACCAAACATTTTGCATTGCCCAGTAAATCCTTCCAAGCACTTCCACGTCTCAGGCAAGTCGGATGCTGCCAATTCCTAACGGCCCGCAGGGTACCTCACGATGATACTTTCCTTTGAAAGTCAAGTGCATCTCCTTGGGACATGGACAATTCCAGGCCACACGGTCTACAAAGTGTCGTAGAGCATCGCATAATATATATTGCGCACTAACGATAATAATTCAAGTGCACAGAAAGACAATCACCGCTGGAGATGAGCACTTCTAGCACGCCAGCCAAAGTCTGCCTTGCAAACCATCGATTCGTGGAGTGGCACCCGGGCCGCATGCCTGACACACCCTCAGTCGCAACCCGGATACCAAGATCCCACACTCCCAAGAGTGGCATGGCGCCAGAATATGAGTGTTTCAGTATATGCGCAAACAGCACGATGAAGAAAGCCTCAGTACTTACTGGGGCAGATATCGTGTTCCGCATCACTTGGCTGCTTTTATACAACTGCTGCTCGTCCCCAGAACTCACGTCATCGCGAACCTCACACTCATTCCAAATTGCTGCAAGACGATGGCGAACTTCCGCCTCGCCACATCATGGCTTCTTCTAACTGTCCTTACCGTTGTCACCGCCCAAGAAACATACACAAATGCCGCGTGCATATCTGCTACACCGGCCATGAACGCATGTGCTCAGCGATGGGACTCAATACGCACTGAATGGTACCTCATCCTGTCTCGTCCTGTCTCTCCCCCACCGACTCACCTCCACAGCACGAAATCAAACACCCTCAACACCGTCTGGCCCGGCCCTTGTGAATGCGCATACTTCGCGAACGACCTCCCCTGCTTCGACGACCAAGCCCTCTGCGCCGAGCAAGTCTGGACGCAAGTTCCGCAATGGTTCCGGGACGGTGTGAGCAGCTGCTTGATGAAGGACAGTTCATTTACCGTCCGCGCCGCCCTAGGCAATGCGAGTGGGGCTATGGGAAATCCTTTCTCGGTGCCAGATCTGCCTGGGAAGTTGACACGGGCGGTGGATGCGGGGATCGCTACTGCAACAAGCACACCTGCGCGGACGGGTGCGAGTGCGATATTACCTAGTGCGACGAGCAGCAACTCTCAAGAGGTGGAAGGACTGAGTACTGGTGCAAAAGCTGGCTTTGGTGCAGGCATCGGCGTGGTGGTTGTGGGAATTGCATTCGCAGCTGTCTTGATTGCACGGTCGCGGCGGCGGAAATCTACCAACACAAACTTCGGGGCTCACGACTCAGAGAAGTCGGTGGTCTCGCCGCCAGTGAAGAGAGCTGAGTTGCATGAGCAGGAAAAGAGAGTAGAGTTACATGAGCATGCGCAGCCTGCGCCGGTCAACGAGATGCCAGGGACTGAAGAGAGACATGAAATGTGGGTGAGGGCATCGACGTGGTTGGTCGAATTGCCGGCGGACAAGTCTGTTCGTACTTCTGTTCGGAACAGTCGATTGGGGGGTTGACCGATATACAATATGAATAATGGAGTGCAGTTAATGTATATAGCTTGTAGATTGTTGCAAGAATTGCCGCAAGGCTGACCCTGCAGCACATTCCTTTGCCCGTTGCGCATATGATATGGGATATGCCAGGATGATTCCTTAATCTTACAACTCAGCCTGTCCCTTTACGTTCATTTCTCCTTCAAATGCAGAGGCATTTACCTGCTCGCATATCTACATGCCCAGGTGGAAGGAGCAGCTTCGGTCACGTGCCGAAACAGACATCGTATCGTGCCTTCCTCTGGTACTTTCGACGTTACGCTGGCGCCAAACAACATTTAAACACCCTTCACATCATCCCTCGCATCACCATGCCACACCCGCGATCATCATGATCGGCTATGCAACGTCCCAACCGCTATCGCGCGTAAACGCCCACCACGCCTAAGCGCGAGAAGCCCTTGCACAGAACACCGATCACCAGCACTGCAAGCATGGAATGCCCGTTACAGGCAGTGAACCTGCACCAGCAATTAACCATGAACGAATCGCCATGAAGATGGCATCTGCATTGCGGCGATGCAGGGGCGCGGAACATTGTCCCAATCATCGTTGGGTGCTTGCGACCCCGCCAAACGTCTTCATGCAGAGGTCTGCGAGTGCAGGAGGAATACATTGCCTGCGTTGAAAGGCTGAGTGGAATGGAGTACCGGTATTTCGTATTGCGGCGAAGGCTATTTTCATGGCAGGCTGACTGTGCGGTGCATGCAGATCGCAGTGGGTACTACTTCGTGCGGTGGCTTGGTGGCTGATCGATGCCACACTGGCAACAATTTAGTTAAACCTCAAAGCCGCGCCGAGACTCGGACATCACGTCTCGGTCACACTATCACGAGCACAGTCGCGCGCGATGGGAATTCGTCGGGTTTTGCAGTGCACGAGAGCCCACGTTGTCGAAGTGGCGATGGGGCTGCTGTCGTGGGCGCTTAGAGTGGTCCCTGGGAAGGCCTGCAGAGACATCACACCAACTGGCGAATCAGAATGCATATCGCCATCGACTTCTCGGACGCTATTCGCCCCGGCCGTCTTGGGGGCTTCCCTCCCGCCCGACAAGTCTTGCATACGCAAAGCTCAGTGGTTGACTGCCCCTGTCAAGCCAATATGCTAGTCCAGTGCCTATTCGCTGCCTACTCAATGCTTCGAAGGCTGACATGCACTGGCTGGCCGAGCTGGCGGCGCCGTTTTGCTCCTCTCATTCGCCTGCATGCTCCATTTGCTCTTTTCGAAGACGGATCGGTAGCACGAGGCACCTAGAGCCGTCCTGTGCAGCCCATAAGTGCTGATAGCCCCCGCCACCGCACGCTGCCGGGTTGCATCGACTACCATCTGAGCGTGCACTGCTTGACTGACTGCTGTATTGCAAAAGAGAAGGACCCATCCGCACCGTTTCCAAATCGCTGTTAACGTTCGCATCGCCGCCATGTTCCGATTTACCGAACTTGTATTTGTGGTCGCCAGTTGGTCGCTTGCTTCGGCCCATACCGTGATCGTGTATCCCGGCTGGAGAGGAAACAACATCCACACAAACGGAACTGTTTCGCCCACCGACCCCAGCATTCCTGCCGGATCGCTTGGAATCAACTACGACAACGGCACATATGGCTTCCCATATGGCATGCAATGGATGTATCCATGTAGGTTTAGTATCGTCGCACTTCGTTGGCTAGTCTTGCTAATATCGCAACAGGCGGCGGTATGCCCATGTCGCAAAATCGAACAAAATGGCCCATCAAGGGCGGTGCGATTTCTATACAGCCAGGATGGTTCCCCGGCCATGCTAGCGCGCAATTCTACTTCAACATGGGCTACGGCAACGAGCCTCTGAACTACTCGCACTCGATCATGAACTTCGCTATCTCCGGTCCTTCAAACCAGCAATACGAGGGCACCTTCTGCATGCCCCAGGTCCCACTGCCACTTGGCTACGAGCCTAAGATCGGAGACAATGCCACCATTCAGGTCATCGAGTTGGCGCAGCACGGCGCATCACTGTACAACGTGCGCATCACCTTCCTGAAGTTTCTGTATTTGTGCTAATAGATCATGCCAGTGCGTCGATATCACTTTTGCGGAACCACAAGACGTCGAACCAGTCACGCCAGAAAACTGCTTCAACTCGACACAGCCCAGCCAGAAAATCGGATTTCAGATGCTTTACACGACGACAAGCTCGCCGGCGCCACACAACGCCGTCATCAACGCTTATGCGTCAATACTCGTGCCACTACTGCTTATTCTCGCGATGTGCTGGACGGGGTTGTAGAGTAAATTTGGGCTGGGACGTGACATTGTGTTTGATTGAGCACATGGAGTTTTGGGCGTCTCTAAGATATCCTCCGGTCTTTTTCATAGCGACTGCGACGCTTTTTAGGTTCAGGACTTTCATTACTACCCAGGTACGAGGGGAAAGGAGCTGTATCCACGGTACAAAAATGTACATTGTTCACTTTACCTGCCACTTTTCAACTGGTCTCACGTGAGATTCTGCTGCGCTGATTCCGTCGTGCTGATATCCTGCATACACACAATCGGGGAGCCCGAGAATGTGCTGATGGCCAATGATTGGATGGCTGAACTCACAACACAACGACCGTCTCCGCATCCCCTAGACTCGCAATTCCGAATCGGTGAAGTAAATTTCAAATACCATCACAATCTAGATTTCAGCGTGCTAGTGCTGCGAACTGTTAACCACACACCCACAAGTTGTCAAATCATGACTCGCGCTAGTGCCCATCCACCGAACTCTTCCCCACGCCGCCTTCTACGCGCCCACTCTAACCATCCACGATATTGACGTTTAGGCGCCCAGCAGCAGCAAGCCGCACCTTAACTCGACGAATGCAGGCGTGCCGACGTCATTGTCGATGGCCTAGAATTGGTCATGGCTGGGCAGAAGACAAAGCCGCGTGTGAAGAGACGGGAAGTTGAGGGTGGGGATGGGTGGACGGTGATTACGCATGGACTATCCAATCTCAAAGTCAGCGAGAATAAGAAAGAGAAGGGCAATGCGAAGGGAGGAAGCAAGAAGGTTGCGGGCCAAATGCCCAATCGTACGGTTCAAGATCTGACGGCGGAGAAATTGCTGGCCGAGTTTGAGGTGCTGTGGGGGAGGTGGGGAGATGTGGCTGTTGCGAGGCAGATGCGAGAATTACTCGGGAAGAGGAAGAGGAAATTGGATAAGGCGGTGTGTATTGGCATCGGCAGCTTCGCGAGGGATTGGGAACAGAGGTGGAGGAGTTTGTGGCAGCTTGTGCTTTTTGTGGAGGGTGTACGGCTGCTCGGCAAAAAGAAGGACGTGGAGAGATTCGCGCAGGATCCTGCGTTTACGACGTTGGATATCGAGTTTCTCAAATTGCTCGACATCACGACGGTGCAGACGGGGATTGAAGAGCACATATCGACCGAGAGTTTCGTATTCAGTCCGTTTGTCGATTGGTTCATCCTCTTACCCACGTTTTTGAAGGAAAAGGATCCAGAAGTGTACGTGGGCAACGAGATCCTAGATGACTACACCATATACGCGCAGACTGCGGAGAAACAGGCGAAATTAGACGAATGCAATCACATCGGCGCGAGATTCCTCACAGGCCGGGAGAAGCAGAAACTCGCCGACTTCGAAGGGCACGCACATGCATTCAACGGCATGGTAGTCTATCTTCAAGAGAAAGGTGAGGAAGAGGATGCGGAGGAGAGAGAGGCCGATTAAACAGCCCCCCACCGCTCCGCAAACCGATCATCCTCTGCATCAACGTTGCGCTCATACTCACTCCTATCCGCAACAAACTGCGCTACCTCCTCGCCAAACACCTCCGCGATCCACGCGAAGGCCAAATCAATACCTGCAGAAATCCCGCTGCTGGTCCATATATTGCCGTCGACGACCCAGCGCGCTCTGGGGACCCAGTGGACGGCGGGGTGTTTAGCCCTGACCTATGCAGCATCAGCACATCGATACAAGAAAGCCGGGGCAGGAAAGATCGGGGTACAAGTGGTGAGAAGTGGAAAGGGGAATGTACCTCATTAAAAGCCCTCTTATTCGTCGTCGCCCTCCTCCCATCCAACCACCCCGTCCTCGCCAAAACCTCACTGCCCGTACACACCGTCAACATCCACCCCACCCCTCCCACACCCAAGCTCTTCACAAACTCCACCACCGCTGACACATTCGCCTCCGTGCGCGTGCCCAGCCCGCCTGGCAGGACTAGCACATCCAGCCCTAGCTCTTTGGCTTGCGCGAACGTGTGCGTCGGCACGATGGACGCGCCCGAGGCCTGCATGGCGTGTGCGGTGGTGATGGGCGCGAGGGTGGCGCCGAGGATGCAGATTTCGAGGGGGTGTTGTTGGGAGAGGAGGGAGAAGGCGTCGAGGGGGCCGGTGGCGTCGAGGAGTTGGAAGCCGGGGAAGAGGATGATGCCGATTTTTGTGGGGAGGGTAGAAGAAGACATGGCCGGGGATTGAGACAGAGTTGGACGTAGTTAAGAATTGGGCAAATGGATAGGTATTTGACAATGGCGTTGTCTTCTGGGGATTTGTCTTGGTAGTTCAATGGGTGGACGCGGGGACTGGGTTGTATGCGTTTGTGTCACTTGATTGTCTTCGGGGATTGAATTGGGATTTGAAACGAACAGATGCATTGCAAACTGAAGGACTAGGTAAGGTTCTATTAGTCAGCTGCGGGGGAGCATATTCCTGGGCAACGGGCTGTACATAGAAACGCTATACACGCTGTCCATCCGCTTATTCTTCACCGTTGAATGATCCACTGACACACACATCTACAGCCAAAAATGAATCATGACAGTAGCTACAACCTCTACACTACACCATCTGGCATACGCAAGCCCTTCTGATCCTGCTGCTCTACCGTCAACCCAGCCCTCGCCTTCTCAATCCTCTCCTGGCTCAAAAGGTAACTCCTTGGTATATCGCCCTTCTGCACCATACTCTCCTGCACATCTGCAAAGTCCTTGCCTTCCAGCTCTGCAAGCAACATATCCACAACCGCCTTTCCACACAACGTGCCATTAGGCATGCCATGCCCAGTATACCCGCCACAAAGCCACAGCCCTTCTTTCTCAGGCACTTTCCCCACCCACGGATGATCGTCGCGACTGTATCCCATGATACCAGTCCACTCCGCCGCGGCTTTGAGTTCAGTGAGTCCCTCCGTTTCGCCATCGAGTTCAAGAACCTTGAGAAGCGCGCTGCGGAGATACGCCGCGCTGTCTTTATCGATGATGGTGTCGTCTGAGACACCAATAGTGGGTAGATGACCCGCGCCTCGGCCGCCGCCAAACATCAAGTGACCGCCGGGATTCGGCACGCCGGAGTACGGGCGCTGAACTAGATAGTCGTCGTTTGTCTCGGGCTGGTTCAGAGCGCCGACCATGCCGTATGAGTCCGGTATGATAGTGGAGTTTGCCGGCGGGTAGAGCGCAGACATTTCGCCGCGCACGGGGACGATGAGGTCTGCGAAGTGTGGGAGGAGAGCAGACGTATATCCGTTTGTCGCGAGGATGACGGTCTGCGAAATGATGGTGCCGCGAGGCGTGACCAAGGTGTGCGTCTTGCCGTCTTCCGAAGTCTTGATCTCCTCGACGGGGGTGTTCGTCTGGAGGTTGATTTTTCCCTCCTTCACCAGCTTCTCGAGTATGAATGTGACGAGTTTGTAGGGCCAGAGACTGGCTGCGCCGGCTGTGAGGGTTGCGCCGACACATTGGGGATTGACGCGGTGTTTCTTGAGGTCGGCTTTGTCCTTGATGATTGTGACTTGAGCTGCAACGTCAGGCGATGATTCCTGGAGTTGTGCGATTTCCTTTTCGGCCTCGGCCATTGCGCCCTCGGTCCAGAATGTGCGACAGCCGTATACAGTGCGCCATTCGCAAGGGACGTTGTTGGCTTCGATGTAGTTTCGTACAGCAGCGACATTGCGGAGTTCGAAAGCAGCTACTTCTGAGCCACGGTCCCAGAGGAGAGGTTGACAATGGCCACCGTTCTGTTTGGAGATAGTTAGTCTCAGTAGTCATAATGCGATGGATGCAGTTCTGATGTGCACAGCGGCATGTCGCAGTCTGATCTGTGACTTACCCGTCCGGTCGCACACCAACACGCCTCCCTAGCATCGAGCACAACGATGCTCTTTCCCCTTGCCCGCGCATCTTCGCTCAGAAATCTGGCAGCGGATGTGCCAGTTATGCCGGTTCCCACAATCACAATATCAGCCTCTGAAGGCAGCTTCTCGGTGGTTCGATGCCCCAACAAGAATTCATTCGGCTCGCTATGCCAGAAGGAGTTTGTTGATGTTGGAGTTGGTAGAGAAGCGCGTGGATGCTTCATAGTGATCGGGATGGCTATCGAAGTGGGGTGGATGCGCAGTGCTTGTGGTGGGTCGTTGAGGTTATATAGCTCTTTGCCTTATTGTATATGTAGTGCAAGGCGCCGTACGACTATATACGTGTGCTCTTTCGGAATGAGTACGTGGTTCAAGCCAGCATAGTAGGCTCGATGGAGTCCGATGGTGTTATAGAGGGGCAGTGGGTCATGCTCGGAATAGCTATGGGTAGCCGTGGAGCGACTCAGTCGTCTCGAGGCACTCCGAGATCGCGAATTGTCATTGGAATACCTCATCATTTTCGCGTTCGAGTTCGTGACGCACATGGTTGTGAATGCAGGAACACAGCGCACCAGAAGCCATGTAGGTACTCGGCGGAGCGGTGTGGTATTGGTGGGCTACAGGTATACCGAATTTCGGAGGTCAGGGGCGCGACTCAGATTTGCTTATGTAAAGGAGTTCAGGACTGTTTAGTCGGACATTTTCTCCACCTTTACCCCGAACTTATCGATATCATGTCTTCTTCGTCTTTTATATGCCATGATGCAATAAGATTTGTACACGAAGTGGCTTTCAGCAGCTTGTTCAGCAATACTAAGCGGTAGAAAGTGACGGTGCACAGCAACTTTCAACACACGATCAATTGACGGAATGCATTTACATTCAACTAGTAATATAC
>Ga0265780_10000620_pt1 | contig 53928 bp, 48 predicted proteins | sample P1T30metagenome_FD_192432 | JGI IMG/M metagenome (GOLD analysis project Ga0265780, IMG submission 192432) | Plant litter microbial communities from East Loma Ridge, Irvine, California - P1 T30 | ecosystem: Environmental > Terrestrial > Plant litter > Unclassified | place: USA: California... | reverse complement strand
GCACCGACGACCCCAGTCTCGCCGCCCTCGCCGTCGTCAAGGGCCTGCGCACCCCGCTCGATCTCTCCTCGATAACCCAAGGCGACCGCCGCACCCTCTCCTTCCTCTCCCAGTCCGTCGGCATAGTGGCCGAAACAGACCTCGCGACAGAACACCTGCGCTGGATGGGCAGCGCGCGCTTCACCTGGGGGTTCCTCGTCCGCCTCTTCAAAAAGACATGCTACCCCGCCGACATCGCCGTAAAAGTCGAATACGACAACAAAACTGCCGTCCGCGAAGCCTACCGCACCGAATGCGCAAAACCACCTCGCAGCACCGACGACCGCGTCCTCCCCGCCCCCGACACCGGTCTTCCAGAGCTGAAATACGGCACAGCGACCGACCCCCTCCCTGCAGGCTGGCAACTAATCCCCCACGACCACCTCGGCAACTTCTACGCCGGAAACATCGCCTACATGTCGCCCGACGCAAATTTCTTCCCCGCCTCCCTTCCCTCAGACGGGTGTCTCGACCTCGTCCGTATCCGCGGCGATATCGCGCGGCACACGGCTGTGAAGACGCTGCTGGCCGTGGAGAACCACTCTTTCTTTGATATGGACCATGTGGATTACCAGAAGGTTAGTGCGTATAGGATTATTCCGAAAGGGCAGAGGGATGGATATATTAGTATCGATGGGGAGAGGGTTCCTTTTGAGGGGTTTCAGGTTGAGGTGCATAGGGGGTTGGGGACTGTGTTGAGCAAGAGTGGGCATTTGTGTGAGGCGAAGGGGGTTTGAGGTGTAGAAGCTGGGGATGATGGCAGAGGTTGGGGTTGGGATTGGACTTGCTGCTGTGTGACATAGATAATGGGCGTTTGCGTTAGGATACCAAGGTTGTTTTGAAGCTGGAGTAATGAAGTTTGGACTGTTGGTCTTGGGAGATGGGTTTCCTTCTCTGGGTTCGCTCAATCAGTGATATTTGCCATTTTACGTCCACTACGCCCGTTTACTTGTTGCGTGTTCAGTTTTACTATAACAATCGATCTTCCAATACCTTAGAAATACTGGGTTTGTATTCATGTGCAACCTCCATACAAGATTGAAGTTCCATCCAGATCCCCAGATATCGGATGACTCACATCCCTATTTACGCCTATCAAATTTTCCTAATCGCCCCCCTTACCTACCCACTCGATTTCTTTGTGCCCCCACATCTCATTGTTCTCGCGCCCAACCACATATCCACCGCCTTTGCCCATCTTCTTATCAACATTTGTGTAACAATATAGATTTTGTGGAGCGAGAAAACTTCATCAATCAGCAACCACAAAAGCTGCTTGGCGCAGCGGAAGCGCGCCGGGCTCATAACCCGGAGGACCTCGGATCGAAACCGAGAGCAGCTAGATGTTGTAAACCTTCTTTTTTGCCCTTTTTTCGCACGGAGGTTAGAGCGAAGTGAGGAGGTAGGGGGTGAGGCTGCAATACGGAGTTGATTTTCTAGACTTTGCGACATTTCAATAGCAGCAGTACGTAGTGTAATATCGTATTAACATTGATTCGTTTTGACAATACCCAAACTTTCCTATGTATTCAATCTTGAATCTCGGTGTTTTACAGGAAGGTAGCATGCGTTCGCTCTTGCGCATGCTGGCAAGAAGGTTCGCTGCCGTCTACGGGTGCCACCTTCCTCTCGGTAAAACTTCGGCGATGCGTCAGCCTGGCCATGCCCCGCTGCTGGTCTTCCGTCGCATGCTCTCCGTGAACTCTATCCTGCACAACACCTCAATTTTTGTTACCTTGTGCAACCTCCGCGCTTCAAAATGTCTACAGACGCGATGGACTTATCGGGACAGCCATCCATATATCCACCCAATCTATTGGGTATTCCGACAGAGCTTCAACTAAGGATCGTTGATCACGTACGCCCGCGGGCTGGTCCGCATGCTAGCTTAACGCGTACTGATCGAGCTAGATAACCCTGAAGAGCGATCTCACATCACTGTGTAGAACATGCTCAGCTCTGCGTGTTCTCGCGAACCCGCTTCTATATAGGCGCATCGTTCTGCGCCTATGGAGTGGACGTGCGGTCGATCGTCTCAACAAGTCCAATTTCGCAGGCGCTGGCTTACATTACCAGCACACGAAGGAGGTTATCATCGAAGACGAAGCCATTGGCGAGGAACTCTACACCATACATACCGGACGGATCTGCCCACCTATTCTGAATCGTCGCAGTAATGCTACTTATCTAACCGAGTCTGAGAGAGACAACGCCGCCTACGCGTTTCTGCAGACCATGCATCATAATCAATTAGAACGCTTATGGTAAGTTATTGACTGAATGCGCTAGCATTCTATGTGGATGCTGATGAGATCAGGTACCATTCGCGGCGGCCTCTCTCGGCAGTGGTTAGAAATCATTTGCGCCACTACCAGACGAAAATACAAGACCTACGAGTACGCTTGTACACCGATCCTGGATCGCCCGAAGTACTACCCCAGATATTCTGTGGTCTGCGACGCCTCGATCTTTATGTCGATAATTCAACAAGCCTCACTCTTTTGTACGAGAACATCGAAGCCGTGGGCGCCAACTTAGAATCGTTGTCGCTGACAGCACCCAATCCCGTGGATATCGGTATGGAACTGGATGCCTGGTCAATGGGCGAGGAGAAAGAATACACCCAATGCACACCTAAGCTCGAAGAGTTCAGGCTGTCCAATTTCGACTATGCCAATGCTTTCGAACAGTTCTCTATAATTGTCAACTTTCATCAGCTTGTGCGATGAGAGCTCCTGGGAAATGCCGGCGGGGCACAGTACTTTCTCCAGGAGCTTGCCGAAAGTAGCGAGGAGAACAAGCTTCGTTTGAAGCATATTGCTGTGGAGATTGCGGGTGATATCGCGGAAGACACTGAGCTCGTTCCTCTGCGATTATCCTTGAATCAGATATACAAGGCCTGCGAACCCCTCGAGAGCTTCCATATACACTACCCGCACGGCGACCACGCATCCGACTTTGACATGTACGACTTCTTTAAGCCGTTCACTGATCGCGGGCACAATTTGCAAAGTCTGAGCTACCACGTCGAACAGTGGAACTGGGGCCGATTGAACCACGACGCTATAGATGTGCTATACCGGGTAAGCCAGGAATCCTTTCGACAAGTGCAACAGCTTGCGGTGTACTTCGAGGAAGCATTGATGCTTGACGGCCTATGGAATGAAGAGGCCAGATTTATGATCCTTATGGTAAGTGGAAGCTATTGCATTCAGAGCGGCACCTCGTTCAAGGAGACCACAAAACACGCTAGAGTCTGCGTAGACGTTAGGTCGCTTAGTTCGCACGTTTGCGTCGTGCTTCAGGCAGCAGATCCATTAAGTTCTTCCTTGTGTGAGGTGGTGGCGGATCTTGAGCATGACATCTAACATCTATTAGACGTGGATAGGGGATTTCCGAGAATTACGCTTGCTCCACCTTCGCCTGCCACACTGCGAGCGCATAGGGCAGAGTGAACACGGATGGGACCCCGCACTAGTAGTCCTACAGCTGCAAACCTTCGCAAACCGAGTCTTTGAGTTTCTAGGTCCAGAGTCGAAGTTGGATGCTCTGGTGATCGGTCATGTGGCGACTTTGAGGAACCCAGAAGACCTAGAGCGCGTGCGTCCACTTTCACAGCAATGCTTCCTCCGAGGCGAGCAACGAGGTATCCTAGGTCGTACCGTCCCCGTTGCGGTTCCCGTTACGAGGATGACGTTGCGCGAAACTCAACCGTACACTGATATTTTGGAAGTCGACTACCGTACTGCCGCCGATGATTGGGAGGCGTGGGCAACTCGAACGATGTGAGGATTTGGGTCGAGGGAGAACATCATCAAAAAGATCTTTTAGTCCGAAGCATACAGCATCTTAGGTGCTGTCTATGTATAAACATTTGATGGAATATATGCAGCGAATACAAAGCGCATTCTAGCCACCCCTAGTGCAGCGAAGGCATTGCATCTGAAATCATGGTATGCAGTTCCCATCAGATGTCCACCGTTCGGCTGGCTCGATTTGTTCGGTTCTGGTACGATAACTTCGGGTCCAATATGCAGTTCCCAGAGCGCTTCGCGTAAAATGTTGCGAAGCAGGCTTAACCTGAATCAGTCACAAGGAACTTCCTCATTGGGGCAAGAACCAAACGCTGACCTTGATCGGCTACTGAAGCCGATGCGACTCGTCGTTCCTTCACGGTAGCTTCCCACATGCTGCAACGACGCGCATTGCCGGAGAATGCATACATAGCGCTAACGTGTGTTCTTTATTCGAGAGTCAATCGAGCGCTGACACGATAGCATTGGCTGCAGGTCTAGCAAGGGTGTATGCAATCCTTCTGGCTCCGCGGCATCTAGATGCATACTGCAAGGGTTATAGCGACAACCCCTCTTATGCACCAACTATATTGAAAGAGGGGACCAACCAGTGTATCGCTGGTTTTTCCTATCGTGATTCTTTGAGCTGCGACAACAATGTTGCAACTCAACACCGACTGCCAGAGACGAGTACTCAACTACGTATGCTACCCGTATCGCCGCTCGCTACATACGATATACTTAACAAGCAGATTAACAGCCGAAGCGACCTAAAATCACTATGTTTGGTGTCAAAAGAGCTCAACCAAATCGCCCTCGAAAAGCTTTACAAGCGCATTGACATCCGCCTGTTCAGCGAACATAACACTGATCATATGCTTGGGCACATGAAAGAAGTGAAAGAGAATCTTCAGTACACCAGAGAACTCGTCGTAGAAGATGAGTGCATCGCCGAGGAAACTACGTCTGTACAGTACGGCAGTGTTGGGCTACCTGACCTTAAATGTTGGACCGGTACTGGCGCCACGAGTGCAGATCCTGAAGTACGCGACAGTCGACTTGAGCAGGTCTTGGATCTCATCCCGGCAAATGTCCTGCGCACGTTCCGGTAGGGCTGAAGCTTCGCGTTTCGTCTTGTGTTGTCTGCTAACATCTAAAGTTTCCTCGGTCGACGATCATTTCCGTGGTGGCTGCATAAAAAACTCGCATCGAAACAGAGAAACATCACAGACCTCCAAGTCAGTCTTAATATTGATTCTGACGACATAAACGAACCAAAAGTACTGCTTCATCGCGACAGCAATTTGAAGCGATTGGACGTGCACATCGGCGATGGGCCACTCAACACCATTTTACTCGATTATTTTCATTCCATCGGAGAAAACCTGCAGTCCCTATCTTTGAGCGCCAACATTGACACTGACGTTTCCAAGCTGATTCGGAACAACCTCTGGCATCCAGAGCAGCCCAAACTCCCACCGAAAGAACTCAGATTATATGGCTTAAGGTTGCTGCACATGTACAAGTCTTTGTCAACAATCATCGATTTCAGCAAGCTGCAAAAGCTCGACCTAGTAGAATGCACAGGATGCTTCAAACTCCTATCGGATATGACAGATGCGATGCCAAATCAGCAGTTCGACCTTACGCACGTTGCCTTGAACGAATTTGTGTCTCGAATTAGCATCATCAGACCTGAAGACGAGCGCAACATACATCTGGTCAACTTCTTGAAAGCATGTCCAAACCTGCGCAGTCTGCACTTTGGTCATTACGATCTCGAATCTTTACCACCAGGATTGAGACAGTACCTACAAAGTAGAGGCAAGGAGCTTACGAGTCTGAGTCTATACTCCAAAACCGAAATAATCGACGCCGGAGAGTTCGACCTTGTTTGCCGATCATGTCCCAACCTAGAAGAATTTGCTGCGGGGGTGGACGAGGAGTTTATAATGGCAGATGGGTTGTGGTATCACAACCTGAGAGACTTCGTAGTAAGCTACACACCAACCAATCAACTCACCATGACACATACTTAACCCCCCACAGAACTCCCTCCGCCGCCTCCCCAAACTCCGTACCCTTCATTGCCACCGCTCTCGCATCTCCTTAGTCGGCGGCCTCGGCAACGGATACGGCAACCGCTGGAACACATCCATGATCTCGCTACAAGTGCAAAAGTTCGCAAACCTCATCTTCGGCGAACTCTACACGACAAACCCGGGTTCCAAGCTCGAAACACTAATTGTGGGGCACTTAGGGCCACTCTTAAGGAAGAGCAATGCTGTCGAGCTGGGCAATGGGCGTGAGGTCAATTCGCAGCATTGTCTGCCGCAGTTTTGCTTCGTGAGGAGTCGGCAGGAGGATCTTTTGGGGAGGACGGCGACGACGGGGGTGATGGTGAGCAGGGCTGTGTTGAAGAGGACGCATGATTATATGGGTATTTTGGATGTGGATGCTGGGGTGGAGGCGTGGGAGCAATGGGTTGGTCAGGCTATCTAGCATTTGGGTCACATCCCACGGATTCAATCGATGACTTTTTCTAGCTAGAAGTATACATCTCTCTAGAAGCGGCCTAATCCTTGGGTTTCGATGGCATGTATGTGGCAACTACTAATCTGGAGTACAGAAATAGAATCATGATGCAAAGAATACCGAGCTGCTCATCTTCCCCGTGCGCAGTTGTACGTTCTGCCAATCCCCTTCCATGAAGATATACACTCACAACCGTGTATTGACTAAACTACTCAACGATCCCTATCTTCATCTCTCCCCGGCCAAACAATCTGCTTCCTCCAAACAGCCCTAACACACCCCACAACCGTCACCAACCAAATCACCACCAACAAAACCGTCATCACGCTCGCCACCCAAAGTATACCCTCACTCTCCAACTCCCTCCCTAACACACCCGTACTAAGCGTAAACCCCACATTCGGAAAGATGAACGCCCACCACGTCAGACTAAACGGCATCTTCCCAACCACCCCCACATTCCCCAGCAGCGCAATGGCAAACAACCAGAAACTAAACACATACAAGAAGATCCCCGTGAAAAGCGCCAAAACACGAAGAATCTCCGGCGCAGCAGGATGCTTCGCAAAGTACCCCTCTGCCATACCATCCGGCACCGCATTCGCCAGCCCAATCAACGCAACAATCGTATACGCGCCACTGCCCACCGGTATAAACAACGCAGGCCGTAACTGAGCTGGCGGAAACCCGTTGTCTAGCAAGTTGCGTACAAAACCGACTATGGCAATGAGACTAACACACCACCCAAACCCCTGCCACGCAACCCCACTCACAACCACCTTCACCGCCCTCCCATCCGTCTGGCTCCCCGCCACAAGACTCGCCACCGTCCCCGTCAACATGGCCGAATACCCCGCTAGGAAAAGACTCGGCAGCTGCGGCACAGGACGGACCTTTCCCCATTGAATTAATATCCAATACTGGAATACGGAGTTTACGAGAGAGGCCCCCGCGTAGATCCAATAGAGCGCGTAGACGGCGTCGATGAGCCAGGGGTAAGCGGGGCCGTGGGTGATGCCGTAGGTTTGGATGCCGGCGAGGATGACGCTGAGGGAGAGGTAGAAGGAGCCGAGGAAGAAGGATTCGGATGGGTGCTGGAAGGAAGTGAGGAAGTGGGTGCGGTGGTAGAGGAAGCGGAGGGCTGTTAGGGTTGAGAGAGCGAGGAAGAGGAGGATGTTTAGGATGAAGAGGGTTAGGCCGATTTGGTGGAGGCCTGGGGGGTGGGTTTGTTAGTATTGGCAAGCGCGACGGGATGGAAGAGGGATGGGTACCGGGGAATTGATGCGGTGTTTCTGCTATGGCGAGGGCGAGACCGCCTGTGCTCATTGTTGAGAGGAACCAGGCGAATGTGAAGTGTTTAAGGCGTGAGCGTAAACCGATTTTGCGGTCTGGTTGTTTGTGCTCTTGGTGGAGCATCTCTGGCTTTGACGACGGGGTCGTGTCGGAGGTGTGTGGGGATGTAGACATCTTTCAGTGATTCTTCTTGTTTTTGCAGAGTACTCTTGTCATGTGTTCTTGGTTGTTGCTGTCATCGCATGGTGGTTGATGTGGTGACGGTGATGAAAGGTATGCGACAGATGAGACTCCAAAAGCATCACAAAGCTCATCGCTAGCGATAACTTTGCGCGCAGCGTACGATTACTAGTCGGTGTAGCTTCCGATAGGATGTGACCTTCTCCCCAGAGGTCATGATCGTGAGATATCCAATGGAGAAGTTGCGGATCGGTGGTTGGGCATGACGCGCAGCGGCTCTGTTTCCGGTCGTCCTATTCCCGGAGCCGCACAAGCTTCCTCGCACATCAACCGACGCGACTACACCTTCTTCACCAGAAATATACCGAGTAAATGCATCGAACTGTTTTCTTTCAACCATTAAAATTACTTGCGAAAGCTCACGCCACCTGCTGAATCCTATCCTTCGCCTTATCCTTCTTCTCCTTCGCCTTCCACTTGATGTCCCCCGGCTGCGGCCACCTGTAGTTGACAGGCGACTCTCCACCAACGAAGATACACAAATCATACATCAAGCCACCACATAACGCGCCAGCAATAGATGCGCCCCATGAACCATAGGCCCAGTACCCGTTCTCAAAGGCCGAATCATATCCAACCCACAATCCGATGAGTCGAGGACCAAGATCGCGCGCTGGTGAGATACCCAGACCGGTGTTGTAGCCAAGCCCGATCATGGTGACGAAACCTGTAAGACCGACAACGAAGGCTGTCATGCCTTGGCCTGGAGGCGAGTTCTGGTCGTCTCCGAGTGCGAAGATGACGCAGACGAAGATGGCCATGTAGACGAAGTCGTTGAAGAAGCCGGTTGCGGTGGAGTATATGGGTCCTTGAGGGAAGAGAGCCTTGCCGGTCATCTCCAGGGTAAGACCGGGGTCTACTGCATGAATAGCGTCTGCGTAAAGGCTAACACAGAGTTAGCAACTGAGGCATTTTGATCGGCAGAAGATTTGAACTTACGCGTAAGCTACAGCGCCGGCACAAAGTCCCGCCAGCAACTGCATGAAGATGTAGACTATTGCCATCTTCCAGGGGAAACCGCGGTAGACGGAGAGCGAGATTGAGATTGTCGGACTGAGATGTGAACCGCTGACACCGCCGCCGAGGTAGATGCCAATCATGACTGCGAAGCCCCATCCCCAGGCTTGGGTCTCGAAGCTGCCGGTGCCTTCTTGGGACGTGGCGACTGACAGATTGACGCAAAGTCCAATGAGGAGGTACACAAACGTCTACACAGTATTAGTAAGGTTGCTGTCAGAAGAGTTGATAATACGTACGGCGAGGAACTCGGCTGGTGCCTGTGGGTACTTGGCTCGCAGCCTAGCGATTGGGTTGCGGTACTGGTTGTAGAACTCTCGTTCTGCCTCGTGCTCCCGTTGTTGAATCTCTTTCTCTTCCTGCTTAGTCTGTGAAGACATATTCGTATCGTGTTCCTGGAGCGGTGGAAGACCGTCTTGCAAACCAAAGTGTTGCTGCTGCCCACGTCCATCAGAGAACTCCAAGCCGTGCTCGTTGACGGGCGCACGTTCCTGGCCTTCATGGTGTTCATGGCTGCGAGCGTTCGGTTCTTGGTTGCGGCCAAGCACCTGGTCAGCTTCACTTGTTGGCACGCGTTTCATGTTGACATTGCGGCCGTCAACTGTTGTCTGGAAGTGCGAGGGGTCACGTCGTTGGTGTGGGCGACCGACGCCGTCTAGCGTCTCCTGAGAGTCTTCTGAATCTTCTTCCAAATCTGTCCGCGTTCTAGTCAGAATGCTTACTCTTGAGGGAGACCACATCAAGGGAGTATATGAAGACTTACCTTTGCCATCATGAAAGCCTAATCCATCTTGTCGAGCGATCCCATCTGCATCCCCTTCATCGACCCGGTACAAAGACTTGCGCAGGTCGCCTCTTCCCCACCACATACCCTTACGTACAGTGCGTGGCAAAGGCGCACCCAGACCGAAGACTGGCTTTGACTTTTGCTCATTGTACCAAGGATTCAATGAGAAGTAGTCATTCTCGACGTCTACAGTCTGCTGTTGCTTCTTCTCTGGTCGTCGCGGCGGCTCTTGCCTGACATTCTCGCGAGTTGCCCGGCTCTTTCGGGCAGTGGGCGTGTTTCTGATGGTGCCCATTTGGGTCATACCCGTTGCAGTAGTTGTGCTGCGCTCATTCTCGGGTCGTGACTCCAAGCGAGCAGTGTCAAGTCTTCCTATACTTGGTGCATTGGAACGACTTTGTGCCAAACCCGATGGCATGCGTGTTGCTGAGGGTTGCTGTCGTGGCTCAGGCGTTGCTGCAGGTCTTTGGGATGTAAAGTAATCCGACTGCTGCCCTGGAGAAGGTTAGTACATGTAATGACATGATGCCGATGAGAAACAAGCTCTTCAAATTTTTCGAAAGAGAAATCGAACTTGTTAGGTAACTTACTGTTGTCAGCTTTGTTAGGCTGTTGTTGCGACATGTTGTATGCTCGTTTCTTCCTATGCCTCAAGGCAAGCAGACCCTGACAACCTTATATCTGATATGTACTGGACGTGGGAGTAAAACAGGGGCGTGGGAGGTGCCAAGTGTACAACATGGTGAAAAAGTAGTCCCGCGATTAAGCCATGGGAAAGTGAAGAATTCCATGCAAAACGTCATTTGCAGGGAAGCTTTTGCCTAGTAAGCCCACGTCCCCATTATTTCGGAGCGACTCTTGGTGACGCGGAATCACACATTCCAATCATTTGGACGGGTTTTCATGTTGAGTGGGTGCGTACCGTTTCGGGAACTCAGCTTTAGTGGGTTTGCCCTGATAAGAAGGGTTCCATCGCGATCCTCAGGGTTGCGGCAAAGTGTGGCGTCGTGCGGATCGTGAGATTGCTGAACATCGGCATCTTTACTGTGGGTCGCATGCGCGTTCCGCGGAGCTGAAGCCTTTGTCGTCGACATAATCGGAGCGACAGATTGACATTATGGTGTCTTGTGAGCGAAAGAGTCATCAAAAGTCTCCTCGGAAAGTGTAAGAGGAATTGATGCAGGAACCGCGTAGGGAGTATTTAGGTGCAGATCATCCGAGAGCCTCGAGAACAGCCTCGACCAATAAGCACAACAACGCTCAAGAGGCCGCAACAACCGGCAGCGGCGATGCCGACTCATGGCCTACCTAGACAATCACACAAGCCACACTTCTCTGACAGAGAGTTCGGGACCAGAGCCGATGGTGCACCACGATCATGCAGGTGAAGACGCACTATTGCATCGTAATGTGGAGACTCGGCCAAGATTTCTACGTTTGCCCGATGATTTCCCTGCGACATTGCCGTCCCTGGGGGACTGCATTGCTGTATTTACACATGCACCATCCATGCACTGAAGAGCGCCCCAGTGTCTGCGTAAGCTCCCGCCGCCGCGGTGTGATAGTACAATGTTGAGCCCGATCCCGAGGTCCGAACATTCGCATGGTGGGTCGATGGGCAGCCTTGGGCAGATCCCACACCCCACGCCCAACAGCTTACAAGTATCTATGCAGTGACTTCTATCTACGTCCTCACGACACTGCCATGAGCTTGTTCTGCTCCTGGGCCAACGTCAGGCCTTCCGGTGCTTGTCGGAATAGCACGATCTCGGATTGCTTAAAGTATCGACGGGCGTCTGGAGACAGGTCAGTCACAGTTGTGTAGAGATGTGCGTATGTCATACCTTCGTCGATGAGTACTAGACTCAAGTAGTATCGGGTGGAGTACTTCTTGTTGACTTCGCGGAAGGTGGGTGTTAGGTCGAAGCCTCCGAGGAACAACCTGATGGGAATTGTTTCACCTTGACGTCGTCAGCAATGCCTGTCGCAACAGAGTCATCGTGCTTACCTCGCGACGGTGAGCCGTCCATGATCTCGAAGCGCACCAGGGTCTCGCTCTCGTTGTACTGGTTGGGAGCAGCCCCCGTTGTCTCTCTTCTTATGATGGACAACTCCATGTGCTTGATCTTTAACCGTACCAGCAAGAAGTATATCCTGCCGACGATCACGTCCTTCAAGTGATATTTCGATTTCGAGTACTCGAACTCAATGTGCAGGCAGTCTTCGATACCGACGTCCATCTTAATGGAGCTGTTGGTCTCAGGCGGTATCCGGTAGGAGTAGACCCAGAGGTCCTTCTCTCTGACTACATCTGCCATTCTCCGCGACACGGTGACGCGCACAAAGTAGCGCAGCTTGACGTTGATGCCATTGTAGGATTCGTATTGCTTCTCGACGTTCTTGAAGTTAAAGTCGAACGTCTGCGGGTGCTGGAGCTCGCCAGGGGCTGCTAGCTCTTGGCCGAGGGAGAGGAACTCGTAGTGGTTTCCGCGGTCGAAGAACATCTCTGGCGCATTATGTCAGCACTGCGCGCCGAGATATAGCTATGGTGAAGCTCCAGGACGGCGGATGCCTACCAATGGTGCCGATGAATTGCACCTTGATGCCCGTGTGCTCGAGGCGCTTGCCATCCTTGGGCCTTACGGTGACCTGGCCCTTGACTGATTCACCATCCAGGTACAGCGGGACCTTCTCTTTGCGGTTCTTGTCGAGCTTGACATCAACGGCGGAGCGGTCGTCGAGGTCCTCGAGCACGATGTCGATGTCGACCGGGGTGGAGAAGAAGTACGACATGCCGGGCCAGAGAAGTGCCGGTGGATTGGCGCGTGTTCGGAAGCGGTATCAGAGGCACTCGTCGCGTCGGTGGTCGGCGGCGCTCGACTGGATGGCCGTGGTGTGGAGAGCTGCGCCCCAGATCCATGGCAACAGCTGATGACGCTTGTCCCCGTTGAGCCCGTCACGTGAGCGCATTCTGCCCCGCCTTCTCCGATCCCTCACCAACACCACCTCGTCATATTCACCCCCAGGTATCCTTGTTTTGTTCTTCACTGGATCCACGTCACGTCTGACTGCTGCTCTCGCCGGGTCAGATGGTCCTCCACATGCCCCTCCCGAGCCTGCGGAGATAGGCACCTGCATACGAAACAGCAAATATGCACTCGTTTGGCGGTGAGCTGCACACGAGCAGCTGCAATATCGCGGCGTCGTGACTGATCGGGACTGTCTGCACGTCTGGCTCAAACGTTCTCACCCGTCTGGACTATCCGGAGCATCTGCCGGGTGCCGCCCCAAAGACTAATCGACTAATCGCAACTCAAAGACTGTTCGCAGCCTCGATCCTCGCCGGCCCGATGCACTTTCAGATTCCTCGCCTAACCCCCACGCGCCATTATCAAACAGCTTCGTACCGCGAGTCAAAGCGGTGAGCTGAAGTCTATTGCTTCCAGGCAGAAACTCAGTCGAATCGCAATCTACTCAGCAGAGCGCCCTGCAGTTGCCTGGCGTTCAGAACTCAAGTCTGCGCTGGCATGTCGTGGTCACCGGCATGCGGGATGCATAAGTACCTGAGAAGGACTGGGGTCCTCATGCGGGGAGACTGATGCGCTACTCGTCATCCCACACGCGACAGGTCCACTTTCAAACGCCGAAGTTCTCTCTCTCCAGCCCCGGCTTCGCGGCTGTTACAGCCGGCTGGGCCTGTTACTGAGACTAGCTACACGCCCTTGCTCGCCATTCGCTGTTTGCTTTTCGGAGCGTGCCATCGTGGCTTGGCTCCCAGAATAACGACAAGCTCCATCGCATTTCACCCTTGCCGTTGCCGTCATGGCTTGCGGGAGAAATTTCCAGACCAGTATTCCAAGGTCCCACGCCTTAAAACGCACCACGCCCCAGCGCGAATCGGGGCGCCGTTGATTGCTTACAGTCTGCATACACTTATATTTGGTCCCGACCACATCGCAATATACTATATTAACCCTACCCGACACCCGTCCCTTTGTTTTCGGGAGCCCAACTCAAGCATTAGCGTCATACAAGAGCCTCACGTACTACAAACACTCATTTCCACAACAGTTTGACTCAAACTTCAAACTCTGTACCACCATGATGCAAACCGTCGATCTATCGCAGCCAAAGCCCATACAATATGCATCACCACCTACACCACCGGCTTCCAATACAGGCTCGCCATCCAAGTCCATGGCTGTCATGAACGAGACCGAGACCGCCAAAATGACCATTTCAACCCACCACCACATCCTCATCGTCACCGGTCCAGCAGGGTGCGGCAAGAGCACTGTTGCAAAGCACCTCTCGGACCGATATGGATTTGACTACATCGAGGGCGACGAGGTTAGCCAGTTCCCTGTGATCTATCTAATGCGTACTGACGTCTTTGCAGTTCCACCCAAAAGCAAACATCGACAAGATGGCCGCCGGCATTCCTCTCAACGACGAAGACCGATGGGACTGGCTCATCCTTCTACGAGACCAAGCCATCACTGCACTGAAGAACGGAGCCAAGGGCGTCGTCGTCACTTGCAGTGCGCTCAAGAAGAAGTACCGCGACGTCATCCGCACAGCCCGCCTCTACGACGAAGACCCAAACGCCAACGTACACTTCGTTTACCTCCGCTCTGACATGGAGACCCTCCTCGCCCGCGTCCGCGCCAGACAAGGCCACTACATGAAGGACGCCATGGTTGAGAGCCAGTTCGCTGCGCTGGAAGAGCCCGACGAGACAGAGTGCAAGCAACTGAAGGATGTGGAGATCATCGACGTCAAGGGCAGCATACAAGACGTTCAGCTACTAGCCGGTGCTGCTGTTGACAAGGTTCTTGCGCAATAGCACGACGCCTGTAGCATCAGCTGGCTCTGATCTCACCTTTCGTTACGTCTTCTTCTTTTTCTGGTCGGTGTTGGGCGAGTGCGCAGGAACGCTGTGCGTGGGTTGTGGCTCCTTGGTTTACTTAGTTACGGCGTTCTATCTATATCACTATACCCTCGCGAGACGGGACAGCATACATGGTTTGCGGAAATGAACAGTTTTGACTTCACAACTTCTGAGCCTTGAAATGACCTATCGTGACTACCCACCGCCAATCTTTTCCCCTGCATCCCATGACATCGGTCGGAAAGATCTTCCTCTTGTCTCAGCCTAATGCTCGTCGGTTCCTTAGTGCCCGTTTTTACACGTGTGCGATCGAACTTCCGGTGTGTGCGGATCTACCTCCTAACCCCGCTCTTCGTTACCAGCAAAGGATGCATGATGGCCCGCGGCCTATGTGGCTTGGACCACTTCACGACGATGACTAGATCTCCACTGCATTAACGGCTGTCTTCAGTCTTGGCCAAACATGACAGCTCTACGGTTGACGCTCTCGTTTACCGACTTCGTTTTGTAGGTTCGGCCTACACTATCGTGCTAGGGTATCTTTTTGTCAAGGTTACAAGAGTTGGAGGACGCATGATTCAAATCAGACACAGGCAATGAGGATCATGGTTAGCCATGGGTATATGAGCAATTGCGATGATTGCGTAGGAAGCGCTCCAAATGACTCAGCCTTGAGGATGAGTCTGACAACAACGTATAGAGACACGAGACTGGAGCGTCGATATAGTCATAAGCACAATTCGAAACGCGAGAATGGTTGAGTCCTAATGCCATCTCTAAACCACCTTCCCAAGCCTCGGCAATGAATCCGAACGCTGTGGAAGCGAGTGCCGCGTCGACCCCAATTCTCTCTCGACGGTAATGTCAACTCCTTTCCCTCCTCTATCCATAGGCCTCAACTCCGTCTCACTACCCCACTCGTTACTTCCCTTCCTATCCTGCTCACTACTCGGCAACCTCAACGTAGTATTCTGACTCCATCTCTGCATACTATACACACGACGAGATTTGCTTTGTGCTCCCGATGAAGCTGGTTGTGCAGAACCATATACCGGTGGCTTCGAAGGACCCGGTCGTGTCCGGCCCATCTTACCATTGAGCAAGTACCTGAACGCCGGCAGTGTAGCAACGATTACGGAAACAGATGACTCGATATGACTCCACATGCTGAGCAACACCGGTCCATCAGCAAGGGCCATTGGATCAGGGTTCGAAGTAGCTTTTGTGATTTGTGCGAGGCGTGCGAACGCGAAGGCGATGATGATGGTGCCGAGGGAGAATATAACAGCTAGGCCGAACTTTTGTTGGGGCGAAACTTGTAGTTTGCGTAAGAGGTTTAGAGGGAGGAGCATGATGAGGGCGTCGGCAATGACGTCTGCGCTTGTTGCTAACTTGATGGATGCGTCGGCTCGGATGAGGTCTTCGGGGTCGCTGCATCCGGCTGTGCGGGTTAGAAGGGTTTGCGGAGAAGGACAGGGTGGAATAATACTGACTTGCGCTCCAGTACTTGGATAGTGGGCGGCAGGTTAGGAAGTTGGAGGCGATGCATGCGAGATAGAGGAGTAGGACTAGTACGAAGGACGCCCACCATACACGCATGTATACTGGCAGTCCTATTACCAGCCGTCTGAAGAAGAAAAGAATGGAGAACTTGGCTAAAGCGACATATCAGTAAGATACTCTGCTCACCAGTATAGCGAGCCAACCCACCAGCCCACAATGTAGTCCAAAACAACAGCATCTGGCTGAACATGAACTTGAGCGAAGTACGCGTCCTCTCGATAAATTCATCTGGCGGTAGCGGCAACGGTGTGAGTGGATCCAATATAGCCGCTTTTGAGTACTCTTGCGCAAGGAAGAACTGTGGTAGGAGACATGTGATGACTGCGGAGAGGGCAGTCAAGGAGAACAAGCCGAAGAAGACGAAGTAGTCGTCTGCGAAGAGTCGGTGCTGAGACTTCCATCGCAGAAAGCCCCTGAGGATTGTGCAGAAGAATGATACACCCCAAAGGGTCCATATCAATTGCTGTCTAGGAGTTAGAGCCGTGAAGTGTGTCGTTGTAGCTTGACTTACCATCAGATCGGTGTGACTGAGCGCCATCTTGATCTTGACTCAGTATCTCCACAGTAGGGAAGACAATACTGCAACCCAAGTGGCCTACTGCGAGATAGAGATATGTATCTAGTCTTAACATTGTCGTACATCTCGCCTTCATCACTATCCCAACACCAAGACTCGCATTCGCATCCGGCCCCATCCTGGTTTGCATCGCGAAGCCTGATCTATGAGACGGTGGGTGCCGCAGATACGCCGTTTCCTACATGGTAGTCTTCGATGATTCCGTCCGTACATGGCGTGCACTCGATGGCGAGCCAAGTCCAACCAGTTGATACGCTTTGAACGGCGAGGTACAGCAGCGCATGCAGGTGGCGGCAAAATTACGGCCCAATTCTTCCAAGCTGACCCTGCATGAGATTTTCTGTTGCTCGCATTACGAACATCCTACTGAAGTAGCACCTCCGGTACCGTAACTTGATCTCGGCCCTTTTCGAAGCCATCTTCCTAGGTTCCGCGGCGGCCGAACCGATCTCGCGGGTGGACATGGTGCGATTATGTTGTACCTTCCTTCCCGATTAAGCTTATCGTGAAGCATATTAATGAAGACGTTGGGCGATGCACCGTATATTCATAGGGAATGCATGAGTTGTATTGATAGAGTTTTGTACACAATCGCCGAACCAGATCGTTGGGATCGTTCATCATGCATCGGCGACCTTCCAACCACCAGGCATGAGGTTAGTGTACACCTTGAGAGGGTCATACTTGGTACGAATAGCCTTCAGCCTCCTCAAGTTGGCAGCGGGATAGCTCTGGAAAATGGGCTGGCCCTTCCCGGCATCGTTCATGTAGAGATAGTTGGCGCTATACGATCCCGCGCGCAGCAAGGTGTTTATGCTCGCTGTGATCCCATCGGCAGCAGCTCGCACTTTCGCGTCATCGCTCGCTGAAGACCAAGTAAAGTTCTCCACCATCCAAAAGAAGGGTGCTTTCGAAATATCAATGCCTTGAGGGTTGCCTCCGGTCTTCGCGCTGTGCGAGAGGAATGCCTTCGTGATGGGCTGGAAGGTAATCGAGGCCTGGAGATTGGCAACACTGGGCAATTTGGCGTTGACGCCGGAGACGAAGGTGTCGTGGATGAGCTGCACGGCCTTTCGGTCAACAACGGACGAAAGTGTGCGGAATTCCTGGCGCAGTCCCAATGGCTGCAGGGCATCTGTAGCTGAGATGTAGTCTGACAACGGCTGCAATGCGTATGAGTCAGCGACTGGGGTGAGCTTTGGCGCAGTGAAGTTCTCGAATACTTTCGGGTTGTCAGTGACGGAGTGGTAAAACTTCGCAGCCGCATAGACAGTCATGTTCGCAGCCGGGAAGGTAAGAATAGTCGGAATAATGGCAGCTTTTGGGTCAGACCCTCCATATTTCCCAAAGTTGTACACGCCGTCCAGGTAGCCGGATGCTTGAGTTTGATCGAATTGACCGATGCCGACGTGAACGTCGCTGCCCTCCGCAGGTCGCAAGTCAAATCGCGTGACGATGCAGAACGAATTACCGCCGCCCCTCAATGCCCAGAAGAGATCTGAGTACTTGTTCGTTGCCGTTGCTTCGACGACTTGACCGCTTGAAAGCACACACTACCCGTTTTTAGTCATGTGTAACTTTGTACAGAGGATTGGCGACATACCTCATACTTCATAACATTGTCGGAAGCGAATCCATACTCCGATGAATAGAAAGAGATGCCGCCACCGAGTAACAAGCCGGGAACACCAACGTGGCCCACACGACCACCGACAGCTGCGAGCCCAGATGGTTTCAGATAGGCGTAAACGTCTCTCCACCTGTTCCCGGGTCCGACAGAGACGACAGACTTGTCTGAGGAAAGTGACAAGGTCGTCAGATTGGAAGAAGAGATTAATACGCCGGAGCCATCAATCCCGTTGTAACCAGGGATTGGCATATGCCCTCCACCTCGCATGGCAAATTTGGAACGTGTCAGGGTCATTGTGGTGACCGCGTAGGCAACTTGCTCGGCATTCTGGGGAACGAAAACGCATGCAGGGTTGCTGTACATCGTGGCTGACCAGTATGCTGTGAATTGTTAGTGAATATCGGGCCGAATTCTCGAGGATATTATCGTACGCTCTTGTGTCTCATATAAGTAGCCGGAAGTTCCAGGCGAGAAGGTACTGTCGGGGTATTTAGATCTCAGCTTAGAGCAGGCGGCCTGCTCTCCACCAGAGAGGCTTTGTGCCGCACCTGCTGCGATGGATGGCGCAGCAAACAGCAAAGCTGCGACACCTGCCAGTAGTACCATTCTGAATGTAATGGGAGGATAGCAAAAGGTGAACCTGATGGGCCCCAATGGGCGAACGTTGATGGTTATGAAGAATTTCGGTCGGATATAACCATCCGCCTGCGCGGCTCAAGTACATCTAATTGCGTGTTGATCCAGCGCACCTAGGTCTTCCGGATACCGGGGGTGTTGCCCATTGAGGAAGAAGGAAGGGCCGTCTGCATGTCCAGCATGTAAACTATGCAGTAGATCGTAAGCGAAGCAGTCGTGCCACCCGTATGTACGAGGTGGGTCTTCGCAGATAGTCCAGACATCGGGGCATACAGACTTCAGAGCCTGGATCTCATGAGCAAGCCGCAATGCAGCAAAAGAAAAAGGACGTACGAGAACTCATGGGCCGAACGCGATGGGGGGTTGAAGAGGCAAGGGATGCAAGGATGAGAATACGCGCTGTACGGCGCGGACTGGCTAGCTCAAAAACACCCCTCATCCTCCGATGATCATCTAGCGCGGATGCCAAGGCTGACGACGTTTGTAGGCTCGATCCCGAGGTTGCTCTTACCTAGGTAACGACACATCAACGCTTCGCTCTTCGCATGCGAACATCCATCCTCTTGGTCTCGAATAATGACGCTCCATCATCACTGCACGCATGAATTCCGTGACAATGTCAACGAGGCATAGCAGACGCGTCTTGCGCGGCCCAGCTTCGCCGCAACGCGTGACGTCATAGCCTTGCGCGCGCACACGTCTTTCAGATGATGGCCATCCACAAGAGAAGGATGCTGGATTATGCAATACACAAAAACTGAGGGGGCCTCTTGGGAATTGTATTTGGAGTCGAATCAGCCTGAGACTGTTGCCTTGCGCACCCTGGCTTTGTACTACACGCACGCGCCACACAGCCACACCATTGGGCCATTCACTGACCGGAATGGCGCGTGGTCTTGGAATGCATGAAGCAGAAGAGCATATCAGATATGGCGTGGGCATTTCAGTATACTCAGCCTTGTTGTTTTGCAGACAGCGACGCCCATGTCGCGGCGAAGTGATGAGGCGGTGGGCAATCGCTGCGCAGCCTTGGAGTGCTCAAGTGAAGGTGAAGTCTGTTTGCCTGTTTGAGACAACAACGACGCGCACAGTCGAATTTCACCTCTTCCAAGCGAGCATTTCTCTTGCGTCGTACAGAGATTTCGTCCACCGTGTTTCGTCTTTTCCCCCCACCTTTTACTACCGCTCTCGCTACCACGACACCACACTTTCTCCTCATCGTTTTGGTCGCGACTGTTGCTATTCCATCTTCGCTACTGGTTGAACACCCTGAATAATATTCTGCATTCTGAATAGACACACCGGATAGCTGAGCCCATTAGGTACGTGGGGTCCGTCGCGCCTGCAGCGCAAGTGCTACTCGCACAGCAGATACCGATACCCTTAAACATGCTCCTGTTCAGGCAAGGTTACACAAGCTGACTCATCTATCATACAGTGTACTCCCTGTGGTGTCTACACCATGGCATCGGCAGCGGCTACGGCCTACGCCTATCACCATTTGGTACTTCCCCCGAAGCTCCCGCAGCAGGACGACCGCAACGCCGCGCACGACTTGACTCTTGTCGATATCGCCATTCACGCCCTTGAGTCTCTGAGATCCTTTGTCAACAGCGAGCATGTCAACTCAGTCGAAGTCGCCGTCGCAACAGTCAGGAACTGTCGCGTCCACTACGGCAATAACAGTGAAGGTCAAATTCAAGACGTTCTTACCAATATCGCAAACGGCGCCGCTACTGGTAAAGTTCCATTGGAGATTAAAGAGCAGAACGCGGGGATCCTCGTCGGTCGATCTTCAAACAACTTGGTCTTCGAGTTCTTCGAGCTTTCTCCTACGAATGAGGCGGCTATGCATTCAGGCCGACTAGTACGAGAGTTTCCTGCCCATGCATCACAGATAAATATCGGAAAGGTCAACCCCGATCTTATCGAATCGATCTCCAGGACCATAGCTACAATGACGACCCAGACAGCTCCTGGCTTCCAGCCCAAAATCACCAAGAACAACAAGAGTATGGACGAACAGCGCGATACGGCGCATCCCGGTATGGTAACCGACTTCTTCTCGAACCTCATCGCTGCTTTCGGTGAGCCGACAGACGTACGCCATAGCACGAAATATACCCGGGAAGAGGTTCTTTGGAAAGACTGCTTTGCACCTTGGCGACGGTCCCCATTATGGCTCTTGTTACGCGTATCGCTACAGCTGCTGTTCTCCCGACAAGCACCTTCCAGTCTGCATGCCGACGGTCTGTACAAAGCCTTCATGATCTTTATGCTATCACGATTACTCGATCTGGGGAAACAGCACTGGAAAGATATGGGTAGCGAGGCGATTCATATCACATTGGCCAAGTTATCCCGACGGCTACGCAAGTTCGAGCTTCTCAAGCAAGAAGGGTACCTACAGCCAGGCTGGGCACAACATATTCATGACGGGATGATTAACGCCCACAAACTCATCAACCAGCACTGGCAGGATCAGATCGATAACTCTCAGGCCAATATCGACTTCAGCACCGTTGCCCAGCTCAAGCCTAAGGCCGATGTCGACATGGAACTCTCCGGGTTAGATGCATTCTTGTTGGCGGTCACGTCTCGTCAGCGAGAAGTCTCGTCGTCCACCTTCACTCCCACTTCCGAGTATCCATCTTATCCAGCTACTCAATTACCGGAAAGCATAAAGTCGTCCGGTTCTCATGAAGACAGATACTTCCGCCTAGCCGCTTTCGAGAAGTGGGTCGAGCATCATCTTGTTGACTGGTACACTTCACATCTCCACGATGGAGATGCATGCGGGAGTCTACGTACAATCATGACTAGCTACTATGACGTTGCTAGTAGCACCTATGCTGGAGTGCCTATCGGCCTATCCATCATGTATCTGACGCTTACTGGGCTTTGGATCGCGTGCGACCGGGTCGCATGCACGATATATCCCATGCTGCTTGATTATGATCCTGAGGTCGATCTGGCCGAGTTTCAATGCCTTACGCTTCCCCTCAAGAGCCACCTGAACCGCTTGGACGCTTCAGAGCGCTATGTACGAATGCGACAGGCCACAGCGGTGAAAGGAAGACCTTCTGTCTATCGAAGGTTTGGAGACCCTGACTCGTTCTCTGTCCGATACTTTGATCGGTGCGAGACTCTTCAGGCTACATTATCAGATATCGAACTTGATGCCGCTGCCAAGCGCAAGCGGAAGTGTAAAGAGCTGGCAGATCTCAAGCTACAGTATCAGCAGTACATGGACCAGTACAATAGCAACGTATGTGAGGAGGTATGGGAGATCTACAATCGCAGACACGGCTACAGACGAAAGGTCCACTCCAACAACTGCAGCAGATGTGCAGCGAAGGCCAAGGCAGATTTCCTTACGATCCGGATCTACGAATGGCCAGTCTCATCAAAAACACCTGTAGCAAAGGCTACGGTGTTTGAGTTGGCTGTACCGGATCCCTACAGCAACTGGCGCGATGCCTCAGCGCACTTCATTACCACGGTTCTCGGCTATAAGGATGCGAACCAATTACGACCGTCACACTCATACACGCTCAACAACCACCAGGATCTGTCCCATCTGCTATCCAATGGGTACCATCGGCGGAGAATAGTCCCACTTTCAAATGTCAAGAGCCACACTGCCACCCACAGGAAGTTGCAGAAAGCTATTCCTCACTTGAATGATAACGATGTTTGCCTTGACAACGCTTTACAATACGCCTACTACGACGTTTCCAGCGGCATCTTCAACGCTAGCATGCCCATTTGTACAGAAGAAGTCCCAAAGAAATGCCTATACCCCATGCCAAAGCGATCAAAGGCTCTTGAACGCTTCATGTATCGCCCACCAACATCGCCCGATGGTTTACCAGCCAACGAAGTTATCGCCAGTTTGTCTGATTGTCCAATGCACTTCTCGATCGATGAGTATAAGGCTTTGGGCGCGCTACCGCTTGGGAGCAACCTTGTTCATTCGAACATTCTTGCTCAGCTAGCGATTCCATCAGTCGACTTTACAAAGATCGAGACGCAATGTATACTTCTCCAGGCTGTACATCAGGCGGGTCCGCCAAGTCAGTGCATCGAGCGGTCAAGCCACTCTATCCTCACAGAAACTTCGTTTGGCCATGCTATGCTCGCGCAGCTTGAGAGCAACTTGGACCACATCGAAGAAAACTGGGAATCATGGAGGGCTGCAGCAACATTCTCCCTACTCACTCGACGAGTACTGAGCTTGACACAAGCCCAGGACGTTCGTTCTCGCGCGCTTGACTATCTTGAAACTTTGCGAGCAGTTTGCTTGAAATGGTTACGACGCTTGAAGGAGCGAGTGGCTGCCTCAACGGACGACGGCCAGCGCACAGAACTTTGGAGCCGCGCTACAGAGGTAGCACTGCTGTGCACCTCGACCTATGATGTGGAAGAGTCTGACTTTGAGACTGTGCTTCAGCAAAGGTCGGCAATCTCAACGTTGCTTCAATCGTCTATTATTGTACAGGAGCACTGTGGAACCATGCAGTCGGATTTCCCAGAGCTCTTCAGTATCTCACTACAGTCGTGGAAGTCACTGATGTATCGCATCCTTCCGATACTACGGAATCGCATCATCAAAGATGACAGTGGCCTTTCGGATGCCATCAAAGCGAATTGGGCCGCATTCGAAGAATCGAATCCCAGTGGTTCTTGGAATTCGCTGGACGAGAACCGCCAAAAGCAATGGATGCTCGCGACATCAGGCTCCTTACCGGTGCACTTCAACTTACTCACTGGAGAGCTGCTTGTCAATGGCCTTCCGTTGGCTCGGCTTCCTGCCGAGTACGAGCGCCATAGCATGTATGAGCCTTTATTCCACAAATCAGCTCTGGAAGTTGTGCCGACCGATGAAATTGGGTTCAGGTTCTCTGCAAAGACTCTGTATCAAGGCTACAACCTTCATTTTGGTATGAGCGGCAGCGATCTGCTGATGTGTGCCATCGGATATGGCAAGAGGCTCGAATTGCTGCCTTCACGTCTATTTCAAGACCTTTTACCTCAGTCCTTGGTGACGCATGCCGTACACATGTACGATTCACAGGCTCAAGAGATCTTGTTTCGACCTATGTATTCGCCCTGGTCGACTGAAGGCGACGATACACGATGGCGTCTTGTACGACACGGAACTTCATGGCGGCTAGTCAACACGGACAAGGTCATGATTGACGTGCGCAGCCGTACAGCTCGTACCATCTCGAACATGTTGGCGCCACTAGAGAAACTGCTACACATGCACATGCGTCTCGTTGGTCCAGACAATACTTCTGATCTCCGCGTTGAGATAGAGCTACCGCGACTACAACTCTCGTTCGAGTTCACCGAAGCGAATGATCACTTGCGCTCTCGCCAATTTCGCGACATGATTATCGACTCTGATCAAACAATGGGCGCCCTCGTTGGCATGCAAAGTCGGTTGATATTAAGGTCGGCGGAAGGTCGGCGAATGATGATCATTCCGGAAGGATCAGTCAGTTTCGCGAAGGGAGACCTACATCATCCTAAGGTCAAGATGCTAGAAAACTCGGCAATTCGGATTCGTGCTTATCAGATCGACGACACGCTTGGTCAGATAACAGGAGATGGAAGCCTACGAAGTCGCTTAATCTTGTGCTACTTGCACGCGCTAACATCTCACTGCCTACCCGATCCTCTCACTGGATGTACCGGCACTGAGTCAGCTCTCTCGATTCTGAGATCGGCAGCTGTGGGATCGATCGACATTCTCGCATCAGAAGATATAGATCTTCTGACCTGTCTGGCCGATCTCTCGGCTACGAGATCGTTTTATCCAGAGCATCTGAAAGTAATGCAGCGCACGAAGTGGGATACGAGTCTCCCATCGCTATCGCAACATGCTTCTTTGCGGTCCCTCGTATCGAGCCTACTACATCAGGTTGGGAGGATGCAATTCTTCTACCCTGACAAACACAACGACTTCGAGTTGATCAGAAAAACCCAAAAGAAATTGATGTCGTCTTCAACTGCCTATTTGGATGAGCGATCTTCAATTCGCACTGCAACGTTCCACGTCGCCGGCTTTGGCGCAGAGCACTTTAGCTCTGCACAAGACTCGCATTACGATCGGCGAGACGTTCAATTACATTCCAAGAGAGGGGTTCAGGCTAATACGACAGCCAAGCTAATGCTACGGGATCGATTCAGCCTTCACAGCCCTATCACAGGACTCAAAGGCAGGCTTCTCCAACAGCACTTCAAAGATGCTACCATCCTTGGAGTGAATTGTTCCTTCGATCCTGTAAGTCTCCGATACGATTCAAAGTGGTTGGACGATGCATCAAAAGCGTTCATAGAGCAATGGTGCACTCTACAACCAGGTCTAGCTGGCGCGTCTGCCAGGAGCAACAATCGATACGACATGATTACGTGGCTATCTGCAATGTCTTTCGCTGAGACAGCGGACATGGATGTCATACAGTCGTTTGCTGCATTCTACATCTCACAGGACTTTTCCACAGTACAACCACCTGCTGCTTCAACGTTCGAATTAGCTAAGGGATATGTCTTTCACCAAACAACGATTGAAAACATCGTTCATACCAACGCCAAGCCATTCGAAGATTCTCGTGAAGCGATGTCACCAAAGTCGGCCTCGGAGACTGAAGAGCAGCATCACAACAGAATGCACTCCTTGTTTCGACAACGGAAGAATAGTGCCATCCAGAACTTTGTGAGCGGCTTGAAGAAGCAATGGCCAGTTCTTGTTCCTACATTACCGCAAGCGGCTGCAATTGGCACGTATGTCAATGTTTCCGATGCAATGGTCACTATCCGGAATCACTTTTACAGCTGGTACGATAATCACATGTTCATGGAATACCTCGGCAAATTGTCAAAGATCATGGCACGACAGGTGGCGTCGCCGGTTGTAGCACCACAGCATATCCTCACCTCGCCGCCAAAGCAGACTCAGCTCGGCGATTCCACTCGGCATCTCAGCGTCCTGGATGTGTTCGCTTTAAAGCCGTCTCGGTCCATCGAAACCCTCTCACTGACAGCTCCTTCCGAGCCTGCGGTTACGGTCGCTAAAGGACATCTGCCTGAGAAGCATTCGGAGGTGAAAGAAAGGCTAGAAGAACTTTGTCGAAGGAACATGGTCTATGCCACCTCCAAGTGTGAGCGAGAGTACGTTGAGAATCTACGATCAAGCTGCGATGCCCTCAACTCGTTTGTCAACAGCAAAGTCATGCATGACGAGTTAGTTGCAGATGTTCAAGCTCTGCTACACGACTACCTTAGCAAGTGTCAGAACCATCTTGAGACCTTCACCTCCGCATTGAAGGGGCTTTTTAGCCACCAAGTCGCCTTTCAAACACAGCTGTCGCCACGATTATGTACGAAGTTCTGGCTCGGTCAACTACACAGAGACCGATTCGACACACTATCGTCGGCCTGGAAAGGAATTGTCATTCAGTATGCGCTCGCTATCACCAATCTACAACGCGCTCAGCGGTTACTCCTCTTATCCAAGAAGCCGGTCGATCTCGTGGAGGAGCTCCGCCATGTTGGACATGGCAATTGGGATGTGCATCAATACCCAGAGACTCTTCTCATCGAGGCTGAGAGCGGAATTCTTGTACGAGCCGAACAGGAGTTTATTGCTGGCCAGATGCGTTCGCCAAAAGATGGCTGGAATATCGTGCTTCAACTGCTCATGGGCGGTGGCAAGAGCTCAACTATTCTTCCCATACTCAGTGCTTTTCATGGAGACAAGAGGAAGTAAGTGTCTCTAAACCAAACCGATCGGACTACAGCATACTGATATCAGAAACTAGGCTTGTCCGAGTGGTCATCGCAAAACCGCAGAGCCGGCAGATGCTGCAGATGCTGGTCGCTAAGCTTGGTGGTCTCTTGAACCGAAAAGTTTATCAAATGCCCTTCTCACGCAACCTCCGACTTAATGCTCAAGATGCCGTCACCATCCGCGAGATCTACGAAGAATGCATTCGCGAGCGCGGTGTATTACTGATTCAACCGGAGCATATCCTGGTAAGTCATGGCTCTACGAAACGCATATGAGACACATACTGACTTCCTACCTCTACCCTACAGTCTTTCAAGCTGATGGCAGTGGAATGTGTTCTCATTGATCAGCCAGAAACCGCTCGGAAACTGCTAGCAACCCAGCAATGGTTCGACGACGTGTCATGCGACTGTATCGACGAGAGTGATGAAAATTTCTCGACCAAGTTTGAGCTCATCTACACGATGGGCAGCCAGAGTTCGATAGAATACGCTCCAGAGCGATGGTTGATCATTCAGGATCTTCTAGCGCTGATCCCCCCTGTGGCGAAGCAGGTCAAGGAGATCCATCCCGAGGCGATTGATATTGAAGGCGATGACGACGGGCGGTATCCCAGGATTAGGTTCCTACGACCTGACGCTGCCGATCTGGCTTTGCGTCTGCTCGCGACAAAGGTCGTTGAATCAGGCGTAGGAATTCCATCTCGGTCGCAGTCTCCCACCATGCAGGCCGCGATACTGCGCTATATCTCCGTAACAGAGCTGGAAGCTCGTGAGATCGAGGAAGTCGAACACAGCAAGTTCTGGACCGAGACGACTAAACCGGCACTACTACTTCTCCGCGGGCTATTTGCAGGGGGCGTGCTGAACTTTGTGTTCTCGCAGAAGCGGTACCGCGTTAACTTTGGTCTCGACAGCTCACGCACTCCAGCCACTCGACTAGCCGTACCATATCGCAGCAAGGACTCTCCTTCACCTAGGAGTGAATACTCACACCCCGACGTTCTGATTTTATTGAGCTTGTTATCTTGGTACTATGAGGGCCTCACGAACGACGACCTTTTCGATACCTTGATTCATCTGTTGAAGTCCGATCAAGCAACCATTCACTTCGACGAGTTCGTCAGCACCGCGTCTTCAAGTCTACCCAAGGCTTTCAGACAGCTCTCTGGCATCTCCATACGCGATCGGCATCAGTGCGTTGAGGAGGTGTTCCCAGGTTTACGGCATTCCAAGAAGGCCGTCGACTATTTCGTCTCTCACCTCGTGTTCCCCAAAGAACTGAAGCAGTTCCCTTCAAAGCTCAGTGCGAGTGGATGGGATTTGGCGATCCAGAAACCGAATACCACGACCGGCTTCTCGGGAACAAACGATACCCGGCATCTTCTTCCACTCAACATGCACCAACTTGATCTGCCGAGCCAACAACACACCAACGCTCGGGTCTTGTCATATCTGTTGATGGATGAGACTTCTGTGGCCCATTTACCCGCACGCGTCATTGGTGGTACAAGTAGTAAAGATGGACAGCATCTTCTTGCTTTCATCGAGGGGTTACGTCCAGACATAAGAGTTATACTGGACTGCGGCGCATCAATCCTTGATATGAACAACCGAGAGGTGGCTGAAGCCTGGCTGAAGCTACGAGGCAACGACGTCGCAGCCGTTATATACTTTGAGGACGAGGAACTGTCTGTCCTAGATCGCTCTTCCAAGATCGAATCCTTCCAGACATCTCCATACGCGAAGATGCTAGATACGTGTGTCGTCTACTTGGACGAGAGCCATACACGGGGAACAGACATACCAGGATTACCACGACACTATCGGGCTGCCCTGACGTTAGGCAGTCAACTGACCAAGGATCGCCTCACACAAGCAGCTATGCGACTACGAAAGCTCGGCAATGGCCAATCGGTGTGCTTTGTCGTACCCGGGGAGATACGTACCAAGATCTATGAACGAAACGGCAAACAGTCCGGTACCCCAATCGACGTTTATGAGGTACTGGCGTGGGCGATAGGCGAGACCTGGTCTGATATCAAACGTTCGCTCCCACTGTGGGCTGTGCAGGGGAACCGATTCGAGAGCCACAAGCACTTGTTGCTGGACGGTGCCAACACGACCAAAGGAACAGCGGAAGAGTTCCTAGAAGAGGAAGCAGCAAGCCTGGAGACTCGATACAAGCCACGCGAGCCAGATAACGATGGCTCCAAGCACCTCCAGGATTGGGACGAATCTAATAAGAACATCGTCAAGATCGTATCGCGATGCCGTGATTTCGAAGCTATGGGCTTTGGCTCAGCTGCGCTATCGGAGGAGCAGGAACGCGAACTCGCCCCGGAGATCGAAGAGGAGCGCCAAATCGAGCGCCCACCGCGCCTGAAGGCTCATCCACGTAACTTTCACCCCGACCTCAAGCGCCTCATCGATACAGGAGAGTTCTGCGTCAGTTCAAAAGCATGGGGACCGGCCTTCGAAGCCCTCTGCACCACGAGCGCTGCCAAGGATGTTGATCTGAGCAAATTCCCTGACGACTTGCTAGTCACAGCGGACTTCATACACACTGTTCAGGTTCCTTCAGGATCGACCCGCGCGTCCTTCGTATCCGACTCGTACCAACGACCTGTACAATTCGTACTTTCCGTCCATCGCCAGGGAACTGTTAGCAACCTCATCATTGTGAGTCCCTACGAGGCCAACCAGTTGCTACCTCTCCTCCGGCAGTCGAAGACAGTCTGCCTGCATATCTTCGCGCCGCGTTCCAATGCCAGCTACGCACCGGTCGATGATCTCATGCTATACAATGTCGGCCGCAACTTCTTGCCTGGTTCAGTCTCGCGTAGCTTGACGATGCAGCTGAATCTCTTCGCCGGGAGCCTCTATCTACGATCGCTCTCAGAGTACGCCGAGATCTGTGACTATCTTGGTCTTCTAAAGGGAACAGCGAAAGACGGTCAGGAAGTCTATGCAGATGGCTTCATTGATCCGCCAGCTGGGATCTGGGGGCTGGAGAAGTCTCCTGTGCCCTTCCTGCGAGCGCTACTCATGAAGATCCGGCGGGAAGGAGAAGGCGTCGAGAAGACCCATCTGGGTAGGATGCTAAGCGGAGTTCGGCTGGAGGAGAGCGACTTTGTGGTGGAAGAGTAGTTGGCTATTTTGACGGTTGGTGACAATCTAGAGACGAAAATTGGATGAGAGAAAAGAGAGAAAGGATGTTACACGAAGAGGCGGTAATGACATCGGCACAGCTCTACACCACGGTTAGAAGCACTGTCGGTGTGTCAGCAAGTAGTAGATACAATGCACCTTTGTGGTATAATTTCTTTGGCATAATGGCGTGATACTTCCGCGTTTTTCGAGGTGTCGCGCGGCGCGTAACGCGTGTCGCCTCGGTACTGTCATCGCCCCATTGAGACTAGCGCGCCCACGTCATCAGCACCAGCCCTGGAGGAGGTTAGGAGTCCCTGTCATTTGCTGCATATACGCCATTAAATCATAACATGTAAACAAGTCTCGTTATTATGTATGCGTCTACCTCAATGATGCTGCTAACTACATCTTTTTAGAGTGCGACACGAATTACACCCACGACTACAGTCGCGCGATTCGCGACTTCCGGACTCAACACCACACCCATACAATCAGGCATCACTTGTCATCAAGATGTTCGTAGAGCAACCTTCTCGATTCGCGCAACTCTATGTTGCCAATATATACAAGAAAGAAGTCAATGTATGTACAATGCTTCCAGAGCGAGCACAACAGATGCACTGCATCCCCACCATCCAATGAAATCCACCGATGCCCGCCGATTCGTCCTCGACATGTTGTTCAAGTCTTGCTCTAGGCAACCTAGCAAGAAGAGAGAGGCTCCTTGTAGATGCAGGCGTCGGAGGGGCCCTTGGAAACGCTCTCTGGCTCGCTGCCAGAAGCAACACCCTTGAACTCCTCGCAAATGACCTTGACGGAGCTGGCGCAGTTGGTAGCGTCGATCGTGGCGGAGTCTCCGAAGTTAGGGTTGATGCCAGCAAGGAGCTTGCCGTTGGAGGCCTTGACGTTCTTCATGATAACATGGCGCTCGGCGGATTGCTTGCAGTTACCGCAGGAGCGGTATAGCTTGCCGAAGGTGTCAACGGTGAATCCGTCGATGGTGACGGTACCAGCGCCGTTCTGCTGGATGACCTTGTCTTCAGCGCCGGTAGCTCCTCCACCGATCACTAGAAGGCGTTAGCTCAGTCCTGAAGTATGTGCAAACACCTCTTACCAGTTGCGTCACCATCTTTCTTGAGAGAAAGCGCGTCCTCGCAGACAGCAGCCCACCAAACGTTCTCGATAGTGCAGCTGCCCTCGCAGTGGACACCCTCGATCTGGTCCTCTCCGATAATCGCGTTCTTCAAAGTAGCGCCATCCTGCAGAGGTAGAGGCACGAAGTCAGTAAATGTCTCACACGCACTTCCTACAACCGTGACATACCTTGAGAATAAAGACCGCGTCAGAATCTCCGCCTTCGGCTTGGCCAGTGCAAGACACGCCACGACCATAGGTCTTGAGACCGCCGTCAAAGGTGCCAGTGATCTCCATGGGCTCCTTGAGCGTCTGGGAGCCCTTGGAGGCCGGGATAGGCAGGCTCGCCCGCTTGTTCAGGTTGAAGAAGTTCATGGGAGAGGGCTTGCTGGGACCAGCAGAGACCGCGACGGCGAAAGCCACAATGGCAGCAGCGACGGAGGCCTTCATGTTGATAGTTGGAAAGGTTGGAGTTGGGAAAGCTGGAGAGCTGAAAGGCTGTTGGAATGAAGAGAAGGACGTTGGGTTCGGCTAGCGAATGTAATGCGTCGAGCAAAGGATTGAAAGAAGATGAGAAAGCTGAAAGACTGTAAAAGACTGTTGTTGGCTCGATGGTGAGTACGGATTTTTGGGTGCGTCACCCGCTGCATCTTATACCATCCACGGATCTGTTCCGACATCTTCTGGATGCCTGCCGTCGGGACAACTGCGGAAACTTGCAGGTTTGGCGAAATCGCATATAGATTGAACCCACACGGCTCCGCCCTACCCTCATGGGCTTTGTGCTTGGCGGTTATGCTCATCTGTTTGAAACAGTCCTTGGATTCGCGAATCGTGATCCGCGCGGTCTCTACCCGTTTCGCCTTTTACGCCAAGAGCGATGCGTTTCAAAGAGGTGACCTGGAAGTTCCTCCAATCGTATGTCATCTGGTGTTTGTGCGCACAGCAAGGAGAACAACGTAACAGTGGAAGCTAAGCCTAATCTGCAGCATGTCCAGTGTTTATCGTGTCTTCGGTATGGAAGAAGGTTGCGGCTACAGCTGTCACGTCCAGAAATCCCGAGGCCCTTATTCTGCACTCAAAGCAAGTAGTAACGGCTGCGACATACGTTGTGTCTTCGCAACGCTCACACAGATTGATGGCAGGAGACCACAATGGCACATCTGCTGAAGTTGCGCGCGGGCATATCCCAGCGCGAAAACATTGCACTTGAGTGGTGGAAGAAACAACCCAACACCACAACTCGAGCACGTGGAGTCACAGCGCTTCTGGTTGTGATCGTCGCCATCACAGTTCTTAGTATATTGAAGTTGCAAACGTGCACCAGCACAAAGAGATCGGTGCCATCGAGCCGCCTCACCAAACACGACCCCGTTCTTCACAGACCACGTCAGGCTTCGCGGAACTTTTGGTAGCGTGGTTCGAGATCCGCTTGGCATTCCCCACTACCTGGTGAAGCAAGGGGCGGGAAGCTTGTGTATCGACAGGAACAGCAAGGCTGCAGACAACCCACTGACTCAAAGTATCCACATTATGTCGTCGACATCGAATTTTCAGATATCTGGCTGCATATCTGTAACAAACATGCTGGATTGTTCAGTAAACATCGACAACCCAAGGAAGACAGCCGCCCGCCACAGCGCACCAGGACGCAGACACCACACCAGACACCGAAATGAGAGTGACATGCATGAATCAATCCTCCACGCGGCATTTTCGTACAACGCTCAGCGGTCAAGCGTTTTTTTTTCTTTTGGTGAAACATACCCAGCTCCGAAGTTGACCCAGTCCAGACACCCTTCGCCATCTGACACCACCATCAACAGCACGAACGGCCTGACGTCGCAGGTCTCCACGCGCTCGTTCATCTCAGGAAACATTGCTTTTGTCGTAGGAATGCATGCGACGGCTCTGAACGTCAATCACAGTGCATCCTCCTGCGAGCAATGATGACAACGCTGTACGGCAGGCAAGCCGCACTCCGTGAACGAGATCACGGAGGGGTACGTAAGCCGATCGTGGTGCGTGCCCTGCGGCTGGGGCCGTGGCTGTGGAGGCGTTGGCGCCACACTCAATTGTAGCTTTATCGTGACGCTGCTGCGCACCTTCCGCGCTGCTTCAGTTCACACATCTCGCTGCCCCGAGCGACGAAGACGCCTGACATCCGACGCCTCCAGAATATTCTCATTGATAGCAGCAGCAGAACACCAAAGACGGGTTAGGATTTCTCACCTCATCGCTACGCTATCCGTCCGTGCGCTGGCTAGCGCCTACCCGATATATACAACTTTTTGCCCGTCGCTCTTTTGCTCTGCACCGCAAACTTCCCAGTTCGACGCACACCTAGTGTGCAAGCCGACCCTCGGTAGCAGGGAATTTGTGGTCCTTGTGCCGGTCAAGTATACCTGCATCCACTCTCTACGTCGAGATATACCCGTCGGTCATTGCTCTTAATTGAGCAGGGCCGACAAACCAACCTCTACTCCTCAGGAATAGCTGCCTCCGGTGACTATTTCGGTCGTTTAGACGTTGTTACTATATCTAAGGTCACCTTAGATTATAGCATTTCTTCTTCATCCTTGCGCAGGTCAAGTATACCTGCACCTCGTCAACTCCACACTGAGACGTCGAGACTCCGTTAGCCATTGCTCTTAAGTGAGCAAGGTTAACAAGCGACCACTACTCATCCGATTTAGTTGCCTCCGGTGACTATCTCGGGAGTTTAGGCATTGCTACTATATCTATGGTCTCCTTAGTTTATAGCATTTCTCCTTCCAGATGTCTTCGAGACAAACTACACCGCTCTTCTCTCCTCAACAATGGAGCAAGAATCCGGGCTCTTCGATGATACGCGACCGAAGCCGTGCAACACCTGAGACTTGGGTCACATATTGTGACTCTAGCGATTGGTAGGCAGTGACGTATCCTCTCCACACGGTTGAGAGCGCTACAGTATGTCGACTATAGTTATTCAATCTGGACGACGGGAGTTTCATGCCTTGAAGAGACGGAAGACAGCTGAAGCTCTATTTCCAGCGGCACGAGTCGCTCACGACTCCCGCAATACACAACCATCTCGGACGCAAACGCACTTTTGCGATCCGAGACTTTCAGGTGGGCGTGGCAGCCACATAATCGCCGTATCTACCCAATATCACATATCGAGGTCTATGTCGTCGCCGGGTAGTGATTACTTCTACCCTACATTACATATTAAGGTCAATGTCGTCGTCAGGCAGTTGTCCACATCGTCGTTTCTCCTGTCAATCCATCAATTGCCAGAGCAAGCTGACTACAAACAAAGGTGAACAGGGTCCATGATCCATCGCAACGAGCGACCATACCGAGCTACCGCCCAGCTCACCTCACCTCTCCAAGCCAACATGGCCTCGCCAACCCTCTCAAGCCCCAGGCTCAAAGTCACTCTCCAACGGCCCACCACAAACCCCCGTCAGACAAACCACCGCGGCCTGATACGTCACACTCCCCGTACTCGTACAGTCCTTCCTCAGCTGCGCGCTTCCGTAGTAGCAATTACCAACCGCCGCATCCGGGGACGAGATGATATCAACCAGCACCCTATAGTCCACCGAATGGTCACGGTCCGCATCATTCGTCGCCACGCCACAGTCACCCGTGAAATTGCCCGCAGACCTGACAATGCGCATGGTAGAGGGGCAGCCGGGGATTTCCAAGTCGCAGAAATCGTTTTTCCTCCAGTCGTTCAGTTTGTCGGTGCCGGCGGAGGTGCCGGCGGAACAGAAGTCGTCGGTTCCGAAGCCGTTTTCTTGGCCTTCGATGCCTGGGGGTGAGCGTTAGATTGCTGGGAGTGGACGAAGTTGGAATGACATGTACCTGCGCTGTTCCACGTCCCGATGATTTGCAGTTGGCCTGGAGTGGAGAAGGTGCCGCCGAGCTCGGAGCCGGCGTATCTGCCTATGACGAAGTCGGCGTAGGTGGATGTAGTGAAGAAGCCCAGTAGCGGAAGGATGGAAAGCCGGGAGTTCTTCATGTTGGGTATAGGAAGCAAGGTCTTGAGGTTGGATGACGGTCTTGTAGGAGAGTGTTGACAGTGCTCTTTGATGCTGATGTCCTTCGGTTTGCTGTATGGCGGGTGTCTACTTATACATCTCTTTCTTCCCACCTGCTCTTACCGTTATGATGGAGGTCATCGCGATCGATCGTCTGCCAACTCTTCAATCCGTTGTCCCACCTATGCCCGTGCGATGCCCGTTGGGCGCATGTATCAACCTAGTTGTCAGTAGCCTTGGTCTGAAGTTGCAACAAGCACCCTAAGGCCAACCCTCATTTCATTCGGTATCGGAAGGATGCACTTGGCTCCACCTCCAACAACAGTACATAGTGGTAGTGGACACGGTGAGCGCCGAATGCCCATGATGAACGTTCATCGACCATCTCAGCCTTGACTTCGAAGATAGTTAGCGTCAACGTCAGCGTAGCATTAGACGACTTTTAGGATGAGCTTGTAACTCATTTGACAGACTTATGCGAAGAGCACATGAGCACGTGATTCTGACCAAACCTTATCCTCAAGAAGCTTATGGTATCCTACAAAGCGCATAAAAATCTGAGGTCGATAGTGAAGGCACCTCATACAAGAAAAAATCTGGACAGGTCTGCAGACTACATCATACCAAAAACTTGCAAACTAGGTGACCTAACGTCAACGTCGACTCCAGGGCCTTCAGCTTTTTCCTAGGTTGGCGTGAAGGCACAAATAATCCTTTAGGGGATCGGAGTCGCAAACAATGGGACTGCGAGCCCCGGGGCCTGGAGAAATCGTGGTAGGCCTGACACTACCATGCCGATCAACCAGCAGCCACTAGACATGGATGGGGAAGTAATGCGAAGCTAAGAGATGGACGACATGAGCTGAGTGCTTTTCGTCACTTATGGGAAGAAGTAGGCAAAGGTATGGCCGACGGTAAGTCGGTGTGCGTGAAGCCTTGACTAAGACGCGGGATCTGAAAGAGTGTATATGACGAAGACTTGTTTGAAAGGTTGAAGCTAGGTTTTTAGATTTCATACGCCTATCGATGGGATTGATATTGCACAATGTGGTGGCACAGCAGACCAAATGTACATGCATGCATCCCATCGTACATGTCTAACAGGGGCCGCCCGTTCCTCCGCCATGCTCAGTTCCCATGCCCCGTCGCAGCAACACCAGACACACACTGCTCACTTCATCTTCCTAGCGGACCAGTATTGGCGGTGCCACCAGTCCTCCTTGACGACTTGCCCAGCATAAAGTTACCCAGACCACGTGCACCACTGGCAAGAGGCTGCCTGGTCATCGGCGAGTTTTGGTACGAGGAATGCGCATCCTGACTCAAATATGGAGGGGGCTGGCGTGAACCACCGAGAACCGGAAGCTGGCTCCTATGAGCTTGCGAAGGCGTCCCGACTGGAGCTGTGTCTTCACTGTGTTAGCGCGCGATGCTCTCACTCATAATCGAAGGAGTAACTCACGACCAGTGTTGTTCCTCACACCCAGTCCTCGTCTCTGCAACTGTGGATCGAACGGAGGCCCGAGATGGACACCGCCCTGCTGCTGCCGTCCACTGCTCCCAGAACTCCTACTAAAGTCTCTGTTGTGCGGTTTACCACCACCGGCCTGCTGCGACATGTTCATCTGACTGTAGCTGGCCGTTCCGGTCCGCGTGCCAGGAAGGCGGTCGATGAACCGGTCTCCACGAGCAGTCTGGATCGTGTACGCCGCCTCATCACCAGCAGCATGAGCTACCTCCGTTGCCATGACCTTGCTTTTCAATTGCTGGTAGTGCGCTTGGGTCTGCGCATGCGCTTTCGTCTTCTCTTTGAAGGCTTTCTGAAGTTGATGGTTTTTGTCCTCGAGATCCTCCTGTTCGGCTTGCATGGCTACCGGACGGTTAGTATCGGAGCATTCGGAGGAAGAGGATATCGCGAACCCTGCATCTTGTCTTGCAATGCCTTGATCTGCGAATTCGCATCGTGCACGAGCTGATCCATCTGTTGACTGAGCGTATCGTACTTGCCAGTCAAACCTTTCGCGAGGTGCTCCTGATAGATGATCTCCTGCGACGTCTGATAGCTATGGAACGCCAAGCCACGACTGGCACACTCCATGATGATTGTTGGACTCAGGCCGCTTAGTACTGACGTCTTGTAGTCTTCTGATGGATTGAGACCAGCGACAACCACATCGTCGGGGTTGTGCAGCGATGAGTTGCATGCTGGACAAGTTCGATGCGCATTTGTAGATCTCGATAGCCCGGTGACATCTGCGCAATTGCTGCAAAAGACGTGACTTGTGCGATGGTCAGCGAAAAGCGTCAGAGGCAGGTGAGATGGACGAACCTGCACGTAGTAACCACGGCGCGTTCATGCAGCTGCGATCGACACTTGAGCTCATTGCAACGCAGAACGTACTCCATGGCGAGCGGCGATTGTGAAGTGGAGGGAGTTCCGTCGGCGGATGGAGAAAGCACGATGTTGACGCGAAAGCACGTGGTCCGCTCACCGAGGCAAGAGCATCCCAGCTCGTGTAGAATCTCATCGCACCAAGCGTAACATGAATTCGTGTCTTATGGATGTGGTATCTCGCCGCGCTTGCAACACTAAGCAACAGAATGCGTCCGTGGGGTCTGCCGCTTCCGCATTCGAGTCTATCGATCATCCTTGTCAGGCTTCCGCCGTTGTCTTGTGCTCTTCTTGCCAGCCACGGCCGTATCATCCTCCTCTTCGTCCCGGCCCTTTGCGAGTTCACCATCCAACTCCCACTCTTCGGGGTCATACCAGTCTTCGCCATCGCTCATTTCTCCTACATGGGCTTCCGCTTTTGACCACTTGTATACATCCTGCCTCATGCGGTCGGCTTGTAGCAGGCCTTGGTACAAGTCGGATGTTATCCGTGCGACCTCCTCCTGTTTTTGTACGTAGGCCATGAGGAGCATGCGTGTTTCCTCGGCTTCGTTGGGTGGAAGACCAAAGTCGCGGTCTGGCAACGAATCTGACGGATGTATGAAGAGAGGATGTATTGCGCCGACACCACTCGAGGGTGAATGAGGTGGGGAGGGAGTCGAAGCTGCGTGCGCCTGTGCTCGTCTGCGCGTCGTCATCCTATGTGTCTGTTGCGACGCGGTATCAGACGCGTCTTCGGGCGTTCCTTCTCCGTTCTCTTGCGCCTGCTCTGCATCTCCTGCGTGCGTTCCGTTGGTCACAGGATGTGCGCCATTGACCCTTTCTGAACTCGCATCGCCGTTGGTCTCGGCCTGTCGACTAGTGCCATTTGGCTGGCCTGCATCCTCCATGTCTACGTCATGGGGACTTTCTATGGTCTCGCGCATGTCCGCATCGTGGGGTTGTTGCTGCTCTCCTTCGCCCGTGCGCCCATTTGCGCTGCTAGCCCATGGCTCCTGGAACGGTGCCCTTCCCATGGCAGCCAGGGCAGCTGGCGCAAACGTGGAGTCGCCCTGTAATTTCACGAAAAGAGTCTTCGCCCGCGCGTTAGTGACCTGCTCTTTTCGAGAAAGGGCTCCAGCTTCGCTCGCGAGGTCTGTGAGATGCCGAGAGGAGTATGCCACACTCAGGGCAGGGTGATTGGGTAGGTCGGCGGCCGAGGTGAGCGGCGCAAGAAGACTCTCGAGCTGTATGTTGCCGTAGGGATTCTCCTCGACAGCCTCCACATCTTCCTCGTCTTCGTAATCTTCTTCGACTTCGACGACATCACCGTCCGCATCGTATCGTGGAGGATTGCGCTGTAGGATGGACCTGTGGTAGCCGGCGTGCTCAATGCGCTGGAGGCGTCAGTCCACAGTCGACACCCGGGTCGCACAAGCCAAGACACACCTTCTTGTACGGTCGCGGGTCAGAAAGGAAGTCTGGGTCGCTGGCGCGCGCATAATGGACCTTGCGCCTCAAATCCTGCTTGTTGCTGTTCAAGGGTGTTTCGGAGTCCTCTGTGTCGGCTGCGCAGTGTTAGCTAGGACTGTGTCGAGGTAGGAATGAGCCTACAGTCGTCTTTTCGCAGCATCTTCCTCTTCATGCTGAAAATGGTATCCATAATCTGCTGCTGTTGGCCCGCCATGGCGTCAGGGCCTCTGGCCAGCGCGAGGGTAAGGTGGTGAAGATGCGGAGTATCGATACGAGCGCGTTCAGCTAGTACAACGACTTGTTGCGCTGTCAAAGGAATTTGGAGGTGGGGTTACGCGTAGCGGCGAAGCTGGATTGCAAAAGTATAGCTGTAGAGTGTTGGAGAGAAAGTGTGGAGGGATCGGGCGGCATAGAGAACGTGCATGGCAAGGGTTCAGCTAGCTTCCCGCGCCCATGTGTCGACCCGCGACCATCGATGACGAAGCCGCGAACAATCTGTACACTATCTCCATGCTGCCACAAACACGCTTGATATCGCCAATTCGATACAGCACCTAGGGAGCGCACGTCTGGCTTTGCGATTCTCGTGCGACGAGCAAATCTCACTCCGCAGCACTTCCGCTCTCCACAACTCCGAAAAGCAGCACCACGTCGACACCACGCTTGTGAGATACAAGCTGGAAACCACGCGACTCGGGCATGGAGTTATAATGGAGGCATACCCATCAGACTTCACTGCGCACAACCTACCGTTTATTGTCCTTTCAGGCCTAGCGACCAGCAAAGAGGCCGATCCCCCTCCATCGGTCCAGCATGTGCTTCCGGGGCGCGCTGTCACAACCATCAGCTCAGATCTACCGCCAGCAGAAGGTGACCGGGCAAATGAACTACTCCAAGAGTTTCTGAGTGCAGATGGCACGAACGCGCCGTGGAATGGGCGTGACTTTAGTCGCCGAGGCATCACGCATGGCTTCAGAATACGGAGTGTAGGAAGGGTACATGCGCCTGCGATTATGCCACGGGAAGGAGCCATGGGCTGATGCTTGCTAGAACTTCCAACTGCCTCCGAAGAAGGCAGATGCGCCCTCAAACTCCGAGACAACCCCTCCAGGCAGTCCCACCATCGCAGCCGCAACATCCTGGGTCCTGCATTCGCCCATATCTCCCCTCTCTCCAGCGTCGCCCTCCTTCCCCGACGGCGTCATCGCTCCTGCCTGGGTCGCCAAGCACCAGCACTACGTTCCTTCCGTATTCGTCTCCTTCTTCAACTTCACCACAGACCCCATTACGAACAGCTTGCACGATAATCAGCTGAAGACGGATATCAACAAGATCAAGAGCCAGATACAAAAGTCAGACTACCGAACAAGATATGTTGTGGTATTGCTGAGTGACAAGACTATCATCGAAGCACCAGACATCGAAGAGCGACTGGCGACGATACGGCGGGCTACAGGCTTGGATCCAAAGAATTCACTCTTCTTTCTGCCTCCAAGGACATCCAAGGTGGAGCTGCAGGCATTCGTTACTTCTATCCTGGCCATACTACAACCTGTCTGTGTCGAATATTATCGAGACCTCACGAAACATGCGCGGAGGAAGAAGGGACGAGGCACAATTCCTCCTCCGACCGCTCCACCAACGCGTGGCACCTCTCAAACGCTGTCGTATCCTGGGTGGGGTGTTCGCTATGACTTCAAGCTGGGTATTCTCGCCGAGTTTCGCCAGGAGATGGACGCTGCACAGCGACACTACGGGGCTGCGTTAGAGGCATTGTTTGGTGCCGAGGGCTTGTTTGAAACAACGGCAAGCTGGTCTCCAAGATGGGACGAGATACGGTTGCTAGCAGATATCATCGCACTACGGCACATTCGATGTCAACTATGGAACAATTTCCCTACTTCCGCGGTCCAGTCTTGGTTGCGATACAAGTGGAGATTACAAGACGTGCTCGATCGCCGGGGCAAGGGTACTAACAACTACGGTTGGCAGGCTTGGGAATCTACATGGGCCCAAGTGATGGCTGAGACCGTACGACGAACAGAGTTGCCAGTCTTCAAGATACGAGATCCTGTCCCGGACACAGATCCCTTGCCAGACATCCCTAATTCGCTATACTCTCAGCCCGAGAAACAGTTCCCGGTAGGAGAAAGACTACCACCATGGGAACTGTTACATCATGCCGGATATTGGCACAAGATTGCCAGTGACCACGCGAAGAGGCGCTACATCCTTGCCAGAGAGATGCCAGAGGAAGACCGAACACCACCAGGCATGTCTCCTGCCGCCAAGGTCTCGGCTCGGAACCAGATATACGATCACTACCTCGTTCCGCAACCTCACGAAGAGTATCCTGTACCTGGTATCGGCAATGGATTCGAGCACTGGAAAGACATCTCATCGAAGCTTACTGCCGCGATAGCTGAGTTTAGAGCTCGGGGACAACACCGGAAAGTAGATCAGTTGCAACTCGAGGTGGCTCGAACATTACTTCACGTAAAAAGATTTGACGATGCCTTCAAAGTACTGCGATCACTCTGGGAAACGATGGCATGGCGGAAAGAAGGATGGTGGAGCTTAGCTTCGGAGGTAGTATGGACTCTGCATGAGTGCGCACTGCGAGTACAGAGCCGAGAATCATATGTTGCAACGGAGTGGGAGCTGTATAGTCAAAGTCAGTGTTACTCGTCTTTTACACGAAGCTTCACTAACGGCCACCAGCGATTCCTGGCAAGACAAAATACAAGTACGACTTGATGACATGTTTGGACGTCTTCTCGGATGCGACTGCCGATAAGGTGAGCGTGAGTTTAAATGCTAAAGACCACATATCCTGCTGTAAGTGCGACACCCGTTTCCAAAATTTAAAGGCTGACCTTGCAGTGTCGACGTCGTTCGCCTTTGCCGAAGCCGAAGGCAATGTTGGCGAACCCCTTCATGCACAACTTGCCATCAGCTCCAATGCTCGACCAGGCTCCGCCCCTATCACGTTATCTTTTCTCCAATATCAGTTCAATGGTGGTTTGGCTGAAGTCCGCTTGAATCACAACGCCGACGAACCCTCTGGAAGTACCTCAATCATGTACACCTGCACATTAGAAGAGACTCACTCCGCTACCGGAAAGCCACGCTGGGCCGGAACAGCTGATCTGACGCTCCACCCGGGGCAGACTAAAGTGTACAGTCTGCCACTCATTCTGCGCGAGTCTGGGGATGTCGATGTTGTCGCGTGCGTCTTCGGCATCAGCACGGAAAAGTTTGATCTCGTTTGCTCAGACACAGACCCAGAGACTCCAACTCATCCGGTTTGGTGGATTAAGTCAGATACCAAGATCAAATCAAGATCATTGAAGCATGGATCTGGTATGTCGGTGCACATACTACCCAAACCGCCAAAGATGGAGATCAACCTACCGGACGTTCGCAACCAGTACTACACGGATGAGTCCGTGACGCTAGCGATAGAGATTCTGAACCAAGAAGAAGAGGACACTGAAGCTGTCCTTGAAGTGCGATTACTGGGCCGCTCCAAAGACACTCTGAGCTACACCTGGGTCGAGCGTCCGGCAGAGTCACCCATGAAGGAAGTCCCACCAGCACTCGACGGGTCAGCAGATGTAGATCTCCCGGGCCATGTAGTAGGGAAGCTAGCCCAGGGTGCACGAACAACAGAGCGAATCCGTTTCACTGCACCCGCAGATCCAGCAGACTACGCCTTGGAAGTCAAGGTACTATACCACCTCCTCAGCGACCGCGACATACCCATCTCCAAGATCATGGTCGCAGATCTCGTCTTCAACGCACCCTTCGAAGCGAGCTACGACCTCATGGCACGCGTGCACCCCGATCCATGGCCCAGCTACTTCGAGCTCCAAGAGGCCGAAAGCAACGTCAACCCCGAATCACCCGATGCATTCGGCATAGCACAGAAATGGGGACTACGAGCCAAAGTCGCATCCTTCGCCGACGAACAGCTCATCGTCAGCGACCTAGCCGTCCAAGTCCACAGCATCCACGGCGGGGCAACATGCGACGTCACCAAAGAATTCACCATTGCAGAAACCCCCATGGAACCCCAGATCCTCAGCGAATGGGGCTTCAGTCTGGATATCCGGAAGAACAACCTGGAAGAACGTCGCTCCACCGCCCTCGACACAACTCTCAACATAACATGGAAGCGAACGTCCGACCCCACCGCCTCCCCAGTAACATCCTCCCTCCCCATCCCCCGCATCCAAATCCCCTCCTCAGAACCCCGCGTCCTCGCCTCCCACCACCTCTCTCCCACCACTCCTTCTCTCATCCATCTCGACTACGTCCTCGAGAACCCCACCATGCACTTCCTCACTTTCGAACTCGCCATGGAAGCCAGCGAGGACTTCGGTTTCAGCGGACCTAAACTAAGGACGCTGCATCTCCTGCCTATGAGCCGGCAGACGGTACGGTATAATTTGCTGTCGAATGTGGAAGGGGATTGGATTATGCCGAATCTGAAGGTTACGGATCGGTACTTTAATAAGACGTTGAAGGTGCAGGGGACAGAGGGGATGAGGGTGGATAAGAAGGGGGTGGGGATTTGGGTGCCTGGTGATGTTGGAGAGGCGGAGCAAGAAGTGGGGGAAGGGAAGGTAGAGTAGGGGATGGAAGTAAGTCGGTTGAGAGCTTAGCGGTCTTGATGAGTGATGCAGTAGATGAGCTTGCGCCCGTAGAATTGTCCTTTCAATATACGAATGATGATGGTCAAATGCTAAATGCCCTATGTGCAACCGCCCTTGATATGTTGATTACTCCTGTGCATCACATCTCCCACGCATATCCCCAAGCCCCTCCCAAGTCACGACAATCTACCCAGACCCCCTACCCTTCGTCACCGGATCCCTCCCCGGCACCACAGCATCCCTCCAAAGATCCTCATCCTGCTCATGCCTTGGGATAAAACGCCGTGGCTCCGTAAACATCGTCTCACCGGTGATAAGCGGCATGGACATTGTAGTATCTATATTGTTCTGAAATCTCATCAGCTATTAGGGACTCCCGGAGAGGATTATGTGGGGAGGAAGGAGGAGGAGGCTGGGCATACTGCTGTGGTTGTTGCGGTTCTTCGCCGTAGTAGATTGGGGCTTCGAAGTCGGTGGCGGCGTGGGAGAGGATTGTGGGGTCGATTTCGGGGATTTGCGTTGATGAGGGTGGGTGGGATTGGGATGGTTGTTGGGAGATGGTGGTTTGGGGTGTGGTCATTGTGTTTGTTGGCTGTGACTGTGATTGTGGAGCGCTGGCATCAACTTCGACGATCTTGTCCTCTTGTACTCTTACTTCGCGGTCTCGCAGGCGGCGCATTAATCCCAGAAATTGTGAGTTCTGGAATTTCTCGCTTGTGTTGTCTGCTACGCGCTCTAGCAGCCGGCCTGCTGTTGCCGCCATCTCATCATCTTCGTTTCTTGGCGGTTGTTCTTGCTTCTGCTCTTCTTCTGGTTTCTGTTCGAAGTGTTGTAGCGGCTCTGGCGTTCGCATGTAGCCTGCTGCTTCTAGATCCTGCCATATTTGCTCTTCGCTCATCTGGACGCGTGATCCGAGTGGATATTGTGACATGAGGCGTTGGTTGATGGCTTTGATGAGCTCCTCGGCACGGGTCTTGACTTCTTGAGGCGCATCGCGATTTACGATTCTTTGAAGAGAATCGACAATCCATTTCCCTTCGTTCGCATCTTGGACCAGAGTACCGCTCTTCTCCAGGCGATCCATGTTCTCGAGGTAGGCTACTGCTTCGTCGGTTCGCCCGAGACCGGTTTCGCTCCAGACTTGGATGGCGGAGTAGACAGCTAAGCTCACAGTCAGCACTCGTAGTTGGTTAGACGGACACTACACACCTGGCCGCGTTTCTCGTATCCGTTGAAGAAGAGGATCCATCTCACCCGGCCGGTCCAGATCCAGCGCCTCTTGCGCTGGCTGTGTGTGTACTTGCTCTGCCTCTGCCGTCTCCATCATGTCTTGTTGCGCCTGCGCAAATGCTTGTTCGAAAGCTGCCTCGTCGAACGCTGGTACGTCATCCTGGGCGCGCTGCTTCCCTTGCGCGACCTCTGAGACTTGGGCGTTCTGGAAAGTCGGTGTCTGCATGTATGCTTGTCCACCAAATCCACCCATGTTGTACCCCGACATACCTCCATACGGGGTTTGCTGTAATGCAGGCGCCTGTACGACCGGAGCCTGCTGCCTCAAGAAGTCCTGATGCCATGCTGACGCTGCGCTCGCCGGCTGCTGTCGCTGTTGTTGCAACGTCTGTGGAGGCGGACTGCTAACATTCAAGCGTTGAAAGTCGGCCGCCCAGTCGGGTGCTTGTGGAGCTTGCGCAAACTGGGGAAGAGGCTGCGCGAATCGTGGATCGAAAGGTTGGAAGTTTTGTGTTTGAAGAGGCCGGCCGCCGGCTTGAAAGGCTTCAAACTCGTTATCCAACGCGCCTACATTTGGCCCCGGAGATGATCTAAAGCCCTGCTACAGTTTAGATGGCGAAGCGCAAGTTTCGAGTATAACCACACACCTGCGCCGGTGAATGTCTGCCCACCAAGCGGTCCTGCTGAAGCGTACGGTCTACGGTCGTGTGCTTCTGGAAGTTTTGCAGGGCATTTGAAGGCCCACAAAGCTCCGCCATGTCGAATATAGAAAGCGAAAAAGTACACTAAGAGGGGTATCAACGCATGCTAGAAGGAAAGTGTGAGAGAGTCTGTCGGAGTGATGGTGTTGCGGCAACTGAGCGTCATGTTCCCGGAGATCAGAAGCCGACCGCATGCCGAGGCAAGAGGCGTGAGTGGACCCCACGCGTCAGCCCTAGAGCTGTCAGGCAGGTGCGATCCATGGATGACGCACAAGCACGTGCTACACTCTTCACTCCCCAAATTCTGTGAAAGCGGCAGTTGGTAAGATCGTGCGTGGCATAAATTAAGTCGCACGTCTTCGAGCTGGAATGGATTAGGAATCAGCACTGTCCGTCCAGAAGGCGTAGACCCGAATCGACGTAGCACAACACCGGTGAAGAGCTGGAAGTCGTTGAGACGCACGGATATGCGCAAAGCGTTACACAGCATCGCAAGCGACGTAGACAGGTGAAGTCACATGAGTTGAGATCGAGATCAACAATAAGCCAAATCCATGCATAGAGAACTACGTAACAGAACAACCGAGCAAAGGTACCTATGTATGTGTATGAAGTCCTAGAGAGAAGATTGGTATATGTCGTCATGAGCAAAGAGAAACCAACACCTCCAAAACATAAAACGCATCATAAAACCCCATCTCAACCCCCTTATCTACCATAAAACATCTCTCCCAAACTAATATTCGCCTGCCTAGACGAACCCCCAACCACACTCCTCGACCTAGACCTCGACTTCTTCCTCACAAAAGCATACTCCTTCTTACCGTGTCTATCCCTCCCTTCCGATTCAATGAACAACTTGCTACCGTGTCCAGTGCGCAGACGACGGGTATGTTCGAAGAGGATGTCGGTTTCGCGTTGGGACATTTCGCGGAGGACGATGATGTATTCGGGGTTCTGGGTAGGATGTTAGTATATTACTTGGTAGGAGATTATAGGGTTGGTGGATGGGGACTTACAACATCGAATTCGTAGGGGATGTCGTAGTAGTGCAGCGTCTCGACGTCGAGATGGCTTCTGTGTACCTTCGCATAGGTAGGCGGAGGCGCGATGGCAATCTGATGCGAAGAGGAGTGCGAGTGAGAATGAGAGTGGTGGTGGTGCGGTGGTGGCGGAGGCGCAGGAGGAGCAATTGGATGGAGAGGATGGTTAGGCATCATGCCCGCCTGAAGCTCTCTCTGCTTGTCCGGGTTGACGAGCGCCTGGATCTGGTTGTCTTGGAAGCCGAATTGAGCGAGTCGCTTGCGCATCGTCTCCTCGAGCTCCTTCTCCTGGGCCTCTTTCTTGCGCTTCTCGGCTTCTTCTGCTGCTTGCTGCTTTCGCGTGAAGGCGTCGAATTCTTCCTTTTCCTTGCGCTTTCGCTCTTCCTCTTCGAGTTTGAGCTTCATGATGAGCTCCTCTTTTGCTCGCTTCTCCTTGTCGGCGTCTAGGATCTTCTTGCGCTCGTACTCGTAGATGATACGGTCTTTCTCTGCTTGAGCTTCGGCCTCTTCTTTGGCCTTCTTCCGTTGGTATTCATCGACAGCACGCTGTTGAGCTTCCTTTGCCTCTCTTGCCTGTTTAGCTACTTTGGCTTCGTTGTCAGCGATGATTCGCTTGCGCTCTTCTTCAAACGCCTTTTCCTTGAGTTCACGCTCACGTGCCTCCTTCTCAAGCTTAGCCGTGTTCTCTGCAATGATGCGCGCGCGCTCTTCGTTCTCTCGCTTTTTCTTCTTCTCCATGTCAGACAGAATCTTCTCACGCTGTTCCTCGGCCTCGCGTTGCTCTCTGGCTTGCTTGAGCTTGGCCTCGGCGAGAATCCGCTTGCGTTCGTCATCCTGTTCTCTCTGCTCCCTCTCTAGTTTAGCAAGCATCTTGTCGCGCTGTTCCTCAGCCTCCCTTTGCTCTCTGGACATCTTCGCCCTGTTCTCGGCGATGATTTGAGCTTTCTTCCTCTCCTCGTCGATATCGCGTCGCTCGCGGTCTCGGTCTTCCCTTTCTCGCTTCAACTCCCAATCGCGACGCATACTCTCCTCTATTCTCTTGATGTTTTCCGCTTCTAGCTCACGGTCCCTTCTATCATGGATGAACTCGAGCTCAACCCTGCGCCTGGCCAATTCTTCCCGTCTCTCCGTTTCCTTCTCCCAACGATCCCGTTCAGCCTTCTCCTCGGCTTCTTCAAGGCGTTGTCGCGATAGTGCCTCTTGTACCTTATCCTTGTAGCCATCTGACGAGTGATGACGTCTTTCCCTTTCGAGTTGCTGTTCAGCGTCCCGAAGCCGCTGCTCAGCAAGTGTCAACTTGACTTTGTCCTCGTAACTGCGGTCTGGCGAGTGATGATGGTATCGCTCCTGACGCTCCCTCTCAAGCCTATCTTCAAGGTCTCTGAGACGCTGTTCGGCAAGCGTCAACTTGATCTTGTCTTCGTAGTTCGGCTCGGGAGCACGTTGATGCTCATACTCGTGCCTAGAGCGCGACCGGTGCTCCTTCTTTATGTCTGCTCGTAGCGCAGCGATGTTTTCTTCCAGGTCCTCAAACCCACCGGGCATGCGTCGGCCACGAGGACTGGCGTCTTGACCCTTCTGCTCAGTGCTTACACGGGGGTGGCTGTCGTTATCCAGGTGACTGGTGTTGTAGATTGTCACGTTGGGAGCAGGCGCATGGCCTTGTGAGCGAGTTCGATGGAGACCGGTCGTATAGTGCACTTCTGGAGCCAGAAACTCTGTCGTGCGACGACTGTAGTCAGGTCGATAGACCTCGTCGTCTTGGACTCTCCGCGGTGGAGGTCGAGGTTGGGGGGGATGAACATGACGGGTATGAATGTTCAGAGTGTCCTTTGTGATTTTCTGCCTGTACCACTCATCATCCGTCGAGTTGCCAGGATCCCAGTCGGATGCTCGTGGCATAGTGGGCGAAGAGGCTGAAAAGACGGGTGGAAAGTAGGAAAACTATCCCGACTGTTCGGTCTGAAATTTGAAGTGAGAACAAAGCAGAGCAATCAATCCAAAACCTTTGGGTTGGTCTCAGTTGCGGCGTGGACACACAGAGCGGGGTCGACGCTGAGGGGGCGGCACAGCAGCAGAGGTGACACGGTATAAAGAGAAGGTAACGTAAGAAAGCGGAAATGTCAGCAAAGGTGCGGCTGCAGCAGAACTTGAAGGAATTGCGCCCCTCTTGCTGGAATGGGGGCTGAAAGCTGCCTGATCACTAGCGGCATCCTCATGCGCCCGGTCTTGTGAACACAAATCAGCCGGAAGGCATATTTGACCTATCAACGATAGTTTAGAAGGCCGTCCACATGCCTGCATCCCCTCTGCGCTGTTGTAGCGCTGCAGTGTGCGATTCTTGCGACGGCTTTGCCCTACATCCTTCGGTCTCTACAGCTAGCGGCACGAGGATGGTGATGGTTTGGTGGGGCATGTCGAAAATAACACTAATCAAGCGCCATCAAGCGCCAAAGCCTCCATCTACTCTAGGCTGGGGGCGGAAGTGACATATCAAGTAAGCCTTGTTAGTGTACAGCGCTGCTATCAAGCAACCCGATCAATCTTCAAGTGTCAACTTCGTGGGTACTCCCACTCCGTTGATCTCCCTTTGACGCGCGCTCCAAGACACATGTTCTCCATTCTCAGCGCCTCATGAAACAGCTCCGCTCGCGTGCGACCCGCCGAGGTATCGTGACCAACAAGCTGATCGGAGTAAGCCTTCATGTGCCCGGGGCCGCATTTTCGGCTAGGGCAGCCCCAAGATCGTCTTCGATAGCCACAGCTCCTCAGCCGCACCTTTCCAGTCAGGGTCGGTCCGAAATTCCAGACTTTCAATCTTCATTAGATGGTGTGAACTTTGACGAGATAGGTATTCCGTGAGAGTTGTTTAGATGTAGATCGTTTAATCCATTTGAACACTCCAATGTGCATGTGAGCGAAGAGGTGTCTAGTAGAGTGTCGGCGCCAGCGAACGCCGGCTATGCAAGTATCGTACAGTTCGTAATTATATCTTCTCCTCGACGACTTCCTTCAAGCTCTCCGCTCGTCGAATCAGCTCTTCGTAGACTGTCCAGGCAAGCGCACTGCTCATTGCCTTCCTCGCGATCCTAATACCAAGTCCATCGAACATGCTACGCATGCCCTCCTCCGCAAGCATCTTCTTGCTTGCCTGCACCATATTGCCGTACTTATGAGGCATAAGCTGTATACGTGTCTTGATAGCATCGAAGGGATTCGTAATAGTTGTCCCCAGCCCCGCTGCAGCAACACCCGAGATGAAGTTTATCCCCGCGGATGTGCTGGTAGACAGCTTGGTGGCGGTACCAGACGTCTCTTCAATCTTGGTTGCGAGACTAGAAAGTTTCCGTTTCGATTGCTCGTAGAAGAGGACGTAGAGACCCGCGTAGGGTGCATCGCGAACGGCTGTTGCGCCGAAACCAGCGAAGAAGCCTTTGAGTCCTTCTGTTCGGAAGATGTCTCGAGATGCGGTGAAGAGCGAATTGTACGAGTACAAGCTACTCTCGTACCGCACTTTCAGCACGGTTATCGGCATCATGATGAAGCCTGCCCATGTACGCGCAAAGGCTCCCGTTGCTAGGTTTGCGGTGTTGCTTAGTTTGGGCAGGGAGCTCGAGTGCTCCGCGCCTTTGACTGCGGCATCGCTGCTGCCCGCCGCGACCAGACTCGCTCTATGTCGTAACGCGTTGAGACTAGAAAAGTATATGGCAGATCCAAACCCTGTGCGCAGGGTACTTGGTAATGTGCCCCTCCAGAACTGACGTATCGGGTTTGGTCCGCTGGCTATCGACTGGATGGTACCGAGGAGGGTGCTCGAGCGGGATTGTTGGACGCGGGTCTTGAGGAGGTCGGCGGGTTGGAGGAGGACGGCAGACAGGATGCCTGAGTTTAGGCCGGCGAAGAAGTGGACTGCGCAATTGTTAGTGACTGCCATACGCTAGCTGTCGCAATAGCAATTATGCTCCTCGCTCTTTCCACTTACAGTAGGACGACGAGCGCTTTCCGCGGGCGCCATCTGACATTGCCGAGGCGTCAAGTGTTCAATTCCTATTTTAAGAGATCTGAAGCTGCAATACGCATCATGGTAACAGCCCTGGAAGACTGGCCGCAAATATTAGGGTGAGAGAGTAACAACGTGTCTGTCGGTCTCACGCGAAAAAGTGTCATGACGACATGTTCCGAGCCTCGGCGAGTCGGTGATATTTTCGCTTGCGTCTGGTACCGCGTCTATCAACAATACATCCTTGATGAACTCTTGAACTCCGTAAACATTATTAGCATGGTGATTCGAAAGTCCGTTGTCCAAATTAGAACTACTGGCCAGAGGCGCATTCATCATGTCGCATTATCTTGATCTTAAGCTCAGTCAATATTACGAAGTAGCACCTTCTCAACCCTATCATACATCGCTCCATACATCCCAGACATGACTCCAGAAGCCTATTAATCACGTAATCGGTCCTCCATCAGTCCTCATCATCATCGTCGTCTCCAAAGATAGCCTTGAAAACATCCTCAGAAGCCCGGTCATTCGAAAGCGCCTCATTCTTCTCCACATCCACAGCTGCATGTCCACTCTGTTCTGTAGCCGTAGCTGCAGCCGGGACAGCAGCCTCCGATGCCTGTCCCATCCAAGCCGGCCGCTGAAGCGCAGGACCGTTAGTCAAAAACTCATGTTGCAACTTCTCCATAGCCGACTTGGATACTGCTTCTTCCGTCTGCGATTTGAAGTGGCTTTCGCCAGCATCAAACTCCGGTGGCATGTCTGGCGGGGGCTTGACGTTGAAGCGTTTGCAAAGGAGTCGCGATGGGTAGAAGGGGAAACTACTTCGAGTCATGGGACCGTACATGCCTAGCTTCGCCGCCTGCTCTGCGGGATCTTCTGGCTTTGCGGCTGGCTGTCGTAGAGGGTTCGCATTCGCTGCTCCACCATCATTTCCGTTCAAGGTTGAGGATGACGCAGATGTGAATCGGGAGGCCATAATGCCAGTCGTGGGCTTGAAGACTTCTGCAGCATGTGCAAACTCTTGAAGTTCTTTGATCCAGTCTGAGATTGATACGCCCTCCCTTCGTTCTGGCAGGTCCTCCTTCAGTCCTGCTTTCAACTCCAGGAAGCCGACATAACGCGCACGCTTCTGCATGTCCTCAGCATAAGGCATCCAGCCCGTCGCACCCTTGGCAAGTGCTGCAGCTGCCACGTTCTTATCGAGAGTAGGCACGAGGCTCCACAAGTCCTTTGGCTGGGCTTTGCTTGCGGGCAAGTGTCCTTCAGGAGCAGCTTCTCCCAGGCCCTGGGGCAGATCGGCTTTACCAGATAACGCAGCCAACCGATCTCGGGCGTCCTTGGGTATGAAGTCGAAGATGGACTTTCCGGGCAAAGCTTTCTCCCCCAAAAGTGCCGAACGGCCTTTTGCGTCGAGTGTCGATGCTTTCGCGGCGTCTGCTACAGACTGGTAGTCTTTTGACTCCGAGGTTGGCGCGACACTCTTTGAAGACTTCCAGCCTGGAGGTATCTTCGGTGGAGGATATTTAGGCTTGCTGGTGAGTTCGGTGAGACCGGCCGCAAACGTGAAGCCACTCAACGGAGATCTCCCATCTATAGATGGCCTGCTCAGTGAGACCAAAGCTTTCGACGAACTCTTCTTAGAGACAAAGACATGCTTCTCTCCTGCTCCTGGTTTGGCGAATTTACTCGGCTTCTTCCCCTTCTTCTCCTTTCCTATGGTCTTGTTGAATGTGATCTTCGGACCCAATTCGTACGGGTCCTCGTCGTCCGAGCCGGTATCGTTGAGCACACCAACGCCAAAGGAAGACTTTTTCAGCGCAGGCTTCTTAACAGTTGATGCCTTCTTCGGAGCTCCGAGGTAATGTAGGTCGAACTTGGATGGACGATCCACAGCCTCTTCTTCCACAGTACCCAGGCGGGCTTCTGACGTGTATCCCAGGCCTTTGCGACGGACCTCTTCTCGTGGCAAAGTCATAATGAGAGCATCTTGAGGCGCAAACAGATGAGCTGCATCGTCCTTGGAACCGGATGTGCCATCTTCCAGGTCAGCATTCCGGCGCACCTTGCGACCAATGCCCTGATCTCGTCGCCAGCCCATCTTCTGCGCAATCTTGACGCCCATTGTCTCCTCCTGGGTCACGAACAGCCCGAATAGTCCATCGTCGTTCGCCAGTCCAGTTTCGCCTATGCCGGCAAAGTTCTGCGCAGTCTCCAGTTGGCGCGATTCAGCTGCTGCTGCCAGATCCTCCTCGTCCATAAAATCTTCGGCTCGCTGGGTCGGGCCATTCGGCTGGTCTTTGTTGCGGTTTGCGCGCGAGGAAACGAAGGTTTTCGGGGTCCATCCTTCTTTAGATCCAACTGTATTAAAGTATCTTAGCATAGTCAAGAAGTCTTGCGTTCGTCCAGGTATGGCTCGGAAACTTACCCTGCACTGAAACCTCCTGTGAATGCGCCGTGGAGTCTCCGGCGACCTCGCTCGTCCGTCACGGTCTGCTTCCACACCGGCACGAAAGCGCCATCATCGGCCTCTTCTTCGGGAAGCCCGGTGCCTAGGGATATGTAGGTTGTTGGTCCGCCGCGAGAGCGCTTTTGCGCGTTAGTCGGGGAAGGCGCGCGCGGCCGCTTGTATGCCATGGCGATGGATGTCGGGAGTTGAGTCGCGCGGGTCGTGGGAGGTTCGGGACCAAATTCCTTGAGCCAGATTTGGCTAACGCAATCCGTAGACCGGGTTCGTCAAGCAGTCAAGCAGTCACCAGTCAAGCGAGGGAAAGTTGAAGCGGATCACGAGTAAGCGGCCGATGGGTGACTAATCAGCCGCGATGCTATTGGCTGAGGGACGCTTACCCAGCGACCAAGCGCAGTCGGACCACGTCCGGTAGCCAACTCAACAAGCCGCACGGGGACTATAAAGTGCACAGTTGTCGACGGGTATGAGTTTCACGTGTCGGTAGAATTCGCAGCGCTCAGCTCAAGTGACTGGACTGGCTGCCGTTGGACTAAGACAAAGGAGTTAGTAGGCAGGGTGGGCCCGATGATGTAGTGCCGCGCCTGGGTCGAGCGGCCTAATAGCAAGCAAGGCTGGTGTCCGGCTAAGCTCGTTGAGACCCTGATCAATGGACAGAGCTGGAGCGCAATCTCGTGAGATTGAGGTAGCGACGAAGAGAAAAGCGTGCCTCCTGAGGTATTTCTTTGACAGGTATGAATTAAGACAAGGAGGACCGCAGAAACAGGGTGGACGCATTGTCCCGAAGGAAAACCTACCCCACGACAGCGGCCTGGCGTTGGGCGACGAGCTAGGCGTGGAGCGAGAGAGCTATCGTGTTTGACCT
>Ga0265780_10000617_pt1 | contig 54122 bp, 62 predicted proteins | sample P1T30metagenome_FD_192432 | JGI IMG/M metagenome (GOLD analysis project Ga0265780, IMG submission 192432) | Plant litter microbial communities from East Loma Ridge, Irvine, California - P1 T30 | ecosystem: Environmental > Terrestrial > Plant litter > Unclassified | place: USA: California... | reverse complement strand
CCCATGTATGTACACCAAATTTCGCGTCCATCTCATCATTGGTGAGAGACTCGATCAGGTCCTTCATGGCCACCTCGCCGCCACCAAATTCAGCTCTTATTCACCTCCGATCACACTGTATTGCTGCCAGGAGCTGCGGAGAAATATTGCGCCGGCGCGGCTCGAGGAGATCGCCCAGCTCGCTGAATGAGCGCTCACACTCACATGAGGAGCCTGTGATGGAGAGCATGTCGATAGCGAGCTTGCTGAGGTTGGGGTAGCGATCCTCCAAACTTACCCAGTATTTGATAGGGTTATTTGCGCTGTCGCTACCCTTTGCAGCAACAGGCTCGCTCCGCTTCCAACTCTCATACTCATCCTCCTCGTTATCCGTGACGCCCGAGGGGTCTATGAAGCTGTCGATAGCGTCGTCGATATCGTTGGACTTGAATATTGGCTTTGTGCGCGGCTTCGGCAAGCTTTTGTACTTCGCCCACAATGATTGAAAATTGCGGTTGCTGCTCTCCAGCCAATCAGGCTTCTCAGCCCACGCTGCGTCGAGGTAGTGATTATAGCGAGGATGAAGGATTGTAGCGGCGTAGTAAGCTGGCGATAAGTCGAGCTTGTTGTAGTACTTGTTGAGCTTAAGTAAGGCAGCGCGGAGGTTGTATGCGAGGTGGTCGTCGGGCGACTCGTCGTGCTCGTCGTGGATAACGCTTTCGTACTGTTGGAGGCGGTCCTCGTAAGCTGTAAGAAAGTACTCAAACACTCATCGCGGCGACGGCAAGGTAGTATGTATGATTGAAGAGACGCGTTGATAGAGTATAGATACGTGTGGTGGGTGATAGCTACAGTATTACGTAAACCAGAGCTTAATAATTCTAGAATAATAGTAGTGATATAGGTGCAGCTCTACAGTAGAAATTTTAGAGAAATCTATTAAGTAGCTGTAGAGATAACAGGGCGATGATGGACCTCCAATGCTTATCCAGCCTCACATACGCCAGGAATATCCATCCTCCGCATCTCGCGCTAGCCGCATCCGGCGCTCTACAATCGGGTTTCGACTTCGACGCAACGGCATTGTAATGATGCCGCATATAGGCCGAACATCCATATCATTAAGCAAGCCACAGCTTGAGACGTCCGATAGAGATACAGCAACGGGTGGCGTCGCTGGCAAGGGTTGAGAATGGAGCTGGAGATGCTCCGACAAAAAAAGAAAAATTCAAGACGAAAAGGAAGACAAAACAAAGGCGGACGTGACGCGAGATTGCCTTGCTTTACCAGAGACAACAGCAATATGAACAATGCCATTCATCATCCGTTCAAGCAGCCAAGCACTGTCATCGCACACCTAGCCACTTACACACATGCCCACGAAAACAGCAACCCGCAGACACGTCTCCGAACTGCGAAGTTCCTGTCCATAGGCAAGATGTTTCATGTATTACCCACATGGGCATTCTGCCCTCGACAGGGGCCAAAGTACCCTGGACTCCGATGCCAAATTCCTTTCCAATCGATAGCTTCGTGTAGAAATGATAATGGGCGAAAAACAAAGGGCTGTGCAAGGTTGCGATACTTTCAATATACAAAGGCATCATCTCCACAACTCACTGGTGTCTACGTGATACCTCATTTCGAACACCCTAGTCGCCATTTCCAGAATACTACACAGGGCATTGTGCGCTGCACAATCGACAAAGACTCTTTGTTTGTAGGGTCGAGATTACTTGTTACATTGTTGTGCTTTTCTTTGACGTGGATAAGACAAGAAGGTAGCTTGCTGCAGACATACGAGACGGCACATTGTAGCGACTCGAAGTTGCCATGAGTCCAACACATCGCATACGGCGCGCAGACTTCGACTCGACGCGAACGCAAGACGATGTACAACCCACACCCACACGGCTAGTCTTCGATACCGTCCAGCCATCCACCCCATCCCTCAATCTGGACGTAGCAACAAGTCCAGTGTCGGTCACGCCGCCAACAACGAAGAATGGCCTCTCGAGCGCTATGAGACTGGGACTAGCTATGATCCCGGTCGTTGTCGTCCTGACTGGATTATACATCCTCTTCCTATTCTGGTTCCGACGGCAACGAGCAGCGCGCAAAGCACCACCTGTGCCTGAGAAGGATATTGCGAATTCGATTGCGAGTAGGCAGCGGAGTATTAAGGTGTGCAACATGGCAGCGTTCACTACGCCAATTGACGGGCCGTTCACTCGAATCCAGACGAAAGGCGCACGCAAACAACCACCGCGAACCCCGACGCTGCCAAATATAGCTGAGAAGCAACGCGCCAACATTGAAGTAGCACCATCAAGCCCCGACCTCTTCGCCATGCACTACACCCCCACCCCTCCACCCCCATCCACGCCGCCTAAAAGAAAGAACACCGATATCCATATCAACATGGCAGTCGCATCCTCGTGTCCGGCAATCTCTTATGCAGAGCAAGACTCGCCTATCGACGGGAGCAGTCCGTTCCGCTTGAAGCGCGGGGATACGGTTAAGAGGCACAGCCTTGGGAGTGACTTGTTTCGCTTGTGGCCGACGCCGCCGACGTCAACGTATATGCAGCCTGGCGTTTATGCGGAGAGGGTAAGACCCTTGGATGTTGGGCCGCGGAGGAGCCAGGCGAGTGGGTTCAGTGATTGGAGTCCGAGATGATATTGGAGAGCGGAGAGCATGAGACAACACATCGCATAGCAATGCATTGCGTGAGCGGAAGATTCCACGAATGGGCTAGGTTTTGAGTTCAGCATTGGTTTGGCATGGATGGCATGGAGTTCAGGCATACCCAAGGGCTGTTTTCTTTCTTGCATTGCAATGCATCACGAGCAACGAGCAACGCATCTCTCTGATTCTTGTAACATATATCTGTAACAATGTCAATGTCTGATGACGAAGCTTCATTTGAGCCACGAACCCTAGTCCTGTGAGCTAGTCTTTCCAGACGTGAGGTCCTCCATATTTGGGTATCATTCTGTCCAACCTTACTTCTCCCTGTGCAAATGCTCTCGGCGTGCCCTATTGTCTTCATATGACCACTGGTGTCTTTTGTCTGTCTTCCAGTGCCTGACGCATCGTCGCTGGCTCAGTCGCTCGAGGCGCATCCTCTGCATCCACAGTTCACGCACTGGATGTCCTGATTCTCCTTGAGCTGATCTCGGGGTACACGGCAAATACACGTCGACCGAAAATTCGTCTCCTTAGTCTGGATGCACCGCGTGCAGCACAACTATTCTCTAGTCAGCAATGCCCAGATCCCGCTTATTTCCTGTCACATACCTTCTCGTATCCCTGCTTCTTCCACTTGGCGATCAACATAGGATCCGCATAGCCGTTCTTGAGCAAGTAGTCGTACAGCGGCTTGCTGATGGCCTCCTTCTCGTAGTACAGGTCGTAGATGTAGCGCGAGCGCTGGTGGGTGATCTGGAAGACGGGCCATGTCATTTCGTACTTCTTCTTGCCCTCGTGCGACGCATTCTCGGAGTCTTTCATCTTGTTCTGGAACTCTAGGAGCGTGTCTTCGATGTCCTCGAAGCCCTCTGGCGGGGCCTTTTTTGAGGCGCGTGCGGTGCGGACTGGTGGCATGGTGGTCGTTTTCGCAGTGAGGAGATGACTTTTGTGTGTCGAGCTCGAGATCTGCGTCTGGTTTGCGTAGTGTCTGGGCGTAGGGAGAGGCGTGTTTTGCGACGTCGAAGTCGGAAGTTGGTCGCATAACTTCACAAATGCGCCTGCCTTCACGAATCGCGCTAACGCTAACGGCAGGCGCTTGGCACCTCCACTCGAGCCCGCATCGTCACTGCAAGTCAAGCTCCAGGAGACGCTCAAGCTCACCAACGCCGCCAACATGGTCATCAACCCTACCTACCTCGCCCAGCGCACGCGCTCGTGTAAGGCGAATACCAGTACGAAGCATTGGGAGGCACGCATCGCTAACGAGAGCACAGCGGTCAACTGGAACGATGCGAAGCGGAGGGTCATTCACAGCTACCGGGACTGGGTGCGGTCGGTACGTCTATTCCTGTTTATGGGCGAGAGCAGGGAGATACGGGTTCAAGGATCGCGAAGTTACAGCAGCTGGTGGAGCGTTGGAAGACGACATGCGGCGGCCCATACCGCAAAACAAGAGGCTAACGCAGACAAAACAGGCACCCGAGGTCCAAACCATGTACTCGCTCAACCTGCCCGTCTCCACATTGCGGACAAAGATACGACAAGAATTCGAGCGGCATAGATACGTGAATCAGTTACGGACGGTGGATGTGTTACTGTTCTCCAGCCATCAAGAGTTCCAGGTACGCACGCTCTGCAAGACAACTGGAATGAACATCGGACTAATATTTGGCCAGGAAACCCTCAACTACTGGAAGCAGACATCACATGTGCTCAAGTACTTCCGCGCCGAGGAGGACCCCAAAGCGAGGTTGCCGAGCAACTTCATCAACGGCTTCTTAGAGGTACGTGCCACTCCCAGTTTGAGTGTCAAGAGTCACCTGACTGAATCATTCAGGGTCGCAACTGAGTCGATTCTGACCGCCCCCAAGCCGAGAAATCAAGAAGATCGTGTATATAGCAGACAATACCATTCTCCTTCCGTGCGCCAGCCACCATGTTACCTTTGAACGCCGTGAATGCATAATCCCCTTATTCTGACATATGGTATTACTCCTGCATCTTGTTTGCAAACTCGTCTCGTGACGCTGTGAACTTCTCCTCGACGATGTCGCACATAGCCATCAAATCTTCTAGGCCCTTCTCGAGTACGGTGTACACGCTGACCCCGTCTGTAACAATCGTCAGCTACATCGCAGTTGAATTTCGTCGAGCTTGGCAAGACCTACCGTATGTCTGAATGCGCAAGTTCATCTTCGCTTCGGATGGGTGTGGAATGGAGTAACCGCAAAACTCAACGTCAGGACTGCAACAGTCTTAGCAGCTAGAAAATACGGGCTGCGCGTGAGGCTTATGATCTTACTTCTTGTGTATGATATACCTGAGCGCATTGCCTAGCGTGTGATCCTCACCATCGATCTGGAAAGACGCCGCCGTATCCGTTGCGCCGGAAAGCTTTCGTGAATCAGTCCCACCTTCTTTCACCCATCGTCAACTTGAAATCACTCACAACTCGTATCCTGTCACGGTCGACTGACGGGTCAATCTCCTCTCCTGTGGCAGATGTAGGGTCCACGATAGGAAGGGCTGCCTTTTCTTCTGTCGTACCTGGCATCTTCACTATGCTGATCCTTGCTCTTTTCTTCTGTCGTATGTTGGTGTTGCGGGGTGCGATATTGCTTGCGATGGTGGAAAAATTTGGAGGCTGTGGTTCGGCGAATGAGCGATGGCTTACTTTTTTCAGCCCTATGAGTGAGTACCAAGGTGCCAAGCACAGTGACGTGGGACGTGGGGTAGGTGCGCCCCTCCGAAGCCGCATCACAACTTTTTGTGTACTCCTCACTCCCCAATTGCCAACGAATGGATCCCCAAAACGTCCCAGTCCTGCCCAACATCGTACCAACTACATCGAACCCACAAGAAACCACTTCCGAACCGACCTCCAACACCACCGCCACAATGCCGCGCACCGCCACCCTCAACCGCGACACGAACGAGACCAAAATCCAAGTCTCCCTCAACCTCGACGGCGGGTCCCTCGAGTCTTATCAGCAGTCCGACTTCTGGGACGCGCTGGACAAAAAGAATCTCAATGGCGAAAGCGAGAAGATCGACAAAGAGCACGCGACGCAGAAATCCAACAGCCAGGAAATCAACGTCGACACAGGCATCGGCTTCCTCGACCACATGATCCACGCACTCGCCAAGCACGCAGGCTGGAGTCTACGCATACGCTGTAGCGGTGACCTGCACATCGACGACCACCACACCTCCGAAGACGCGTTCCTCGCGCTCGGCACAGCCTTCAAAAACGCCCTACAAGGCTCGACCGGTCTGGCGAGATTTGGACACGCATATGCGCCGCTTGACGAGGCGCTGTCGCGAGCTGTTATCGACTTGTCGAACAGGCCGTATAGTGTTATTGAGTTGGGACTAAGGAGGGAGAAGATTGGAGATTTGAGCTGCGAGATGATTCCGCATTGCTTGCAGAGCTTTGCGCAGGCGAGTGGGACGACGTTGCATGTTGATTGTATTAGGGGCGAGAATGATCATCATAGGGCGGAGAGTGCGTTCAAGGCGTTGGCTGTGGCAATCAGACATGCTACTACGGTGGTGAAGCAGTGGGAGGGCGAGGTTCGGAGTACGAAGGGGGTGCTATATTAGAGTGCTTGGGGGTCGAGATTGAGATAACGAAAGGGTTCAGGCATGTGCATTCAGTGGTTGGCTACCGATCCTGCGGGTATCACGCTTTACCTCACCGTCCAACTGGCCCTTCATCTTCGCCAGCGCCAATGCCTCATACGCTTCCTCCACCATACCCATTCTGTTCCTCTCCTCCTTCGATCCCCCAATCAACTCCTTCTTGATTGATGAATTATGACACCACATGCTATGATGAGCGGTCTGTTGAAGTGGTCAAGTTAATGGGACTTTTATAGCAAGGCTCTATGCGGTCTCAAACGCCTCGTCATACTTGTGCAACCATGGTTTCGTCACCTTCTCGAGCTCCTCTCGGAATTCTTTCAAGCGGTCTACTTGCGTTTGCTTTGCTGCTCCGAAAAAATATGGCAGCTCAAGAGCGGCGAGGACGATATTCGCCAGCCATGCCTCACCTTTTGCTTCAAACACATTGCATTCGTATGGAGCACAGCCTGGACCGGTTGGATTCTGTTGCGAAAGCGATTCAGTTGCGTTCCCAAACCTCTCCTTGATCGTGTTGCTGCAGCACACTTTTACAATTTCCTCGTAAATGTCTTGCGCGTCTCGCTCAAGAGCTTGACTAAAGCGCCTCTCAGTGAGTACGCAGGACCACAGCGCTGTCACAAGCGCCGACGGTAGGTCTTTTTCATCATAATTTTCTTTGATGTGTTTGAGCGTGGGAAATTGCTTTACCATGATAAACGAGGACTGGGAATTTTAGAAAAGAGGTAGGGCACCGGACGATGTCACAATAGCAATTTTAGTAGATTGTAGTGTTTGAGAGCTTTCGCTCTCTGGATACATGTGGTTTAAACGTTTTATAGTACCAAGAGAGTTACACATGACACACAAGGGTGTCACGACGTGCTGACCACGAAGTACTGACCATAAACGAGCAATGCGGTGTCTTGACGTATTCTCCAAGCAAAAGCAGACTCTGGGTGTTAGTGATACAGTCGCCTCGCTACGGACCTTTGCGTGGTCACGTCTTGATTATCTGGCTGGAGCCTCGTCATGTTGACTGCTTCCTGCCCAGTGATGAACCGCTCACTATCCTGACGGACGTCGATTCAGATGAATATTCGCGCATGCTGATGGAGGACTTGCCAAGTAGTGAGACGACCTGTGCCTGCTCGAAGGACTGACCGCATATCACTGGCTCAATGGCTGTTGTCATTGTGAAGATACAGGAGCTTGAACGATGGGGGCAAGCATCGATGTATCGCGCTTGACACTGGACTTCCATATGGACGTTCATGAGGAGGCGACTATGACATGTATCAAATCGGTTGAATGTTGACTGTTCTTTCCGTGTCAGCAGTGGGTGGTGTCGATTGCGTCCACGGATGCTTACATAAGTAAAGTGTGCCACGTGATCAGGCGTCACGCGTTGAATCACGCTCGACCCGATCTGTGGACGTTTACACGCGTGCCTGGCGATCTGCAGCCTAGTGGCGATCTTGTGAAACACATCGCACAACGTTCACGCCTTCCGATCGTAAGGCGCTTGATTCGCTCCCGTTGCAAGGCGCTGCGACAGGCCTCTCGAGAAAGTTCGCCACACAGGGGCGCGCTTCGAAGAATCCCGCCCTTAGTTTAGATTGACCAGGGAGTGGAGTGCCTCTTGACGTCGCGACATTTCACACTCTCTCCCACCTGTAAATTCACCTGTCCGTGTCTTACGTTCTTTTGCTTCTCGGAACATCCCTCACTGCTTTGTTCTGGGATTGTGCGCGCCTGCCTCTTGTTCGACAGCCAAATATGGCGCCGCGGCGACCCACACGCGCATCGCTACCTGCAGCGTCTGACAGTACGTTTGAATGACAACTCCTCACGATAGACACTGCTTGCACTTTCTTCAAGTAACTGCAGGCTTTAGACGTATCCTGCCTAGCTCCGAGATTGTTTGCTAACGCGGTCGCAGCTGCCCCGGAGCCTCTCACCACATCTCGCCACTCACAAAAGCGCGGCCTCACATCTCGCACTATTGTCCCCAACTCCTCCGACCACGAAGACGACCGAGACACGATCGCCGTCGAGCACCCGCCGAACTTCCGGCGAGTTTTGAAAGAAGTCGCGATACCCAGCATGAGTGCACGCAAGGCTTCCACTCGCGGTAGACCTTCCACGCTGAAGGCACAGCCCGAGCAAGACAGCTCGAATGGCTCTCCGTCGGTTGAGAACTCCGACTATGACACGCCCGGTACCAGTCTCTCTACTACTCCTGCCACCTCCATCCGCCGTGGCAAGACGCCAGTAGCAGCTCGGAAGAGCGGCCTCAGCAAGGCTGTCACTGCATCGCTTAGCCGCTCCTCCTCCATGAAGCGGTCGCGCACCTCTGTACTGGACTCGGATGACGACAGCAACATGATAGACGCAGATGCCGAGCTCGCTCGACAGCTGCAGCAGGAGGACGACAACTTCGTGCATCCAAACAAGCGCATGAAGCTCCAATCTGACGACGAGCTTGACCTCTCGGAGGAAGACGAGTACTTTACGCCTCGCACGACCAAGGCGAAGGCGTACCGCGGCAAGGGCAAGGGCAAGGCTAAGATTGAGGACGTGTCGGATGACGATGACAAGCTCTCTCTCGAAACACTATCCACCCGGGCCTACAGCGGCAAGGGCAAGGGGACGGCCCAGGTCGAGAGTGGTAAGAGGAGTCGCTCCGCTCGAGCCAGCGCCAAGAAGGCAGTCTTCCGCGAGGAGGACTTTCTGGATGCCGGCGAGTCTGAGGGCGAAGACTTTCAGCCAGAGGACGTGGAATCTGCGCTTAGTGAGCTGGATGACACTCCCATGGCCAGCGAGAGCGAAGAGGAACCACTCATGGCAGCAAGCTCGCGACTGAAGAAGACGGCCGCGCTCAAGAGGCTGACCAAACCGAAGCGAGGCAAGAAGAGTAAGACAGCAGCCGAGCAGAGGGACACCGAAAACCGACGCGCACGATTTGCGCACATCTCAGACAAGTGGGAACGCAAGCGCGCAATGAATCGGGAGCGTGCCGAACAGCAGCACTCCAAGCTACTCACCATGTGGGATGACCTCGCAAAGATACCGATACTGGAGACTGAAAAGTCCGAGCAACCCCCGTCTATCAGCCGACGTTTGAAGCCCTTTCAGTTGGAGGGACTGAGCTGGATGATCCGTCAAGAGAAGACGCACTACCGCGGCGGCCTCCTCGGCGACGAGATGGGCATGGGCAAGACCATCCAGGCCGTGTCGCTCATCATGTCCGACTATCCTGCCAAGGAGCCTACGCTCGTCTGCGTACCGCCAGTTGCTCTCATGCAGTGGTCAAACGAGATCCGCGAATACACCGACAACAAGCTCAAGGTGCTGGTCTACCACGGTACCAACGCAAAATGCAAGAAGATGTCCGTCAAGGAGCTACGGAGCTACGATGTCATCATGGTGTCATACAACAGCTTGGAGTCGCTGCACCGCAAGGAAACCAAGGGCTGGTCACGGGGTGAGGATATCATCAAAGAAGCCTCCCCGCTCCACGCCATCAACTATCACCGCCTCATCTTGGACGAAGCTCACAGCATAAAGTCTCGCAACACCGGTGTTGCGAAGGCCTGTTTCGCGCTCCGCGGCGATTTCAAGTGGTGCTTGTCAGGCACTCCTGTTCAGAATCGTATCGGAGAGTTCTTCTCACTGCTGCGCTTCTTGGAAGTGCGACCGTTTGCAGACTACTTCTGCCGTTCATGTAAGTGCGTACAGGTGTCTAGAGGGAAAAGCTAAACGGTATCACAGGTGACTGCGAGAAGCTGCACTGGGCCACGGACGAAGATCACATGTGTGTGGCCTGCAACCACGGAGCCTCTGAGCACATCTCAGTGTTCAACCAGGAGCTGCTGAACCCGATCACTGGCGACGACCCGGACCTCCGCGAAGATGCCCTCTCGAAGCTGCACATGATCACGGCTCGCATCATGCTGCGTCGCATGAAGCGAGACCACACGAACTCAATGGAGCTGCCGATGAAGGACATTATCATCCACAACGAGTTCTTCAGCGATATCGAACGCGACTTCTCATCCTCCATCATGACCAACTCGGCCCGCAACTTTGACACATACGTCGCGCAGGGTGTCATGCTCAACAACTACGCCAATATTTTCGGTCTGATCATGCAGATGCGCCAGGTTGCGAACCACCCGGATCTTCTGCTGAAAAAGAAGGGCGCAGAGGGCGCGTCGAACGTGTATGTCTGCAACATCTGCGACGAGCCGGCCGAAGACGCTGTTCGCTCCCGCTGCCACCATGAGTTCTGCCGAGCCTGTGTCAAAGACTTCATGGACACGTGCGAGGCTTCAGGCACAGACGCCGACTGTCCTCGCTGCCACATCGCCCTCACCATCGACTTCGAGCAGCCGGAGCTCGAACAAGACGAAGAGTCGGTCAAGAAGACGTCCATCATCAACCGCATCAAGATGGAGAACTGGACCTCGTCCACCAAGATCGAGATGCTGGTCTACGATCTCTACAAGCTGCGAAGCAAGAAGCAGACGCTCAAGTCCATCGTCTTCAGCCAGTTTACGTCCATGCTGCAACTCATTGAGTGGCGTCTTCGTCGAGCTGGCTTCAACACTGTCATGCTGGATGGTAGCATGACGCCTGCTCAACGCCAGAAGAGCATCGATCACTTCATGACTAATCCAGATGTTGAGGTGTTCCTCGTCTCTCTCAAGGCTGGCGGCGTTGCTCTCAACTTGACTGAAGCCTCTAGAGTCTTTATTGTCGATCCGTGAGTCCTCTCAAACTCGCTTAAGCGTTCGTGCTAATCAGTATCTAGCTGGTGGAATCCCGCCGCCGAGTGGCAGTCCGCTGATCGATGCCACCGTATCGGACAGAAGCGACCCTGTGTCATCACCCGTCTGTGTATCGAGGACAGCGTAGAGTCTCGTATGGTTGCGCTGCAGGAGAAGAAGGCCGCTATGATTGCTGGCACGGTCAACAACGATAAAGTTGCTATGGATCGTCTCAGCCCCGAGGACCTGCAGTTCCTGTTCCGAGGTACTTAGAGATGGAGAGTCGAGAGGCGTTCTTCCGGGTGGATATCCTATGTTTTCAACAGCGTTCACAAGGGGCGCACGGACAATGCGCAGCAGCATCACGCAGACACGATTATAAGACATACTTTGTAGATTACTGTAGCGTTTACTCTGGGTCACATCGGAATCAATGGAACGTTCTACGAGTTGTCCAAAGCCTTTTCATCTTCTTGCTGCAATTGCCGAGCTATGACGTACATCGCGAACCCCAAAATTGCGGCTTAAGCGGAAGCCGTCGCACAAGGTCCTGTCAGATGCAGTGCTACTGGTACATCATGCATGTTCATTTTTGTAGCTTTCAACCTCACATAAGCCATGCAATTTCGCAACGCGACGCGCAATGCTGCGTGACCTGTCCGCCCCTTGCCCCTGCACAACTGCTTACCTACCCTCTCCGCTCATCACAAAGTCTACTGGGCTCACTGCGTCTTCCAGAGCAGAACATACTGAGCGTCTCCGGCCCTCTATACATCGTGGCCTTACACCCTCGGAGAAACGTTGGTGTTGCAAGTTGCGCGTACGTAATTTTACGTAAACTGACGCGAGACATCTCTAGCTTGGACTTGATCGCCAAGGGTGCGCGACTTTGAACGCGCTGTGAACGGAGCACGTCAGATGAGTGTTGTATGGAGAGGAAAGTGGCTATCCGCCGTAAGGTTTGGGACCGATGAGATGGTGCCGGTGCTACCGAGCATTCGGATTGACGGTATCTGGTATCACTCGGTCGATTTATAGATGCGGGCCGGGCCCTTGTGTATTCATTTTCCGAATTCCGAATTTTGAAGTGGTGAATGAATGAGACATGGGCCTAAGAGACTGGGACCTCGATATCGATCGGTACCTCAACCGGATCTTACCTGCGTCGCCTCTCCATAAAATTCCTACGCCGATATCTCGATGGCTCGGGTATAGAACGGAGCAACGTCAAGATGTCGGAAACATACTTGGCGCATTCTGGTCTCTTGTAGGCGCATTCTGCGGATTAGCAGTGATAGCTGCGGTGTTCAACAACACGGGCGTCATACATGCGCATCATCCGCCTGCGCTGATCGCTTCGTTCGTAAGATCTCCATACACCACCCTCGGGACTTGCAGATAGTAATGTGACGACAGGGCGCCTCAGCAGTCCTCAACTTCAACACCATACGCTCTCCACTTGGCCAGCCTCGCAACGCCATCCTCGGGCACACCCTCTCCGCCCTCATCGGGGTCAGCATATCCAAGCTCTTCCAGCACCACGCTGACTACGACTCGATATCATGGGTAGCAGGGTCACTGGCATGCGGCATCGCGTCCGCTGTGATGCTGCTCACCGGCACCGTGCATCCACCGGGCGGCGCGTCTGCCGTGCTGGCTACGACGGACCCGGTGATTTCGGCGATGGGGTGGTACTTTGTGGGCTTGGTGACGTGGGGGGCGACGCTGATGGTGATTGTGGGACTGGTGGTTAACAATGTGCAGAGGCAGTTTCCGGTGTATTGGTGGACGGGTATGGATTTGAGGAGGGCGAAGGTTGAGGACAGCGAGACGGTGCAAGATGCGAGGGGTGGGATTGTGAGGAGGGAGATGGAGGAGAAGGAGGAGAAGTACGATCAAGATAACGAGAGGATATATATTACTGGCGCGGAAGTGCAATTGCCGGATGGTTTGAGTATGAATGCGGAGGAGACGAGGACACTGGAGATGTTGAGGGAGAGACTGAGACAGAGAGTGGATGTGAGGACATCTGGTGACGGAAAGGACTCAATGAGCGAGCGGAGTAGTGCGGATTTTACGATGGTGCCTAGTAGGAGCGAATTCGGCGACGTTGTGAGAAGTTAAAGGGCATGCTGGTATTTACATGTAGCTTGGGATGTTGTTATCTCTCGTGGTGGAGCATACGGGAGATAAGGCACCTCCGTGGAGATGGAATACGCCTTGCGACGCCAGTCCTTCAAAACCTTAGATCCTCAGGCTGCGAGCACTGAAACATGTTTGAAATGGTTGAATTCCACTTGGTGGCTTTGGAGGCTTTGTCGGACTGCACATCCGATTACTCCATCCAGGTGCAAGACTGACAAGGATTGAGAATATGAGGACTCGCACAAAAGCACCGGGGATCTACAAGGGCACCTTAACACCGTCGTTCGCATACCTCTCTATTCTACCTTTCAGACTTCCCAACCCTTGCGATCTTCGCTCGTAGTTGATCAGAGGCCGTGCTATGACTTGGTATTGCCAGATGCAGCCCAGCCCAACGAAGACCCGTGGAAAATGCGTCTACGCCCAGATAGTTGTTACAACGCCAGTATAAATGTATTCTCAGGAGAACTACAGCCTTCTTGCAGTGCATGGTGCAGTACGAAGTATTCACGCCCAGCGCTTTACCTGCCCTTCGCAGTGACGTAGGTCCCATTGGTTGGGCGGCACTCGCCACATCAGCCGAAAAATAGTTCTTCGCAGGTCCTGCAGCGTTTGCTCAACGCCCTACTAGAATAATCTCTCTCGCTTCTCACCGACACGGCAACTCGCCCTACAAAGGTTATACTCTCCACTCTCTCAGGTGCATCTTCTTTGTCGCACATTCAAAGCAAAGCGGGCGCGGTCAAAATCTTATCGATACCTAGCCCCCACTACGAGGCACCCCACCGCCCCAGCCCTATTCATATTCCTGTGGTCCCTCGAATTTTCTGACCTCAACATCTAAACCTCCACCACCCGCATACAACCCCAGCACCATGGTCTCAGCCAGCAAAGCCGCCCGGCTCGCGAAGCAGGCCGACAAGCCGAAGAAGACGGCCACGTCCAAACTCTCGTCCAAGGCAAACTCCAAGAACGCGTCCAAGGCGAACTCGGAGGATGGCAACGACGACGAGGACCTCGAGCTCAACGAGGAGGTGAAGAAGCTGACCATGCAGGAGGACAAGGTATGCGCGCGCCCACGTGACGATATTACATAGACATTGACACTGACTTCACCTCCACAGCACGGCCTGTCTGACCGCGTCACTACCGGCGTGCTGGCCTCGCTCGAGCAGTCCCGCGACGTCAAGATAACGTCGGCCTCTCTTGTCTTCCACGGAAAGGTGCTCTTCAACGACACCAACATCGAGATCAACTACGGCCGCCGCTACGGCCTGCTCGGCGAGAACGGCTGCGGAAAGACGACGCTGCTCAAGGCCATCGACAAGCGCGAGTTCCCCTTCCCCGAGCACATCGACATCTACCTGCTCAACATGGGCGCCCCCAAGACCGAGCTGGGCGCCCTCGAGTGGGTCGTCCGCGAGGCCGAGAACGAGCTGGCCCGTCTCGAGAAGCTGGCCGAGGAGATTCTCGAGCGCGACGGCCCCGAGTCGCCGCTGCTCATGGACATCTACGAGCGCCAGGAGGACATGGACCCGTCCACCTTCCACACCCGCGCCTCGCTGATTCTGACCGGTCTCGGCTTCAACAAGGTCACCATCCACAAGAAGACCAAGGACATGTCCGGAGGATGGCGCATGCGTGTCGCCCTCGCCAAGGCCCTGTTCGTCAAGCCTGCGCTCCTGCTGCTCGACGACCCCACCGCCCATTTGGATCTCGAGGCCTGCGTGTGGCTTGAGGAGTACATGAAGAAGTGGGACCGCACGCTCATCCTCGTATCGCACTCGATGGACTTCCTCAACGGCGTCTGCACGAACATGATAGACATGCGCATGAAGCAGCTCCTCTACTACGGAGGTAACTACGACACGTACATGAAGACCCGCACAGAGCAGGAGGTCAACCAAATGAAGGCCTACGACAAGCAGCAGGACGAGATCAAGCACATCAAGAAGTTCATTGCCTCCGCCGGTACGTACGCCAACCTGGTTCGACAGGCCAAGTCGCGCCAGAAGATTCTCGACAAGATGGAGGCCGACGGCCTCATCCAGAAGGTCGAGTCCGACCGTGTCTTCACCTTCCGCTTCGCCGACGTTGAGAAGCTGCCCCCGCCAGTGCTGTCGCTCGACGACGTCACCTTTTCGTACTCTGGCGACAAGAAGGACAACCTGTACGAGAACCTGGACTTTGGTGTCGACATGGACTCGCGAACGGCCCTTGTCGGACCCAACGGTGTCGGAAAGTCTACCCTGCTCAACATCTTTACTGGCAAGCTCAGCCCCACCAGCGGTGTTGTGTCGCGCCACACTCACTTGAAGCTCGGTGTCTACAGCCAGCACTCTGCTGAGCAGCTCGACCTTACCAAGTCATCCCTCGACTTTGTCCGCGACAAGTTCCACCACATCAGCCAGGATCTCCAGTACTGGCGCCAGCAGTTGGGCCGCTATGGCCTCACTGGTGAGTCACAGACGGCCAAGATGGCGACGCTGTCCGACGGTCAGAAGTCGCGTATCGTCTTTGCGCTGCTGGCTATCGAGGGCCCCAACATGCTGTTGCTCGACGAGCCTACCAACGGTCTCGATATCCCGACCATTGACAGTTTGGCGGACGCCATCAACGCTTTCAGCGGTGGTGTCGTAGTCGTCTCCCACGACTTCCGGTGAGTCTCCCGTGACCCTGATATTCACGAACAGAACTAACGCAGGACAGATTGCTCGACAAGATCGCAAAGGACATCATGGTGTGCGAGCACAAGACGGTCCGCCGGTGGGACGGCAGCATCGGCGAGTACAAGGGTCATCTCCGCAAGAAGATGACGTCGACGGGTGCTCTCTAGAGCGTTTCTTGGTGTTGTTTTCGCATATTGCGCGCGTCTTTCGAGCTGTGGAACGCGTGTTGCAAAAAGTCATGGCCTTGGAGCAGGGTTCAGGATACCTCTGCAGTGGGCTGGCAGCTCCTCGCGACCTGCTTCAGTGTCGCTCTGCGTGTGTAGAGGATCTGGATTCTGCGTTGGATGGATGGATGCATTGGGGCTTAGAGGCGTTTGTAGACTCGTGCTTACGAACAGAATGATATCACATAGACTATGGTCGACTTGTTGTTTGGATTATCTTTGGTGGGAAGGAGCGAAGCAGGAGTTGCACGTGCCTGCGTGTGAGCTGTGACCAGTGACGTTCTCCACCCCGCAAGCCAACCTTCAATCATGAGCTCCGAGCTACAAACCTCAGTTCCTTCATCTTTCACCGGCATTGCCTGAATTGACCGTCGTGGCTTCGCAAACCGCCCGTCATGGCGGAGCTCACATCAACGAAGCTCAACGCCGAGTCGCACCTGCTGCTTGTACGTTTTTCTACCACCTAGACAACTCGAGTGGCATACTCACAGTACCTTTCAGGACCAGCCCCTCGTGCGCATGCCCTACGAGCTCTCGCGGCGCAACTTCAAGAATGCGCAACGCGTAATCGAGCACCACAGCAGCACCCTCACTACCGCTTTAGCCGGCGCCTCCAAGACGCCCGACCCGACGGCCGCGCTCGATAGCATAATAAGCAAAATGCAAGGCCTGAAGCGCAAACTGGAAGTCCTCCACGACGAAGAACTGCGCATCCACAAGGCCGCACGCGCACGCCTCTCACACCTCCAATCCCTCTACTCCATCCCGTCCCTCACCTCGGTGCAGTACGACGAGTGGTCCCGAACACGGCTCTCCCGGCTCCTAGTCGACTACCTGCTGCGCTCCGGCTTCTCATCGTCCGCGGCGCACCTCGCTTCCTCCAAGGGCATAACAGACCTCGTGGACGTTGAGCCGTTTGTCGCGTGTCACAAGATTGAAAAAAGTCTGAGAGGGGGCAGGAGTACGGCGGCGGCGCTCGAGTGGTGCAAGGAACACGGCAAGGAGCTGAAGAAGATGGGGGGCAGGCTGGAGTTTGAGTTGAGGCTGCAGCAGTACATCGAGTTGGTGAGGGAGGGGCACGAGTTGGGCATGGCCGGCGCGGATGACGAGGGGGTAAGGATTGGGAATGGGGGTGGGGAGAAGAAATTGGTCGAGGCGATGAGCCATGCGAAGAAGTGGTTAGCTGGGAGTGGGGATGCGGAGTTGCTGCAGAGGGCGGCGGGACTGTTGGCGTTCAGGCCGTGGGAGGGCGTGGAGCCTTATGCGGCATGTCTATTTCCTACTGACTTGTGGTGGATTGTGGCTAATTTGGTGGTGACAGACGTTATACTCACCCACCCGCTGGACACACCTCTCCTCGCTCTTCCTCTCAACGCACCACACGCTCTACTCGCTCCCTCCGAGGCCCCTCCTACACATAGCCCTCAGCGCCGGGCTCTCCGCCTTGAAAACACCCGCATGCCACTCCCTAATCACCAAATCCATGACCCCCTCTACAAACCCCTCCATACATACGACGCCCCTTCCCGCGACCTCGGACTCGCCAGTCTGCCCCATCTGCAGCACGGAGCTCAACGAACTCGCGCGCAACGTCCCGTATGCGCATCACACGAAGAGCATAGTCCCCCCGGACGCGGTGGTGCTGCCGAATGGGCGCGTGCACGGGAGAGATAGACTCAAGGGGTTCAACAAGCAGGTTGGGACGGAGGAGGGGTGGGTGAGGGATCCGACGGAGGGGCTGGTGGGAGAGACGTGGAGGGAGAGCGAGGTACGGAAGGTGTATATTCTGTAGGGGCGTGCGATTCGTCATGGCATAGCGAGGCGTTTTGCGTTTGGGCGATCTGGGATCGAGTGTTCGGCGTACGACTCTTTATTCCCCCTCATCCCCACTCTCACTCTCCCTCCTCTTCCTCTTCGCTCCATTCCTGCCCTTCTTCCCTTGCGAAGCCATCTTCTTCAATTCCTCCTCCTCCTCACTGTCCGGCACCAGCCCCACCTTCTCAAAAACGTACATCCTCGCATCCCTATCCTCGCCCTTCCATGCGCCGCCTCCTTCAATTGCCCCGAGTGTCCTGACATGCGCATATCCGGGGTACTGGCTTGCATCGAACCGGAAGCTCTCGACGACCTTTAGGCCAGCATGCCGTGCTAAATCGCGCACATTCCACAGTGTATACGGCTCCCCTTCGAATAGCGTGACGATGACGCGGCCGCCCATAGTCAAGAACGGGGCGCGTGACCGGGCCGAGGGTGCGAGTTGGAGTAAGCGTTGCTTCGGCGTACTCGTCTCCAGACACGCCTTGAAGAAGTCAACAAGCAAGCCCTGGTTCGCGCGGACTTGGCGGTTCACATCTGTGCTGAGGCCGCCGGTGTGCGGGAACATGAAGGCGACTGTGTCCCATCCTTCCCTCGCACTCTCGTCATCCTCGCCGCGCTGGCATTTCAGGTGTTTGTAGGAGGACAACTTGGTCGCATCGATGCCGTGGTGTATAGGAACAGGCGGGGTGAGTCCCTTGAGGTCTGCTTCGACGTCCGCGAAGTTTGGATACTTGGCGCGTACTTCTTCCTCGGTATCGAACGAGGTCGCGGTGACGTTTGCGCAGCCGTGGTGTAGTGTAAGAGAAGAAGTGAAGCTGAAGTCTCCTTCGCCGACGAGGAGGACGTGGTCGTATGCGCTGAACGGGACGGTGGGCTGCTGGGAGGCTTGTGTGGGCTGGTGCGTTTTCTTGACCTTCTTGGAGGTGAGTAGTGGTGCTTTGGAGGCTTTTGCTTCCTTTTTGTAGTGCGCGACGATTTTGCGGGCGCCGTCGCGTTTGAGCTCCCTGCGCGCCTTCTTGGTCTTGCTTTTGGACATGGTGGTGCGTTGTGTGGTTGTGACGGTCGCTGGTTGTGACGGTCGCTGGTTGGACGGAGGTTTGAGGGGAACTTTTTGAGCTCGGGCCATCAGATGAAGAAATGCAGGGTCTGACAACGACATGTGAAGAAGCATGATTTGACGCTATCTATGGCTGACTGTCGCTATATCAAATCGCGCTTGACGAACTGGTCGTACAGCGTCTTTCCAAGCGCAGCAGGCGAGCGCTCAACAACAACACCCGCCGCCTCAAGCGCCGTGATCTTCGAGTTCGCATCGCCCTTGCCTCCGCTGACAATGGCACCGGCGTGTCCCATTCTCCTGCCTGGCGGCGCAGAGATGCCGGCAATGAAGCTGACAACGGGCTTGTTGGCCGTGTTGTACTCCTTCAGGAAGTCGGCCGCGTCCTCCTCAGCCGAGCCGCCAATCTCGCCAATCATGATGATGCCGTCCGTCTCCTCGTCTTCGAGGAACACCTTCAGGCAGTCGATGAAGTTAGTGCCGGAGAAGGGGTCGCCGCCGATGCCGACGACGAGGGACTGGCCGAGGCCGGTCTGGGTGGTCTGATTCACGGCCTCGTAGGTGAGGGTTCCCGAGCGCGAGACGATGCCGACGCGGCCGCGCTTGTGGATGAAGCCGGGCATGATGCCAATCTTGCACTGGCCCTGCGTGGCGTTAGAGTGCGTGTGTCAATGCTGGAGTGGTGGGCGTACAGGAGCGATTATGCCGGGGCAGTTGGGGCCGACCATGCGGGACTTGTTCTGCGACTTGAGCATGTCGGTGATGCGGACCATGTCTGGCCATGTTAGTCTTGATTTGTATGCATGTCCGTGGTGTCCATACCGTGCTGCGGAATGCCCTCGGTGATACTGCCCACTGTCAGCTGCTGCGTGCCTCACATAGACATGTCGACGTACGTGACGATTAGAGGCACCTCGGCCGTGATGGCCTCCTCGATACTCGCGGCGGCGACGGGTGGACTGTGTGGTGGTCAGCCTGGACATGTCGTGGGCACATATAAGACGGGCGGGCGTACGGGACGAAGATGGCAGAGGCCGTGGCGCCCGTCTCCTTCATGGCGTCGGCCACGCTGGCGAAGACGGGCCTGCCGAGATGCTCAGAGCCGGCCTTCTTGGGGTTCGTGCCGCCGACGACATTGGTGCCGTAGTCGATGGCCTGCTGTGCGTGGAAGCTGCCCTGCTTGCCGGTGAAGCCCTGGAACAGCACCTTTGTGTCGCCGTTGATGCGCAGGTTCTTGATCGTCTCGGCGTACTGCGAAGAGCCTGTTGCGTACTGCCGCGTCGCCGACCGGGACAGCGCCGAGCGCATGGGGGAGCGGAGAGCCTGCATCGTGACTGGGGGGCGTCACGCAGGCAGAGGGGAGGAAGAGGGTATGGGGGAAGGGGGGTTGTTGGCTTGGAGTATCTGCCCGGTGAGTTTCGAGCTGCGACGTCAAATGGCTTGGCCGTGTGGAATTCCCCACCACAAAACCTCCGTCCGCGCCCGTAACGTCCTCACGATAATCCGCCGCGACAGCTACCCGCAACATGTCAGGCAATGGATGAACGCAGACGATCATAATGACTACCAGCCCACTTTACAATTGAACCAGGATTATTGGTCATCATTCACAGCCTACCGATATGGACTGACATAGCAGACTGAGCACTCTCGAAATCGCTCTACAAATATTGTCTCAGTTTCAGTCAGCCAGTCAACACGGATGGATTGAGGCGTACCGCAACTTCGTGTAGCCCTCACCATAGGCATTACGCCAACGACACTTTCGCCCTAGACGCCCAGTCTCACAATCAGGCAATAGTCCATGCACTGCGCCACGGTGTTGCTTTCCCTGGACTTTCCATCTGCAAGTCCACGGCGTTTGTCAAAGGGTCGTCTTGCTATTCACTGCTGTGTCCTTTCTCGCAATCTTAAATCCCCCCTTCCTCAACACAGTCGAGATGCTGCAATTTCTTCGCGTCGCTTTCTTCACAGCTTTGTTGTCATCCGCTCTGGCTATACCGGCACGAACCACGCTTTTCCAACGTGAAAGCCGCGACCAGACTCCACTCTCAGTTCGCGAAAAGGTGCCTGGCGACAATCCAGCTCACTTCACGCGCGTGCCAGCGAGATACCAGCTGTTCACTGTGAACGAGCTCACCATATCCCCATTTCCACCCCAACTGTGAGCAGTTCATCATCTCAGAAATAATCGCACTCATAGTCTCCTAGGAACCATCGCATTTTTTTCTATCTCAACGGCTGCACCTACCACTACTCCGACCTTCCTGGACTCGCCAACGCAACGCTAGAGTTGCACATCAACCCCCCTGACCAAGACAGCAAAGAAGATTACTACTTCTTCAAGAGGAAGATATCCAAGTTCAGGCTGTTCACTGTGCGAGACGAGATGGAGTATGCTTACGGTGGGCCATTGCTTCCTGGCCCAGGCGAAATGGTAGGGGACTTCTTCATGCTAGATCTTGATCCCGAGCCTGGCAAAGCCACCTGGGACATAGAGGCCGTTGCACGACTGCCAAGCGATGAGATCCTTTTTTCTTTTGAGGCAAGGGTCATCATCGGCTTCTGACTGTCAGACATGTGGTGTTGATAGGGCCAGCTAGCCACCGAGCCTCTGATGCCTGACTCATGAGGAAGAGCTTCACCCACACACCCATACTCTCTGTCTCTCGATTCATCGGTCATGTATTGTGCAAGGTTGGCGATGAATTTAGGCCTAAACTTGACGTGCAAAGAAGAAATTCACTTGATACATTGGCGTCATATGTGCCTGCACATCATCCTTACATAAACTTCATGTGGACAATCTTATTCACATCGTTGGTAAGCCTTGACTACTGCCACTGTGGGCATTGCCTAAATGCAGGGGTGCCAGCCTAACGCAAAAGAACACGACAAACTATCTTGAGCGCACCAGTTTCGCTACCTAAGCAGAAATTTCCGGTACTTCCATGAACCTGGCTTTGTATACGACCCAGTCAAAGTCGCCGATAGAGTTGGCATCAAGTTAGGTCTCCCCCAGTTTCACAGGTTGACATGGATTAACACTCACCACAATGCTCAGTTTTAAGGGCCCATGCCTAAGGCCTTTTCCAGTGACCACAAATCGGGCAGCATTCACATTCAACCACCCGACGCCTCTCCCATACGTCGTGCTGAAACCAGTGCCTCCTTGGCGTCCCTACGCAACTTCGGCACAGCTCCCAGAGTCCACACATCGGAAAAGAGCGAAACGCTCAGGCTGACATGCCCAGAGATTCACGCACTATTACCCCAGACCACGCGGCTTGCTTTGAGACAAAGACTCCTCAGCATGCGGCACGGCTTTTCAACCACGCATTCCATGCCTGTCAGACTGTGACTTCAGATACGGCGATACTGAGTCTGCCCATCTTGAACCAAAGCCACAACATCATACAGCCCGATACTCTCCTTCCTGTCGTGCTCATCATCACGGAGATCAATCGCCGTGCCGCGTCCAAATGGCTCCTGGAGTTAGGAACGTGTCTTTTAGACGTGCAGGTATCTACGGACCTGGGCGAATACCACACTGCACAACCGTCTTGTGATGATGCGGCGTGCGGCGGGTTCGACAAAACAGCAAAGCCATGCCTTTCAGCAAGACTGTCCGATCCAATGCTAGGTCTCTACCGGTAACACAAACGTAATTTCTTGCGCTGCGCCCTCAACTCATGATGCAAAGTGAGCCAAGCGCTCTCGCCGCGATCCAGCATCGGGGTTGGATTGATATCTCCAGACGCACTCTGGGCGCTTTCAGAAATAGAGGCATGGCAGAGGCCGCGGCCGATACGCTGCACTGATACTCAAGGGGTGTAGGAGATGTTTAGGTATAAAGTCCAAAAACCATCAACACAAATCCCAATGCTGAACTCTGGAGTCAACAGGTTACACGCATTCATATACGACCAGATACATACCCTTCAACCGACAATAACTCTCAAAGACACCCCTATGTTGCTTCGCTTGCGGCTGCTGTTCTCCTTCGGAGTCCTTGTTCAGTCATATTCGGTATTGCTCTTGTCGAGGAACGATCCGCAACTTACGGATGGAGCAAGGAAAGCGTTGGAAGGGGTTGGTATAGATCTCTCCAAGCGCCATGTCAGACCGAAGCAAGTAAGTTTCAACACGGGGATACAATCCGGAAAGCCGTGGCTCGCCGCGTACTTACAAGAGTAGAAAGTCGAATTGGTGCTGGCCATTGGCGACTCATACACTGCAGGCATTGGGTCAGGTGCACACCTTGGCTTGAACCACTGCTCTCGCAGTCTGGATGCGTGGCCCATGCAACTCAAAGACAAAAGCGACTGGACCGATATTAACGATGGTAACAAGCCTGACCTCATCTTCGGTGCTTGCTCAGGCAACATCATGAAGGATGTTCGGGAGAAACAGCTCACGCAGGGGCGGGGACATCAAGTCTGGGACCCCAACTACGACTTCACTCCGATTGACAAGCCACAGATCGCAGTGATGACCATCTCTGGAAACGATGCCAAATTCGCCAAAATCATCAACGATTGTGTCTTCAGATGGCCCTGGCGCACCCATTTACTAAGCTGCGACCAGCGGCTGGCGGAGGCTGAAGGGATTGTGGCGAGCCCGGAGTTCAAGCAGGAGATCATGACAACGTATGCATCAGTGATCAAAGCAGGAAGAGATGCAAAAGGTTCCGACCCTCCTGAAGCGTTTCAAGTATATGTTGGTAAGGTCATTCCTTCATTTCCACCATCATAAGCCGCTGACCTCTGCAGGTGGTTACGTGGGACTGTGGAATCACGATGACGACCAATGCGATGGTGTGTACTGGAACATCCTCCGATGGGGTGTTACATACAGACAATACCTTACCCGCGACCTTCGGAAACGATTCAACCTTCTCGTTGACAGCCTGAACAAGGTCATCAAGGAAGCGGCCAATGAGTTGCAGCCCTTTGGCGTCTTTCACGTCGATGGATACAACGACAGCTTCAAAGGTCAAAGATTTTGTGAACGCTATGGCTTAGATTGTGTACATTGGCGTGAATTGCAGGACGCGAACGACGAGAATGCCTTCTGGTCATATCAGAGTACTAAGCCCGCTTTTGATGGGGCTGGTCCTCGCCGCGGAGGACCACTGGCCAAAGACATATGCCACAGGAATGGCAAGGACCCGTGGGTGAGCAATGTTGATGAGGATGTGATCCTTAAAAATCTGTCTGAGATTCTAGTGCCAAACGAACAAGAGCGTGCGAAGCTCAGCGACGTGCTAGGGCCTTGGGATGTGTCGCCAGGAAAGTGGGATCAATACGAGGACATCTACGAAGCGATCCGAGACCGCGGGCAGTATGATCCTCAAAGGGCTCATGACTTGGACGTTGGTCTTGAACGCATCTTCCACCCAAAAGGCCCTGGATACACGTACTTTGCGGACAAGTGGATGGAGGTGATCAAAGCGAATAGGGACGATCCGAAGCCGCCCCCAGCACAAGGGTCATCTCCTCCATCGCCAGCGAACGAGCCAAAACCAAAGACCAAGGCACTTTCGATCCTTCTCGAGCAAATTGTTTGGTACATACCACCGACCGAACAGCGGTGGATCTTCTTCGAGACCAAGTACCAAGAGGCCGTCCGCTGTCGCGACGAAGACGATCCGTCCATGAAAATCACAGTCGCGGACAATCATGACTTTTCGAGGATTGACGATCTGAATGGTCTCTATCCAGGTCCCAACGAGGTACAACTTAAGGGCCTGTGGGGCGAAGACTGTGTGTACAAGAGTGACGGCTCAAACGCGGGTAGACTCTTTTGCCCAAGCTCAGGAGATGTGGGTTACGAATGCAAAGAAGAGCCGCAAAAGGGGAACGCTGGATCTTTCATGTGCCTCGATTACATTACCCGCCACCCAGCTATCATCTGTGAATGGTAGGAAGCCCCTGGAAGGTCTTGCGAGAAGAGACGTGGATCAAACTGGCGGAAAATGTTTACAATGTGCTGCTGGCAGCTGAAGGAATCAAAAAAGCTGTCGAGGACTCTCTAGCAGGTAGTCGGGATGCACGAGCTGCTCAGTGGTTCTTGTAGGCTTTCTCGCAATGCACAATCGCTTATTATCTCCAGATCACTTATATAAATACTTGTCATATGGCCAAGATGCAGTACACCCAAGCGACCTACCTAGCAAAGCAACAGAATAAAACAAAGCCAAACCCCCCACAGCCACTCCACCTATCCACCCTACTCCCGCTTGATATCAAACATTCCGTCCACCGCCTTCTTCACCCCCAAATCCATCCCGCTCAACACCTCCAACCACTCCTTCACCCTCTCTGCATCCTCCGCCCCCAACCCCTCCTTCTTCCTACACAGCAAATTCACCGCGGGACTCGTGAACGTACTCTTCGCCAAGTACACAAGCATCCAGTCCCCCTCGTCGCCATCCCTCGTCGTAAAGCTCAGCACCTCCCACCGCACACTCACCAGGCGGGCGATGCCGCTGCCCCTCCACACGAACGTGCCGTTCTCCCCGCCGGGCAGGGAGGTCGCGGCCATGGACTTGTCGGCGTCTGAGTTGAGGGGGTTCCAGTAGGAGGAGTCGGAGATGGTGGGCGTGGACGTCGAGGCGTAGCGGAAGATGACGTTGCGCTTGTCGCGCCAGTTGGGCTGCGAGGAGCGGAGGACTGGGGAGGGGTTAGTGGGTGGCGATTGGGCATGAAGTGCGTGGAGAACGTACGGTGCCAGTCACCTTCCATGCTGGGTTCGAGGGGGGATGCGAAGAAGGATGCGAATTGTTGCTGGGCTGCGGAGAGGTGCGAGGGGTGGCGGAAGGTTGGGGGAGACATTGTGGATGTGGCGGCTGTGGCTGTAGTGGACATGCTTATAGAAGTGGTTGGCCGGATGAATCTTTATTTCTCAAAGTATTCGCAAGTCGTTCTGCCGCCCTGTTTTGGCACTCCTTGGGCTCTTGATATACCAGATACTCGACCCCTTGCAGACCCCATATTTAGGCGCCTAACGCGTGTGCTCAGTGCCTCAAGATTTGTAATTTCGCTATTAATATATTTCCCAGGCGTCTAGCGCGCATGTGCGATCGATTTCAGGTGCGCGATCGTGCATCTGTGTTCGGAGTGAATGTTGTAGCGCGGGCTGAGCCAATCAGCGACCAGGTGGCCTGACGACACGCGGGGTCCGCGCAACCCACCGAGTTCTTCGCGTTAGACATATCTGGTTTTTCCGGCGCTGTGTGACGATGACGACGATGTGAATTGTCACTTGCCATCGAAACAGAAACCTGGAATGTCTTCACGGACGTCAACACTCCAACATGCCACCTCCATTCCTCACCCCCCACTACGTCCTATAATCCCCGTTAATCGTAACATACTCATGGCTAAAATCGCATGTCCAGAACCTCGCCTCCCCCTCCCATCCGCGCCCCTCACTCAGCCTAACCACAATCTCCAAATCCTCTGCTTCTAGAATCTGCTTCGCCCTCTCCTCGTCCACCTTCTCCGGCTCCCCTCGTACCAACAACTTCAGCTCCGGGCTCCCGTCGCTCGGCACGAAACTCACGCTCGTTTCCTCGGGGATGACGGAGTCTTCGCCTGCGTATCCCGTGGCGCATAGGATGCGGCCCCAGTTCGCGTCATTGCCGTAGAGGGCGGTTTTCACGAGTGCAGAGGTCGCGACGGAGGAGGCGATGCGGTGTGCGGCGGAGTAGGACTGGGCGTCGGTCACGCGGATGGTTATGAATTTTGTGGCGCCTTCGCCGTCGCGGACGACCAACTTGGCCAGATCGATTGAGAAGTCTGTGAGCACCATTTGGAACGCCGCGAAATCTTCCGAGCTTGTGGAGGTGATTGGTGACCCACCCGCGGCGCCGTTGGCGAGTATGCAGACGGTGTCGTTGGTGGAAGTGTCGCCGTCGATGGAGATGCTGTTGAAGGACTTGGTGATGGCTGATGTGAGTGCGGCTTGGAGGGGCTCAGCGGACACAGGGGCGTCGGTGCATATGACGCCTAGGAGGGTCGCCATGTTGGGGTGGATCATGCCTGCGCCCTTGGTCATGCCCGCGATGTGGTACTCTTGCTGGCTGCCTGGGAGTGTGAAGGCCCGGGACAGGAGTTTTGGGAATGTGTCAGTGGTGCAGATTGCGCGGGCGGTCGACAGCCAGTGGTCGTGTGTGTCGCCCAGGTTGGAGTAGGCGGTGGGGATTTTGGAAGTTATTTTGGCAATAGGCAGGCGCTGGCCGATTACGCCAGTGCTCATCACGACACTGCGCGATCCTTGGCCGTCGTCTTCGCTGGAGAAGCAGTGGTCTGTCTCCTTGCCCATGGATATGGCGTCTTGAATGCCACCCCGCCCAGTCACGGCGTTGGCGCAGCCGGAGTTGATGACGACGGCCCTGATGCCCTCGCCTTTCCTCTTCTGCAGCATGTCTCTGCTGACCGTGACTGGCGCCGCCTGGAACTTGTTCGTTGTGAAGACTGCGGCGCCGGCGCATGGCGTGTCGGACGCGATGAGTGCGAGGTCGTCGAAGCGCGTGTTGGAGGCTTTTACGCCCACATGCGAGCTCCCAGCCTTGAAGCCGAGCGGGTAGGTACCGCTGGTGGGCACATACTTCTTCTTCGCTGCCGGTATGGTTCCCTCGCCTGGCGCAGAATATCTGCGTGCATGCGACGAGAAGATGCGGTTCGTGCGCGCCAGGAAGCGGGGGTGTGGCCGAGTGAGAGACATGACCTACTGAGCGTCAGCGAGGCATTTTGTGGTCGAGTCTCTTTATTTAATCGCATCGCATTGCATCGCGTGCAACTTACAATGACGCAGAGCTTCAGAGTGAGAAGGTCTGCCTACCGATTGCGCTTCACGCTCACGAAGAAAGCAAATCACGCTTTCCTGACTGATGTATGTGACCAAGAACTATCTGACTCACTTCACTGGCGTCCTGTGCCCTACAATTGACTGTATCGTCGCGTCAAAATTGTCGGAAAGGATGTAGCTCCCCGCCGCTATCGCACTCGACCCTAGTACACTAAGGCTAGCCCCACCATTGATCGTCTCAAGGATCATCACTGTCATCCAAGCAAGACACATTGTTTGACATAGTATTGAACTCCATTCGCTGCGCAATATCAAGCTCAAGCTCATGACTTCAATAAGTCATACCTCTCTCATCCACTGATCCATCCAGCCATCTAACAATGGCTCATCAGCGCCGTAGCAAGCATTATAGCGCGCATCGTGTACGCAAAGCAAGACCCCAAAACGCCTGGGTATTATTCGAAAATACAAAAGGACCGTGTCGTGTATACAACCCACATCGTGTATTCCTCCAAGTCCCTGCTGAAAAACAAGGTACATGCCCCTCGAGGATTACTGTAAATCCAGTTCTCAGACACAAGAAAACATTGCACCGGCTCTCGACCCTCCCGGTACACCCGGCAATATCGGTTCGGAAACCTCGTGCCGCGGCGGCCTTGGCGGGGAGTTGCAGGTGCGAGGTTAAACATGAGAAAGAATACCAGGGAACGCCAGTAGGACCATGCCCCGTGTCGAGCAAGGTGAAGGTCAACGCCAGTAACCACATATCGGGTCGTCGCTGTCGTGGGTATCGTGTGTCGTAATGTCATTAAGCAGTGTAATAGTAAGAAGCTCAAGCAATGAGGTCAAGATATGACAAGAGTAAAGTATGGGGTATCGCAAACAATGTGGTGGTCGAAGTTAAAGAGTCCAGATATGGCATTCCAGAAAAATGGTGGCGAGAAAGAAGTGATGGTGTTGAAGTCTTAGAATCGGACAGTCGAGCTGCGAGTGAGACCAGGCCTCGACGCCTTCTGAGGTGAGCCATTCGGGGCAACATTAGAGCTCCTGGCACCGATCTTCTCGAAGCCCTGGAGCAGGTCAATGCCCGGCTCTGACTCGTCGCTGTGAAGCAGGTGGAAAATGTCATCTTCCTCTTGCTGCTGCTGTTGCGTGGATGGTGCGCTGTACGACTTGGAAGGCGGAGGCATGTCATTCTCCTTGCTGGTGTCGAGGAGTGAGAAGTCAAAGGGTGGGTTGGAAGTAGGCGGCCTCATCGAAGCAGGCTTCAGTGGCGACCAGTTCTTGGAAGGCGACAAGCTGGGAGCATTGAGGAAGGGCGACGCCATCTTCCAGCTTGGGTTGGGAGAGTTCATGTTGCCCTTCGCGCCGGTGATGTCAGCAAGAATGCCAGTCGAGGTGACAGCACGCTCAAGGCGAGGCCGCTTAGCACTTCGCTTGATGGGGCTCTCGTTGTAGCCAAAGTCACCAAATATGTCAAAGGTGCTCTCGAAGCCGTGACCGACAAGGTTGACACTCTCTGGATCAGGAATCGTGACCGCAGGGCTCCAGCTCTTGTTGTCGAGGAACGAAGTGTCGACCCACATGGCAAGGCTCTTGTCAGGTGATCCACCCACCAGCTCCTTCATCTTGTTGCGATGGTTGCGCAGGTTGGTGTTTGGCGACGCGGAGGCAGGCGGCAGCGCAGGGCGCTTGAACACCACGGCGGGTGTGAGAGGTCCACCCAGCTTGGGATTGCGACGGAATGGCGAAGACATCAGATTACCATCGAAAGACCTGCTCTTACTGGGAGAGTCATATGACGAGCCTCGAATGCGCGCAATCTCCTCCTCAGCACGCCCACGCTTGATCGGCCGATCCAGGTCGGCATCGGAGGTGAGCAGTGGGCCCAGCGCCTTGGTTGCAGACGACTCAATGGACGAGTAGTAGCCGCTGTCACCGAGACCGGCGAACTTGCGCTTGCGTCCACCGGACCTGCTGTTTGAGGGAAAGCGTGGGGCTCGCGGCGGCGTGTTCTCACGTGATCGAGACACGGGTGGCGGCGGGGATGAGTGAATCTCGGCTGGGGGCGGTGACGACGGGATCTGTCGTGGCGGTGGCATGCTGAGAGGATCATGTCCGTCGTGAGCAGCAGGGTCTGAGCATGGAATGGTAGCATCCGACGACGGCAGTTCAGGCTCTTCCGGAAATTTGCTCGAGTCGAAGCCCTTGGTCGAGCTCATGGGTGGGAAGCTAGCAGACATGGACGTGGATGGGCGAGGTAGGTCGCTGGGATAGCCTGGGACAAAACCATCTGGGTTGGTGGGCCGGCGGATTGGTTTGACCTTGTGGTATGTCTTTTCGAAGCCAGCGTTGATGACCCAGTAGTGGCCCTTTCCGGGGTCGTCCTTAGGCCGCTCCTGCTTAGAGAACGACTTGCTGAGGCTGAGGTTGTGGCGGATGCTGTTCTGCCAACCCGTCTCCTGTGAGTTGCGGTAGAAGGCGAAAGTGTCTGAGATCCACTTGTAGATCTGGGCGAGGGTCAGACGGCGGTTGGGTGCCCGCAGGATGGCCATGCCAATGAGCATCGCGTAGCTGTACGAGGGCTTGTTGCCGTCATCGTCCACGCTGGGCATCTGGTCCGGCTCTGGAAGCGGGCCATCCACCTCGTCAGTCTTAACCTCCTTGGTCACCTTCTGCTTCTTGCTGCGGTCGCGTAGCGGTGCGGCGTCGGAGAATGACCGCTTGAGGCCTTGCTTGACTGGTGGCTCGGCGGCTGACATTGATGACATGATAGGCTCCGGGTAGGCGTAGGCGTTCTCCTTGTCCATGTGCTGGGCGGGGTAGTGCGACCAGTGCTGTAGGCTGTTTGCCATGTCCTGTGGGATGGAGGGCTGCTTCTTCAGGGGCGCGTCGGTCCACTGTCGCTCCATAGGAGGTGGGATAGAGAGGCCGTTGATGCCCTTCTCGGCTAGCGCTTGAGGCGGGGGCGAACTCGAGGCGTGATGCGTCTTTCGCGGCGAGTGCTCGCTGAAGAATGGCGTAGGCGGTGCGAGGAGTGTGTGCGAGTCGCTCGACACGTCGGTGACGGACACGAAGGAATCCAGGTACCGTGGGTCGAATGGGCTGGCGTCGTGGTGGTCGTGGGGCTGGACGGGGTCCTGGAAGATGTGCATTTGGGAGTGTCGACGCGCTGATGCCATGGCGAGCGCGGCCGACGAGGCGTGGAGAGTCCTTGTAGAGTCTCCTCGGACGCTATGACGCGTAAAATCGCGTGAAGTTCAGCAAAATGGGCGGGTCTTGGACGTCGGGCACGGTCGGCGGGTGCGGTGTTTGCGCAAGATTGTGGTGACAACGGCCAGATTGAGTCACGGCAAAAGACGGTGAGGTCCAAAAGGGCAATAGCGACAGGCGTGGGCTGTCGACAAGTATATTCGTGCGATATTCTGCTGGTGGGAGGGTCAGAAAGGAGGCAGTTGGGCAAGGGACGCCATGTTACCTGTGCGTGGGATATGAGGCAGCGGAGCTGCGGGCGCTAAAAAGCAGCTGTGACGACAGGCCAGAGAGCTGAGCTGACGATTGATCTGCGGCTAAATGCACGAGTAAATATGCTCGTGGAATGCAAATTGAACTGCAAATGTGGTGTTAGTACGGCCGTGGGTGCGGACGGCAAAAGGTTGAAGATGAGAAAGTCCAAGAAGAGCGGCGTGGAAGGCAAAGGGCGTGTGGCAGAATGCGGAGAGGAAGGCAGAACTTGGAATCAGCTGCAGACTTGGCGGGGCGCGCCTACAAACGCAAGGACGCAGCATTGGTGCAAGGGGTGCCGGCCAATGAGACGGCCGCTCCACAACGCGTCCAGAGTCTGCTCGCGTCATTCCTGCACCTCCTTCAGGAAGAACCTTGCCCAGGCGTGAGGCTAGCCAGCTGTTCGCACACATGTGGCTTTGGATCGCGCGATGCGGCGCTGTCAGAGCAGTCCGCGCCCACTCGAGTCACTTTGCTTTGCAACTCAGATACGCCAGCCGTTGAGGGCGACACTGAACTGCTGGATGCAAGGCTCCCGTTTGCAAGCGCCCGCACCACTCGACGCGTGAAACGGCGTTCAGTCGACTGCAAGTGAGTGGTTGATGGTGATCCTTTGTCTAGGAACAGCCTCCGCTCGTCGAATCGATTGGCAGCACTGCACCCGAACCGTGGGTCGTCCGGATGAAACGCGACCAGGTACGACGCGGATCACCTTGGAAGCGGAGCCAAATGATCCTTGTCGCTCTGGAACTTTTTGAATAATGAGAATCAATTTCGCATCGAGTTTGTTCATGCGGAATTCAAACGGCGTAGACACTACCGTGGGGCACGGTACTTGTTCTCCTGCATCGTGATCGGAGCTCAGCACGGATCAGATTCTCTCATTTGACGACCGAGGATTGGAGGAAGTGGATCACTACCACGTACTACGTAGCACCACGGGCGAGCACGATACCGGATACCTACGCGTGCGAGGAACGAAGACCTCTCGTTGCGCTGGCCACGAAGTCAGTCCTCGCCCCAAAGTTGCGACTTCGACTCATCGACTCTATTCACGTACCATTCTGTGGTTTCAATATTCTTATCAAGCTAAGCGATCAGATCTCGATGCGGAGAATAATCCGCCGTTGATCACGATAATCGTGGGTCTTGTGTAGATCCAGATGTATCGCGACATCAGATGATAGAGCCGCAACCTCAAAACTTTGAATCGCAGTGCGTTTACAGTGTGGGATGGACTTTGAGAAGTCACTACAGTCATGTAGTAAGTCCTAGAGACAAAGTAGTGAAAGAAGCATCAAGAGCTCGGGCTCCAAGGCCAGGAGAAAGGAAATTGACTGCCACCAACCAGATTCGGACTAGGAAAGCATAGTGTACCATTTTCTCCCAAAGTCGCGACTACACCACGACTATGACGCGATCTATACGACCATCTTTGTGAGGCAGAGTAAGTTGCAGCAGAAGTGCTTCGCAGCGTTTGAATGAAGTCTGATGAAAAATCGTCCGGAAAGTCGTCAACTCGAAGGCGAACTATTCATGCTCCAAGTCCACAACTAGTTAAATCCTTTATTATCTTCGTCTTTCCTCCTCAACACCTTACCCCAAGCCTCCCAGTTGATCCTCTGCTTGTCCCGAGGGCGCTAATTGTCACGAAACGAGTGTTCTTGAGTGGTGGCTGTGTGTCGTTGGCTTACACTGTGTGTGGCACCAAAGCCCTACCCAGAGCACAATTAGAGTGTAGACTGTATAACTATCCTCAATACGTTTTGGTAAGACTTCTAACGTACTAAAAGGTGATTGAGGATAGACAAGCTATCGTTTCAGGTTGAGAAGACTGCCGTCCATAAATCTCAAAGTCGGTAGCTATGCTGTCTCCATCGATCACGAATTATTATCGCAACTGGTGCTGATACGTCATTGCTTAGTCAGTACAAAGACGTTGCCAAAACTTCAAGTCCAGGGTCCGATTGTTTTCTTTCACGCTATCAACGCTTGGCGGTTTATTTTGCTTGTTGCTGGCAGCTCACGGCCGCATTTGTGTATGTAGCAAACAATGAAACTTGTTTCACGTGCTCTCTCTCTCCATCTGCGCTCAGCGACTTGTCTGCGTCTTCCTACGCGCCTGCCAGCAGTGACTAACACGGCCCGCAGCATTTCCTCATCTCCGTTCTTCACACACCACAGCAGAAGCCTCACCATAGACACGATGCCTCCACCACCCACAAAGCGCAAGTGGCACCCGCGCAAGCCGGCCAACAACAATACGGCCAGCGGATCCGCGTCGAATGCGTCGACGGCACCGGGCACACCGACGGCCCTCGCCCAGCAGCCTAAGAGGCCCAGGGTCGAGAATGCAGCGCCCAAGCCCGAGGGCGGCGTGGATGTCAAGCAGATGTACAGCACCTCTGCGGGCGGCGACTCGGCGAAACCCTTCTCAGCGCTGAGTGGGAAGCTCGACAAGGCGCTGCTGGACGGTCTGGACAAGATGGGCTTCGAGTACGACTTCACCCACACCACACCATACGCGAAACACGCATGCTGACTATCCTCAGGTTCATGTCGCCCGTGCAGCAGAAAGTGCTTACCGAGCTGCCGTCCAACTCGTCCGACTGCGTCGTGCAGGCCAAGACCGGAACCGGCAAGACGGTCGCCTTCCTGCTTCCCGCCATACAGAACCTGCTGGCTGGCAACATGCCGCCCCGGGGCAAGGTCGCCATCCTTGTCGTCTGCCCCACGCGCGAGCTCGCGCTGCAAATTGCAAAGGAATGTAACGGTGTCACCGCGTGCCTGCCACGCAAAATGGAGTGCCACACGGCTTTCGGTGGTACCTCACGTGCGTCGAACCTCAAGGCCTTCATGAACGGCAACCCAACGGTCCTCGTTGCCACCCCTGGCCGCCTCGACGACATCCTGGGCGAGGAACAGGTGCGTGAGCGCTTCACACACCTCAAGACGCTGGTCCTCGACGAGGCCGACCAGATGCTCGATGCCGGCTTCGCCCCCGCCGTCAAGAAGATCCTGCGCCGCATCCCGCCCAAGAGCGACGGCTGGCAGGGCATGTGCTTTTCCGCCACTTTGCCCAAGGAGGTTCTCGACATCGCCAAGATCGTGCTCTATCCAGGTTTCACCCATCTCTCCACCGTTGATCCTAACGAGGTCCCCACCCACGAGCGTGTTCCGCAGTTCTACTTCTCTGTCCCCACGGTAGGACAGACATTCGCCGCTCTGTCAGCGCTGATCGAGGAAGAGCACAGCCAGGACCCGACTGACTTCAAAGCCATCGTGTTTGGCACCACGGCCAATGGCGTCGGACTGCTCTACGACCTGTACAAGCACGCCCTGCCCGAGCACAGGGTGTTCGAGCTGCACAGCCGCATGTCGCAGCCCATGCGCACGCGCACAACCACACAGTTCAAGGAAGCGAAGAGCGGCATCCTCTTCGCCTCCGATGTCGTCGGTAGAGGTAAGAATTACATGTACGAATTGAATGTGAGACAACTACTGACTTCGTATCTATCCAGGAATGGATTTCCCCAATGTTGGACTCGTCATCCAGCTTGGTCTCCCGTCCAGCACAGAGCAGTACGTGCACCGCGTGGGTCGCACAGCTCGAGCCGGCAAAGACGGTCGCGCCGTCCTCGTGCTGTCTGAGAAGGAAGCCTTCTTCCCAAAGGTCAACAGGACACTGCCCATCAACTCTTACCCCGTGGACTTCACACCCAAGCTAACCGCCCACGAGGCGAAAGTCGCGCGCGCCCTTGTCAATGTTGATGAGGAAGCTAAAGCCAAGGCGTACCAGGCTTTCCTGGGCTACAACAAGACGTTCCTCAAGAAGTTGCAGATGTCGACGACGGAGCTGGTGAAGGTGGCGAATGGGTACGCGCAGGCGATGGGGTGTCCTGAACCGCCGCTGATCGAGAAATCTACAATCGGCAAGATGGGTCTCAAGGGTGTTCCGGGTCTGAGAATTGGGTCTCGTAGGCAGTGATAGATTTTTGAGATTTGTGGTGATTCGACGTTGCATCCCGTGGTCGGCTACGAAGGCGCTCGTATTGACTAAGTCAACGACTTTGGCGTTTAGTATGTCCTGAAGGTTGACACAATAAGTACGAGCACCTTCGTAAAACGTATGCGGCCGGATCATCATCGACTTGCTTTTACCCCTCTGGCGCTTTTTCAGCACCGGGACGTCTTCAGCGCTGGAATCGGATACGGATGGGAGCTGCACCTTTCGACGAGCATAGACATGTCTTACTTTACTCGGCGTTCAGCGCATAGAATGGTTGTTACGATAGATAGACGCGGCTAAGTGGCGTAATTTGATCCATTTTCAGAAGATGGTGGAAGCAAGGGATGACACAAGAGACTCATCTACGGTTGACCGTTATAGACTCACATCCCGTTGGAACTCCCGAACGACCACAACCAATCTGTTCGAGAGATCCTCGGTCCTAATGTGAGACGTTGGTCTAGATCTGCAATGAATCAAGAGCAATCGGAAGGGCCGGCATCATCAGCCTGTGACACCAATGTGGAAGCAGGTGCCGACTGCATCACCGCTTCCATGACCGTGGCTGCGGATACGTGAACAATGAAAGAACCGAGGATCAAGGCGACTCCAAGGCACTTCGGATAGATTGTGTGTTATCAAGATGGCATGGCAGAGCGGCGAGCTCGGCGCTTGAGTCGCAGAACGACCGCAACGGGACCGTTATAATTTCTGTCTCGACACTATGCGGGCTCTCTAGCCTCATACTCACTGGACGGCTTCTGGACCCGGGCGTTGGCCTTGCCTCCGTGGTGTATCCAGCTCATCATACTGTCTCTACGCCTTCTCACAAACTTTCCATCCCTTGACGCCTCCTCGATATGTACTCCAATATCTCATTCATATATAATGCTAGTCTCCGTCAACCTCCATCATCATCAAGTACATTACGCTCGCTTCCATCTTCTAGTTGCTTGACCAAGCCCATCATGCTTTTCACAGCATTCCTCGCCGCCTCCGCGCTGGCCCCCACCGTCCTCGCAGACGCCATCACCCACCTCCTCCATCCGATGTACTACGTCCTTTGGCTACCAGCCCCTCAGCGCTGGAATAACGGTCACTACCTGGTACAACAAGACCACGACGACCAACTACTTCTCCGTCACGTACACGACGCGTCATGTCATTACGCTCACACCCGCTGCGGCGACGTCTACGGGTATGGTCACTACGACGAGTGTGGTGCAAGTGACAAGCACGAGTACGCCGAGCCCGGTGGTGGTGCCTACGCCTGCTGAGTTCCTCCCGCTGTTTGCGTATGATCCTAATCCGACGCCGACTGCGATGCCAATCTCGCGCGCCAAACGGTTCGACGTTGCTGCGCGCGACTATGAACTGGGCATGGAGCTATTCAAGAGGCAGACGCTCGCCAACAACACAGGCGGCTTTTCGGTCAGCAGGAACGGGTCCACACGCAATATCTACCGCAAGTATCCGCACCGCGTGGACTGCTAGATTACGTATACTGTCAACGACACGAGTACGAGGATCGTGACTGGTCTGCCTGAGGTAAGTTTGAATGGTACCAAGGGCGTGTGAGATGTGTGTTGATGTTAGATAGACGACTTTTGCGCCGGGGCCGACGGCCATGGTAATGAGCACCATTACGATACGTACTACGACGACGGTTACGGCTGTGGCGCCGAGGCAGACGAGGTATGCGGCTTGTATGGGGAACAATATCGGTGAGTTAGAGTGACCATGAGAATTTTGGGGTTTGCGTGCTAATATACCTGTGAAAGTCAATTCCGTGTGCGGCATGACAGACGAAGACATCGTGTTCAACCGCGTCATCTACCGCCCATCCGAGGGCTTTCCGCTCGAGGACGAACTCATCACCAACACTACGAGCGCCGAGAATTGCTGTATTGCGTACCAGAACACCGTGAGTCCATCTTCTCTATCTTACGGATGCATATGCTAATACTGGAAACAGGCGAACTGCGCAGGATCCTTCTACGTACCCAGCGACGCTGAGTGCCATTTGCGCCTGACCCAACCGCCTGCACTCCCTCGCTCCGCTCCCAATCAACTCCCTGCTGCCCCATACAGTTTCGGCAACTCTAACGGACTTCCACAGTACCCCACTGGGATAGGCCTCGCCACAGGCACTTCCTATCCCACCGCAACCGGCATCGCAACCGGCACTTCTCCCTCTTCCACGACTTCCGGTACTTGCGCCAACGGCAGCAGGAGCCTCTACCTGGGCACCATCCAAGGCGAAGTGGGGTTCCCCAAGGAGTACGCGCTTGTATTTTCGAACGGCAAGTGCGGCAGGTATAGTGTGTGGCCGGTGCCGGTCAATGAGGGTCTGGATTCGAGCTTGGAAGATAGGAAAGTGAAGGTCAAGAGGGTGAAGGCGGAGCGGCAGTGAGATGGATGATGGGGTGGGGGTGGAGATGCGATTTGGGGTGTAAGAAACGAAGAAATGTGCTTTCATCACGTCCATGTCACTCCTTCGTATCCTGGACTTGCTATTCTAGCTCGGTTTTCCTTGTAACATTCGATATAGATCGCGTTCTTGACCGACTCTTTTCGGAGATGTATTAGAGATGGCCACCAGGTGTCGCAAGAATTCGTGATCGATTACCTCAGCGAAGCTCTACCACCAAACACTAAGAGTACGTTAAAAGTAGAGCCTGGCTATCCTCAATATGCTGTGTATAGCTTTCTTACTCTACTTAACTACTATTAAAGATAGACAGGCTTCTAGTTCAAGGTACAGACTTTGTTCTTTGTTGGTGGATTTTGGTGTGTGGGTGGAATTCGCTCATCAATCACGAATTCTTGCGGTACCTGGTGTGGGAGTGCCTTGTCGTGTCTTGTCTCCACTTTCTCGTTCTCCTTGCCCGTTTGGCCATTCTAATTCTATCCCCGCTAATTCTTCTGCATCCTCCCAGATCTCGGCATCATCTTCGTTGGCAAAGGAGCACAGCTGCCGTTGGCACAACAACTTGGGTCTTCGGCCGCGCACCCATTCTCGTTACAATGGCACTGGCAGCTGCCATTCGCACAGCATGGCATGCTCTCGGCCGAGCATCCACTCTCCCCGCAGTTACAGTTGAAGTCCGTCGGCTTAGGCAGTTTCGGCCCGTAGAGTGCGATGGCAGGGTTGATCACGTCGTCGATACAGATATCGGCGCTGGTGGAATTGTCTGCGTCGCTACATCCTAGGGCTTCATCGCCGAACAAAGCCTCGATTTCGTCAGGCTGAACGCCGAGGTCTGCGGCCAACACGGAAGTGTCTGGATTCTGGTATATGACGCCGTCGTAGTTGTACACACCTCCTGCAAGAAGGTAGGGCGCTGCCACAGGACGGTCGATGGACTTGACCTCGGGGTACTTTGGATATCCCCCGAGGGGACCAGTCAACCAAGTGGACATGATGTACAAAGTGATACTGTCAGCTAGACGCGGCTGTCAGTCGATCGATATTTATGAGAGACAACAGAATCAAGCACACACCGTTTCTGATGACATAAGACCCAGTGTCAAGCGTCCACTTCGCTAAAGTCCTTGCGAGAATGGGCCCGTACGCTTTGCGAATTATAATGTTCCCATTGAGGTCGCGAATCTGGATGCGAAGATCGGTAATGTGTTTCCAATCCCACTTGTTCTTACCAGCTGAAGCACTCGCGCTCCCAATACTTATGTCATTAGCAAAATTTACGGATGCAACGTAGTGAATGGTGACTCACTTGGAATCGATATGCATGAGCTCATGAATCGCAACCCATGCTGCGGGTAAGTGATGAATTAGCATTGGCGCCGCGAAACGTATTCGGGGAAGAACTCACTTTGACATTCGTACTTGTTGAGGTCGAACCTGTTGATGTCGTTGCCCGGTTGATATTTTATGAGGTTCTGAGCAACACGTTGTGGGCATGTTTGAAGAGCAAAGAACCTGAGTTGCAATCAGCTTCATTCGTGTTGGGAGACCAGGAACGAGTGCGCACCCAGGACAAAAGTTGGTTTTACCAACAGTTGGGCCCCCCCATTCATAATTCTCAGTGTCGGTGTACGCACGGGCGTTATACGTCCAGACGCGTTCTCCATTCCTGTAATCATTCTTCCAGCATCGGCTATTGCCTGTAGCAAATGTTAGCATGGACAAAGTGATTGTATACGTTCCCACCAACATTTGTCGATGTCCTCTTCTTTGGTACCGACCGGGCAGTATTTTAATTTCCGGCCAGGCTGTAGATAGTCATCACAGTGCATGTCCATCTGCCACGCCAAGAAGGTGCCGTCCGCTTTCCATGTGTGCAGATTCCTCACTAGACCTGACCGCAAGTTAGCCACATCGTGGACCTTCTTGGCACAAGTAGCGACTTACGGTTGATCTTGAAGTGCGACTTTGCCGCATTTTGGCCGCCCAAGAAATCGATCGCAGCCTGACGGACGTTAGATTATGCAAGTAACAGCGGCAGGTGGGATTGGACGTGATGATCCGCTTACTTGAGAGTCCCAGTCAATGTCGAAATTCACATAATCCGCAACCAGTTCACTGCCAGAGTTTTAGGTACGAAGTCAATATGTATCTCGCATGCACTTCGTACATATGCACTTACAGATGTTTCCATGCATCATTGATCTGCTTTTGCTGGTCGACGTCGCATCCAAAGAAGTTGAGACGAACTGCTTGTGGTTCTGGCACAGCAGCACACGGAGAAGGGCAGTAATTGCGTTGACATGCGAATTTGCATAGGCCAGAGTCGCCAGTCGCCAAAAAATTAGTGCTAATGCGTGGCCCAGATGGAACATTCAATGCCCCAAACTTGTTGCACTATGAACAGTCAGCACGCATCGGAGAAGCGAGCAGTCACACCCACTTTGCACGTATTCATAGGACAGTAGCCCCAATTACACGCGTAGTCACACAATCCTTCGAAAGGAGTAGGTCCAGATCCGCCTGTGCAGGCATCGGGGAGAAAAGGCGAGGATTGAGGTTGCTTGGTTTCTCCCTTGGTATAGGAGCAAGCGGTCTCTGGACAGTAATTTCGAGCACAAGCAAAAGAGCAGAGCCCGTCGTAGGCGGGGCTTAGGCCTGACTTCGTATATCCTACTGGTTTTGTACCAGCTACCTCTACCGGAGTACCAAGTTCTAGGGGAGGATTTAGCCAATGAAGCTAGATCGAAGAACATGTAAAACCTGTTCAAGTAAAGTTTTGATCGCAGACTGTCAATACAACATTGTAATGGTGTGATGGAGCTGGGACTGTAGATTGAGAACCTGAGCACAGACTTACGAGTGCATACGCAAGCCGCCTCTGGGCAATAGCCCCTGGCGCAGGTCCATTCACATAGACCCGAGAAGCCTAAGATAGGTAACGTGGTGTCAGTACAGCTCTGGCTAAAACCTCACACACGGAGCTCCAGCTTGGCGGGCATGTATACGCACCATTGGCTCCAAAACCTTTAATGCACTTCATTTTACTGACAGCAAGCGGCGGTGAGCGGGCTGAGATGGTGGGTCCCCACTGCACACCCACGATAGGGTTGTAGTTGTTAAATCCATTGGTACAGGTCGTGGTGATTGCCAGTCCATTCATCTGGATAATGTTGACACCGTTCCGAGCGATGGTGATGACGACCGCGCCTGTACGGCCACCGGTAGGAGCACTGCCGCTGTGGATTCCTACACCTCCACTAGGGACGACGTTCCATGTTGCTGGAACTGCAACACCACCGACGGTGACAGAAACCGTAGCAGCGGAACCAAGAGGGGCAGCGAAATAGATTTCGTCTTGCACAATGGCCGATGGAGCGATCTCGACCTGTAGCTGAGAGGCCGTATTCCCGGTTGTACCTCCACTGCTACAGGCTGACTTTGGATGCTGCCGATACCAAAGCACAACACCCTCTCGCGTGATGGTTGCAGTCCCGGTCTTCCAGAGTGTGATGAAGTAGGGCAGGAGTTCGCGCCAAGCCTCGTGCGACTTGTTCAGGACGTAGTTGTATGGCGCTTTCCCCGTCTCAAATGCTGTGTACTGCCGATTGTCAAGGGGTCCGATGTAGTGCGACTCGCCGTAATCGTTCCAGGATATAATTTGGATGAACTCGGACTGGAATTCCCCGGCGATGAGCTCTAGAGTGGAATGTACGAAGTCAGTGTATGTCTCACATGCAGTTTGTACAAGGACATTACGTACGGTTCCAGCGGTCAACCCAGAGGCTGTCACCGCGCCAAAGCCAATTCTTGTCGTAGCCGGGTAAATTGGTGTAGAAGCAAGGTGAAACCGGCGCCATGTAGGGCTTCCCCTTGAGGAAATCGAAGTATGAGGCATCGGGATAGGTCGTGATGTTTCTGGGTCCGTTGGGCCATGCGTCCTTGGGCCGTCAATCACTACGAGCTTCATTGAGGTATGCTGGCTCTTACCCATGAGAAAAGTCCATCCGCTACGCCACCTGCAACTCCCATAGCGGCTTGTGCACCTACGGACGACCAGTCCGGGATGAAGAAGCACCCAGTCGCGGCTTTGATGCCGATCCAGTCTGTCCCATTACCAGGTCCTTCACTAAACACGTTGTCAGTAGATGATCGTATACTCGACGGCGGTTGCTCAGCTATCGTGTGATCGGTGTAGTGAAAACGGAGTATGTGCATGGGCAGCCAGTAAGTGTGCCTAGAGCAGAAGATGTTGGGCAGGCATGTCTTACAATGTAGAAACCATAGGTTTCTTGTTGTACTTGAAGTAAGCCTTGCTGCTATTTCGCTGATTGATCATACTGATGACAGTGGCTGGATCCCAAGCACCGTTTCCAGCATAGTCGAACGAGAAGAAGAGCTGAAACCCAAGTGCCTCTGCTGCAGCGAATGCATTGGGAATCTGAGTGATCGTTGTATTTTCTTTGTTCGCCATGTTGAGCGCAAAGGCATCAATCTTGGCTGCCTGAGCGAGAGCAATTTGGGTCCGCCAATCTGCCTCCACAAACTTCTCGGTATTGCCTACCATGAAGTGAGCAAATACGGACTTTGCCGAGACCGCCGCCGGGCCGAGCAAGGCTAGAGCAACAGTGAGGATCCACATGGTGGACGAAGTAGAGTGGTGAACCTTAGAAGGTAGCAGAGCGATGACCACTACAGTACTTATGTACCAATGCTCGAATTGTCTCCATGCGCCATTTGCTAACGAGCAACTTGGGCCCTCGTATTAAGAAGCTCTCGTCATGTAGTGGCAGTCTCGATTTCTCCAGAATTCCGGGAGCGCGCTGATTGTCACCACATTACCAGTTGTTGGTGGCGTTGTCAAGCATGCAAAGCTTTGGTACCTACAGTCACAGTTTATTTGGCGCAAGGCGGTCCTGGATCCTATATGCCAAGGATTTCCCCCGGGTGTGCGTCGGGGTGGACCTATCGCGATCTCGTCGTCTAACCATGTCCCAAATGTAATCTCTTCAGAAGTTGGTGGGCATACAACCGGGTAGCGAGGCGTTGTAGCACATCAGCCGGACAAGCGACTATGGAAGCAAGAAACTCGGCACTGACATTGGACCGAACGTAGAGATTTGACAAGGGGAGATGTTCGCGACCTCGATACCATGTCGCGCATTTGATGTGATTGCTCGCTTGAGCGTGGGGTCAGTCAGTCTAAAGATAAATAATTCGTTAGCGCAAAGTCTGGAGGCACCTAGTGCTCGTTTAAGCAGGTATCCCTGGAGATGGAGGCGGCGGGAGCGGACCAGGACCCAAGATAAGGTAAGATACACAAGGCTGAGATCTGATAGTCCATCGGACGACCTGGGTCCATTTGGGACAGCGACAGTTTGTCCCCCTGCAGTACAGTCCAATGCTGTTGCCAAGCTGGTAACTTGCAAGGGGCGAGCCGTTCCTGGAATGAGTATCTTCTATATCCTGCAGTACAGCTAGTACTCAGCACTTAGAGTAATACCCTGTATTTCTTGCAGTGCACTGTACCTGTTTCGACTAGCTCAGCAATGTAGTGAACTAGTGTTGACCTGACTGGTCGCCTCGGTCTCGCGAGGAGACGGCAAATTCGAGGTTAATCAGTCGGTGCTATACAACATGCGGTGGGTGAGTATTTAAATACGGAGCTACTGCGTAGGGGCACAACTGCAGTTCTGATTCGATAATCCAGTAACGTGAGTGGACGGATTGGACGGATTGGTTGCGGAACAATCTTAGCTGTGGCCGGATAGCCTCGTATACTCAAAATTCATCCCCCGTACGTTGTACATTTAGTGACACCAGTAATCACAGCTGCTCGCAATCGCCGCCTAAGATGCGATGATTGACCCAGACAATTCGGGCTGTTGTGCTGTGAAGAATTAGTCGTTCCACCGCGGACGTCTAGTGTAGTCTTCATTCTGATTTCTCTTACAGCTGGGTCCGATGCTTCATCTTCTTGTAGACTAATTCTCGGAACTCTCACCCTTGTAGCCTCACCTGCGGTCCACTAGAACATAAGCACCACGTGTGTTTACAGTAGATTCGCTGTTCTGTCAAGCTAATTGGCCCAAACACAAAGGGAAGAGTTCACCTTCAACATCGTTCTAATTGTGGCCGAAGCTCTTCTACTTTCGCTGTTTTGTTTTCTCACGTGTGTTTGTGAAGTACAGTCTTCTGCAAGCCCAGCGATAACGAGGTTGTGCATTAAACCGAAACCCAAAACTAGCCTATGCTGATCGTTTCGCTCGTCTTCTTATGCGACCATCCACGCATCGCATTGCCGACATTCAGCACACTTCCAGTACGACGACTGGATTGTATACACTACTGAATGCATACTCTCTTACCACGGCTTCAATACGCGAGTTAGCCTCCTGGTACACTAGGCTCCGCTGTACTAGGCTCCGCTGTATCAGGTCCTGCTGTGTTAGGTCCTGCTGTGCTAGTTACTCCTGCACTAGGTCCTGCTGCCGCGGCGACGAGCGCTCTCATCTTCTCAAATTTGGGACTTGTAGCGGAAACGCCTCTCTTCCGCGATGGTATGCGCTCCTCTTCACCTTGAGGATTGGATATAGTGGCAGTGGTGGTATCGGTGACACGAAAGCCATTGTTCTTTTGAACAATGGATCGATTCCGTACACGTGTGGCAGGTCCACTTCTGTCACCGCCGTGACGAACACCGCGAGATCTTTGGCCTCGATGATCGTGTATTGAAGCTTCGACAAGACCTTGCGCGGATCAGGCCACCGCCAGTATGGGTGAACTATGCCAACAAGGTCATCTGGAAGCCTTTTCTGGTTCAGATCTACAAGCACGTGTACGAAGTTAGTGTATCTCTTGCTTGCATCTCGTAAAAAAACACGTACCACGGTCAATCATAATTTCGACTCGGACAAAATTGCCTATCCCGCTACCGATTGCATCCAACTGTTGCTGAAGGAGTTCTTCTAGGAAAAAGCGCTCCAAAGGTTTGAGTTCAATGTAAAGAAGGCCGAGCGCGTCTCCACGGCCTAAATATTCGATAATTGGCAATGTGATGCAGACTCTGCATCATATTGGATCTCTGCAATGCAGAGATCCTTGCGGCCACGTGTGACTGAAGATAGACGCGCCAAGTTAGTAGAAGTCGCACACAAACTTGGTTCATGGAATTGTTTTACCAGCATTGCCGTACCTCTCAACCCATTTTCTTTCGGCCTCTTGTACGCTTCTGATCATTTTTATCAGAGGGTTGATCTGTTCAACACAGTCCCAGTGAACTATGATCATAGCCGCGTTTTCTTTGTCGGATTCATGTAGTTGCTCTCGTATCTCATAAATTATTGGACTGTTAACACGCTCGAGTCCGGAGTCTGAAACACGTGCAATGTACGAAGCCTCAAGCAAGTGGTTGGCGTCCTTGGACCCGGGGATTGGCTTCAACATCTCCCTTCTTCCCACCTTGGAGTAGATTTTCAAGCGTACCTCAGCCGGCACGTCCGCCCATGTCTTGTTAGGAACGCCCAAGACTGTTGCTGGTTGAAGGTCGTCCATCTTGGGAGGAAGCGAGATCTTAGGAGAAATCAAGGGCGTGGACGAAGGCGGATTCCTAGAAGTAAGAGTAGGTGAATGTCCGAGAGGTGGAGTAGGCGCACGAGGGGGAGGTGGAATGGGGGACCGTTCAAGACGAGGCGATTCATCCTGCTGTACTGGAGGCTGTGGTGGATCAGGCCGAGCTGCATTATCTCCACGTGCCCTTTTAGGCGCCTGGGCTCTAGGCTGAGCTGCCGTACCCGATTCTCTTTCACGTCCCCTCTTTGCAGCCCCAGCCGCTCTGCCAGCATGATTGGCTTCTTTTTCGGCAGTTCGGACTCTATCTGCAGCATCCTGAGCTTCTTTGTCAATCTGCGCTCTACTCTTTCCCTTCTCTTTCACAGTCTTCTTGGCAGCCATTGGCGCAGACGCTGGTCGATAATTGTTTTCGTTATCCGGATCGAAAAGTTCACTAAGTTGCGCAGGTGTACCGTTGTTGCACGATCGCAAATTCGGTCGCGTTGTTGGTGTTGCTGTTCATTGACCTGATTACAGTATGATGTGATGGTTTCTTCCCGCATCGTGAAGTGGTGAAACAAAGAACCTACGGTACAAAGCTGACGTTTTCGGCATGGGCGTGCTGTTTTCCCGCGTGCTCCCAAATGCAGGTCAAGAACAAAGAGCCCGGAACGCGCGAGGTAACCGCCACTGTCGGTCCTGCTTACCTCAGATCGAGCAGTCTCAACATATTCCACGTAGCCCCGAACGTAGATTTCTTTGTTGCACAACCTTTATGCTCATGTTGAGACAATGCAGGGAGTCCACCATTTCATGCTTCGATCATGCAGTACGCAAGTGAGGCAGGTGGGGCAACATCAAAGACCCAAAGACATCAAGATATTGGTAGAGCACGTTGAGTAGGATAAGTCGTACGTGCGCGAGAATGGAGCAACGCATCGCATACGTCATTACGACACGCTTGCAGTTTCCAAGCCTCAAGCGAATGCGGCGTATACGGAGACTATTAGGCTCATGCAACTCACGATAGCTTATGCTATGGCGAATAAAGGATCGGCGTGTGGCTCGAGACTGTCGTCTCTGTGGCTTTGCTCCAGGCGCGCAAAAAAAGGTTGCGAGGCCGTCATGAGCGTTTCCGTGTGGGGCAGAAACGAGGCCGTGCAGGAACAGCAAACCTATCAGCGTCATCCCTCCGGCACCTCGTCAACGCCCGTTTCTCCAGCAGTTCGTGCCTTTGCCGTTGAGCCGCGCATTTGACCAGGAATCCTTGACTGTCGTCATACCAAGCAACCGTTCAGCCTAGGGGTTTAGCTAGCACAAGCCACGGTGGCGGACCTGGAGGAGCACATCACCAAGCGGCCAAAACAATATTCCCTGTTTTGCGGAGCTTGTTACAACATGAACGACTTGCAACCTATGAAAGCCCGGAGAGTGGATTTGACGTCAAAAGGCCACCAAGAAATGCTGAACTAGACCGGTGGCACACGGATAACAAGGCATGGAGGAATGCCACCAGCCTGGCCGGGAAGCCGCAGTGGAATGGACGCCTGCCAGTCGGTCTACTCTAGCATGCGCTATTCAGGAACGAACGGCACTCTGATATCTATATGTAAGTCCTCATAAGCAACAGCGCAGGCGCTTTTGGTATTCCACCACGACGTGCAGCGAATCCCTACATCCAACATTCTTGCCTCCATGGGCCGTCCGTTTAGACTCTCAATATCGCACACATCGCGGCCCATCTTCCACAACCGCTGGCGTCTTGTGGTAGTGTTTCTTTTCGCAGCTCTCCTTCAACAGCAACACCTCTTCCACATTTCTCGTCAATCCTTAGCAGCCAAGTATTCGTCAACAGATTTCAACGAGGAAGTACACCGAGCGCTTCCGAGAGGCACACACGAAGATGCACGCGTCGAAGACGACCTCATAGCCCACCGCAAGGATTGGAAGGTACTGGGCGGAGGCTGGGAGGGCAAGGTCTATGCGTACAATGGCTCTGTTATCAAGACATTCACACCAGGCCGGAGTCCGTTCCGTAATTGCGCGCCAGGCGATACACGCGAAAAGTGGCCCACCGAAATTACCGCTTCCCTGCGGTTTGGAGGCAGCAGTCTGAAGGACAACGGTAACAATGGGAACAACACTCCGTTCGACGGCTTCCTGCCCGTGTATGCGTACTTCAAGGCAATCAATCCACCCTCTGCCGCCCGAGAATGGCACTTGGTCACTCCTCTGCTCAAACGCGGCAACCTTGTAAATGAAGCGAAGAGACTGGCCCGCGACGAAGAACCGTTGACTCATCAAGACGTGGACGCGCGCTACCGGCCTGTATTTGAGCGTTTCCTCGACACCATCCAGCGCCTTCACGAACACGGCTACTGCCATGACGATGTGAAGCCAGCAAACATTTTCGTCAAAGACAAGACGAATTGGGTGCTCGGCGATCTCGGAAATGTACGGCACGTTAACCATCCATACCACACGTCGCGCCTCTGGAAGGACAACCAGCAACTCGAGGATTGTCGCGCCAATGACCTGCTGCGAGCTCTCAAGTCTTATCTGCAGTTCGTGCGTAGCGCGGCAAGTAATCGCGATGCGTTCGACAAGGAGTTTTTCGAAATGAAAGCGCCACTGAGTCGATTGTTCTGGAGAGCATCCGCTGAAGCACCGCATATGAGCGCGAGGCAGTTGCAAGAACTGTCAGTCATCGAGAAACCCCAAGGCCCCGAAGTCAGCACTACAGTCACGCCGCCTGCAAGACCATCCTCGTTGCTGGCCATCATTTCCAGTCGATGGTCGCTACCACGTGCAGTAGAATCCGCGATAGAAACAAGAATCGGTGAGAAGCTCGCCCGGTGGTGGGCAATGGTTTACGTGTTTGGAGTTCCGAACAGAGAGAGCTGCGACGTTTGATACCCCTGTTATTTGTTGTAGCGACTATTCTATTGATTAATTAAGACAACTTCGAACGAAGACTTGTAGCCAATGAACTCTCTTATCGACATCACTCCATGCCGTCATTTCTCCTCCATGGGTCAATATACAGACGAGCCGATCGTGCCGCTATTGTCAGCTCTTGAACACCAAAACCATCAATTGTGGTTCTCCAGCGTCTTGATCAAGTTGGCAGCTTCTTGTGTAATCGAGACTTACCCTTCCTTGAGACCTATGCCGTCTGACGTGCGCCACGTGCTTTCGAGATGAGATGCTAGGTGTTCTCCCGTCCCACGGCCCGGGTCTGCAATGATACGCGTAGGCCGTGGGCGAGATAGAGACCGTATGGGAAGAAGCATGCGATACTGTCACCGATTGTGAGGTTCGAGTATGAGGATGTCAGCCCTGGGTGGAGTCATGGGCTGGTGGGAAGCTGTGCTTCAAGGTACGAGGATTGGGCACGATGACGTGAAAGCGGTACTGCAGAGATTAGCAAATTATGTATTGACAATCACTCATTCGCATGCGCGGTTCACGGAGATTGTAGAACAGTTTTCGTGGGCCAAGATTAATTTTGATGGACCAATGACGATGTGGATTCCAGAATAGCGCTGCTTAGATCACACGTTGGATGACAGATCGGCCCTGGGCATGGTGGACTTCTCCGAGCTCTGTCTCTGTGATGTGGGATATCTCTATTCGTCCTGCCAGAACGCCAGCAATGCAGCACTATATCCATAGTCTAAGCAGCACACGATTGAATCAAAATCTACAACATGTCAGCACCATACTTCAAAGCCTCTGATGAACTCACCTTATCTCATAATTCCCCGCCCTTGTCATATACCGTACCCACTTCACGCTGCTGTAATTGCTCTTCTCAAACACTTTCAAATACCTGACCAGCAAGCCCGAGCTCGTAAACATCAGCAATGAAAAGTTGAGGCTGAGCGGCGGTCTCGACCACGCCTTCTGGTTCGTCATGCTAGTCAAGCTGGCTTCCGCGCTCAGCACGTACTCGCTCTGACCCGTGAAGCGTGGAATCTTCCACACGATATTGTTGTGCTCGGGCTCGTACTTGGCCTTGCCCTGCGACGTTCGCTCGGTGATGCGAGCTGTGTTGAGGGGCGTGGGTATTCGAACGACCACGTTGGTCGCAAATAGCTTCGACCCGTAGTTTGCGCGGATGGCGATGCTGTACTCGACTTTGGTCTTGCCGACTTCGTTGACAATGGCGTGTACTTTGAAGGGGAGGTTGACGTTCTCGGTGGCTCGGTAGCGCATGAGCTCGAACTCGCCGTCTGGTGGAACGAAGGAAATGATCCTGTCTGTGTCGAATTTACCGAGCTTGACGCACTGGTGGAACTGACAGTCCTCGAGCGTCACGCTCCCGGCGGCTGCTCGTGTTGCTTTTGCGCCTGCCTTGTTTCCCGAGGGTTGCTGGAGATGGTCTTCGCCTAGCGTCAGGCGGTCGTTGAGGCCGAATTTGCACTCTGGTGTGCCGGACAGGTAGGCGCGCATGATTATCTGCCCGTTGACGTCTGCTCGCAGTACTGTGCCTGTGGCCGACATGAGCAGGTTGACGTCTTCGATCACGTCTACGAAGGCTTCGTTCTTCCGGTATTTGATGTCGGCTCGCCGCCACGACAGAGCGCCTGTGGCTTGCATTGTGATTTTCGAGGAGTCCTCCTGCATCTGTATCAGCGATCCGTCTCGAGACTGTAGCTGGAGGGGTTCCCACCATTGCTCGTTCCGACTTCACGCCCTCTGTTGTGATGTACATCTTGAGCGTGTCTGTCTCGGTGTTTTGCGGGTACCCAAAGTCGAGAATCTCGTCGAGCAGCTCGTACACCAGCACGAAGTTGTTCTTGACGGCTTCTTCATCGAACTTGCCAAAGTATGCCTTTCCCAGCCCCACCAGTCGGTAGAGAAACTCAAACACGAGGGCCGCATTGGCATTGCTCTTCGTCACCGCCACCAGGTATATGTTTTCGTGCTTGACATGGCTGAACGTCGTCGAGCCGAGCGTGAGGATGGGCGACCGGACCTGTGCGTTGGATATTACCTGGATGCGGAAGACGTCGGCGAGCCGTGGGCGGCAATCATTCCGGAAGGCGCGGAATATGAGGTTTTCGCCCTTTTGGTTGAATATCAGGATTCCTGACAGCATGTTAAATGCTTAGAGTGCCCCGGCAACATGCACGTGGTGTGCAAGGAGCCGTCTCGCTGCCACACAGGAGCTACGTCGGCATGTCGGCGTCTGACGAGCTTATCGATAGCTCACCCACCGCCAAGATCTGGGCTCAACTTCCACTTCACCTCACCTACACGTCTCCTTCACTTCAACGCCACAATGGCTCATGACACAAAATCATTATGCGCAACTACATGAATGGTTGACTGTCCACACAATCTACCTAACGTCACCTACTGCGAAGCGAGACACACAATGTAGCGAGACAAATTACAGGTACTTCGAACTTCAATCGTGTTTATAATGCAGCAACGCCTGCTTTTTATATTTGCTTGCGGCAATAATACAAACGTGCTTCTTAGGAAAAATTCTTAAGTCTTAGAATAAAAAACTACCAGTCCTATGGTATTTTTAACGGCTTGTGAACGAGGGCATCCTGTTATGCCAGTAGAGTCACCTCAGCCTACTGTAATGCAATGCAGCAAAGCCGTAGCTCTGGATCAAATATCTCTGTCTATTATCGTGCACTCAATCTAGCTGCAACGTCCAATGGCTCTCATCACCTGTGTGGCTGCTGCAGGAAGCAGGATTGTTCAACGTGGCTACCCTAGTCGGTACCTGGAATTTTAGCGAGCGGGGATAAACGTGATCCGCACGGATGATAAGCCGGTATTGAAGGTTTTATAATGGTCTTGGCAGTAGAGCACTGTTACTTCGTAGCAGAGGTGGCTGTGCCCATAACTAGCCAGGCGGGGTGAGTCATCCCAATTGAAGTTCAGAGCAGCTGACAGTCATCATATTCTTCTACTGTGCAGCATAGGCGCCTCAGGAGCTCTCCATGCTGACGCGACCTGACCTCCAAGGACTTCATCCTGTGCGTGTATCCGCTTCGCTACCTTATTTTGAGGCTCTCCTCTAGCTGTACCCTTACGCTTTCTTCTTCGTCTTCCAGTAGATTTAGCTGCGGCAGCTGCGGCCTGCTCTGCACGCTTCTCTCGCGCTACTTCAAGCTCGTCGTAACCCATAACCGCTCCTTGCCCTTTTTCCAACCTCCTTCCAAGTATGTGTCCTTTAGCCGATCGTCGAGCCTTTGACTTGTTATTGATCGTTATTAGGAACTGGATCTAGTCCCGCTGAAGGATGCCCTTAGAGAACGCTAAATGAGCAGCCTTTGATAGTTTTTCAACATTCTTTTGGAGACTAAGTTTGCTCTTCTGGTTAAGGCATTGGGTAGCTTGATTAATTGTGACATTCTGTAGTAATGCTATCGCCTGCGTTGTTACCAGCGTCACCGGTGTAAGAGGTGATTGATCAATGTCTTGAGCGTTGACATCCTCTGTCTCGATCGTGTCGATAGGCTTAAGTTCTAGCGGAGACTTTAGCATACTTTAAAGCACTCTTTCTAGGTAAAACGTGTACAATCCACACGCAGAGAACCCAGACCTGATGTTTCTTTGGGTAAACGCCTTAATCCTTGCATGGCTATAAAGAGAGGTAATATGCTCTTTACCTATCGCCTTGACACCGCCTCGCTCTAATCGTTTAAGTTCATCGATATAGGCTGCCTTAAGTGGCGCAAACACAGCAACATCGCAAGGCTGGAGCTTGTGAGAGATATGGGATAGGAGTTGACATAGGATGATGTTATTTTCAAGACAAAATTTGAGAACCTTGAGAGTTTCGTGAGTTCCGAAGCCATTACAGATCAACACTCGAGGTCTACCGTTAGCCCGGTCCTTAGTTTCTGGATCAAAGATGCGCTTGAGCCATTTAAGGCTGATGTAGATATTAGTATATCCAGATTCAGAGCACGCATACTGCTATCCAGGGATAGGAAAATTAGTCCAGTTGCTCCGATGAGTAGTGGCGGGCCACATGATTACAAGATGTAAATACCTACTATCTCCACTAATGCGTTCAATAGCAATCACAGTCGTACGCTTGACTCGTGCACCTCTATGCTTTCGCCTATTATCCTTACTGACAAGGACTTTGACAGAGCTAAGCATAGATAGCATGACTCCAGTCTCGTCCATGTTATAGACATTCTTAGCTAGGATAGCTGCGTTTTGCAAGACTTCTCCAATCACCTTAAACTAGTGTTTACTCTTTGGGTATATGTTGTTCTTGTGCCAGTTCCAGTCTAGCGCTCCAATTATTCTCGCTTGAGGTATTAAATGTCGCTTCTAAAAAGCTCTCGTCCAGTGGAGATGCGGCGGCTTACGTGGTCGGGCGGACTAGGGTCGCTGCAGCGTCAGGCGGTAAGCTAGTGATAGTATAAACTTGATCTGGATGAGGTAGCTAAAGCTAGACATCTGCAGGATGAACTTAACAAGTGCCAGCTCCTTCTAAGGGGTGAGGTATTGCTAGTCTTGGGCGTTTTGCTCTAGGTCATCGTTGGCCTTGCAGACAATAATGGGCTGTAGACTGAGGTACTTCCCTATGGTCTGCGAGAGCGCGAAATAAAAAGGGCACACCTGAAGAAACCCATTCCACTAATGCACGACTTGCTTTGTCTATACCTAATAGCATGCTGTAGCTAGCAAGGGTGGTGAGGGATGGTTGAGCGACGCTACATCCTTCAAGCAGGCCGCTAGCTGTCGCCTCGCGGCCAGAGGCTAAGAGGGACATTAGGAACAAAAGCTACAGTTATTTTTAGTAACCTCCCTTCCTGCAGGTAGAAACATCCCGTCGCGTAGAATCACAAAAGTTTCAAGCAATACTGCTCTATAGCCCACTACTCTATTAAGTTCAGACTAATCTACTAATGTACTTTTAAGGTAGGAAACTCTATCTAACAGACTAAAATGCGAAAATTACAGCCGTCCTAGTCTTACTTTCAGGCACAACGATGTACCCCTGTCTTACTATTCGACAGTACGAGAATTGCTATCTTAGAGTCTTTATGGCGTGTACCTATGCGTCTAGAAGTTAATTAAGTTGTAACCTACGAGGTTGTGCAGCGACCTACAAGGCCTACTCCGGATTCTTCTGCAGAGATAGGCAGGCTCTATTATCTCGGAAAGCAATGTTCGCGTGCTAAGAAAGCACGTTCTATACAATTAGCGGCCTACATTATACACTTACGCTATGCTGCAATTGCGCAAGCTGTAGCGCATGCTTCTCGAAGCTTCTTTTAGCACGCGTTGCGCCTGCCGTCTATTCTTAGAAGTTAAAAGTCAGCAAAACAAGAGCAAGGCTACTGTTAGCATCTGCTTTAAGTTTCTTATCTTCCTACCGCATGTGGCGACATAGGCCTAGCTAGCTGAGCTCTGGTGGGCTGTCTGATTAGGAAGACATAATTGCAACTTTGACAGTTGTTATTGCACGCGTCGAACTAGAGTTCCTCTAATTTCTAACACTATTTCTGAAGTTTGCAGCTGCTAAAACGTGAACGCTTGCATTTATGTCTTTGAGGCACGTTTAATATAAGAACGCAGCACTGCTACTGTGTCTTTGTGTCTGCCGCGTGTCGCTAATTTCAGCGGCGTCAATCCACTGCTGTCCTTTGCCTCAACGTCAGCCTTGCTAACGCTGAGCAGTACCTCTACTGTGTCTTTGTGTCCGCCTTCTGCTGCCGATGTTAGCGGCGTCGATCCACCGCTGTCCTTTGCCTCAACGTCAGCCTTGCCAACGCTGAGCAGTACCTCTACTGTGTCTTTGTGTCCGCCGCGTGCCGCCCATATCAGCGGCGTCGATCAACCACTTTCTG